>CEWG01100373.1_pt1 | contig 38709 bp, 28 predicted proteins | sample 361411 | NCBI WGS metagenome assembly CEWG01 (sample SAMEA2622173, study PRJEB7988) | marine metagenome | biome: marine biome (ENVO:00000447); feature: surface water layer (ENVO:00002042); material: "saline water (ENVO:00002010), including plankton (ENVO:xxxxxxxx)" | depth 5 m | reverse complement strand
GCTTCAATTTCATATATTTCTGCTTGAGTCTGAACTCCTGCTGAAATCCTAAGTTCTGTTCTTTCTAATTCTTGTTTAGCTATCTCAAGTTGATAACGCTGGACTTGTTCAAATTCTTTGTTAAACATAACTTGCAAGTATGAATTTGCAACAAATAAACTTATATCATCTTTCATATCCTCAAGCTGATATTGTCTTGATATAATGTTTAAATTAGCTCTTGCTAACTGATTAATATTTTGTTTACCACTAAATAAGGTAACTCCTAAATTTCCACCAAAAGAAGAAAATTGTGTTGTTAAGTTTTCAATTAATCCATTAGTTATATTTTGACTTAAACCATTATTCCATATATGTTGAGACTGAGCATTTATTCTTGGTAAAAAATTTCCAATCGCATCACCTCTGTCGATATCAGCTCCCTCTAAATCAAATTCTGATTGTTGGATTCTAATATTTTTTTCAAGTGCAATATTTACACACTCTAGTAAAGTATATTTTTTTACTTGTGCATTAATTGTAAACGATAAAAAGCAAAAAATTAAGCTAGCAACTTTGTTCATAATTATTTAAATAATTAAATTAATCTATTATCTCATTTTCAGTTGATGATCTATCATCACCCTTTTTAATTGGCTCAGTTTTATTCCATACTTTGATTTTTTCATTTTCAGAAATTCCAGAGATAATTTCAACATTAACTCCATCAGATATACCTATTTTGACATCTCTTCTTTCAAACTTTTGATCCTCTGTTTCAATTTCAACATACGGTTCTTCAGTTTTACGATCAAATTGAAGTAAAGATTCTGAAATTGCCATTATGCTATCTTTACGTTCCAAAACAAGTGAAGCATTTGCACTATATCCTGCCCTAACAAAAATTGAATCATTTAAATATAGATCAGCCTCTATTTTAAATTGAACAGCCCCTTGTTCCTCATTTCCTTTTGGAGCAATAAATTTCAACTTTGCTTGTAATGCTTGATCTTCAATAGCTCCAAGACTTACTTCTAACGGCATTCCTACTTTAAGTTTTCCTACTTCTGCTTCATCAACTTTACCTTCAAAAATCATCTTGTTTAAATCTGCAATAGTTGCAATTGTAGTTCCTGCATTAAAACTATTACTAGCTATAACTTGAAATCCTTCTTCTACAGGAATTTCTAAAACAGTTCCTGGTACCGTAGCTCTTATGTTAGTATTTGCAGACGCAGCACCTCCTTTTGATCCTGACCTAATTATTTGTAAGTCAGAAATAGCATTTGATACATCTAGTTTTGACTGATTGTATCGCAATTGTACGTTGTCAAAATCTTGTTTTGAAATAATTCCTTTTTCATATAGATCTTTATTTCTATTGAACTCTATATCTGCATTTTTAAGAACAATTCTAGAATTTGCTAATCTACCTTCTGCACTATTTAAATTTTGCTCATTTGGTACAACCTTTATTTTAGCAAGTAAATCTCCTGTTTTAACCAAATCTCCTTCTTCAACAAAAATTACATCAATAATTCCCTGGATTTGTGGTTTAATTTCTACTTCATCCTCGGGAATAACTTTTCCTGTTACTACTGTTTTTCTTTCAATAGAAGTAATTAATGTTTTTTGTGTATCATATACAATTACAGACTTATCATTTGTTTTTATGAAATAGGCTGCCGCAAAAAGTGCACCAATAACTAAAAGTGATATTGCTGAGTATTTTAAAATTTTCATGGTTTCATTATTATTAATTAAATTATTCTTCTCTTAATGCATCGATAGGTTTAATACTAACTGCTCTTTGAGCAGGTATGAGTCCAATAAGTGTCCCTAAAAATACCATTATAAATAAGGCCCCTAGAACAAAAGGTATAGGCACAGTAGGATTTGTATACGGAAAATCTGTTAAATCTTGAGTTGAGGCATTTATACCAAATAAGACAAAAGCTCCTAGAATAATTCCAATAACTCCTGCTATTAATGTCAAAAAAACTGATTCTAATATAATTTGATTTCTTACCTCAGATGGTGTGGCTCCCAAAGCTCTTCTTACACCCAATTCTTTTGTTCTTTCCTTAACAGAAATCAACAGTATATTCCCAATACCAATGACTCCTGCTAAGATTGTTGCAATTCCAACAATAAGTGATAACAACGTCATCCCTTTTGAAAAACCTACAATTTTATTAAAAATCTCACCTAGATTAAATCCGCCAAAAGCACGCTCATCATCAGGGGATACTTTATGAATTCGTTTAAGGGTTGCTTTAATATTTTTTTCAACTTCTATGACATCTACATCATCATAAGCAGCAATAGTAAACCATTGAACCCTATCACCAGTATTATAAATTTTTCTAAATGTTTCATAAGGGATGAAAATATCTCCATCACTCTCGAAACCTCCGCCAGGGATAAATTTATGTACCCCTATAACTTGAAAATATATGTTATCAATTCTTATGTATTGTCCAATTGGATTTTCATCTTTTTCAAAAAGTTCTGTTTGAGTTCTTTCACCAATAACACAAACTTTTCTTTTGAATTTAATATCTTCTTCGTTAATGAATCTGCCTCCATCATATATTTTCTTAGTAGCAATTTTTGTAAACTCAGGAAAGTCTCCATAAACAGCATAATTGTTTGATTTGTTTTTCCTTACCACCAAAGGGGGTGCACCTGAGAAAACTCCACGAGAATTTCTTGGCACAGCATATTGAACTTCTGGAATTGTTTTTTTGATGTAGTCAATATCTGATAGCCTTAACCTTATGTTTCTACCTATCTTATAACCAGCATATGGAATACTTGTTCTTTGACCCCAAATAAACATTGAGTTCATAGCTATATTTTCAAACTGCCTTTCAAAACCATTATCCAGCCCTTTAGCAGCTCCTGAAAGAGTTATATAGATAAAAATACCCCAAAGTACACCAATAACTGTTATAATAGTTCTTGTTTTATTTTTAGAAATAGAACCAAAAATTTCTTGCCAAGTATCTTTATCAAAAATCACTTTAAAACTACTCATCCCTTAATGCTACTATAGGTTTTATACTTGAAGCTCTTTTTGCAGGAACATATCCGGCAATACCTCCAAAAATTATTAAAACAATTGTGGCTGTTATTGCTGTTCCACTATCTATAAATGGATTTTTAATAAAGTATTCCTCAAGATTTAATCCTATATTTTCAAGAACTATTATTCCAAGAAATAAACCTAGATAACCAGAAATTGTTGTTATAAATATAGATTCTTGCAATATCATTTGAATTACCGAACTAGGTGTGGCCCCAAGAGCTTTTCTTATACCTAATTCTTTAGTTCTCTCTTTTACAACAAATACCATAATATTTGAAATACCTATAATACCAGCTATCAGTGTTCCTAACCCGACAATACTTACAATCAATTGCAAAACAACAGCAAATTGCTGGGTTTGCTTTAAATCATCTGTGAGATTTCGAAAATAAATTCCATTTGGATCATCAGGAGCGATCGCTTTTTTATCTTTTAAAAATTTCTTTAATGATTTTTCAAGTGCTAGTGCACCAGCATGTCCTAATTCTTTCTTGTAGGTTAATACAATTTGATCAACCTTATCATTGCTTTTTTCAATAAGTTGTCTGGTAGTATAAGGTATATAAATATTTCTCTCTTCATTATCACCCCCATCATCTTGAAAAACCCCTATTACTTTAAATGCCGTAGATCCTACATTTATATATTTACCAACTGCTTCTTCGCCTTTAAATAAATCTTTTGCTACTAACCTTCCAATAACCGCACTTTTCTTTTTTTCTTTTATATCTAGTTGATTGATATACCTTCCTTTCATTAAAATTGTTTTTTCAACAAACTGGTGCCCAGGAGCAACGGCTCTTGTACTGTAACTATTACTTTCGTTTTTATAACTAGTTAAAGCACTTCTCGTAATTCTAGGAGTTAAATGTTCAATAAATAGAGGAAAATTTTCTTTTATATCTAAAAGATCATCGTTTTTAAATTCAATTCTCCTTTTTGCTTTAAAACCTTTATAAGGTTTAGAGGTTTTACCAGGATATAAGAAAATAGCATTACTAGCATCATCAAGAAAGAACTCCTGAAAAGTGTTCTTTAATCCATTTCCTAATCCAAATAGTATAATAAAAATAAATATTCCTAAAGCAACAGTAAAACCAGATAAAAATGTACGTAACTTGTTTTTACTTATTGTATCGAATATTTCTTTCCAACGATCTCTGCTAAACATAAGAAGAAGCTAGGATTTGTTTTATTTTGTTGTCTTCTATTATAACGCCATCTTTAAGCTTTACAATTCTTTTACACATTTGAGCAATATCTTTTTCGTGTGTAACAACTAAAATAGTTTTCCCCTCTTCATTAATCTTCTGAATGAGATCCATAACTTCATACGAAGTTTTAGAATCTAACGCACCGGTAGGTTCGTCTGCTAATAATACTTTAGGTTTTGACGCCATAGCTCTAGCTATAGCTACCCTTTGCTTTTGGCCACCAGAAAGCTCACTTGGCAAGTGAGTTGACCATTCTTTTAATCCAACTCGTTCAAGGTAATCTAGTGCTAGTTCTTGTCTTTCCTTTCTAGCGACACCTTGATAATATAATGGTAAAGAAACATTTTCTAAGGCAGTTTTATAGTTAATTAAATTAAAAGACTGAAATACGAAACCTAAAAACTTATTTCTGTATTTAGCAGCCTTAGTTTCATTTAAGTCTTTAATCGGAACATTATCCAAAATATAGTCTCCCTTATCCGCAACATCCAACATTCCTAAAATATTTAAAAGAGTTGATTTTCCTGATCCAGAAGAACCCATTATAGCTACCAGCTCACCTTCTTCTATATTGAAATTAATCCCTTTCAAAACATGCAATGATGAGGATCCCATTTTATAAGATTTATGAAGATTTTTTATTTGAATCATTGATATTTTTATTGAGTGCAAAACTAATCCTTTTTTAAAAGAGTAGTGAACGTTATACTTTATTTTCTTTTAAATGTTTGACAATATAATTTGTGGAATGTAACATGTTATAATAAATTATTTATTTTTCATTTTTATTAAATAGTTAAAGAATTCTTCAAATTTTTTTTTCCCCTTGTCAGTAATTCTACAACTTGTTTTAGGATAATTATTACTGAATGTTTTTTCAATTTCAATATAATTTTCTTCTTTTAATTTTTTTAATTGAATGCTTAAATTGCCTTGTGTAGATTCCGTAACTTCTTTTAAAAAATTAAAATCACAATTACTTTTATTTATTAAGGATGATATGATTTTTAATCTTATTGGATTAAACAATAACTTATCCATCAAGATTATTAGTGGATTTTGAATAAAAAAGTGATAAACCAGGGAGCAGCATCCCCAAAGAAACTCCAACTATATTTACCAATAAAAGATTAATTCCAGGATTTAAATTTAAATAGAAAGTGAATATCAGAAGAAAAATTCCTCCAAATATGATTTGATTAAATTTTATGATAAGTCCTGTCATGATTAAAATCAAACTTAATAAAAACAGTATAGATGGTACTGGGTGAAAATTTTTTAGAAAAAAGGAAAGTATAATTACGTAAAACCATGAAATACTAAATACGATCCAAATAATTTTAATCACCCTACTTAGATGTGTTTCATAGCCAATATTCTTTCTAGTTTTTGTATTATAGTAAACCATAAAGACCAATCCAATTATGGATGAGATTATCCAATAAAGAAATGCCGAATATTTAGTTGATTGAACTAAAGATGGAAAAGTGTAATGGAAAATACTTAATATGTTAACAAAAATTCCCCAAAAAATAAAGTTAATACTTAAAGGTTTAAGATTCTCTTTTGTGCTTTTTATTACACTTGCAATTGTCTCAATATGTTTTTTTGTATTATCCATTTTAAATTTTCAACGAAAATAAACAAGTTTATAATATAAACCATATTTTTTTAAAAAAAATCTACTTTTTAAGTATTTGAATCACTTTCCATCCAATAAAACCAACTAATAAATATGGTATCGCCATCAAATATAATATTCCATTATTTATCCCTTTTGCTGTTGTTTGTCCTTCCTCAGATTCAAGTACAGCTCTACACATTGAGCACTGACCATTTATTTCTTCAACATTTATTAATAAAATAAATATTAATAAAAAAAACATCACGTATTTCTTTTTATACATAATAAGGTGATATCATTAAATAAACAATTACTCCAGTGACCGCTATATACATCCAAATAGGGAAAGTGTATCTAGCTATTTTTTTGTGGTCAGCAAATAATTTTGATATTGCTCTTACATAAGTAACTAAAACTAGCGGTATTATCCCTATAGAAAGTAGCACATGTGAAATCAGTATGAAGAAATAGACCGATCTAATTATTCCTTCTCCCCCATAAGGTGTTGGATCTGAGGTCATATGATAAGCTACGTACATAACAAGAAAGATAACAGATAAAGCTATTGAAATTTTCATAAGTCTTTCATGAAGAATTATTTTTTTTCTCTTTATAGCTACATAAGCAATAGTTAAAAAAACAGCAGTTATAGCATTAATAAACGCATAAACAGGGGGTAAAAACGTTAAGGGTTTAACATTTGGTATTTTGATCAAAAATAGAATTGCAACTACAACTGGAATTGCAATAGATAAAATCCATACCCAAGGAGTATATTTTTTTACTTTTTCATTTTCTTTTTCACTCATGGTTTTATTCCTTTAAGAGTTTTTCAATATCATCTATAAGCAAGTCTACTTCTTGAATTTCTACATCTTCCTCGTCGACACCCATATAATAAACAATAGGATTACCAAATTGATCTGAGCGACAACGAATGAAACCATTTTTATCAATCAAAGCAAAATAACCTTGATGCTCAAATCCTCCAGCAACTCTTGGATTTACTGACGCAAATATATTAAAACCTTCATTTGCTAAATTATAAATCTTATCTTTTTCACCTGTAAGAAAATGCCAATTCTGAGAAAAAACATCATAAGTCTCTGCGTATGCTTTTAAAACTGATGGAGTGTCTTTTATAGGATCAATACTGAATGAAGCTATACCAAAGTCTTGACGCTTTCCAAAACGATTTTCTATACGTTTCATGTTTTTATTCATTATGGGACAAATACTGGGACATGATGTAAAGAAAAACTCAGCTACATAAACCTTTTTATTGAAGTCTTCATTAGAAATTATGATACTATCTTGATTAAGAAAAGCAAATTCAGGTACCTTTTTAGCCTCACCATTTAAAAAAACATATTGCAATGGAATTGAAGATTGAGAACGATTGCTTTCAACAATCTTACTATTAGTTATCCTTGAAACTATCTTAGGAATAAAAATGAATCCAAAAATTATAATAACGAGGATTAGTCCAATATACTTTGTATTTCTCATCTACTTTTCCCTTTCATTATTATAAATTTTTAAAGCCAAACGATATTCAGCTAAAATAACTTTTACATCATCAATCATTTTTTTATTAATCTGTGCTACAGATCTAGCATCGTATCCATACAGAGTTACAACATCTTCATCATCATTTCTACCTCTGAGACTTCGATTTTTATCAATAATAAACACATAAGGTGTACTTCCATCTTCATCTAAATCGATGGAAATGTTTAACGATAAAAAATGTGATTTGATTTCTTTCTTTTCTACGTATACAAAATTCCACCTAGATAGATCAGTTCCAACTCCTTGTCTCAAAGAGGTTTTTAATTCTTCAACTTCTTTTTTTTTATCAGAGTCTACTAAAAAAACAAATTGAAAATCATCGAATTGATAAAACCTTTTATAAATTTTCTCATTTAAATTCAGAGCCTCTGCTTTTTTATTTTGTAAACTTCCTCCCCAGTACCCAAGTATTGAAATATGGCCATTAAGTTGTGTTGAATTACCAATACTTTTTTCAGGAAGTTCCATTATTTTCTTAGAAAGAATAGGGAGTTTGGCAAAATTATTTTTGCCTGAAGCAAAGAAAAGATAAACCAATAAGGGAAAAACAAATAAAATCCCTAAAACAATTTTTTTATAAACTTCCTCCTTTTTCATTTGACCCTAATTAAAGATCTATATTTATATTTTTCATAAACAAATGCAAATTTACCAAAACTATTTTACTAGTACTTTTAAATATTTTATGTCACTAAAATAGAATTGGTGTATTTACTTTACAGATAATCTAAATTTAGTTTTTGAAAAATAAATTTCTCCCGGTTTGAGTTTAACACTTGGGAAATTGAGTTGATTTGGAGAATCTGGGTAATGTTGGGTTTCTAAACAAAAGCCTGTTCTTTTTTTATAAAATCCTTTTGTTTTGGTAGGAAGTGTTCCATCTAAAAAATTACCTGAATAAAACTGTATCCCTGGTTCTGTAGAAAAAATTTCTAGAAATCTTCCCGATTTTTCTTCATATGCGGATGCAACAAATCTGAAGTTTTTTTCATTTGAATTCACAACCCAACAATGATCATATCCAATTCCATTTTTTAACTGTTGGTTTTTTTCTTTTATATCATGCCCTATTTTTTTTGGTATCCTAAAATCAAAAGGGGTTGTATTTACTTTTCTTATTTCTCCAGTAGGAATTAGATTAGAATCTACTGGAAGAAAATTATCTGCATTAATAACCAATTCATGTCCCAATATATCTTTTTGGAAACTTCCAGAAAGATTAAAATATGAATGTTGTGTCAAATTTATTATGGTAGTTTTATCTGTCTCAGCAAAATATTCAACTATTAATTCATCATTATTGTTTAATGTATAGATAACTTTTACTTTGAGGTTACCAGGATAGCCTTCTTCTCCGTCTTCGCTAAGATAACTTAATTCCAGTGATGAGGTTGAGTCTGTTAATATTTCTCTAGCTTGCCATACAACTTTATCAAAACCTTTAACCCCTCCATGTAAGTGATTTGGGTTATTATTGGTTTCAAGATTATATTCCTTACCCTCTAACGAGAATTTGCCTTTTGCAATACGATTCCCGTATCGTCCAATTATTGCCCCAAAATAAGGACTATTATTTTCATATTCTTTTAAAGTATTATAGCCTAAAACTATATCCTCAAAATGATTATTTCTATTTTTTGCTCTCCAAGAAGTGATGATCCCACCATATGAAATAATATTTATGATCATTCCTTTTTTATTTTTCATTTCGAATTGAAAAACGTCTTGACCATCCTTAGTTTTACCAAAAAATTCTTTGTTAATAGATGCCAACTCTAAAGTATAGTTTTTAATATTTTTTTTGCAAGAGAAATTTATTACGAAGATAAATAGTAAGATTCTGGTCAATTTAACAATATTAAAAATATAGAATAAATAGAGTTAAAAATTCCAAGAAACAAAACCTTGTTCCATAACGTCAAAAATATAATCAGCCTCTAAAAGGAGAATGAAAGCTAAATAAGGAATTAAGATAATAAGAGGCAATACTATAGAGTTTTTTAATCCTGTTTTTTCATCACGAATGTGCATGAAATCCCAAGCGATATAATATGCCTTAATAATAGTCATGATAATAAATATCCAATTTAAAAGCTTCATTCTTAAAAAACTTACCATTAGAATTTGAGGTTTTAAAATTCCTAATGCTACTTCAATAGTAGTGACTATTGACAGAAATATCAAGACACCCCATATTTTTTGCTGATTTGATTTAAATTTTAAAAGACCTCTGAAAATTGCTAATTTATGCTCGCCTGCTTCCATATTATAATGAATTTGAATTTTAAACTAAATAGAAAAATGTGAATACAAATACCCAAACTAAATCAACAAAATGCCAATATAATCCAACTTTCTCAACCATCTCATAATGACCTCTCTTTTCATAGGTTCCCAAAATGACATTAAAAAATATAATAATGTTTATAACTACACCAGAAAATACATGGAATCCATGAAAACCAGTAATAAAGAAAAAGAAATCTGCAAAAAGTCTATTACCATACTCATTATGAATCAAATTGGCTCCCTCTACAACATTAATAGCATCTTCGATCTTTATAAGAGAGTTTTCTCTGGATAAAACAGTTTTTCTTCCTTCACTAGTGAGTTGTTCTGTTCTAATAACTAATTCAGGGTTCGCAAAAAAACCTTTTTTAACCTCTGCGACCGAAACGTTTGGCAATGATTTTTCATTTTTAAACCAAATCCCGTTGTTTGATTCGTGAGTTTTACGCTCTGAAGCAATTCCGATAGCAAAATCTTGAATTGATTCACGTTTTCCTGTTTCAGAATTAACAAATTGAAGAATTTGGCCTCCTTTAGTTTCTAATGCACCATATTCACCTTTAATAAAATTTTTCCATTCCCATGCTTGAGAACCAACAAAAATAGCACCTCCAATAATTGTTAACAACATGTAAAATGTAACCTTAGCTTTATTCATGTGATGACCAGCATCAACTGCTAGAACCATAGTAACAGAGGAGAAAATTAATATAAAAGTCATCAAAGCTACATAATACATTGGTGCATCAATACCATGTAAAAAAGGGAAATGGGTAAATACCTCATCAGCAATTGGCCAAGAGTTAATATTTTTAAATCTTGAAAAACCATATGAAACTAAAAAACCAGTAAATGTTAAGGCATCTGAGACAATAAAAAACCACATCATCATTTTGCCATAACTAGCGTTCAAAGGTTTATTACCTCCCCCCCAAACTTGACCATCTTCGACAGGTACGTTAGAAGTTACTTCCATAGTTAAAAATTAAATCCTTGACAAATTTATTAATTTTAATTGTAGAATGAAACGAATAAAAATAAATATACCCACAGGATATCAAGAAAATGCCAAAAAGTTAAAGCTAACTCAAATCCAAGTGTTTCTCCATTAAAATAAGAACCGCTTATTGTTTTAAAAAATACAATTAACACAATGATAATTCCCGCAATAAGGTGAGCTAAGTGTAATAATACTAATACATATAGATAGGAGGTTGTAATTGAACTTTCAGGTCCAGTAAAGTAATAGCCACTTTCAATAATACCATTAAATCCTTGAAATTGAAAATAAACAAATCCGATGGCTAATCCTAAAGTCATGATCAGTAGCAATTGTGTATATTTATTTTTATTCTTTTTCAGCATTTTTAAAGCTAAATGAAAAGTAAAGCTGCTGGCTACAATTAAAAAAGTACTTATAGAAAATGAAAAGGGGAGTTCAATTTGCTGAATCCAGTCTGCTCTTGAACTACTTACCACGTAAGCACTAGTTAACCCTGCAAAAGTCATACTCATACTAATCATTCCGAACCATAACATCATTTTTTTTGCTCGGTTAGTTTTTATATTTAAAGGTTCGCTAGTATTCATTGAAACAATATTTTATCTGAAACATAAATAATTTGTACACATGTTATGTAAATTATACTAACTCTAAGTAACATTCTTGCAGCAAAATCAGATTTCAAAACCATCAAACGAAATGCATAATAAAGAAAAATAGCTCCAAATATAAAAACTAAAATTAATGCGTATTCGGAAATATATAATCTACCTGTATACTCAAAAGCTGGAATTATTGAAATTAAAATTGTCCAAAATGTATAGAAGACAATCTGAAAAGCTGTACTTTGATCTCTCTCACCTGAAGGCAACATTTTGAATCCAGCTGATTTGTATTGATCATGCATTAACCATCCTATTGCCCAGAAGTGAGGAAATTGCCAAAAAAATTGCAACATAAAAAGTATTCCTGGTTCTATGCCAAACTCATTTGTTGCAGCTACCCAACCCAGCATGAAAGGAATCGCGCCAGGAAAAGCTCCAACAAATACTGAAAGTGGTGTTTTTTGTTTTAAAGGAGTATATAAACAGGTATATATAAATGTCGAAACACTGGCAAAAAAAGCAGTTTTGATATTAATTAAATAAAGTGAAAAAATACCAATTAAAGTTAATATTACACCGATAAGCATTGCTGTTTTTATTTGCATTCTCTCATCAGGTAATGGTCTCTTTTTAGTCCTTGACATTAGTTTATCCAAATCCTTTTCAAAAATTTGATTAAATACATTTGAAGCACCTACCATAGAAAAACCACCGACTGTTAAAAGTAATAATATGATAACATCGATCAAATCTACAGCTAAAAAGTAACCTGCTATTGAAGAAACTACTACAGATACAGAGAGCCTAACCTTTGTTAACTGAAAGAAATCAGTCAAAACTTGTTGATTTAATTGAAATTCAATGGTTTTATTATTCGGCATTACTCCTCTGCATTAAGCAAACAAAGATAATAGAGATAAACCATTATGCAATCAATTTTTAATATGTAATTAATAATAAAAAAACCCAACTTTTTAAGTTAGGTTTTGTTTGATATTATTGTAATCTAAATGTTATGGGTATACTGAAAGGAACTCGAACGGGACGACCTCTTTGCTTCCCTGGAGTCATTTTGGGTAGTTTAGAGATAATTCTTTGAGCTTCACCTTCTAGATTTTTGTCTGGCCCTCGCATACGAATGTTTGTTATGCTACCATCTTTTGAGATTATGAAATTTACATAAACTCTTCCTTGGATACCCATTTCCTGCGCAATTTCTGGATAGCGAAAATTTTTGCGGATATGTTTATTCATTTTTTCCTGAAAACAATTTCTTCTTTCTGATTTTTTTACGCGTTCACAGCCAGGGAAAATAGGAACATCTTCTATTACGGCAAAGGGCACGTCTATGTCAACTTCTTCTTCCTCTACCTCAACTATTTCAACTATTTCTTCTTCATCTGTTTCTGTGGATTCAATAACTGTCTCCTCTACTTCTTCTTCATCCTCAACAATTTCAATCACTTCTGGAGCTGGAGGAGGCGGAGGAGGTGGTGGTGGTGGTGTCTTAATTTGTTCGGTAATGGGTATTTCCTCATCATCATCATCTTCGACATTGAGCGCCTCATAACCATAAGTTTTTTTGTATGTTTTCCACTCGATGGCTTGCCATGAAACTAACAAAATAAAAGAAAGGCCTATAACAAAATATAAGCTGCTGTTTTTTGTTAAATCAACTTTTTCATTTTTTTTTGGCTGCATTTTTAATTTGTTTAGATGGCTAAACTAACAAAAATTACAATTAAAACAACTTATTGGTTGTTTTAATCGAAAATAATTTGTTTAAAAAAACACCCCCAATTGTACCAAAAATATTTGCTATCAAATCCTGAAAATCAAAAAAACGTCTAAAAAATGGTATGATTTGTAGAATTTCAAGTAAAATGCCTACAATTATTGATAATAAAAGGGCGTATAACCTGCCATTTTGAATATCAAGAAATGCATAAAAATAAATTGAACTAAGCCCAAAATAGCAAATAAAGTGAAGAAGAAGATCACCTCTAATAATTAAAAAATACCAATTCTTAGAATTAGGATTTGGTGATTTTAAAGAAAAATATATTACTATTAAAGTAGCTAAAACAGATAAAAACTTAAAAAGTCTGTCGTTAAGTAACAAGAGCCTTATACGCTTCTGCATCTAAAAGATCTTCTGATTCAATTGGTTTATTACATTTTACTTTTACCATCCAACCCGATCCATAAGGATCTTCATTTACAATTTCAGGATTATCTTCAAGTGCCTCGTTAATCTCAATAACTTCTCCTGAAACAGGCATAAATAAGTCCGAAACTGTTTTTACGGCCTCCACAGAACCAAAAACATCTTCAGCACTTAGATTATCATTTAAAGTTTCTATTTCCACGTATACAATATCTCCTAGTTCGCCTTGAGCAAAATCAGTAATTCCGATAGTTGCCACATCGTCTTCGAATTTGATCCATTCGTGGTCTTTGGTATATTTTAAATCTGTAGGAATATTCATTTTTTTATATTTCTAAAACAAATGTAAAAGAATTCCTTTATCAAAAAAGATTTTTAATTTCCAAAATTATAACGAATTGTAAATCCTGAACGAATACTTATTTGAGGAAAAGCAGTAGATATTGCAAACTCAGAAAAATTGTGATCATAAAAAAATAAAGCTGTTAAATTTTTTGTAAGCATATAATCAGCAGTTACTTTGATATTCATTAATCGTTGACCAGCTGTGACCTGATTATTATCATATTCTAGATTTCTTAATAGTGTAATATTTTCTCTATATGAAATATCAGCTTTTATATTTAAATCTCCTTTTAAAACAACCTTTCTTCCGCCAAAGTTAGTTCTAAATCTTACGTCAGGAATTCTATAACCAATACCTACAACATACTCATCTCCATTTGATTCTGTTATTAGATTGTTATCTAAACTAAGAGAAATTGCTCGCTCTTTTCTTAGTTCTGCTAATATTTTGAAAGAATTTTTAAATTCTACATCCAAGCGAACTAAGGGATTAAATTGTTCAACTAAATTGATATTTGAAAATAATCGCTCAGGTATATAATTACCAATTTGATCTGTTTTATCAGGTATTAAGGGGTCATAATCAAAGTTAGTTTGGTAATTATTTAAAGTATAGCTAGCTCTATATGCATGGTTTAAAGAAAAACGATTAAAAATCTTTGAAAGCGATTTGATCTTAGTAAGGCCAGTATATTTTAAATTCCAATTAGGTAAAGGAGTTTTTTTAATAGGGTTTAATTCTACTTGATTAGGGTCTGATCCAGAGTATGCAGAAACAAAAGAATGAAGTAAAACAGATTGTTGATTTTTTCCAAAACCAATCGGATATCCTTCTTCATCATTCCCTAATGAAGAAAAACTACTTTTTTCAGATAGACGTTTAGCTATTATAATTCTATTTTTACGAAATTTTTCAAAGTTCAAATTTTCTGAATCTATTGAAAAATTAAATGCTGTTTTTACTAGAATTGTAGACATTCCAAAATTTCCAAGAATACTTGAATTTTTTGGAATATATTCAAGGTTTTCAACACCAAAATTTTCTAGTTTATTCTCAGTAAAATCTCTTTCTGCATTAAACTCTATAATTAGATCATTTAAAGGAACCAATTGAGCTGTCGCCTTAAATTTGTTTGATCGCAACTGGGTAAACATTTGATTAAAATTTGGAAAACCTGTTAACCAACCTTGTCTGGCAGCTTCATATCTTACATCAGCTTGGCTCCCTAAAGTATACCCAAGGGTTGGACGCATTCCCCCAGCAAAACCTACAGTTGAGAGATATCCTGGGAGCACAGTTCCATTATTTTCATTATAACTTGCCTGAACTCTTTTAATAGTTGTTAATATTTTAACTAGCCTAGTTAAACTTTTTTTGAAATTTGTATTTTTTCTAACTGTTGAATCTTTTTCCCTAATTGAATTTAATTTATTTTGAAAACGATTATTACTATTTTTCAAACCAAAAACTGAATATAGTTTTGAAAATGACAATGCCCCCGTTAAAGTTTTTGTATTATTATTTTGTATCATATTCACCTGTCCTAAAACTGATCCATTTTGACTTTTTACACCAGCTAATGCCTCTGATCCACGTTGCCAATTAAAGTTTCCTGTGTAATTATATGTAGCATCAATAAAACTTAAAAATGGAATATTTTGAAATGGAAGTTTGTAATTTAATGCTAAAGACTGTAAATGACTGTTTGGTTCGCCCATATTTAAAATATCCTGCCATAAATATTCATTACTTCTATTTGATAGGTTGTCATTGAGTGAGCTAATATTACTATTCTGCCTTATAATACTGCTAGTAGCTGCATTAAAATTGAATCTAAGTGATCTTGTTAAATTATGGCTAATAGCGTAATTGTAGTCAAACAAAAAATTTTGTTGTTGGAGATTTGGTAAGCTTCTTTGAAGAGAAATATCAGTACCCTCTAAATAGACTTGTCTAAATTTTTGACTATTTAATATTCGATTTATATTGGTTGAAACCTGTATAGAACTAGGTATAAAATTGAAATTTAATTGTTGCATCCATCTCCAATATTGATTTTTAATAAAATATTTAGTTTTTTTAAATGGCTCCAGAGACTTTGAATTAAATGAATGTGAATAATTTGCACCAAGTAAAAGGTTTATCTCTTCTTGTTTTTCAATTTCATAGTCTCTATGTTCTAATTCATTATAAGCATATGAAAAATCAAAATTTTCAGGACTATAAAACCTAGAATTTCCATTTCCAGTTTTATTTTTCCTTACTCCAATAAAACTTATACTTTTCCTATTTGTATAATCTATCGCTTGGTTTCTTATAGAATCTTTTTGTGTTATGCGATCAGCAGTATCTAATCTATCATCAAGTTTGAGATCTTGGTAAAATGGATCATATTTTGGTGTTATATAAGTCTCTCCATTTGAATAGCTAAATGGAATCTGAAGACCCCAACTGGATGGTGTTATTTGACCTAAATTTATATTTGAAACAAAATCATATTGCAATAATTCTTCTCTAGTCCTTTGATTTGGAGATTGATCAATACTTCCAAAACCAATAGAAGAATAACGTCCATTAGCAGAAAAATTAGCAAAATCTGCCCAATTGACGTCTAGTGCTCCTATTGCAGCCCAACCCCCTTGACTATCAATCCCTGAAATACGTAATTCATTAAACCAAACTTCGCCAGAAAGGTCGTCTCCTATTTGAACAGATGGATTTTTAAGACCTATCATTAGGGTTCGTATTGATCCCAATGAAGGATTGCCATGTATTGCAAGTTTATATTTTTTTTGTCCTGGAAGACTGCTAATTGATGTAAATTCTTGAATTGGATTTAGTTCTTCATCAAAGTATAATGTCTTTCCTAAACCTAACTTTTCAAGAGCTTTTGCTTTAAGTCTTGAAAGTAAATCAATGGAAATTTCTAACGAATTAGATTCAGGTATCCAAACCTCTTCAGCAGACAGATTATTTGAAGTATTTTCTGAATATTCTGATGGTTTTAAAGGGATTTCAATTTGATAAAAATTATCTTGATAATCTGTACCTAAACGAATAAACGCAACCATTCTTTTATCAAATTCATCTTTGGTGCCTGAACCAGGTAACAATTCATTACCTGGTAATGATTCTGCATGCAAAAACATTCTGAGTTTACTGTATTGTCTCATATCTAAATCAACAGCTTTAAAAATAGCTCTTGAATCCATTGGTTTTAAATTGGATATACGAAAAGCTAAAGACTGTTCATTTTGTCTAATTATAGTATTGTTATTGTTTATTTGTTCTCTTAGAATTTCAGGAGGAAGTACATAATTAATAGGGATTCTATTTTCATTTTCTAATATGTTAACTGTACTTATATCAACTGTTGTTTTTTCATTAGCTAAAACTTCTTCATTTAATGGTTTGTTATATCTTCTCCAATCACCTCTTACTAAATCCAAAGTTCCAAATCTAAAAACTACTTTCTCTTCAAACCCTTTTAAAATCATTCTCATGAATCTTATGGATCTTAAATCATTAATCTCATTTATTGCATCGAAATAAGGATTAAATGATGTGTTCTCGTAATATGCCTTTTGAATTGGCACTTTAAACTGAATCCATCTTGTGGTATATTGATCACCATTTGGAGCATTTACTTCAATATTTTCTCTAACATCAGTAATAAAAGGATGATTTCCTACTTGCATGCCTTTAAAAATTGGCACACGATATTCAAAGTAACTATCAATTGTATTCATACTTTGGTCCCTATTTATATCTTCAGTATCTGGCTCGGTTGTATTTCCACGATCATTATCACTAAATTCAATTGGAGTATTATTTTCAAATCCATTGTAATTTTTGTAACGTTCTAAAATATCTCCCTCCGCTTGAAGGTAATATTGATAATTATCACCTGCGGGATCATTTGGTGGACCATTTGTGTAAATACTAGATTCTTGATCATCACTTAATCCGTCTAATCCAACATCCTGTAGAGGTCGATCTGATTCAATAGAGTTAAATGCATACACTAATGATTGAGTAGCAGGAACAACTCCCCAAGGAGTATTATATGTGGGATTTGTCTCACTATCACTTGGTAATCCATTTTCAAACTGTTTTCTGCCATCACGTAAAATATCTTCAGAAATATTTCCTAAATGAAATACCAATTCTCCTAAATTTTCTGATTCAGACTCATTTTTTGAAAAAGTATCTAAAACCCAAAATTCTATAAATTCAACATTTGATTGTTCAAAATTTGTTGCATTTAAAGCTCTAGTTATCCCTGCCCAATTATTTTTTGGATTCAATTGAAATTGTTCCAATGGAGAATTATTATATGGTCCTTTCTCTTTGGGATAAAAAGCTAAATCTAGAGTTGGAAGTCTACTAATCATACCCTGAACTAAGTCCTGTTCTGGAAAAAGCTCATTAATGAGGATACTTCTTGTCTCATTGCTTGATATGTCATCATTATTTATTCCTGTTTGTTGTCTAGAATAGAAAACTTGATCAATAGAATACCATGCAAGTTTAGAACGAGCATATCCACTTTCAATACCTTTAGAATCTGAACCTTGAACCCCACTAACTGGAACACTCGAAAGATTCCATGCATTAAATCCTTTTATATCAATATTAGTTTGCGCCCCTTCAAAATCATCTATGTAAACATTTGTTTCACCATTTAAAAGAGTATTTCTTGGGTCATTTGCTGATATATTAGCTAACTCACCACGAAAAGAAATTTGAGATGGTATGTTAGTTTTTATTGTGGGCCACTTATTTATCAAACGTGTGAGAAAAGGCACCTCAGTTGAAAAATTTGTGTTAAATCCTGTCATGGTATTATTAACAGGTTCTGTTCCATAATTTGCCTTCTGTGTGAGTGGATTTTCACTTAAATTAATTAAAGTTCCCCCTATGTAAAATTTATCACTTATTTTATGATTTATATTTATTCCTGATAACCGTTTGTTTTGTTGATTAAAAAAAGAGTTGTTTTCAACTGAAATATCAATTGGTATATTTGACGCTTTAAGTCCTTCGTCAAGAATTTTTACTTTCCCGATTTCATAATTTACAGTATAGTCAAGTCCTTCTTGGAGTAGTCTGCCTCCTGCAGTAACTCTTACAGAGCCTCTTGGTATGTTGAAAGCTCCAATATTAATTCCATCTCCACCTTCTGATTTATATCGCCCTTTGAGCTGAAATTTATTCTTTTCTGTAAATTCTAGTGCTGCTGCTTTTGTTAACGAATACATTTCTTTAAAAACATATTTTTGCTGATTTAAATTAAAGCTATTATCTATTTTGTAATCTTCTTTAGCAGATTTTGGGTCATCAAGAAGATCAAATAAAAACTTTCCAAATGGCTCTACAATAGGGAAAATTATTCTTCCGTAACGTGGGTCAATTGTAATTCCAGGTAAAAAATCAAAAAAACCGTCTCCCGATGAAACTAAATCTTGATATGCATTTAAGCGGTCAAGTTTTAGTGTGTTTAATAATATTTCATCATCTAAATCCTCTGGCCAAATCGACTTGTCCACTGGAGATAAATAATTGATAGGTGAAGGATCTGTATATAAAATATTTAAACGAAAATCTTCTTGTGACAGCTGAAAAGCACCAATATTGTATATATTTTTCATCATCAAATTCCATACAGGTTGACGAACATCTGTTAGGTTACTTTTCAACATCTTTACAATAAGGTTATTAGTTTGAACTTGTTGTTGACCTTGAAATTGAGCTGTTTGTGTTATCGATGTTCCTGGGATATCTCCATTTGCAAACTCACCTACTTGATAAACTTTTCCCAAATAAGTAAATTGGAAAGCTACTCCCAACACTTCATCGTTACTTAATCTTTGATTTAGAGAAATATATCCTAACTGAGGGTGAAATGTATATTCTTGTGGTTTCAATTTTCTGGCACTTTCTAAAACTGCATAGTCAAATCCTTCTTTAACACTTGAGGATTCAAAACCACTATTAGCTGTAGCTATGTCACGTATTTTCTGATTTAAAATACCTCCAAAGCTAATTTCGTCTGGATTAAGTTTATTTACATCATTACTTGGAGGGCTTGCAGAATTTGATGTATTAAAAAATTGAGGAAAATCGTCATCAAGAGTTGTTCTCTGTGGATTTGCTTCACCAAGGTCTTGTATTGCCAATATATTTCTAACATTTTGAGTCTGATAACCTCTATTTGTTACCCATACTTCAATTCTTGTGATTTGTATTGGTGAATTTATATAGGGATAATTTGCTAAAAAATTATTGTAATTATCTCTAAAATAGTGGCTTAAAAAAAAATGTCTGTCTTCTTCATAATCCAAAGAAAAAAAACTAAACTCTTGAAGTCTTCCTCCTCCTTGAGTTACTATATTTTGCGATTGAGATCTCTGTTCTGAAAATACTCCTGAGATAGTTGTATTTCCAATTTTCAAATCAGCTCGAACCCCAAATAAATTTTGTGCACCTTGAATTAAGTTGCTATTGATTGGCATACTGATATTTCCTATGTCAATATTTTGAATAATAGCATCTTCTGTAATTTTACCCTTCAAATAATCAGCGACACGATTTCCAACTTGAGTCTTACTGTTAGATAACTGTGTTATATTATTTTTAAGATTTTCAATTTTTTCTTTTGCTTGTTTTAAAGTATTTTTACCATCACCAATAATTTCTTTTACTCCATCAACACTTTCTTCCAACCTGGTTAGGCTTGAGCCTATTTTCCCTGGTATAATATTTGAGACGTCAGATATTTTTGGTGGATTAAACTGAATTTTTACTAAATTTTGAAAATCAAAAGTTGATTCAGTGTCATAATTTGCGGTTATTTGTAGTCTCTCACCAATTTTTCCAAGTAAGCTCAAACTAATTCTTTGATCAAAGTCAAATCCTGGTGATCTTCTATTTATTACTGAAGCAACAGGATTATCACTTCTCTGGTAACGATATCCCAAATCAACTCCAATGGATCCTTGTGGTGTAATATCAATATTATTACTACCGAAGATTGACTCAAAAAATTTATTGTTTACATAAACCTCTGGAAGAAGGTTTTTTTGGGCATCCTCAAAATCTAATCCATAGCTACTTAAAGCTTGAACTTTATCTAGGAAATAAGCTTGCATTTGTTTTTTTAAAACAAGAGCCTCGTATTCCTTGACAGTTAAAACGAGTGGTGTATTTATGGGATATCCATCAATATTTTCAGAGAATATGTAAAGTTCAGTTACAGGATCAAAAATATACAGACTTTCGATACTATTTACTTTAGGAGGAGAAATTGTTCCCAAATCGGCTGACTGTTGTGCAAAAATGATGTTACCATAAAACAACATCCAAATGAAAATAAGGATGAAGTTTTTAGATGATGTAAAAACTACAAATCGAAAAGCTTCAATCAAACAGTTATAATTTATTCAGAGACTCCTTGATAAGTTCTTCAACTGAACTGTCTGGAGCACTTTGAATAATACTATCTATAATACGCTCAGACTGTCTTCTTGAATAACCAAGAACCTCTAATGCTGATAACGCTTCATCTTTGATTGTATTGTTTCCAAAAATCTGAATTTCTTCACCATCGAAGAGATTCATCATTTTATCTTTTAACTCAATTAAAACACGCTGTGCAGTTTTTAGCCCAATACCCTTAACTGACTTAATAGTATTTAAATCTTCAGATACAATGGAATGCTGAATTTGCTTCGGCTCAAGTGCAGATAACATAGTTCTGGCAGTACTTGATCCAATTCCTGAAACTGAAATTAAAAGCAAAAAGACTGACCTTTCGATTGGAGTATGAAACCCAAAAAGTGTATGTGAATCTTCTCGAACTTGGAGATGTGTGTATAATTTAATTTTTTCGTCATCTCCAATTTGTGAATAAGTATGCAATGAAATATTAACTTCATAACCAACACCATTACAGTCAATAACTACTTTTGTAGGAGTTTTTTCCACTAACCTCCCAATAAGCTGTGTAATCATTTTATTTATTTTTAGTTTGAGCATCTACAACAGCAACTGCTGACATATTTACTATTTCTGAAACAGAAGCTCCAAGTTGTAAAATATGGATGGGTTCACTTAAACCCATTAAAATAGGACCTATAGATAAACCTTCATCCAATTCCTTAATTAACTTATAAGTAATATTTGCAGCGTCAAGATTTGGAAAAACTAAAACATTAACTTTTTTGTTACTTAGGCTAGAAAAAGGAAATCTGTCTTGTAAAAGATTTTTATTAAGAGCAAAATCGGACTGTATGGGACCGTCAACTATCAATTTGGAATTACTTCTATGAAGATAAGAGACAGCCTCAGATACTTTTTTTGCTTGAGGGTATCTTGAAGATCCGAAATTTGAAAAAGACAACATTCCTATTATTGGCTCCATTCCAAAAATTTTGGCCATTTGACCAGTCATAGAGGCAATTTTTGCTAATTGTTTGGCAGAAGGATCTACATTAATTGTGGTATCAGACAAAAATAAAGGACCTGATTTTGTAAGCATAAGGTTTGTTGCAGCTACCCTACTTACACCCTTATTTTTTGGTATAATCTCTAAAATAGGTTTAACTACGTTTCTATAGTTTCTAGAATAACCTGAAATCATTGCGTCAGCATCTCCATTTTTAATCATCATTGAACCAAAATGATTTCTTTCCCTCATAAGACGTTGAGAATCATATAGTGTATATCCTTTTCTCTTTTGTGAATTCCAAAATAATTCTGCATATTTTTTCCGTAACTCTTTCTCTTTCTCTTCTTTAGGGTCGATAACTTCAATATCATCATCAAATTCAATAATTCTCCTTAATTTTTTTATCCTAGATATGTTCCCTAATAAAATTGGAATTGCTATACCTTCTTCATGAACAATTTGAGCTGCTTTAAGAACATCCATTTGATCTGCTTCTGCAAACACTAATCTTTTTGGAGATAATTTAGCCCTGTCATGAAGTAATCGGACCATTTTCTGAGAATTACCGAGTCTCTTTTCTAAACTATTGATGTATCTTTCCCAATCTTCTATGGGTTCAGTTGCTACGCCTGAATCCATAGCTGCTCTTGCTACAGCTGGAGGTATTGTTGTAATTAGTCGAGGATCAAAAGGTTTAGGAATAATATAATTTTTACCAAAGGTTAATCTCGTTTCCTCATATGCAACGTTAACTTGCTCTGGAACTGGTTCTTTAGCTAAATCTGCAAGCGCTTTTACAGCTGCCATTTTCATTTCTTCATTAATTGCTGTTGCTCTAACATCAAGAGCACCTCTAAAAATAAATGGAAATCCTAAAACATTATTCACTTGATTTGGATGATCAGACCTCCCCGTTGCCATAATTATATCTTTCCTGGTCTTACAAGCAATGTCATATCCAATTTCTGGATCAGGATTAGCCATGGCAAAAACAATAGGATTTGATGCCATTCTTTTTAACATGCTTGGTGACAATATATTGGGTTGAGACAAACCAATAAATACATCAGCATTTACTATGGCCTCTTCCAAATTTTTAATATCAAGGTTTGTAGCAAATTGTTCTTTTTCAGGTGTGAGGTTTTTTCTATTTTTTTTAATCACACCCTTGCTGTCAAGCATTATTAAATTTTTAATATTAGCTCCTAAGGATAAATATAACTTAGAACAAGAAATTGCTGCAGCACCAGCACCAGAAACAACAATTTTCACATCCTTTATTTTTTTATTTGCAAGTTCTATGGCATTTATTAATGCAGCAGCTGATATTATAGCCGTTCCATGTTGATCGTCATGCATTACGGGTATATCTATTTCTTCCTTTAGTCTTCTCTCAATTTCAAATGCCTCTGGAGATTTAATATCTTCAAGATTTATACCCCCAAATGTGGGAGCTATTGCTTTTACTGTTTGAATAAATTTTTCTGGATCCTTAGCGTCAACTTCAATATCAAAAACATCAATTCCTGCAAAAATTTTAAAGAGTAGAGCCTTTCCCTCCATTACAGGTTTTGATGACAAAGGACCAATATCTCCTAATCCCAAAACAGCTGTTCCATTTGAAATTACTGCAACAAGGTTTCCTTTGTTCGTATATTTATAGACATCCGACTTTTCGTTATTAATTTCTTTACACGGTATTGCAACACCTGGCGAATATGCAAGAGCTAAATCTCGTTGCGTATCATAATTTTTAGAAGGAACTACCTTTGTTTTTCCTGGCTCTGGTTTTGCATGATAAACCAATGAAGCTCTTCTTTGTTGTTCATTAGACATAAGATGATCTTATAATTATAATGAAATTAATTAATTAAATCGACTTTAATTAGTTTTTGATGTACTAACAAATAGAGAAAAAACACCTCCAAGTATAATGAAGACACCTGCAAGACGTATTATATTAATTGGATTTTGTCCCAAAAGATCATAAAGAAAATATTGAACAGAAAAAATCTGAATTATCATAGGAATAACAATAAACATATTGAAAATACCCATATAAATTCCAGTTTTCCCAGAAGGTATAGATGCTGCTAACATCTGATATGGCATTGCCATCATTGAAGCCCAAGTGATTCCTAATCCAAAAGAAAACAAATATATTTGTGAAACTTCTATTCCATCCCCAAATGGGAGAACAAAAAGAATGTCGCTATCATTCAATAAAGGCATACAGATAAGACCTATACCTCCTATTAATAAACTTATAAAATGTAATTTTTTAGCCCCTATTTTTTTTGCTATAGGTATCATTGCAAAAGCGATTGAAAAACAAACTATGTTGTAGGTTCCATTTAAGTTTCCTGTTAAAAGCTGTGCTTGATTAAAATAAGAAGTTGTTTGATCTAATGTGTTATATAAAGATAGAGAAAGTGCTGAAGTCAAATATTGCCAATAACAAAACATAGCAAACCAGGGGAAGAACATAACTGGGATTAACTGCTTCATTTGTAGTGGCATATCTTTAAAAGCGACTACTATATCATTAAAAGTTTTTAATAAAATATTCCCTTTTTTTCTGGAAGATTCAAGAAGCTTCATTTCTTCTTTACTTGGAGGATATTCAGAAGTAGTAAATACAGTAATTAAAATTGTAATTATTGAAGCAGCTGCACCGATTCCAAAAGCCCAATATGTGGATACTGGAATTCCATTCTCCATTTTATCAGTGAGGGCCAAGATACCAAAGGAAACTAGAATAGCAGGAGTGAAATTTGCTAATGTTGTTCCCAAGCCTGTAAAAAAACTTTGTACTAAAAATCCAAATGAATACTGCTTTTCTGGAAGTTTGTCTGATATAAAAGCACGATAAGGTTCTAATGCAATATTATTGGCAGCATCTAAAATCCATAATAATCCTGCAGCCATCCATATTGAACTAGAATATGGCATAACAATCAAAGCTAAACTTGCAATAACTGCCCCTATTAAAAAAAATGGTTTTCTTCTTCCGAATCTAGGTGACCATGTACCGTCACTTATAGCTCCAATAATGGGTTGAACTAATAGCCCTGTAACAGGTCCTGCTAACCAAAGCATTGGCAATTCTGATTCCTCAGCACCAAGGTACTTATAAATTGCACTCATATTGCTTTGTTGTAGTCCAAAACTGAATTGAACTCCAAAAAAGCCAAAATTCATAGTAATGATTTGCCAAAAATTAAGTTGCTTTTTGGACATAGTTTAAAAATCTGTTTTAACTGCTAAAGATATTTTTTTTGTTTGAATATTCTTTACTATAAAATCACCGACATTTTGTCCTTGTGCCACTCCTTCCGTAATTGCCATCATATAATGAATTCCACCATACAATCTTGATATAGCTGCCTCTTCAGATGCATCAATAAAAGATTTATAGCTACGGGAAGGTAGCCCATAAGAAACTTCTGTAGTATCTACAAAATCAAAATTTTCACCAAAGAGATCGGTTAGTGTTAAAGCTGCAGCTCTAGATATAACTGAATGCCCACTAGTATATTCAGGGAATGGTGGGGTTTGTAATAAAGGAAGCCATTCCTCGTCATAATATTGGTTTATTAGTGTTTCAGGACGAACAACTAAAGTTTCCCATTTTTCATCCCAACAACTTATAAATGCATCAAATAAAGCTATAGAAACATTCACATATGCGTTTATAGTATCTTCAAAAGAACTTTTTGCTTTTCTAGTTGCAACAGCAGTAATTCCAATCCAATGTCCCCCTGGTGTAATTTTTTTTGTAGCAAACATCGCATGTCCTTTATGATGTGAAACATATGGATTACAATCCCAAAATTTTGCAATATTTGTTTGTTCTTCAGTCAAAGAGTTAGTCACTTCATAAACCTCCATGAGTTGTTTATGAAAAGTACTCCCCTTTTTTAAATCAAAAGGAATTGGATCTTTTGGTGGAAACTGATTAGAAGAATCTAAAACCATAGTTCTAATCTTAGGCCAATGTGGTTCAATGCCATCCATATAATCAGGAGGTGTTGGTTTCCAAAAGCGATCACCTTCTAATATACTGTATTTAGGAAAAGTTCTTGTTTGGCTGTACATGTCTTTTGAAGCCCAATCTAAAATTGATTTTGAAACTTTCTCAGCGTATTCTTTAGATGCTTTAATAACTCTTCTAGGTACGCCAAAATCTTTAAGTTTGTTATTAAAGTTAGTTTCAAACATTTCCATCTTTTTTTCCGAAAATATTAATGCTTTTCCGACTTGATTAAAAGAAAAAATAGCAGCAAGATTAGAATCAATATTTGGGTTTTCTGGTGTTGGAATGTCTTTTAATTCTTTCACCTGATCCTTAAGACTATTAAAATTATCTGAGTTAAAATAAGCCATAATCTCGTAAGCCGCAACACTTGGATATAGATATACTCTTGAAGCTACTGGTGGAGAAAATATATCATATACCACTATATCAGTGAGATTCTGCATAGCAGATTGAAATAATTCAGGATCACTAAGTTGTTCTTTATAATTGATATTATTTGTCTCAGAGCAGGAATAGAAACAAAAAATGGTAACTATTAAAAAAAAATTAAAATTTTTCATACCTCCTATTTAACTGTTTTATTATTAAGTGGAATATGTTTGATAATAAAATTCAGTTTCAAAACTGCATTAAAAAGTAAAAATAATACTTTTCAAATAATAAAACTATATTATAAAAACTCGGTTTATTATTACTTAATCTAAGCTTTATTGTTTTTCAAAAGCTAATAATTTACTTTGATTTTGTGCAACTAAAATCAATTTTTTACCATTTTTTAGTTTCACACTATTTATCTCCCTAGCATCACCAAATACAAAAAATCCAGAGTCTTGAGCATTTATTATATTTTGTTCACCCTTTTCATTCCAATAAATTATACTCCCTTGCAAAGCATCTGTATTTCCTTCAAATGGAGCACCACCAAAATCATTCCCTATCACAAATACTTTTTTATTTTTTCCGCTACCTTGAACAAAAAAATCGTTTATTGGTCCTAGCTGCAAAGAAGTAGGTAATTGATTTATTTTAAACTCACTATTCCCTAAATTTTCTAACCATTTAGATTCATCATAATTAGCTTTTAGAAGGCTATCTTCATCTAAAAATCCTTTTCTTTTATAATAATCCATGTTAGCTTTAGAAAAATCTTTGTATGAATTAAACTCTTGACGGAACTTAGGGCTTTGTTGTGTTAAATTATCCCAAAACTGAGCAGGATACATATCCCAATTTCCAGAACTGTTCTGTTGTGCATTAAATATTAAGGGGTCTACACTTCCATTATTATCAACATCTCTAGTAGAAATAAATAAAGGAGTTTCTGGAGATATAGAGAGCATATTATTCTTCCCCAAATTACCTAAAAGAAAATCTAAGTCCCCATCATTATCTAAATCAGTAGCTTCAATAGAACGCCAGAGACCATATGAATCTTCTAACGTAGATGATTTTAAACGTTCAAAACCATTTTTTTTATTTAAAAAAATAGTTATTGGACTATATTCACCCACAATTATTAAATCTTTTCTACCATCATTATTAATATCAGTCCAATTAGCATCTGTAACAATGCCAAAAGGTTTTAAAGGAGGTAAAATATCATCAGTAACATCTTCAAAAAATCCATTATTATTTTTAAATAAAAAATTCTCATCAGACAAAGGGTATGCTCCAGGCTTATTGTGTCCTCCAACAAATAAATCAAGATCACCATCTAAATCAAAATCAACTGAACGCACTATACAACCGTTAGAGTTTAAATTAGGAAGTCTATTTTTTTGATTTATAAAATTCCCTTTGCCATCATTTATTAGTAAACGGTCTTGATACCACTTAGAGTTTGCATCATACTGATTCCCACCAGATACTAAATAAAGATCTAAATCATTATCCTTATCAACATCAAAAAGAATCATGCTTTCAACTTCAAACTTTTTATCGTCTTTTTTAGTAAAAAGTTCTTTTGAAGTAAACTTACTGTTATTTTTCTGCAAAAATACTTTTGGAGAATATGAAGCTGCACTTCCTACAATAAAATCTTCAAGTCCGTCACCGTTAATGTCACCTACCGCTATAGATGGTCCATTTTGAGATAGTTTGTGAGGAAGTAATCTTTGCTTAAAAAAATCCTGGACATTTTTTTCTTCATGAAAATAATTTATGTTGTAATTTTTTGAAACTTCTTTATAATCTAATTTTTGATTTTTATCAGTAAATGGAAAAATTAAATTACCTCTTAAAGAAGCATTTTGGATATTTATCGTGTAGCGTTTATTAGGCATAGGGCTATTTAATTCGGAAAACTTTCCATTAGGCCAAAGAACCTCTATAAGATCTAATTTTTTTTCATCTCCCAATCCAAAATAAAGTATAGGGTCGTTTGACGACATATAACCTCTTGACAATTGTTGTTCTTGATATTGAATTGACCCATCTTTGAATTTTAAGACAACTTTTGAGCCTAAAGCATTAGGATTTAATTTACTTCCCTTAAGCTCAATTTGTATATAATTTGGTGGTTGTTCTTTTTCAGATAATTTATTTTCGAAAAGAAATGCCTTATCATTAATATTATTAACAACATAATCTAAGTCTCCGTCAAGATCAAGATCACTAAATATAGCTCCATTGGAAAATGATGGTATTCCTAGACCCCAAGTCATACTAACATCTTCAAAAGTTAAATCACCTTTATTTCTGTATGCATAATTTGGAATTTTTACAATGGGAATAGAATCTAACAAAGTTTTTAAAGGTGTATAAGCACCAAAATTTAGTCTATAGTTTGCAAAATCCATATCAGTTATATCCCTTGGAAAGCCATTTGTTATAAATAAATCTTTATTACCATCATTATCAAAATCTGCAAAAAGTGGAGACCAACTCCAATCTGTTTGATAAATACCTGAAAACTGTCCAATTTCTGAAAAAGGGAGATTTGAACCATTATTTTTGAATAACATATTTCTCATATGCTGATCTTGGTAGCCCCACTTTTTGTTTAATACATTTTGAAAAAAGAAACTTTTAGAAATTGTTGTTTTTCTTCTTTCATGACTCTCACCTAACATATCTAGTGAAATTAAATCTGTATATCCATCATTATTGAAATCAGAAGCATCAGAGCCCATAGAGAATTTACTTTGGTGAGAAAGATAGTTTTGGATCTCATTTTTAAATGTCCCATCTTTTTGATTAATATATAAGAGATCATTAGTTAAATAATCGTTCGTTATATATAAGTCAACCCATTGATCCTTATTTATGTCAACTGGTGTAACACTAAGACCAAAACCTTCAAAAATAATTCCAGCCTCTATTGTAATGTCAGAAAATGATCCGTCACCATTATTTCTATAAAATTTATCATTGCTAGGAGCAGAACCATCAATTATTTTTTTTCTATAATTAGTAGGTATCGTTTCATTTTGTTCATTATTTAAAACATATAGGTCAAGATCTCCATCATTATCAAAATCTACAAAGGCAGCACCCATACTATTGCCTTTATCATTAATCCCATAAGAATTGGCAAGCTCCTTAAATACAGGAATTCCATTAGAATTAATTCCTTGGTTTACATAAAGCCTATTTTCTCTATTATCAGGATTCATAGCTCCAGCAATGTATAGGTCCATTAAACCATCCGAATTTATGTCCACAACTGACACACCAGTTGACCAAAAGCCGTCTGAGTTAAGTTTTGACTGATTAGTAACTTTTTTAAATCTTAAATCCTTCTGATTTAAATATAATTCATTACTTACCATGTTACCTGTAAAAAATAAATCAGGATAACCATCATTATTAAAATCAGATACTGCTACTCCTCCTCCATTAAAAATATATTCTTCACTTAGAATATTGAATTCATCTGTTTCGTTTATAACATTATTAAAATCAATACCTGTATGGTTCGATTTTAATAGTTTAAATAAATCTTTGTTATTAGTACAAGATTGAACAAGTACTGCTATTAGTATTAATAAAATTTTCCCTTTCATATATCAAAAAAAAACCGCGGAGCAAATATACTCCACGGTTTTAAACTTTCAAAGGATATACCTACTAGTAGTTAGGATCCTGTGTTAAAGTTGGCTCTCCATCAAGGAATGATCTATCAATCGCATAGGTTGGGATTGGATAAAATTCATTTTTAGGAGCAGTAAATGATTTACCTTGTAAGTAAACTCTATATCTAGATTCTCTTGATAGGTACTCATTTAATACTTGAGATTGGACACCCCATCTTTGAAGGTCAAAGAAACGGTTACCTTCCATTGCTGTCTCAAGTCTTGATTCATAACGGACAGCTTTTCTTGCAAGCGCAGCGTCAGTCCAAGGTGCAGTGTATTCTCCAATCACATAATTAGCTGCTGGAGAACCTGTTTTAGTGTACTCAGGACGTGTTGCACCCTGTATAGCACCCTCTTGGAAACCTGCTGGGTTAGCAGCTCTCGCTCTTAATTGATTTATATAACCTCTAGCTTTCTCAAGCTGGCCTGTTTCAACAGCTGCTTCAGCAGCCCATAGAAGAATGTGTCCTAGTCTCATAATTCTAAAGTTGTTAGCAGTTAGGTTACCCCATCCACCAATACCGAATCCTTCTGGCTCAGCAACGTGTTTTTTAGAAAAATATGGTCCTGCATATGTCAAGTCACGAATATAATCAACTTGCATTATGTGGTGGTTCTTATAAAGAATACCTGGACGTCCAACAGTATGGTCTAATCTAGGATCAACTCTTGGATTCCCAATTGGCTCTCCAATATTTGCTCCTGTAGGATTAGTTATATGATTTGTCTTCCATGATTCATCTAATAGTGGTAAACCATTAGCATCAGTCTGGAAGAAATCAATTAAATCCTGAGGCGCTTGTAGGAACCCACAGCAACCCCATGGAGCGATATATGGGTGTGCTAATCCAATCTCCTTATTAGAAGAATTATCGTTTGAACTTGAAATAGCATATTGAATCTCAAAAATTGATTCTGAGTTATTTCTTGTTGAAACTAAATAATTATCTTCAAACTTAGCCGCTAGAGTAAATCCTCCGTTGTTGATTATATCCTCTAGAATTGGCATTGCACCTGACCAATCAGACTGATAAATTTTAGCTTTTGCTAAATAAGCCTTTGCAGCCCAGCTAGTTGCTCTCCCAACTTCACTTTGTGTTGCAGGTAATGCACTTGCTGCATCTGAAAAGTCTTGCTCTATCTGAGCCCAAATTTTACCAGTATTTGGAACTTTAGATGCTTCTAGATCATCTAAACTAAAGTTAGCTTCACTAACATATTTAGGTGTTCTATACATTTTTTGCATCTCAAAGTGTTGCCATCCTCTAATGAATTTAGCCTCACCAATAACTTGAGCAGCACGTGCAGCAGAAATATCTTCAGCTTCAGCTACACTGTTGATTACATCATTTGCTCTCGCAGCACCCCAGTATCCTGATCTCCATTTATCACGATTATGAACATTAAATGTATTAAAGTCATAAGTTTCAATAAATGAATGCTCTGGCTGGTCACCTGCATCTGTTCCTTTTAGTGCATTATCAGAAGATATTGCACCAAAAATCCAAGCCCAAGTTGAGTAGTACCATGTACCACCACCTGACATTCCATATCCTTGCAGAGTACGATAAGCTGAAATTAGCTTACCTTCAACTCCATCAGCATTAGCTAATGCTGGTCCAGAAAGTGATGCCTGAGGCTCCTTTAATAAAAACTCATCATTACATGCAACAGTGAAAATCGCTATTACAAGAGTTCCGAAAAATAGATTTTTTAAATTTCTCATTTTACAAATGTTTAAAAATTAAAATAATGATAGATTCAATCCTACAATCAGTGTTCGTGACACTGGCATAAATCCTCCGTCGTATCCTAACTGAATATCATTACCTGTCTGAATTTCAGGATTAAGTCCAGAGTAATCAGTTATAGTCAATAAGTTTTGACCTTGGAAATATAAGTTACCACCACTTATACCTAGTGTTTCATTTAGTGAATCACCGAAAGTGTAAGTCAGTTGTACGTTTCTTAATCTAAAATAAGAAGCATCCTCAATTAAGTATGAAGAAGTTCTACTACTAATTTGATCGTTTGCATCCATTATTGGGGATGTTGCATCTGGGTTAGCAGCTGTCCATTGTGATCTTGGAGCAGATGGGTTGCTTGGTTGCCAAGCTTCTCTAAGTGCTCTTACAGATCTGTTACCTTGGAATGTGTTAAAGTCAGCAAAGTATCTTACATAATTGTAAACATCGTTCCCTTGAACACCATTACCAAATACATTAAGATTAAGGTTTTTGTATGCAATATTTAGGTTAATACCATATGTAAAGTCAGGGTGAGGATTTCCGATAATTGTTCTATCAGCATCACTAATTTCACCGTCACCATTTATATCAGCATATTTAAATTTACCTGGTGCATTATATCCAGTTGTACCATAAGGTGCCCAAGCGTCAGCCTCAGCCTGTGACTGGAAAATACCCTCAACTTCAAATCCATATAAAGATGAAATAGGATCTCCCACTGATGTTCTAGTCAATGCAGGTACCCTTCTATTTGATCCGAAAATAGGAGTATCAAACTCATCTAGGGCGATAATTTCATTTCTGTATGTAGAAATGTTACCTCCAAGAGATAGTCTTATATCACCAATTTCTTCAGAGTAGTTAACTGCAAAATCAATCCCCTCGTTATACATTTCACCAATGTTAACAGCAGGTGCACCTGCATCACCAGCAGAATAAATAACTGGTACTGTAAGTAATAAGTCAGTTGTTTTTCTATTCCACAAATCAAGTTCAATAAATAATTTTTGGTTAGCAAAAGTACCATCTAAACCAATATTGTTAGAGGTTGTTGCTTCCCATTTCGCTGCAGGGTTTCCAAATACGGCTGGGTCATAACCTAAAGCAGGATCTGACGCACTACCATTGATTGGATATCCAGAGTTATATGAAGATGATCTAAACTGAGTGTAGGCATTGTAGTCTCCAATTTCTTGGTTACCGGTTTGACCCCATCCATATCTAAGTTTTAAATCATCTATAAATGAGATTCCTGACAAGAAATCTTCTTCAGATAATCTCCAACCTAAACTAAATGCTGGGAATACACCACTGTTAGTTGCTGATCTAAATCTTGATGAAGCATCGTTACGAACAGTAACTTGTGCTAAGTACTTATCATTATATTGGTAGTTTGCTTGAACAAATTGTGACCACAATGAGAAATCTTTAGAAATATTACCAAAGTTTGACGCAGTACCTTGGTTTCCTAAATCAAGATAACTTATAATAGAAGTTGTTTGGAATGGGAATCTTTGTCTTCCTGCTCCAAAATATTCTGAAAAACCTTCAATTGCTTCAACACCAGCTAATGCGCTAATATCGTGAACATCATTAATTACTTTAGCCCACGATAATGTGTTAGTAAATGTCCATTCGTAGCCCCAACTTTGAGCACTTGATGAACTATTAATGAAGTTACCTTCGACATATTCAGGTTGTGGTCTTCCAATATTTGTTGCTCTCCTTGTAGTTATATCAGCACCGAAACTAGATCTAAATTTGAAATCTTCAGCTAAAGTCAATTGTGCGTAAACATTACCAAACATTCTTGCTCTTCTAGCTCTATCATCCTGATTTCTGAATTGTGTAGCATAAGGATTAAAATTGTTTCCAAGATTCAAACCACGTGAACCAGCAAAGTTACCAGCAATGTCGTAGTTTGGTAGAAGAGGATGGTGTTTATATGCACCAGAGACTGCGTTTTGCTCCCCATCGTTTCCATATCCACCTTTTCTATTATCAAGAGATAAAGTGAAATTTTCACCAACTTCCAATCTGTTTCCTAATGTTTTTGTTGAGGAATTAACACGAATTGTAGCTCTTTCGTAACCTTGATACTTGATTACAGCATCTTGTTTAAAATAAGTTGCATTAAAAGCATATTGAGACTTATCTGTGGCACCACTAGCATCAATTGAGTGCTGAAGAATCGGTGCATTGTTGTTTGTCATCAATTCCCACCAGTTGGTATCTGCAGATCTAGTAATCGCATAAATGTTATCAGGAGTTAAAGAATAAAGTGATTCGTCAACTGAACTAGCTCCACTTGGGAATACATAGTTAGGGATGGTAATTTGTGGATTTTCAGGTGTTCCACTAAAACCATACTGTCCATGAGATGGTGTTTTTCCAGCATAGTAGTCAGCTAGGTATAAATATTCACCTAGTCCTGCTGCATCAAGTGCTTCAACATCTTTTTCAGGTGTTTGCCATCCATAGTAAGTACTGTAGTTTATTCTAGGTTCACCAGATTTACCTTTCTTAGTTGTAATAATGATTACACCATTCGCCGCACGAGCACCATAAATGGAAGCCGCAGATGCGTCTTTCAGAATTTGTAAAGATTCAATATCCATTGGGTTAAGGTTTCCTTGCGATTGGGAAGGTACTCCATCAATTACATATAAAGGATTGTTATTACCGATAGTACCGAAACCACGGATACGTACAGTAGCTTCTCCCCCAGGAGTTGCATCACTTACAATTGATATACCTGATGCCCTACCTTGCATTTGTTGTGAGAAAGTAGTAGCTGGTACAGCAGTCAATTCGTCTGCTTCAATTGTTGATACCGCTCCGGTAATATCTCTTTTAGATTGAGTACCATAACCAGTAGTTACAATAACTTCATCCAAAAGATTACCTAAGGCCATCGTAATTGTTAAATTATCACCATCAACAGCTACTTCTTGAGTTTCGTAACCAACAAAAGAAACAATCAAGATATCTCCTTGACTAGCTTCAATTGAGAAGTTACCATCAAAATCTGTTGTGGCGAATTCGTTTGTCCCTTGCACAAGAACCGTAGCTCCAGGAAGAGGACCATCGTCGCTCGTTACGACACCCGTAACTGTCTGAGCGAAAATTCCTGCACTTATCAAAAAGGTGAAAAGGGGCAAGAATTTTTTAAAGAACTCTTTTTTCATCATTTGGTTTTAAATTATTAAATGTTTAATTCTATTTGATTGTATGATAATCAACCCACAAGTATAATGATGTTTTTTTGAATTTCTTAATTTTTTGTTAAGAAATTTTAGAAATTATCAGTATTTGAAGTTTTGTTTATCAAATTGATAATCTTAATAAACGAAAAATTATCTGTTAATCATTGCTATCACTCACTTTTTGATTAAAAATGACCAAAACTTACAAATTAGAAAGTTAAACTATTGTTTTAAGAATTTTATGTTCCTTTTTAGTCCAGAAAAATTTGTCCTTTTAATTGCACTATTTTTAAATAAATCATTGAAAACTTCCTCTGTTAATTCTTCCCAATCCTTTTTACTCATTGACATAATCTTTTCATTAGGTTCAAATTCTGAAATTTCGTGTGGCTCTGAAAATCGGTTCCACGGGCAAACTGTCTGACAAACATCACATCCAAATGCCCATTGATCCATCTTACCTTTAAATTCAGAGGGGATTTTATCTTTCAATTCTATGGTTAAGTAAGATATACACTTACTGCTGTCTATCTGGTAAGGAGCAATAAGCGCATCAGTAGGACAAGCATCAAGACAAGCTGTACAATTTCCACAATGATCAGTTGTTGGTATATCATACTCTAGTTCTAGATCAATTATTAATTCAGCAATAAAAAAAAAAGATCCAACTTTTTTTGAAATCAAATTAGTGTTTTTACCTATCCAGCCCAATCCACTTTTTGATGCCCAAACTTTATCCATTACAGGAGCTGAATCTACAAAAACTCTGCCCTGTACTTCTCCTATTTCATTGGAAATAAATTTTAAAAATTTTTTAAGCTTTTTTTTAATCACATAATGATAATCCTCTCCAAAGGCATATTTTGAAATTTTTGGAGCTTGGGTGTCATATTGATTTTCATCTGTATGGTAATTCAATAACAAAGAAACAACACTTTTTGCTCCAGGGACAAGTTTTCTGGGATCTAGCCTTTTATCAAAATGATTCTCCATGTAATTCATTTTTCCATGATGATTTTGATTCAACCACTTTTCTAATTTAGGAGCTTCATCTTCTAAGAAACAGGCTTCAGAAATTCCACAAGAAAGAAATCCTAACTTAGATGCATATCCTTTAATTAATTGAGTATTTCTAGTTATTTGAGTATTCATTTAAGATTCTTAATTTTAGAAAAGTCCTTCTTGATTGTTTTTTAACTTTCCGAGATGCTTATATGCCCGAGCAGTAACTTCCCTTCCCCTTGGAGTTCTAACTATGAATCCTTGTTGAATTAAAAATGGCTCATAAACTTCCTCAATTGTTTCTGCATTTTCAGAGACTGCAGTTGACAATGTATTTATACCTACTGGTCCACCTTTAAATTTATCTATCATTGTAGTTAAGATTTTGTTATCCATTTCGTCTAATCCATAGGCGTCTACTTGTAAAGCTTTTAGACCATATTTGGTAATCTCCATATCTATTTTGCCATTTCCTTTTATTTGTGCAAAGTCTCTTATTCTCCTAAGTAATCCATTAGAAATCCTAGGAGTACCCCTACTTCGTCCTGCAATCTCAATCGCTGCATTACAATCAACAGGGACATTTAATATTTGTGCACTTCTTTCTACTATTGTTGCCAATAATTCAGTTGAGTAATACTCTAATCTATTACTTATTCCAAATCGAGCTCGCATAGGAGCTGTTAAAAGACCTGATCTTGTTGTAGCTCCTACAAGTGTAAAAGGCTCCAAATTAATTTGGACAGTTCTTGCATTAGGCCCTGATTCAATTAATATGTCAATCTTGTAATCTTCCATAGCTGAATATAAATATTCTTCAACAATAGGACTTAATCTGTGAATTTCATCAATAAATAAAATATCGCGTGATTGTAGATTAGTCAATAAACCAGCAAGGTCTCCCGGCTTATCTAATACTGGTCCTGAGGTGAGTTTTATGCCTACTTCTAGTTCATTTGCTAAAATATGTGCCAAGGTGGTTTTCCCTAAACCTGGAGGTCCGTGAAAAAGGGTATGATCTAAAGCTTCTCCTCTTTCTTTTGCAGCTTGTACAAATATTTTTAAATTCTCTAAAATTGATTCTTGACCAGCAAAGTCATCAAAATTTAAAGGCCTTAATGCACGATCTATGTCATTTTCCTCGGGAGTAAATTTATTGTCAGTTGGATCCAAATGCTCATTCATCTTTTCAAATATATGAATTCAGTAATTCCTAAATACAAATCAATTAAAATAACTAATAGTACAAAAAAACCTGCATAATATTATGCAGGTTTTAGTTTTAACTAATAATTATAAAATTTTAATGTTGTAATTCTTCTTCTCCTTTTTTCAAAGGGATGTGTTGGGGTACAAAATCTTCTTTATGTCCAGGTTTAGAGTAATCATAAGCCCATCTATGCACCTCAGGAATTTTTCCTTCCCAATTACCATGGAAGTGTTCAATGGGTGCCGTCCATTCTAAGGTTGTAGATTTCCAAGGATTTTGTTCTGTCTCTTTACCATAAAACATACTATGAATAAAGTTATATAAAAACACAATTTGAGCTGCACCTGCAACTAATGCAAAAACAGTGATTAACACGTTAATGTCTGCTAAATCATCAAAATAAGGAAAAGCGGTGTTAGTGTAATAACGTCTAGGTAGGCCAGCCATTCCAATAAAATGCATTGGGAAAAAGACACCATAAGCACATACAGCAGTAACCCAAAAGTGTACGTAACCTAAATTTTTGTTCATCATCCTACCAAACATTTTTGGAAACCAATGATAAACCCCTGCAAAAAGACCATAAAGTGCTGAAATTCCCATTACAAGGTGAAAGTGCGCAACAACAAAATAAGTGTCATGAACATTTATGTCTAAGGTACTATCACCAAGAATTATTCCAGTCAAACCTCCAGTAATAAAGGTTGAAACTAGGCCTATTGAAAACAACATAGCTGGGTTTAGCTGAAGATTACCTTTCCAAAGGGTTGTAATATAATTAAATGCTTTTACAGCTGAAGGAATAGCTATTAGTAGAGTAGTAAAAGTAAATACAGAACCTAAAAAGGGGTTCATCCCTGAAATAAACATATGGTGCCCCCATACAATAGTCGATAAAAATGCAATTGCTAAAATGGATGCTACCATCGCTCTGTATCCAAAAATTGGTTTTCTAGCATTGGTAGCTATGATTTCCGATGTTATACCTAGAGCAGGCAATAAAACAATGTAAACTTCAGGATGTCCTAGAAACCAAAACAAATGCTCATACAATACTGGTGATCCTCCTTGATAATGCAACACCTCTCC
>CEWG01161644.1_pt1 | contig 38980 bp, 34 predicted proteins | sample 361411 | NCBI WGS metagenome assembly CEWG01 (sample SAMEA2622173, study PRJEB7988) | marine metagenome | biome: marine biome (ENVO:00000447); feature: surface water layer (ENVO:00002042); material: "saline water (ENVO:00002010), including plankton (ENVO:xxxxxxxx)" | depth 5 m | reverse complement strand
TTTAAGGAGGCATCTATTGCCGAGATTTTTGACCCACTATCCAATTTATTTTTCATTGGAAACATTGATATCCGTCCTACATATATTGATAACTTTGACATTCGTTACGAGGCTTTTGGAGAAAATTCCCAATTGTTTGCCATAAGTGCTTTTTATAAAAATCTAACTGATCCAATAGAAATAGCTTTTGTGGCAGCCTCTTTTTCAAATTACAAACCATTGAATTTAGAAATGGCTAATGTTTTTGGATTAGAAATTGAATTGAGAAAAGATCTGAGCACTTTATTTTCAATACTAGAAAATTGGAGAATAAACTTCAATGGCTCCTACATTATATCTGATGAGAAATTCAGTGAGGATGAATTGAAATTGAGAAGGCTAGGTTTACGGGAGGGGCAAACATTGGGGACTTCAAGACCACTTCAGGGTCAATCCCCATATCTGATTAACGCAGGAGTTGAATACAATAATCAAGAAAAAGGATTCCAAGGAGGACTTTTTTACAACGTTCAAGGAAAAACATTACAAGTTGTTGGTAATGGTTTTTACCCAGATGTATACACCATGCCATTTAATAGTCTTAACTTTAATGTAATTAAACAATTAAAAAAGAACAGAACGTTGACTTTTAAAGTAACAAATCTTTTAAATGATAAACGAGAGAGCAACTTTATTGGCTTTAATGAGGAGCAAAGGTATTTTAGTCTTCGTCATATAGGAAGGACTTTTTCTTTTAATTATGCTGTTCGATTTTAAAATTAAAAGGTTTACTTGGAAAATATTTACTTATACATTGTTGTTTTATTGACTCTTCTAGCCATAGGAGATTTGATTGTTGGAGTAAGTAATGATGCGGTAAACTTTTTAAATTCTGCAATTGGCTCAAAAGCCATTTCCTTTAAAAATATAATGATTCTTGCTAGTTTGGGAATTGCACTAGGGGCTCTTTTCTCCAGTGGAATGATGGAAGTTGCTAGAAAAGGAATATTTAATCCTGGCTCATTCTATTTTGAGGATATTATTTTCATTTTTATGGCGGTGATGATGACTGATATCCTGTTATTGGATTTTTTTAACACTTTGGGTATGCCCACATCAACAACAGTATCAATTGTATTTGAATTACTTGGAGCTGCAGTAGTGATGGCGATGATAAAAATATTTGCAAATTCAGGAAATATCTCAGAATTATCTACCTACATCAATACAGATAAAGCTACTCAAATTATTTTAGGAATATTGCTTTCTGTCTTTATTGCCTTTACAATTGGGGCTTTAGTTCAATGGATTTCTAGGGCATTGCTTTCATATGATTTTCTTTCTAAATCCAAGTGGATAAGTGCAATATTTGGAGGTTTATCCTTGGCTGCTATTAGCAATTTTATTTTGATAAAAGGAATCAAGGGTACACCTTATTCTGGAATTCAATATGATTTATTAAATGGACAAACTATTAATGGGTTTCTGGACAGCAATTCTTTAGTGGTTAATCTAGTTAGTCTTATTTTCTGGTATATATTCTCGTATGTATTAATACGTATTTTCAAAACAGATATCTATAAAGTAATTATTGGGGTCGGTACTTTTGCTTTGGCATTGGCATTTGCAGGTAACGATTTGGTTAACTTCATTGGGGTACCAGTTGCCGCTTATCAGTCTTATGATGCATGGCTGAGCTCTGGAGTTGCTGCCAATGAGTTTAGCATGGAGGTGCTTTCTAACAAGGTATCTACTCCAACTATTTTTCTTTTTGCATCAGGCCTAATTATGGTCCTCACGCTTTGGTTCTCTTCAAAGGCGAAAAAGGTTGTTAAAACATCTCTTGATTTATCTGATCAAAATAATATAAAAGAAAGATTTAAACCTAACCTATTATCAAGATCATTGGTTCGGTTTTTTGTTTGGTTAAATCAATATTTTTCAAATTTAGTTCCTATCTCAGTTAATGAAAAAATTAATAACTCATTTAGTCTTTCTAATAATGAGGGGGTTGTTAAAGATCCAAACGCTCCTTCTTTTGATACCCTGAGAGCATCAATCAACCTGACAGTTGCTGCAATTCTTATTTCTATTGCAACTTCTTTGAAGCTTCCACTTTCTACTACTTATGTAACTTTTATGGTTACGATGGGAACTTCATTAGCTGATCGTGCTTGGGGATCAGATAGTGCGGTATACAGGGTTGCTGGTGTAATAAATGTGATAGGTGGTTGGTTTTTTACTGCTTTGAGTGCCTTTGTTGTCTGTGGAATTATAGTTTATTTGATTCACTATGGGGGATCTACTTCGATTTTAATCATTTTAATTATTATTTTACTTCTTATTGGCAGAAATTTTATTAGTCATAGAAAAGATAGACAAAAACAGGAAGCTCCAGCTAAAGTATTGATATCCGAAAGCGAATCTTTTGAGGGTGTTATAAAGGAAAGCGCAAGAAATATTGCTAATGTAATTGGAAAAACTTATCAAATATATTCTACTATAATTAGAGGATTATCTCATTACGATTTAAAGACTCTCTCCATTGCGAAGAAGGATGTTGACCAATTGTATGATGAAGTCAATGACTTAAGAAATGGAGTATTTTACTTCTTAAAGGGTAGTAGAGAAACAAGTGTGTCATCTGGTCGATTTTATATTTCTTTACTTGGAGTTATTTACGACCTGGTTGAAGATTTGTCTTACCTGTCTAATGTGAGCTACAAACATGTGAACAACAACCATAGTGGGTTAAAAAAGACTCAAATTCAAGACTTAAATGAAATATATGAATCTTTATCTTCTGTATTTAAAGAAGGGATAGAGGCTTTTAGTGTAGAGTTTAGTGAAAAAGAATTTCAGGATGTGTTAGTTCAAAAGTCAGAAAATTTTGATATACTCAATTCAAAAATTGATGCCCAAATATTAAGAATTCAGACTGAAAAAAGTCCCAAAACTACAGCTCTTTATTTCAATATATTGATAAGAACTAAAGATCTTATTTTGCATAAATATAGCCTAGTTGAAGAATTTTTTCAGATTACTAAGGAAATAAAACCTAAAAAGTAGTTTAAAGTTCGTTTAGGACTATTTTATTTTTATTTCCCCATTCAACTTTATCCAAGACAACGTTGTCCTCGAAAACAACTTCAATTAAATTATCTTCTTTCCAGAAAAACCACTGTCCATTTTTCTTTCCTAATACATAGGATCCCATAGCGATTTTTTCGCCAGTTTCACTAAAACTGGCCCATTTTCCGTGAAGTTTATTTTTTTTGAGAAATCCAGTTTGGGCAATTTCTCCATTCTCGTGATAAGTAACTACTTTAGTTAATTTGCCTTCAAGAGTAAAAGATGGTGATACTCTTTCCTGAGCACTTAGTGATAATGAAACGATGAAAGCAATTAATATTAAACTTCTCATTTTTAAAATAGTTTGCTATTTCACTCGCAAACATACAAAAAAATTTACATTCAGTTAACATTAAATTTACATTAAATATTTAAATAGCTGATTACTAGATACATAAATACAAAAAAAGTGCTTATTTTAAAAAAATAAGCACTTTAAAGTAAGTGAATTTTTAAGTTTATGATCCACACATCAGACAATCATCATCTTCATTTTTTTTCGATTGCTCCAGCATATGTTTAAGTTCTTCAGGATCGAGTGGTTCAACAACTATGTCTGTTTTGTCTTCTTTTTGAGATGATATATTAGAGGCTAAAACTTCATTAGATGTACTTTCTTTGAGAGATACTTTTGGCTTTTGAGGAATAATCTGATCGCTCTGAACCTTTTTTTCAGATTTTGTATTATCTAATGTAAACTTAATTGCGTCAACTGCAGATTTCGTTCTAAGGTAATACATACCAGTTTTGAGTCCAGACTTCCAAGCATAAAAATGCATTGACGTTAGTTTTGCCATAGTAGCACCTTCCATAAAGAGATTCAATGATTGAGATTGATCAATAAAGTATCCACGATGTCTTGACATGTCAATGATATCCTTCATGCTCATTTCCCAAACCGTTTTATATAATTCTTTGATGTCATCAGGGATTCCATCGATTTTCTGAATAGAGCCATTGGATTGCATCAATTGTTGTTTCATATCTTCATTCCAGATTCCAAGATTGACAAGGTCCTCTAATAGGTGCTTATTCACAACAATAAATTCACCTGATAGTACTCTTCGTGTATAAATATTGGAAGTATAGGGTTCAAAACATTCGTTGTTTCCCAGAATTTGCGAGGTTGATGCAGTTGGCATGGGCGCTACAAGTAATGAATTTCTTACCCCATGTTTTTTAACTTTTTTTCTTAATTCAGCCCAATCCCATCTACCGCTTAATTCATCATCTTTAATCCCCCAAAGATTGTATTGGAATTCACCTTTTGATATTGGAGAGCCTTTATATGATTTGTATGGGCCATCTTTTTCAGCCTCTTCAACTGATGCAGTTACAGCAGCGAAGTAAAGGGTTTCAAAAATTTCTTGATTTAGTGATTTTGATTCCTCGCTGGTAAATGGAAGTCTCAATTTAATGAATGTATCTGCAAGGCCCTGCACCCCAAGTCCCACTGGACGATGTCTCATATTCGAATTCTCAGCTTCTTTTACTGGATAATAATTACGGTCAATTACTCTGTTGAGGTTTTTTGTTACCCTTTTTGTTACATCGAATAATTCATTATGGTTAAACTTTCCATTTTCTACAAACATGTTTAGGGCAATAGAAGCAAGATTACAAACTGCTATCTCGTCTTTCGATGTGTATTCTAAAATCTCTGTACACAAATTTGATGATCTAATTGTTCCTAAATTCTTTTGATTTGATTTCCTATTGGCGGCATCTTTATATAGCATGTATGGAGTACCTGTTTCAATTTGAGATTCTAAAATCTTATCCCAAAGTTCTCTTGCTTGTATTGTCTTTCTACCCTTACCCTCTTTCTCATACTTTAAATAAAGTTTTTCGAATTCCTCACCATGACAGTCATAGAGCCCCGGGCACTCATTAGGGCACATCAATGTCCAAGTACTATTTTCTTCTACTCTTCTCATGAAAAGATCAGATATCCACATAGCGTAAAATAAATCTCTGGCTCTCATTTCTTCCTTACCATGATTCTTTTTTAGTTCAAGAAAATCAAAAATATCAGAATGCCAGGGTTCTACATATATAGCAAATGAGCCTTTTCTTTTGCCACCACCTTGATCAACATACCTAGCAGTATCATTAAAAACTCTGAGCATTGGAACAATCCCGTTTGAGGTACCGTTAGTCCCAGCAATGTATGAGCCGGTGGCCCTAATGTTATGAATTGATAAGCCTATTCCTCCTGCGGACTGTGATATTTTAGCAGTTTGTTTTAAAGTGTCATATATTCCGTCAATGCTATCATCACGCATGGTCAAAAGAAAACATGATGACATTTGAGGCTTCGGTGTTCCAGAGTTGAAGAGTGTAGGGGTGGCATGAGTAAAATAGCGTTTTGACATCAATTCGTAAGTCTCAAATGCAGCATCTAAATCATCCATATGAATACCAATTGATACTCGCATCAGCATATGTTGAGGGCGCTCAACTATCTGACCATTAAGTTTTAATAAATATGATCTTTCAAGTGTTTTGAATCCAAAAAAGTCGTAGCCAAAGTCACGATTATAAATAATACTGGAATCAATTTTTTCGGCATTTTTTTTGATTATTTTATAAACCTCATCAGATAATAAAGGAGCTTTCTTACCTGTTCTAGGGTTAACATATTCATAGAGGTCTTTCATAGTAGATGAGAAGGACTTTTTTGTATTCTTGTGCAAATTTGAAACAGATATCCTAGCTGCTAACTGGGCATAGTCAGGGTGAGTTGTAGTCATAGTAGCTGCAATTTCTGCTGCGAGGTTGTCTAATTCAGAAGTTGTAACCCCATCATATAGACCTTCAATTACACGCATGGCAACTCTAACAGGGTCAACCAATCCATTAAGCCCATAGTTGAGCTTTCTTATGCGAGCAGTAATTTTATCAAACATTATCGGCTCTTTGCGACCATCTCTTTTAACTACATACATTGGCATTCAAATTAAATTTATAGGATAACTCATCCATACAGGATAAGTAACTTAACGGTTATTAAATGTAGGGGCAGTAATTTTGTTTATTAGAAATCAGCATCCGTGGTAAATTCTGTTTCTTCTTTTTCATTATTGAGCACACCTGCTTTTTGGTACTCAGATACACGTTTTTCAAAGAAATTAGTTTTACCTTGGAGGGATATCATATCCATAAAATCAAAAGGATTAGAAACATTGTGTTTCTTCTCACAACCTAACTCAACTAGTAGGCGATCTGTCACAAATTCCAGGTATTGTGTCATTAATTTTGCATTCATTCCTATCAAACTTACAGGTAATGATTCTGTTACAAACTCTCGTTCAATTCTTAATGCATCTAAAATTATTTCTTCAATTCTTTCTTTAGGTACTTTATTGACTAAATGTTTATTGTGTAGGTGTACAGCAAAGTCACAATGTACCCCTTCGTCTCTGGAAATAAGTTCATTAGAGAAAGTTAGTCCAGGCATTAATCCCCTTTTTTTCAACCAAAAAATTGAACAAAATGCCCCAGAGAAAAAGATACCTTCAACGGCGGCAAAGGCAATGAGTCTTTCAGCGAAAGAATCAGACTCAATCCATCTTAAAGCCCAATCGGCTTTTTTCTTTATTGCAGGAAATACCTCAATTGCTTGAAAAAGTTTTTTCTTTTCTGTTTCATCTTTTACATAAGTATCAATTAGTAATGAGTAGGTTTCAGAATGAATATTTTCCATCATTATTTGAAAACCATAGAAGAATTTAGCTTCCGAATATTGAACCTCATTCACAAAATTTTCTGCTAGATTTTCATTTACTATTCCATCTGATGCCGCAAAAAAAGCTAAAATATGCTTAATGAAATATTTCTCGTCGTCGTTTAATTTGGTATTCCAATCATTTAGATCTTGGTGTAAATCAATTTCTTCTGCCGTCCAAAAACTCGCCTCCATTTTCTTATACCATTCCCAGATGTCGTGGTGTTGAATTGGGAAAATTACAAATCTGTTTTTATTTTCTTCTAGAATAGGTTCAATTGCCGGCATTTTATTTTTGTTTTACGATTGATATTACAGACCACAAAGATTCTAAATTGTTATCAGATATGAAAGACTTACTTTTCCACAAACGGGTCGAGTTTTTAACAAAATTTTTTTTGATTTTTTTTTAACTAAAATTTAATCTACATAAAATTCTAATTATCAATTGATTATAAAATAAAAAACTTTTAAACCTTATAATCTAAGTCAATTCAAGAATTCTTCTTTTTTGCAATAGATTCTAATTTGTCATACCACTTTTTTCCGAATTTTCTTATTAAGGCCTCTTTGACAAATTCGTAAACAGGAACCTTTAATTCATCTCCGAGGTTACAAGCTGGATTACAGATTTCCCACTTGTGGTAATTTACAGCACTAAACTCTGAATAGTTCGTGACACGGATAGGATATAAATGACAGGAAATAGGTTTTTTCCAATTTATTTTTTTCGACTTATAAGCATTTTCAATACCACATTGTGTTGTTCCATTAGGGTTAAAAACAACATAAGCACATTCTTTGTTATTTACTAATGGAGTTTCGAATTCTCCACTTTTTCTTTTAACATGTTTGCCTTGGTTCTCAATAGCTTTTATTCCCTTAGTGCTTAGAAATGGTCTAATAGCATTAAAATCATCTTCCAGCATTTTTATTTCATCCTCTTCGAGTGGAGCTCCTGCTTCACCTTCAACACAGCAAGCACCTTGGCAGGCTGACAGGTTGCATTTAAAGTATTTTGAAATCAATTCCTCTGAGATTAAAGTTTTATTTATTTGAAACATTTTTATTGAAAAATACTTTTTAAAGATTAAATCTAATTTAGAACATGTTGTTCACAAAAAATAAATATCAATTAAATTAGGATGATTTTTTAAATACACAATAAAATAGATTTAATCAATTTTGAGATTTTTTATAAAATCCAGAAAAATTTTCATTAACTGCATTATAGATTTAGTTTATTAATTTTGTGTTCAAGACTTTTAAAATTTATTTAAATAAATGAAAGTAATTACAAGAATTTTGATGTTCCTTTCTATAGGAATGATATTATTCAATCTATTTCAGCTCAATTGGCAAAGTCCTCTTGAGGGCAAAAGTTTAATTGCATTAATTGGAATTATTGCATCTTCGTGTGCTTTTTTACTTCTTATTATATTAGAAATATCAAAGAAGATTTTAGTTATTTCAAAGAGTAAAAAAAATTAGAGAGTATCTAGTGTTTTAATTGCTTTTTCAATAAAAATATCGCCCTGATTTATTATTTGATTGAAGGTATTTTCTCCAAACAATTGTAATGCCAAATTTGCTCTCAGAGCCTTAAGTGTCTCTTTTTCTCCATTTTTAAATTCTACTCCTTTTGTTTTGCAATATTCATAAAATTCTTCATATGATGGAATTAATGCCGGGGTCAAATTTTTTATCAACTCCCCCTCTTTTAATAAAGAATAGGCTTTTCTGTTTAGATCTAGTTGATCAAAAATAAAATTACTAGTCAAAGGGGAATTTAATATTAAATCATTCCACTGTTCTTCTTTTGTATTTTGGTTTGACACATATTTATCTGGAATAATTCCTCCCCCTCCATAAACTATTCTTCCCTTTGGTGTCTTATAACTTAGACTATCTATAATTGGGATTTTGGTTTGATCAGCCATTTCTCCGTTCTCGAAACGATTATTTAAATCATTATAATATTCATTTCTATTATTTGAATATGGTTTTTGAATAGATCTGCCTGAAGGTGTAAAATACTTTGCAATTGTTAGTCTTACTGCATCTCCTCCTCCTAGAGGCATTTGCTTTTGAACTAAGCCTTTTCCAAAAGTTCTTCTACCTATTATCAACCCTCTGTCATTGTCTTGAATAGCACCAGCTACAATCTCACTGGCAGATGCAGATTGTTCGTTAACTAAAATGATAATATGTCCTTTTTGAAATATCCCATCCCCTTTTGCAACAGATTTTTCTTGTTCACCTGTATTTGTTTTTGTTATTACTATTGTTTGGCCTTTACTTAAAAAAGAATTTGATATTTGTTTTGCTGAATGGAGATAGCCTCCGGGATTATCTCTTAAATCCAAAATAATTTTATGCATTCCTTCACTTAGTAGTTTTTTTAAGGCTGATTCAAATTCGTTAAATGTTGTTTGCGAAAAACGGTTGATTTTTAAATAACCAATAGAGTCATTTAGCATATATGAGGATTCTACACTTTTTAAAGGAACTTTACCTCGCTTTAAGACAACATCAATAATAAGGTCTTCAGACTTTCTGTATAATTTTAATTTAACATCAGTCCCAGGCTTTCCTTTTAGAACACTCATTATTTTGTCAGCAGAATATTTTTTTTGATATAATGTATCTTGATTGGCTATTAAGATTCGGTCACCAGCTAACAAACCAGCTTTCTCGCTTGGGCCATCTTTTATAACTCTAATTACAGTAACTGTATCTCTTACCAAAAAAAAACTAACGCCAATTCCGTAAAATTTTCCTTGCATATTTTCAACAATCAATTGTCTATCGAAAGACGGGATATAAACTGAATGAGGGTCAAGTTTATTAACTATATCTTCAATTACAATTCCAATTAAGCTATCTGTATTTATTCTCTCCACATAATCATTTTCAATATAATTTAGAAGACGTTCTACTCTATTAATCTTTTTGTCACCACCTATTTCTCCATAATGAAATTCATTTTCATTACCCAAAAAATAACCAATCAAAATAGATAGGCCAATTATTAAAAAAAGAATAAAGTTATTTTTCATTAAGCTATTAATTTTTCATTTACTCTTGAATTATTCAATTTTCATATGAGTCAACATTACGCCAGCTTTTTTAAGAAATATCAAACCAGAATCATCTTTATAAGCCTTAGAATATACTACCCTTATAATTCCAGCCTGGTGAATTAGCTTACTGCACTCCCTACATGGTGAAAGTGTAAGATATAGAGTAGCTCCAACACATGACTGAGTAGAGGCTGCAACTTTCAAAATTGCATTGGCCTCTGCGTGAAGGACGTACCATTTTGTATAGTTATCTTCATCCTCACAGGCATTTTCAAATCCTGAAGGAGTACCATTATATCCATCAGATATAATCATTCTATCCTTTACTATAAGCGCACCAACCTTTTTTCGATGACAATGTGACAGCTGTCCCCAAGTGCTTGCCATTTTTAGATAGGCCAAATCGTATCTTTTTTGCTTTTCACTTGACATATATTGCGAATATAATTTATTTTAATTCAGCTAATGAACTAATTATAGATTATAATGGCCAGTTTTCAAATGCCATTGAAAAAGATTGAGATAAAACCATTGCAGCAACAAACAATTCCCATTTTTGGGTTTTAAAACCAAGTATAACAATAGCAAAAAAATTGATTAATAGCATCGATAACACAATTATTATCTGAGCTGCCTCAACACCAACTGCAAACTTTAATAGCGATAGAACAGCACTGTCATCGTTTATGGAAATCATCCTGAAATATCTTCCGAAACCGAACCCATGAATTATTCCAAAAAATAATGTAATTAAGCTTATCCAGATTGACTTAATACTTATTTTTTTTTCTTTAAATAATACAGACACACAGGTAATCCCAATTGTTATTGGAATCAAAAACTCTACCCATTTACCATCAAATAAAATCAATTTGAAATGACTTGTCAATAAAGATATTGTGTGACCAATTGTGAAAATAGTTATCCAAACAAGGATCCTTCTCCATTGATTAAACATGAAGGGAAGGGTTAGGGTAATTAAAAAATAAAAATGATCTAAACCACCGGGGTCCAATACATGGTAAAAGCCTAGCTTAAAATAAAACCAAAAATTTTCCATTTTTTGTTATTTATTCATTAGTGTCTCGTATGCCTTCTGAACTTCTCTAAATTTTTCTTCTGCCCCCTTAATCATTGCAGGATCCTGACCCCTGAGCCGGTCTGGATGATATTTTTTTACCATATTCCGATAGGCAGTTTTGATTTCGTCTTTGCTTGCGTTAGATTCAACCTCAAGAATTTTAAAGGCATTGTCTTTGTTCTTAATAAACATCGCTTTGATACTCTCAAAATCTGGTGAATGCAAACGTAAACCCAATGCTATTTGAGAAAGCTTTTGTAATTCTGAATTAGAAATACTTCCATCAGAGTTTGCAATGCCAAATAAAAAATGAAGTATTTGAAGGCGAGTCTCGTAGCGAGTATGTTGTATAAAAACTGAGGTAATTTCATTCATATGTTGAACTTCTTTTTTTACCTCTATATTAAAGGTTTTGAAAATTGAATCAGCTCTATCTTTACCATACTGAGCTATAAAAAAATTTCTTACAAAACTCAATTCTTTTTGTTCGATTTTACCGTCAGCTTTAATAATCATTGCTGATAGCGCTAATAAATTGAGCTCAAATTTTTCAGGTTTAATTGAGTATGAATTTGTTCTGATATTAATTGAACCTTTTGAAAGAAGCTCAACAAAGCTACCAATAAAAAACCCTAGAATTGCACCAGGAAATCTTAAAAATGAATAACCTAAAATTGCAGCGAGCCACTTAATCATCTATAATTTTTTAAATTATAAAGATACAAATGTCAATAAAAAATTGATTGGCTCATTCTTTTAAAAAACAAGTTTTTATCTTTGTTAAAAAAAAATTATGTACCCAGCTGAAATTGTAAAACCCATGAAAGACGAGTTGATTAACATTGGGTTTCAAGAATTATTATCTCCTGATGCTGTTGATAATGGTTTATCCAAACCTGGTACGACTTTGATAGTTGTGAACTCAGTTTGTGGCTGTGCAGCAGCTAATGCCCGTCCTGCAGTCAGGTTGTCCCTTAAAAATGAAAAAACTCCAGATAATTTATATACCGTTTTTGCCGGAGTAGATAAAGATGCTACTGACGCTGCTCGTGCAAAAATGATACCATTCCCACCTTCTTCCCCAAGTTTAGCATTATTTAAAGATGGAGAATTGGTTCATATGATAGAACGCCACCATATAGAGGGCAGATCTGCAGAAATAATATCTGAGAATTTAATAGGGGCTTATAATGAGTTTTGCAATTAAATCAATTTTTATAAAAAGGCCTAATAACACTTTTCGAAAATATGCAAAATGCAACTATTCTTTCAATAAGCATCAATAATTCTTGACGACTTGGTAAACATCATTATTTTCCAATTCCATTGGGAGTCAAAATGTCTTTTAAATTTCACAAACCAAATATCTTAAAAAAGATGAATCTTGAAGCTTTCTTTAAGGTAGTTTCAGAAATTATTGATGGGGTTGATTTAATAAAGAAAGAGTAATTATAAAAATCGTCCCTTTTTTACCAGTTTCATATTTGATTGATCCATTGTGAGAATTAACAATATTTTTTACAATTCCTAAACCTAAACCCATTCCCTTAGTTTTAGTAGTGAACTTAGGCTCAAAAACTTTAGACTGAATTGATTCAGGAATACCTTCACCATTATCAATGAATTTTATTTTGACAGATTTAACCCCTTTTATTATGTTCACTTCAATTTTGGGAGTCCTCCCTTGCTTGGAGGCTTGAATGCCATTTTGAATTAAATTAGTAATTACTCTAATCCATTGGGTGCGGTCCAATTGCAAATAGATTTCTTTATGTGAACTATTAAATTTCACATCAATTCCATCAAAAATTTCCAAAGATCGTCTGGTGATTTTTACTAAATCAGACTCTACAAGCTTTGGAGTAGGAAGTGTCGCAAAATCTGAGAATGCATTAGCTACTTCGCTCATAGTATCAATTTGCTCCAACAACATTTCTGAGAATTCAGCTACTTTTCCTCTATCAAAATGATCTTTTACTGAAAATTTTCTTTGAAAATTTTGAACAGTAAGTCGCATTGGTGTTAAAGGGTTTTTTATCTCGTGAGCTACTTGTTTTGCCATTTCTTGCCAAGCTTGCTCTCTCTGTGTCCTAGCTAAAAGTTCAGCACTTTTTTCAAGTTCATCAATCATATTATTGTAAGAATTAATTATACTTGAAATATCTCTAGTAGCATTTCTTAGTTGAATTTTTTCGTTTTGTTTTAAAAGTCCAGTTTGATCAATTTTCATACGAATAGTTTCTAGTGACCTTGATATATACTTAGAGATAAAATAAGCTAACACAATTGCTACGAGTAACATAATTAAATATATTTTATAAAGGCTTTGCAGAAAAGTATTTAATTCATTCTCTGAGAATGATACATCCTCGAAATAAGGAAAAAATAAGATTCCATATTGAGTGCCAAATTGATCTTTTAAGACACTATATGAAGACTGAAACTTTCCAATTTCATCATCGTTTGTCTCTAAAAATCTGCTTTTATCATTATTAGTAATTTTAGAAATTAGCTCTATGTCTAATTGATATTTATTTGCTATAATTTTAAGGGGTAGAAATGAAGTGAAAAGAGCTTTACCACTCATATTAAAAATCGAATAATTAACGTTGTGAATTTTTATAACTGCATTAAATTCATCATTATAATTCTTCCATAAACTATCATTTTGATTTAATAAATTATTCTTTTCTACCAGATAATTAATTTGTTTTCTTAATTGACTTTCTTTACGATTCAATCTAAAAATATTGTAGTCGATAGATTCATTTTGATATTGGTAATAGGTGGCAAATAGAATTAATAAGCATGCCATAAAAACCAATATTATCATAGATAGAAAAATTTGTGTTCTCAGCGATATATGTTTGAAGAAGTTAATCATTATATCAGTCTGTTTTTTTCCTTAAAAATCCGTATAATTTTATAGCTAAAATTAAAGAAACCCCAAGCCCAAGCGCCCCAGAAACTATAAAAACCCAACTAATTGAATTTTTAGCAATTGCTAAAAAAACAATAATGAACAAAAATAAAGAAGCTCCTTCATTCCAAATTCTCATAAAATTTGATGAATAATTAATTTCATCTCTTTGCAATTGTAAAAAGATCTGATGGGTTTTCAAATGATATGCAAATAATAAAAAAACAAAACCAATTTTAATCATCATCCATGATTCAGTCAACCAGTTAGGGACTAGAACCAATAGCCAGATTGCAAAAAAAGTTGCTAAAACTGCTGAAGGCCATGTTATAAAATACCATAACCTTTTAGACATAATTTTAAACTGTTTTTCCAAGATATCTTTTTCAGGGGAATCCTTTTTAGATGCTTCAATATGATAAACGAATAATCGTGGCTCATAGAATAGACCCGCAAACCATGTTATCACAAAGATCAAGTGAAGTGATTTAATATAATTATAATACTCCATTTAATTTATGTGATAATTATATAATACATATGGTTAACAAATTTATTAACAAATTACAAAAACTTAGCAAATGAATGTTTTAGTTAGGTAAGATGAATCAATGTTTTAAATACTTTTTTAATTCAAAAAATAAAAAAGTGCCTGTTAATATTGAAGCCAAGGATTCTGCAACTGGAAAAGCCAACCAAACACCATTTATACCCATAAATTTTGGGAAAATATATAGTAGTGGAATAAAGAAAAATCCTTGTCTTGTTAGAGTTAATAGTAATGCGGGAATAGCTTTCCCTACAGCTTGATAATAAGCTGATCCAATTAACTGCACACCTACTATCGGAGTAGCTGCAAAAACCAATCTAATAGCAGTTGGAGTTTTTTCTAAAACTGTTGAATCATTAGTAAAAATTGTTCCAATTGAATTTGAGAACATATAAATCAGTAAAAAAACCAATGTAGCAAAACCAGATGCATAAATTAATGATGTTCTAATAATCTTTTCCACTCTTTTTTTGTGGTTAGCACCGTAATTATATCCAGCAATAGGAATAAATCCCTGGGTAATTCCCAAAACTGGAAAGAGTGAGAACATGAGCAACCTGCTAATTATAGCATATACAGCTATTACTTCTTCACCACCCAAATTGAAAAGGATGTTATTGACTAAAAGCACAGAGATACTAATCACACTTTGTCTGGAAAGAGTTACAAACCCAAGTGCTGCAATTTCTTTTGTTATAACGATATCTAATTTTAAATCACTCCAACTAGGTTTAAGCTCGGAAAGGTTGGAATTAAAAAAATAAAAAATATAGATAGCGCATATGGCATAGGAGATAGTTGTTGCCCATGCAGCCCCATACATACCAAAATCAAGAATATAGATAAATAAATAATCCATCAATAAATTAGAGATGGAAGGTATTAACATTGCATACATTGCATGTTTAGGCCTTCCCTTCGCTCGTATTACATTATTTCCCATCATACAATACCCAAGAAGTGGAACACCATAGAGAACAATGGTATAATAAATTTTTGCTGGTTTTAAAAGTTGTCCTTTTCCACCGAATGCAGGAATTATTAAATCAACAAAAAATAATCCAAACATTACAAAAATTATAGTAAGTGAAAATGTCAAAACAATTTGGTTTCCAAATGTCTTGGTTGCAACATTAAGGTCGTTTTTCCCAAGCGATCTGGAGATGATTGAGCCACCTGCAATTCCAATTGCCATTCCCAAAGCAGCTATGAAAAAAGATACTGGTAACACTACATTTATTGCAGCAATTGCATTTGATCCAATCCATTTTCCTACAAAAATGGTATCGATCAATATATTTAATGACATTACTAAAATACCAATTGAAGCAGGAAAAGCTTGCTTAATTAGTAATTCTGGGATAGGTTCTGAACCAAAGGATGAAGATTTATAATTCATATTGATTCAGCCTTTTCGGCTAAAGCCCACTCATCGATCCATCTACTTAAAACATTTATCCAATCAGGACGATCATTGATACAGGGAATAACGTAAAGTTTTTCTCCGCCTTTTTCTTCAAAATCTTCAGCAGCTTCAATTCCAATTTCCTCAAGAGTTTCAAGGCAATCAGAGACAAATGCTGGGGTTACAATAGCCATTTTTTTAACTCCTTCTTTTGCAAATTTTGCGACTGTTTTATCAGTGTATGGCTGTAACCAAGGATCAATGCCTAATCTAGACTGAAAACTCGTAGAGAAAGTTCCTTCTTTAAGTCCTAAATATTCTCCTACTTGTCGAGTCGTTTCATAACATTGATGACGATAGCAGAATTGGTGAGCCTTTGAGGTAGTTTGACAGCAATTTTTGTCGATTTTACAATGAGATTTTGTAACATCAGATTTTCTAATATGTCGCTCTGGCACACCATGATAAGAGAATAGAAGGTGTTCCCAATCTTTGCCCTCAAGATTTTCTAGTATGCTTTTGGAGAGAACTTGAATGTAGTCAGGGTGATTATAGAATGGTTGTAAAATATTAAAAGATAATTGAGGGTAAATTTGAGTTCGAATTTCTTCAGCCAACACTAAAATAGTTTCAGTTGTTGCCATTGCAAATTGGGGATATAAGGGTATTAATATGATCTCTTTCACCCCATGATTTACAAGATTTTTGATTCCCTCTTCAATTGGAGGACTACCATATCTCATTGCTAATTCAACTGGAACAGAAACCTTTTTCTGTACTGCCTTTTGAAGTCTTTTGGAGAGTACGATTAGAGGAGATCCCTCCTCCCACCAAATTTTTTTGTAGGCCTTTGCAGATTTCCTTGGGCGGGTATTAAGAATAATACCCTTTACCAGAAATGTTCTAAGTGCTTTGGAGACATCAATTACTCTTTCATCCATCAAAAACTCAGCCAAATAGCGTTTAACATCTTTAGGATCTGGACTGTCTGGAGACCCTAAATTTATTAACAATGCTCCTTTCATTTACATTTTTTTACGAAGATACAGACATTAAATATTTTTTTGGAGTAGTCCCAAATTTCTTTTTAAAAGCTGCTATAAAATGACTAGAGGTACTATAACCTAGTTTAATGCTAATCTCATTGATATTGTATTTCTTTGTGTTTAGCATACTTCTAGCCTCGTTCATCTTATAGTCAAGTAGATAGCCATAAACGGTATCACCATATATTTTCTTAAACCCTTCTTTTAGTTTTTTTAAATTTAATCCTATTTCGCTTGCTAAATCCTGAAGTGTGGGAGGTTCAGTAATATGATTCAAAATAATCTCCTTGGCTTTCCTTATTTTCCTGACGTTTTCTTCATTTTCTAAAAATGGACATTGTTCAATATCTGTATCTTCATTTTTATTAAAAAACAAGCTCAATAATTCATAGACCTTTCCCTTAAAGTATAGTGCTCTAATGCTTTCATGAATTTTAGCCTCAAGTATTTGACTTAAAACTATACTCATCGCAGGATTTATATTTCTATTATCATAATATTTTTTTGTATTGTTTTCAGGGCTTAAAAAATGAATGTGATCTGCATCCTCAGAAAAAAGACTATGAAACTTTTTTATTGAAATCACAAGACTTACTAAGTAAGAATTGGGAGAAATTTTTAAATTGATTGGAAGCGCCTTCAAAGGATTATAGAGAAGGTTGACAGATTTTGAAATTAAGGGGAGTCGGTAATTACCCTCATTGAATTCAAGAGATCCAGATCCTTTATGACAAAAATGAAACTGTATAAATTCCTGGCTAACTGATTCATAAAATTCAACTAAATTTTGATCCTCATTAACGAATCTAAGTATAAAAAAGCCATTTTCAATTATTGTTTTATCCATAGTTCTTCTATCGTTGTTTTATTAAGAGCTTATTTAGAAAGAATCTAATTAAATGTATAAATTATTAATAAAATTATTATATTTACAGGGATTTAAAAAAAAAATCCTAGAAAAAACCTCCTAAGTTGATAATAGTTCTTTTAGCGTTGTTTTTTAATAAATCCCCTTACTAAATTTGCACTGAATTTAGACGTGACTTTTGAGAGATATCATTCGATACTATGTTGTTGGGGTAAGTTATAAAAACGCAGATTTATTAACCCGTGGGAAATTTAGTCTTAGTAAATCTAAGGTTTCTCTTCTATTGAAACAAGCTAAGGTAGATGGTTTAAATGAATTGATGGTTATTTCTACCTGTAACAGAACTGAGCTTTATGGAATAGTGGAAAATCCAAAAATTTTGATTGAATATTTATGTAAATTTTCTAACGGAGATCAAGCCCAATTTTATGAAAAAGGATATATCCTTAGTGAACAGCGAGCGATTAATCATGTATTTCGAGTAGGTTGTGGCTTGGATAGCCAAATTGTAGGTGACTTTGAAATTATTGGACAGCTAAAAAAGAGTTTTTACAACTCCAAAAAGTACAATATTGTCAATGGATTTTCAGAGAGGTTAATAAATGCTGTAATACAATCTAGTAAAAGAATTAAGACTGAAACTGAACTATCCTCCGGAGCCACCTCTGTATCGTTCGCATCGGTTCATTACATTCTTAAAAATGTAAGTAAAGTTAAAAATAAAAGTATTTTACTTTTTGGTACTGGGAAAATAGGTAGAAACACTTGTGAGAATTTAATTAAGCATACTCAAAACGACCATATTGTTCTAATCAATCGATCTGAGGAAAGTGCTCAAAAAGTTGCCGGAAAATTCAATTTGGTTGTTAAAAATATTAGAAATCTTGATACTGAAATCGCCAAATCAGATATTCTTATTGTAGCAACTGGTTCAGACGATATTACTGTTGACGAATCAATTATAGCTAATAATAGGCCATTACTTATTTTGGATTTATCTATTCCATCAAATGTAGATAATAAACTTAAGAATCTAGAAAATGTAACGTTGGTAAATTTGGATGAACTCTCACAATTGACTAATGCTGCGCTTAAAAAACGACAAAAGTTCATTCCTGAAGCTATTCAAATTTTAAACGAAATACAAAATGAATTTTTACAATGGGTTGCTCACAGGAAATTTGCTCCTACACTTAAGGCTCTTAAGCAAACATTACTCAACGGTCAACAAAGTCAAAAAGAGGAGACCGATGAGTTCTCTCAAATTGTTTACAAGCTTACTGGTAAAGTCGCAAATTATCTCAAAGAAAACCCATCGAAAGCTGATGAGACTTTAGAGTTAATTCACCGGGTTTATCAACTCGATGCTAAGTAAAATGTCAATTAACAAACTTCGCATTGGTACGCGTGATAGTGAGTTAGCTACATGGCAAGCTAATGAGGTAAAAAATTTTCTAGAAACCAAAAATCTTTCTCCAAAACTAGTTAAAATTAAAAGTGATGGGGATCTTGACATAGACAACCCAGTATACAATATGGGAATCCAGGGAGTTTTCACTAAGGCTTTAGATAAAGCTCTTGTAGATAACCAAATCGATATTGCTGTACATAGTCTAAAAGATGTACCTACTCAATTAGCTAAGGGTTTAATTTTAGGAGCAGTATTAAAAAGAGGAAGTGTAAGGGATGTTTTAGTTTTTAATAAAAATTCAACTTTGAGTGCGTCTGCAACTATCGCTACAGGAAGTTTAAGAAGAAAAGCTCAATGGCTCAATCGTTACCCTAATCATATAATTAAGAACTTAAGGGGCAATGTGCATACCAGAATAAAAAAACTAAAAAATTCTGATTGGCAAGGTGCAATTTTTGCTAAGGCTGGCCTCAGCCGTGTTGGACTTTTGGACTCTAAATTTCAAGAATTGGATTGGATGATTCCTGCTCCAGCACAAGGAGCAATCGGGATAATTTGTAAAAATGATCAATACTCAGTTATTAATAATATAAAACTGATTAATGACGAAATAACGAGTATTTGTGTCAATATTGAACGAGAATTTTTAAGACTTTTAGAGGGTGGATGCAGTGCTCCAATTGGAGCTTATGCTCAAATTCATGAAGATGAAATTTTATTTGAAGGAGGTCTTTTTTCAATAGACGGCAAGACAGCGATTAAAACAAAACAAAAAGGAAAAGTTTCAAGTGCACATCTAATAGCAAAAAAAGCTGTAAATGAAATTTTACATAACGGTGGAGACCACATAATGAAATTTATTAGAAAAGAATTATGACTCGCTTACTTTCAACCAAAATTTTATCTAAAGAATTTAAGGAAAAACTATTAATGAATTCAATCAGATTGGTTGAACAGCCATTTATAAAAATTAAATCAATTAAAAAACTAGAGTTTCCCAAAGCCTATCAATCTATTATTTTTTCAAGTCAAAATTCAGTTAAAATTGCTTTGGCAAACCCAAAAATTAAATTATTATTTGACAAGAAACCAATTTATTGTATTGGAAAAAAGACAGCATTACTTTTAATCAAAAATGGGCAAAAAGTTGTCAAAATAGCTGAAAATTCTGCAGAATTGGCTCATTTCATTTTAAAAAACTGTAAAAATGAGTCATTTTCGTTCTTATGTGGAAAATCAAGAATTCCCGATTTAGAAGAAATTTTATCGTTAAATAATATTCTTATTCAGCCAATTGAAATATATGAAACCTCACCTCATCCCCATATTGTAAAAGAGCAATATGATGGGCTTATATTTTTCAGCCCAAGTGGAGTAAAGAGTTATGCAATTAATAATGGATTCGAAGATTCCCACTCATTTTGTTTGGGACAGACAACAGCTAAAGAAGTCAAAAAATTTACATCAAAATTCACGATTGCTAATGCTCCTAATGAGAACCAGTTACTAATATCAATAAAAAAACACTTTAATTAATAAAATGGATAATAATTTACTAATAGAGGCTTTAAAAGGATCAAGTGTAGATCGACCTCCTGTTTGGATGATGCGTCAAGCTGGAAGATATCTTCCTGATTTCATGAAGCTTAAAGAAAAGTATGATTTCTTTACTCGCTGCAGAACTCCAGAACTAGTAACAGAAATTACATTAATGCCAATCAATCAGATTGGTGTTGATGCGGCCATAATTTTCAGCGACATATTGGTTGTATTACAAGCTATGAATATTGAAGTAGAAATGCGAGAGGGTATTGGGCCCTTCCTTCCGAACCCAATTAAGGATAAAGAAAGTATCAACCAGGTAATACTTCCAGATGTAAATGAGCATTTGGGATATGTTTTTGATGCAGTAAAGTTGACAAAAAAAGAATTAAATAATCGTGTTCCACTTATCGGTTTCGCTGGTGCTCCATGGACTTTATTTTGTTACGCCTTGCAGGGTCAAGGTTCGAAAAATTTTAATACTGCTAAAGCTTTTTGTTATCAGCATCCTGAATTAGCAAAGGAACTACTCCAAAAAATTACTACAACTACTATAGCTTACTTAAGGGAAAAAGTAAAGGCTGGCGCAGATGTAATTCAATTATTTGACTCTTGGGGAGGGTTGTTGTCCCCCAAAGACTATCAAGTATTCTCATGGTTTTATTCACAACAAATTATTGATGCATTAAGTAGTTCAGTTCCAGTTATTATTTTTGGAAAAGGATGTTGGTTTGCACTTCCAGAGATGGGAAAGTCAGGTGCATCGGCTATTGGTATAGACTGGACATGTAGCGCAAGAAACGCAAGATACTTGTCTGGTGGACAGGTTACACTGCAGGGAAATTTTGACCCATCGAAATTACTTTTACCCATTTCGGAGATTAAATTACAAGTTAAGCAAATGATCAATGAATTTGGAAAAGAAAGCTACATTGTTAATCTTGGTCATGGAATTCTTCCAAATGTTCCTGTTGACCACGCTAAAGCATTTGTAGATGCAGTAAAAGAGTATAATTCATGAAGATGAAAAAAAAATTTAACTTTTACATTGAGCAACTTCAAGATAAAATTAGTGACGCTTTAGCAGATTTAGATGGCGAATCCGTTTTTAAGGAAGACATATGGGAGAGAGAGGGCGGAGGTGGCGGCCGGACTCGAATTATTGAAAATGGAACTATTTTTGAAAAAGGAGGTGTTAATATCTCTTCAGTTCATGGGGACTTACCAGACAGCATGAAAAATTATTTTGAAGTTGATAATGGAAAATTTTCTGCTTGCGGCTTAAGCCTTGTTATGCACCCTAAGAATCCGTATGTGCCAACGGTTCATGCTAATTGGAGGTATTTTGAATTATACGATTCAAAGGGAGAAATTCAAGATCAATGGTTTGGTGGAGGGCAAGATTTAACTCCTTATTATCTTTTTGAAGAAGACGTCCGCCATTTTCATAAAGTATGTAAAAAAGCTTGCGATCTCCATAACTTTAAATTCTACCGTGAGTACAAAAAAAAATGTGATGAATATTTTTGGAATACTCATCGTAATGAGGCTCGGGGAATAGGGGGATTATTTTTTGACTACTTAAGGCCAAACGAAAAATACAGTATTGAAAATTGGTATGATTTTGTTAAAGAGGTTGGAAATCATTTTTTAGAGGCATATTTACCTATTGTGAAAAAAAGAATAAAAATTAATTTCTCAGAGGCAGAAAGAGAATGGCAAGAAATCCGACGAGGTCGCTACGTAGAATTTAATTTAATACATGATAAAGGCACCTTATTTGGTTTAAAAACCAATGGGAGAATTGAAAGTATTTTAATGAGTCTACCTCCACAAGTTCAATGGCAGTATGATTACCAACCAAAGGCTAATAGCCCTGAGGAAAAACTTATTAAGGTTCTTAAAAGTCCAAAAGAATGGGTCTAATAAATATAAATTAATTTTATGCAATATGTATCCAAATCAAAGAAATAGAAGATTAAGAGAAAGTAAAGCTATTCGAGCTTTAGTAAGAGAAAATCAGTTGTCTGTGAATGACCTCATGCTTCCACTATTTATAACTGAGGGCAGGCAAGTTAAGGAAGCTATTCGCTCTATGCCTGGTATTTATAGAATTAGTTTGGACTTGTTAAAAGAGGAGGTAAAAAATGCTTGGAGCATGGGGATTAAAGCTGTGCTTATTTTTGTAAAGGTCCCAGATAAATTAAAAAATAACACGGGGTCTGAGGCAATTAACCCAAAAGGACTTATGCAACGGGCTGTTAGGGAAATAAAATCTAGTGTTCCTGAAATTCTTGTAATGACTGACGTAGCTCTGGATCCTTATTCTTCTTTCGGACATGATGGAATCGTTGAGAAAAAAAAAGTTCTTAACGATCCTACATTAGAAATTTTATCCCAAATGGCCTTAAGTCATGCAAAAGCTGGAGCCGACTTTGTAGCACCAAGTGATATGATGGATGGGCGTGTTTTTAGAATAAGAGCAACTCTTGAAGAAGCTGGATTACATAGTATTGGAATAATGAGTTATAGTGCTAAATATGCTTCAGCTTTTTATGGCCCCTTTCGTCAGGCTTTAGATTCCTCACCAGGTTTTGGAGATAAACAAACTTATCAAATGGATCCTGCCAATCGATTAGAAGCAATTACTGAAACAATCAGAGATATAAATGAGGGTGCAGATATTGTAATGGTGAAACCTGGAATATCCTATTTAGATATTGTTCGCGAGTTAAGGGATAAGATTGAAGTTCCAATAGCAGCATATCAGGTGAGCGGGGAATACGCAATGCTCAAAGCAGCCGCCGAAAACGGGTGGTTAAATTATCATGACGTAATGATTGAACAATTATTAGCTTTTAAAAGGGCTGGGGCAAATTTTATTGCAACTTATCACGCTAAAGAAGCAGCTAAGTTGTTAAACTAAATTTAATTATAGGTTAAAATAAAATTTAATAATTTTATTTTTTGTTTGATATATTATTTTTTAAAGGAGTATTTTTTTACTTGATGGAAAAAGCTTATTACAAAAGTTTTTTAGGTAACATATTAATTATAATTGACAAACAAAAGGTTGAAAGAATTTCTTTTGTTGAAGAAATTGGAAAAAAAAATGATAAACCTTCACAGGTAATGGAGAAAACCATTAAACAAATTTCCGAATATTTTCAAGGCACTAGAACCCAATTCGAACTTCCTTTACAAATGAATGGAACTGATTTCCAGGTTAGAATATGGAAACTTTTATCAATTATCCCCTTTGGTTCAACAATGGCCTATGTGAAGGTTGCTAAAAAGTTTGGAGATTCTAAAATGATAAGAGCTGTAGTATCAGCTGTAATCAAAAATCCCCTGTCAATTGTAATTCCTTGTCATCGAATTATTGGAAGTGATGGTTCGATGGTGGGATATTCTAGTGGTATAAAAACTAAGCGACTGCTTCTTGAGCATGAAGGCTATCCTAAATAAATTGATGTATTTTAGTGAAAAAAATTATGAAGCATACTTTAATAAAAGTAAGTCTTGCCATTACAATAATTTTATTCCTTTTATACAACTCCAAGTATAGATATCTTTTTCGTGGGGTAAGTACAATTTATTTGCAGGGACACACTACTGCATTTCTTGAGGATTACAAAAGTTTTTCTAATAGCCAAATTAATGGAGCTGATAAACCCATTCCATGGCCTTTACATAAGTTATATAATTCCTTCCCACTAAATGATGATTTGAAAAAATATAATGAAGAAAGAAAAACGGTGGCATATTTAGTTTTTAAAAATGACAGTATTTTATTTGAGAAATATTATAGAGGGTTTGATGCATCTTCTAAAACTAATTCGTTCTCAATGGTTAAAAGTATAGTTTCTGCTATGATGGGTATTGCTATTCAGGAGGGCCATATTAAAAGTTTGGATCAAAAGGTGACTGATTTTCTTCCAAATTTAAAAGGCCCATATGCAAAGGAAGTTACTATTGGAGATTTATCAAGTATGTCTTCAGGACAAAAGTGGAATGAGGAGTATTATAATCCGTTTTCAGTTACCTCAGCATCCTATTTTGTTGATGATCTTAATAAATTAATAATTGAACAGCCTATTGATTCTAAACCAGGTAAAGCTTTCAAATATCAAAGTGGAACTACTCAGCTTTTGGCTATGGTAATTAAAAAAGCAACTAAAGAAAATTTGAGCTACTATCTGCAAAAAAAACTTTGGGAACCTCTAGGTGCAAAAGAAGCGCTATGGCAATTGGATAGTACTACAGGTGAAATGGAAAAAGCATTTTGTTGTCTGGCCTCGAATGCTCGTGATTTTGCAAGATTTGGTTCACTTTACAAAAATTATGGTAAATGGAATGGAAAACAAATTTTAGACTCATCCTTTGTCGAATTTTCACTTAAACCAAGATTTAAAGAAAGTCCAGAATATGGATATGGATGGTGGTTAGATTATTACAAAGGAAAAAAAGTTTTTATGATGCGTGGACATTTGGGACAGTACGTCATTATTATTCCTGAGATTGATGCTATGGTGGTTCGCTTAGGTCACCTTAAAGATGCAGAGTCAAGTCGTGAAGGTAAAAGCTATGGAGGTGAACCTTTTACCAAGGATATTTATCGTTATATTGATGGTGGACTAAAATTAATCGAAAACTTATGAGAGTTTAATTTCAAAGTTGTAAATATGGAAATTATTTAAATACTCTTAAATGTCTAATTTCATCTTTAAAGTTTCATTACTCATTTTTCTTTTTACATTTTCGAAAGCTTCAATAGCTCAATCCATTGAAAATAAAAAAATTTCAGGCTTTAGACCCATTTGGTTTGAACTTAACCAAAAATATGAATATGGAGATAAATACTCTGGAGCCTTAGGTACCTATACAGCTAAGCACAGACCATTAGCAATATATTCAACAGTGGTTAATAAAACTTTTTTTGTCTATGGGGGAACAAAAAACTATGATCAGAAACACCTTCTTTGTATGATAGGAGTCTATGATCATAACAGTGGTAAAGTATCTAGACCCACAGTTGTCTCAGATAAAATTGGTGTTGATGATCCCCATGATAATCCATCATTGTTAATTGATGATGAAGGCTTTATCTGGGTTTTTGTTAGTGGTAGGGGAAAAAAAAGACCTGGTTTTAAATACAAAAGTTTGGCACCTTATAATATTGAAAGATTTATCAAATTAACTGAGGAGGAAATGACTTATCCTCAACCTCTTAAAACCAAATTTGGGATTTTTAATTTTTTTACAAAATACTCCGGTATAAGGCAACTATATTTTGAAAAGTCTTATAATGGTCAAGTATGGACCGATGACGAATTATTGGCAGCAATTCCAAATCAAGTTGGAGAAAAGTCTGGGCATTACCAAGTAAGTTCTAATTACAAAGAGGAAAAAGTAGGTACTTTTTTTAATCGTCACCCAAATGGAATAGTAGATAAAAGAACTGACTTATACTATATGGAAAGTAGTGATTTTGGTAAAACATGGCAAACTGTAGATAAAAAAAAACTTAGCCTGCCAGTAACAAATTTAAATTCTCCAGCTAGGGTAGTTAACTATAGTGACGCAAAAAAAAATATTTATCTAAAAGATATGGTATATGATAAAAATGGAAACCCGATATGTCTCTACCTTGAGAGTAATGGCCATCAGCCTGGTCCAAATAGTGCACCATACATATGGAAAGTCACTTTATGGAATGGATTTGAATGGTTGACTTATAATATTACAACTTCAGACCATAATTATGATATGGGTAGTCTTTGGGTTGATGAAAATTTTTGGAGATTAGTTGCACCTGTCGGCATTCCCCCCCAAAAATGGGGAGTTGGCGGTGAAATAGAGATTTGGAGTTCTATTGACAAAGGTCATAATTGGAAAAAAGAAAAAGCTATAACTAAGAACAGTGATTTTAATCATTCGTATGTGAGAAAAGTTGTTGATGGAAAAGCACCATTTGTTTTTTTCTGGGCTGATGGAGACCCTCATGAATTTTCCAAATCCCAATTGTATTTTGGTGACTTGAAAGGTAATGTTTTCCTCTTACCATATTCGATGAAAGATGATTTTGAAGAACCTGAACCAATAAGTTTCTTAAATATTAACAATAAAAAACAGTGAATGGAATTAACCTTTAAATGAAATCAAACTCACCTTTATTACTTGTTGATAGCTTGACTATTTCCTCTAAAAATAGAGTACTTTTATCCGAGTTGAGCTTTTCTATTTTTCCAAATGAAATTGTAGCTATCGTAGGAGAATCTGGGAGTGGAAAATCGTTGACTGCACTTTCTATTGCTGGCCTATTATCAGATTCAAAACTGAAGGTTGAAAGCAAAAAATTGCAATTAGGAGAAAATGATTTATCTAAATTGTCGCAAAAGGATTGGGAATCTATTAGGGGCAAAAACATAGGGATGGTTTTTCAGGAGCCTCAGTCTAGTTTAAATCCAAGTATGCGATGTGGAATTCAAGTTATGGAACGATTGCAAAAATTTGAAAAAGGTGATAAAAAAACAAATGTTGCTAGGGTTCTCTCTGCGTTTAATGAAGTCCAACTGCCCAACCCTGAAAGAGTTTTTAAGGCTTACCCTCATGAGCTTAGTGGGGGACAAAAACAAAGGGTTATGATTGTTATGGCATTGATTTGTAAACCTCAGTTATTGATTGCTGATGAACCAACTACTGCTTTGGATGTATCAGTTCAAAAAGAAATTTTAAGTTTAATCAAAGAACAACAGAAAATAAATAAAATGAGCATTTTATTTATTTCTCATGATTTAAGTTTGGTTTCCCAATTTGCAGATAGGGTTATTGTAATGCATCAGGGGAAATTGATTGAAACTGAAAAAACAGCTAAAATATTTAGACACCCTAAATTCCCTTATACCCGAGCCCTAATTTTTGCTCGACCTCGGCCTAATGAGAGATTAGAGCGATTACCCACTGTTGATGATTTTACTTTAGTCAAAAAAAGTTTTAAGGTTGTAAGTAATAATTCTAGAAGAAAAAAGCATAAATTAATTTATTCTAATTCCCCTATTCTAGAGGTTTCAGGAATCAACAAAGAGTATTCCCCAGCTAAGAATTGGTTTAAAAAAAACAAAAGTTTTACTGCAATTAAAAATCTGAGTTTCAAGCTGTTTCCAGGTGAGACTTTAGGTTTAGTAGGGGAGTCAGGCTGTGGAAAATCTACTTTGAGCCGTATTTTAGTTAATCTTGATATTCCTTCATCAGGGAAAGTTATTTATCAGGGTATAGAGTTAAATAAATTAGTCCGTTCCAAACGTAGGGAAATTCAATTAGTTTTTCAAGATCCTTTTGCAGCTTTACATCCCTTGAAAACAGTTGTTAATGCTATTTCAGAACCCTTATTAGCTCATCGACTGGTTAATAATAAAAAGGAATGTTTAAAGATGGTAGAAGAATTGCTTGAAAAGGTAAATCTTGAAAGGGGATTTTTTAATAGATATCCACATGAACTTTCCGGGGGTCAAAGACAAAGAGTTGTTATTGCTCGGGCACTCGCTACTCAACCCAGATTATTGATTCTTGATGAAGCGGTAGCTGCTTTGGATATTTCTGTTCAAGCAAAAGTTTTGAATTTACTTAATGATCTTAAAAAAGAACTTGAGTTATCATTCCTTTTTATATCTCATGATTTAAACGTAGTAAAATATATGTCTGACCGAATTGTTGTAATGAAAAAGGGAATTTTAGTCGAGGAGGGGGAGGCGGATAAACTATATTATCATCCAAAAAATACTTACACAAAAAAAATGATTTCATCAATGTCAAATATTTAACTCTGAATGGGAAAAAAGTTAAATTCATTGGTATGTTAATTTTTTAATCGAAAAAAATAGTTTATCTCAAGGAGCAGGATTTGGGATTTCCTCATTTATAAAATCAATAGCGTTCAAGATATCATTAGACAATCTTACTTTATATGTTTCTATATTTTCCTTTAACTGATTTATAGTAGTTGCACCAATTATGTTGGAGGTAACAAATGATCTGTCGTTAACAAATGCGAGGGATAATTCTGTCAGACTAAGACCCACTTGGTTAGCCAGCTCATAGTACCGCTCGGTAGCTTCAAAAGATTTTTTACCACTATATCTTGCAAGTCTTTCAAATAGTGCTAAACGACTTTTCGGGGGTATTTTTCCATTTCTGTATTTCCCAGATAATACTCCAAATGCTAGAGGGGAATAAGCTAATAGGCCAATATTTTCACGATGACAAATTTCAGCACTTCCAATTTCAAAAAGACGATTGAGCAGGGAATAAGGATTTTGAACGGTAATCATTTTTGTAGCTGAGCTTTTTGAAGCTCGAAGGAATCGCATTATCCCCCATGGATTTTCATTTGATAATCCAACATGTCTAATCTTTCCTTTTTTAATATTTTCTTCAAGTGTATCTATTACTAATTCAAAATTTTCAACCCAAGGATCATTAGGAGCAAATTTAAAATTCCTTTTACCAAAGGTATTGGTAATTCTTTCAGGCCAGTGAAGCTGATATAGATCTATATAGTCAGTATTCAATCGCACTAAACTTTTATTTATAGCTTCGTTGATATGTTCTTTTTTAAAACTTAGGTTTTTTCGAATATGTTTAGTGTAATCTCCTGGTCCAGCTACTTTTGTAGCTAAAATTACTTTATTTCGAAGACCACTTTTTTTAAACCAAGTGCCAATAATTTTTTCTGTTTCCCCTTGAGTTGACTTGTCTGCAGGAACAGGATAAAGTTCAGCTGTGTCAAAGAAATTAATTCCTTGATTATAGGCATACTCCATTTGCTCGTGACCATCAGCTTCTGTATTTTGTTTACCATATGTCATTGTGCCCAAGCATATTTTACTGACTTTAATGTCAGTACCTGGCAAAAAATTATAGTGCATAATGCTAATCGAGTGTATTAATGATTTGAGTTATTTTGTCCAGTTGCGGACTGAGTATGACTTCTATTCTTCGGTTAGCAGATCGCCCCTCTCTTGTTGAGTTAGGTGCAATTGGAAGGTATTCTCCTCTTCCAGCAGCAGTAAGATTTTGCGGGAGAATTTCTGGATTCTCAAGTAATATATTGACAATGGAGGTAGCTCGTTTAGTTGATAGATCCCAGTTGCCTTTAATTGAACCACTTCCAGTGAAGGGAACATTGTCTGTATGACCTTCGATCAAAATTGAAATATCTGGATTGTCTGAAAGAACTTCACCCAAGCTAGTTAACGCACTTTTCCCCTCAGTTTCAACATCCCAACTACCGGATTGAAATAGCAGTTTATTTTCCATGGAAACATATACTTTACCCTCACGAGCCTCAACGGATAGACCTTTACCCTCATAGTTTAAAAGGGCATTTGAAAGTTTTTCTTTAAGACCTTGCATCAATTCTTTTTGTTGATTAATTAATCTTTCAAGATCATTTACTCTAGTTATTTTATCATCAAGTTCATTTTCTCTCTCAGAGATTCGTTCCATTAGTTTTTCATTTTCTAATATCCTCACCCTCAGTGCACTCTCACTATTCTCCTTTAATAGTTCAAGTGAAGTTTTAAGCTTTTCAAGACTTTGCTTTTTAGCTCTCAAACTGTCATATGTCAATGACAAGCTTTTTTCTTGGGCTTTATATTTTTTATTCAATTCATCTAAATCATTTTTTATTTTTTCAATTGTTTTGGTCTGTTGAGTATAATTATTTTTAAGTAAAGCATAACGTGATTCAAGGTCATTAAAAATTCGGGTAGACACGCAGGAATTCATAGTTAAAATAAACAGGGTAAAGGTTATAATTCTATTCATATTAATTTAAATTTAATTCTAATCCTACCGGGCAATGATCTGAGTGACATGCATCTGGAAGCAGATATGATCGTTTGATGTTGTTTTTTAAATTTTTACTCACAAGATTATAATCAATTCGCCAGCCCTTATTATTTTCTCGAGCGTTAGCGCGGTAACTCCACCAGCTGTAATTATTTGGTTTATCATTGAGATAGCGAAAAGAATCTATAAATCCGCGATTCATAAATTTATCAATCCACTTCCGTTCTTCAGGTAAAAAACCAGAGACATTTTTATTTCGAACAGGATCGTGTATATCGATGGCCTGGTGACAGATATTATAATCACCACAGATTACCAAATTGGGATATTTTTTTTTGAGATTATCAATATAGTTCTGAAATTCATCCATGAATTTAAATTTGTAGCTTAATCTGTTAATATTCGTTCCTGATGGTAAGTAAAGGCTAATAATTGAAACTGCTTTAAAATCTACTCTAATTACCCTACCTTCAAAATCTATATGCTCTATTCCAGTTCCCTTGTTAACATTTAGCACTTTTTCTTTTGTTAAAATAGCCACACCGCTATATCCTTTTTTTTGTGCAGAGTGCCAATAATGCTTATATCCTAAATCATCAAAAACAGATGTATCTACTTGATTAGCCATAGCTTTAGTCTCCTGTATACAAAGGACATCAGGAGCAGCTTGTTTTAGCCAATCTGCTAAGCCTTTTTTAAGCGCCGCCCTAATTCCATTTACATTATAAGATATAATCTTCAATAGAATATTTTTTCACAAAATTAAAAAATTGAATTTTGAAAAATAGCTTAAAAAGCGCCTTCGGGGCATAAGATTTTAAAGCTTTTTCAACAATTCACTCAAAGACAGCTTTGACTTAAGTATTTTACTTAATGATTTGATTGCAATTCTTTGCTGGTTCATTGAATCACGTTCTCTAATTGTAACCATTTCATCTTCAAGTGTTTGATGGTCAACTGTCACACAATATGGTGTGCCAATCGCATCCTGTCTTCTGTAACGCCTACCAACTGCATCTTTTTCGTCATAAGTAACATCGAAATCCCATTTGAGATCATCAATTATCTTTTTTGCGATATTTGGCAAACCATCTTTTTTTACAAGTGGTAAAATTGCTAATTTAATTGGAGCTAACATAGGAGGAATTTTTAGTAAGATTCTCGTAGAACCGTTTTCAAGTATTTCCTCCGTAAATGCCTTTGAAAATACTGCTAAAAACATCCTATCAAGTCCAATAGAAGTTTCAATCACATACGGAACATAACTTTCATTTCTTTCGGGATCAAAATATTGAAGTTTTTTTCCAGTGAATTTTTCATGATTACCCAGGTCAAAATCTGTTCTTGAGTGAATACCCTCTAATTCTTTAAATCCAAAAGGAAATTGGAATTCAATGTCAGTGGCGGCATCTGCATAATGAGCCAATTTTTCATGGTCATGGAAACGGTAATTAAGTTCTCCAAGCCCTAAATTATAGTGCCACTTTAGTCGTTTTTCTTTCCAATATTCATACCATTGTTTTTGAGTACCTGGAGGAATAAAAAATTGCATTTCCATCTGTTCAAACTCTCTCATTCGAAAGACAAATTGGCGGGCAACAATTTCATTTCTAAAAGCTTTGCCTGTTTGTGCAATTCCAAAAGGGAGCTTCATTCTCCCTGATTTTTGAACATTAAGAAAATTAACAAAAATTCCTTGTGCGGTTTCAGGACGCAAAAATAAATCCAATGCTGTATCAGTAGATGCACCAAGTTTGGTGCCAAACATCAGATTAAACTGTTTTACATCTGTCCAGTTTCTGGAGCCAGATTCAGGACAGGTGATATTTAAATCCTCTATTAAAGCCTTAATATCAGAAAGGTCGTCCTTTTCTAAGGATTTACCCATTCGTTTGAGAATATTATCTGCTTTAGAACGGTATTCTAATATTCTTGGGTTATTTGATACAAACTCCTCCTTATTGAAACCATCTCCAAATCTTTTGGAGGCTTTGGAAATTTCTTTGTTAATCTTAGTTTCAATTTTTGAGACATAATCTTCTATTAATACGTCCGCCCGATATCTTTTTTTTGAATCCTTATTATCAATTAATGGATCATTAAAAGCGTCTACATGCCCAGATGCTTTCCATGTAGTAGGATGCATGAAGATCGCTGAGTCTATACCAACAATATTTTCATTCAACTGAATCATCGCTTTCCACCAATACTCTCTGATATTATTTTTTAAAGCGACCCCATTTTGGCCATAGTCATAAACTGCACTTAAACCATCATATATTTCACTGGAGGGAAAGATAAAGCCATACTCTTTGGCATGGGAAATTACCTTTTTAAAGCTATCTAGTTGCTTAGTCATGCAGTAAAAATAAGTTTTTTTCGTGTTTTAAATGGTGTTGAATCTTCATCAATTAAATATTTGGATTTATAAAATTTACTTTTTACAGTTCAAATTCAGCTATTAGCTAGATCATTGTTCAATTAACGACTAAGATATCTTCAATATATTATTATAATTTTGCAGAAATGGTTCAGTGTATGAATAGATTTGGAATTTACTTTTTAATTTCCTTTGTTTTAGTCACATCGTTTCAATGCGCTAGAAGAAGTTTACCCACAGGAGGATTCAAAGACACATTACCTCCGAATATAGTTAATACTTCTCCAAAAATGAATACTGTTTTTTTTGACAAAGAAAAAATTACAATAACTTTTGATGAGTACATTAAATTAGTTGACCTGAATAAGCAATTGATTATTTCTCCTCCCCTTGAGCCAAACAAATATAAGGTAAAGCCACAAGGAACCGTTTCCAAAAAAATTCAAATTGAATTGTTAGACTCTCTACTTGAAAATACTACATATACTTTCAATTTTGGAGAAAGTATAATTGATAATAATGAAGGAAATTTGCTCCCTTTTTTCAACTATGCAATTTCAACAGGTGCAATCATAGATTCACTAGAAATAAAAGGAAAAATAACTGATTCATATGAAAGAATAACTGATTCTTATACTTCAGTATATCTCTATCCAATAGATAGCACATATACAGACTCAACTATTTTTTTGAAAAAGCCTTTTTATGCTACTAGCACACTCGACTCAACAGCATACAATTTTAGAAATCTTCGTCCTGATAAATATCAAATAGTAGCAATCAAAGATATTTCTGGAAATTATATATTTGACCAAAGCATTGATAAAATTGGTTTCATAGAGGAACCTATTACTCTTCCTGGTGATAGTATAATAAATTTTAGGATTTTTAAAGAAGTGCCAAATTTATATTGGTCTCGCCCCTTTTTTATCAATAAAAATAAAATTGGTTTTGGTTATTTCGGTAAACCTGAACCCTCAGCAATTAAGGTTCAAAGTAAAGTCCCAAGGAATTTTAGATATATAATAAATAAAGATAGGAAAACAGATACTTTAAATTTTTGGTTTAGAGGTTCAATGATTGATTCAATTAAATTTGGTATCGAGGAAAAAGACACCACTAAAACTTATACTATTCAAATAAAGGATGTAAAATCTGACTCCTTAGTTATAAGTTCTATCACAAAAAACTCTATAGAATTAATTGATAGTTTTAAAATTAAATCTTCTTTACCTATTGTAAAGGTTAACATGGATTTAATAAATATCGTTGGATTGGATTCATTGGAAGTTCAATTTGAAGCATTCCTTGACAAGAATTATGACGAGCTTGCATTAACTTTTGATGCTTTACCTAATGATAACTATAAAATTGAATTTCTTCCAGATGCTATGGTAGATTTTTGGGGACAAACTCACGATACCTTGAGATATTCTGTTAAAACACGACCTATATCAGACTATGGAAATCTTTACTTACAAATATTAAGGGAAGACAAATCTCCATTTATTTTGGAGTTGGTTGATCTAAAGGGTAAAGTGCTAAGGAGATATGATAAAATTAATGATTCTGATTATTATGAATTCAAATACTTACTACCGGGGAAATATTTATTTCGCTATATAAGAGATAAAAATGGAAACAAAAAATGGGATACAGGGAACTACTTGAAGAAAATTCAACCTGAAATTGTCTATTATTCAACAGATACAATTGATTTAAGAGCAAATTGGGATATTAATCAACAGTTAAGAATTCCCTCAGAAATAATTCCAATTTCAATTGGAAATATAAATAAATAGTATATTTAAACAAAAACTAATGGGTGTAGGAAATATAGTTATAGCATCCGCTTTAATATGTATAGTTTTGGGCATATTAGCAGTTGTAAAATCAAGGCTTTAATAAGGTTTAAATTAATTTATAAAAGAAATCAATCTTTGATGGGGATTGTACTTTATGATTGTAAATACTAGTTTTTAATCATTATATTAAATAAATCATAATTAAATCTGTTTTTTATTAAAGTCGGTTGATAAAACTCCCAAGTGAGTCTTTAAAATGAAACCCCTCCAGCCTTCTAAGTTTGTTTAATTTTTGGTGGGAGTCAAGGCCCCATAATAAAAATTCCATAACAAAATATCGATCTTTTTCATCCAGATCATTGAAGTATTTTTTTACGACTTTAGCCAATCCAGGCACCTCATCCAATGTATTTTTATAGTTTTTTTCAATTAGGTCATCCTCCAAAAAAAGCTCATTGTCTTTGAAAAACCATTCCAATATTTCGTCATATGGTGAAACCTGATTTGGCTTTTCTAATTTTTCAATTTTAGGAAAATATTTAGGGAATAATGTCTTAATTGACATTGAAATTAAATGAAAGGAAACTTCATTTGCTCCCTCTTGCTCTCCTTCATATACTAGTTCAATTTTTCCGTTTATCGCAGGTATTACACCCAAAAAATCAGTCATTCTAATGGAGGTTTTTTTATCTTGAGATATAAGTAAACGCCTCTCAGCTGTGCTATATAAATTTTCGAAAGCTGTAATACTCATTCGCGCACTTACTCCACTTTTAGCATCAACATATTCACTTTTTCTCGCCTCAAAACCGATTTGCTCTATTAGGTCTTTAGCAAGTTCAGGTAAATGAATTAAATTTGCTTTTTCAATACTTATTTTAGCTTCTTGTTCAGTTATCTTTTTGGCGATAGATAAATTATGAGGGTAGTGAGTTAATATTTGAGAGCCAATTCTATCTTTAAGAGGGGTTACAATACTTCCCCTGTTTGTGTAATCCTCAGGGTTAGCTGTGAATATAAATTGTATCTCAAGAGGTAACCTTAATTTAAAACCTCTTATTTGAATTTCTTTTTCTTGTAAAATGGAAAAGAGTGCTACTTGAATTCGCGCTTGAAGATCAGGTAACTCATTGAGAACAAAAATACATCGGTGAGCCCTTGGAATCATTCCAAAATGTATGACTTTTTCATCTGCGTAACTAAGTTTAAGTGTAGCTGCTTTTATAGGATCAACATCTCCAATTAAATCTGCAACGGTTACATCTGGTGTGGATAATTTCTCGAAAAAACGTTCCTCTCTATGCATCCATTTTATTGGGGTATTCTCACCTTTTTCAGCAATTAATTCCTTGGCAAATCTAGATATTGGATGAAGAGGATCATCGTTAACTTCAGACCCAACTACTACTGGAATCCACTCATCAAGTAAGCTAGTCATTTTTCTAGCCAATCGGGTTTTGGCTTGCCCTCTCAATCCTAGTAAATTGATATTGTGACCTGAGAGAATTGCTCTTTCAAAATCAGGAATAACAGTGTTATCATAACCAATCAGCCCTTCAAAGGTGGTTTCACCACTTTTAATCTTCGCTTTTAAATTATCAGCAAGTTCTTTTTGAATTTTTTTGGGTTCATAACCAGAAGTTTTTAACTCTTTTAGTGTAAAGATTTTAGGGTGCTCCATTTCTATTCAAATCGTTTTTTTCTATTTTTTTCATAATCTTCAAAAATCATTTCACCCAGATTGTTAAGTCCTGTATAAAAAGCTTTTCCTTGATTAGCTTTGGTAAATTCTTGAACAAATTGTTTTAGATAAGGATCTGAAGCAATCATAAAAGTGGTGATCGGTGTTTTAAGTTTTTTGGCTTGACGAGCCATTAAATAACATTTATTAACTATATCAGGATCAAGACCAACACTGTTTTTGTAGTAGCTACCGTCTTTTAATTTCAAACAACTAGGTTTACCATCAGTAATCATAAAAATCTGTTTGTTGGTGTTACGTTTTCTTCTTAGTATGTCCAATGCCAATTGAAGACCTGCGACAGTATTTGTATGATATGGTCCAACTTGTAGGTAGGGTAATTCCTTAACAGATATTGGCCGTGCATCATTTCCAAAAACCAAAACATCAAGTGTATCCTTAGGATATCTTGTTGTAATGAACTCAGCCAGTGCCATGGCAACTTTTTTTGCTGGAGTGATTCGATCTTCTCCATATAAAATCATACTATGGCTAATATCTATCATCAAAACTGTACTCATCTGAGATTTATGGAAATTTTTTTCAACTACTAAATCCTCCTCTGATATTAGTAAGTCATTAATTCCTGAACTTATTTGAGCATTTTTGATACTTTCGGTGAGTACAATATTTTCTATTGGATCTCCAAACTGAAACCCGGTCAATTCTCCTGAAATTTCATACCCTACTCCATTGTATTTAGTGTTGTGATTCCCAGAACCAGATCGCTTTAATTTTCCAAAAATTTGTTTTAGGGCGTATTCTCTTAAAATTTTTTCTGTTTTAGCTGTAATACCCATTGATTGTTGACTTCCATCAGGTTTGATTTCTGCTTTAATGTAACCTTTGTCCAGCAAATCTTTAATAAAATCGTCGATCGTATAACTTTCATCTGTGAGTTGATATTCCTTGTCTAATTCTCTTAACCATTCAATTGCTTCATCAAAATCACCAGAAGTATGTGTAATTAACTCTTTGAAAATTTCAAATAGCTTATCAAAAGGTGATACGTTGATAGGTTTTGGCTTTTTGAATAAAAGGCCTGTCCTTAAATTGGATAAATTCATATTTATTATTGAATAATAAACTAATCAAAGATAATCTAAAAATGAACTAATGAAAAGAGATTAAGCTTTAGAATTTACAGGGATCTAATATATTCTTCAAGAATTGCGATACCTTCTTTATGAATTGATCTCCTCCCTATTTCAGGCATCATTATTCCTGGGTCAATACTGTTATATCGATAAATCATAATTGATTCTTGAGGCGAACCGGGAACAATACTAAATTTTAGGTTTCCAGACCCTTTACCCGCTGCAATAGGGGGTTTATATATCCCTCTTCTTCTATCATTCGTTTCGTAATAAGTAAGATTAAGTCCAGAATTTTTTGCTGGACCTAAATCATTGTGGCAATGAGCACAGTTAATATGTAAATAGGCCTTGGCTCTATCTTCAACATTTCCAGATTTTTTTTCATTCCAAATAGCAAATTTAGGGCGGTCCTCTTTTTTTGGGAGGCCTAATAAAATATTCTGCTGAGAAAAATACTCTAACTGGTCATGCACCATACCATTGTAAATATTTTTTCGATTTAATTGACCGGCAATTGGCCCAATTGGAGTAATTTTTTTATCTAACAAATGACAACTTTTACATTGGGTTTGATTTGGAATAATATAATTCAGATTTTGATTTTTTCCCTCGTGGTCTATCCAACTTACTTGGGTTTCACCTCCAATGATATTTAGATAAGCTTCAGTTTGTTCGTTATTCCAAACATATGAAAGAGTTTTCCAATTTTCATTCTTTTCTTTAATTAAAAGTCTGGTTTCGATTATTTGTTTACCTGCCTCAGGCTTTCTAAAGTCATTTGGATAATAAAAATTTTTGATTATTATACTCCCTTCGTCAAAATGTAAAACTTCTTTTTCTCTGTATGTCATTTTTTTACCTTCTGGAAGGTAGATAAATCTTTTTTTAAACGAATAGTCAGAAAAAAGTGAATTGTTAAGTCCATATAAATAAACATTTTTGGAGGGGATTAGATCAGATAACTTGCCATCAAAAAAGGAATAATCTGAAAGTTTAGAAATTTCATTTGATACATTATTGGATATTATTGTTTTGGAAACCACTTTCCTGGCCTTGGGTACGGAGTTTTTTCTTTCAGTAGATTGGCAACCAAAAATAATAATGATTAAAAAAACAGAATAATAATTTAACGAAAACATATAACCTTAAAATTCAATATCACATTCATAACCATTTAGATCATTTGAAAATTTTTCAAAATTATTTGCAGCATCCATTACAACAAAGTTAATCTCTCCATTATTTTTAACACAAATTTTATAATCTGGACTAATAGTACTGTCTTTAAGATAGTAGTCTTTTGGTAAAATCCCGTCATACGCAACATCAGGAATCTTTAGTCCATTTTTCATAACCCAAAT
>CEWG01093209.1_pt1 | contig 39138 bp, 41 predicted proteins | sample 361411 | NCBI WGS metagenome assembly CEWG01 (sample SAMEA2622173, study PRJEB7988) | marine metagenome | biome: marine biome (ENVO:00000447); feature: surface water layer (ENVO:00002042); material: "saline water (ENVO:00002010), including plankton (ENVO:xxxxxxxx)" | depth 5 m | reverse complement strand
TCTCTTTTTATGATATGATCCACACCAGCAATAATTTCGTCAGAAATATCAGTATAACTCGTAGGTTGCTTTTGTCCACTCAGGTTAGCTGAAGTTGAAATCAATGGTTTTCCAAAAGCAGAGATTAATGGTGTGCAAAAATCATGATTGACTATTCTAATAGCTACGGTTTTATCATCAGCTAAGGCATTATGAGCTATTCCTATCGGATTAGAGTAAATCACTGTTGTTGGTCGGTCGTAAAATACGTATTCCATAACTTTTTCAGGTAATTCGGGGATATACTCTTTGAGCATATCAAGATTTGATACCATGCAAACCATAGCTTTACTTTCAGATCTTTTTTTTAATTTATATACTCTATCAACAGCATATTTATTAGTTGCATCGCAAAGAATACCCCAAATAGTATCAGTGGGCGAGAGTAACAATTTTCCAGATTCGAGGATTTTTAGGATGTTTTCCATTTATATTGTAAAAATATAGCTTTTAGGTAGGTTGACAAATATTCCTACAAAACTTAAATTTCACAAATTAATTTTTAGACTTGTAATTTCAACACAAAATAAAATGACAAACATTAAGCTATTATTAGCTGAAGAGACAAGAAAGGTTTTTTATTTCCCTAAAAACTAGTATTTTTGAGGTCACTAAAATTTACTAAACCGCGACGTTATGTTCTCTTAAAGCTTTGTTAAGAGTGGTCTTTTTATCAGTGCTCTCCTTTCTTTGACCAATGATAAGAGCGCAAGGTACTTGATAATCACCTGCATCGAAACTTTTTGTATAGCTTCCTGGAATTACAACTGAGCGTTCGGGAACCTGTCCTCTAAGTTCGACTGGATTTTCACTCGTAACGTCAATAACTTTTGTTGAGGAAGTTATAACCACATTAGCACCCAAAACAGCTTCTTTACCTATTCTTGCTCCTTCAACTATAATACACCTTGACCCAATAAATGCGTTATCTTCAATAATTACAGGAGCGGCTTGTAACGGCTCTAATACACCACCAATTCCAACACCGCCACTCAGGTGTACATTCTTTCCTATTTGAGCACAGCTTCCAACCGTTGCCCATGTATCAACCATAGTTCCTGAATCAATGTATGCACCAATATTTACATAACTTGGCATAAGAATTACTCCATTTGATATATAAGCTCCATGTCTTGCAACTGCATGAGGTACAACTCTAATACCTTTTTCTTTATATCTACCTTTTAGTGGGATTTTGTCGTGAAACTCTAAGGGGCCTAACTCAATTGTCTCCATTTTTTGAATTGGAAAATAAAGAATAACGGCTTTTTTGACCCATTCATTTACTTGCCATCTGTTTTCTTTTAGGCTGGCGACTCTTAATCTTCCAATATCTAATTGGTCTATTATTTCTCTGATAGCTTCTTTTACTTCACTCTTTTCTAATAGCGAGCGGTCTTCCCAAGCTGATTCAATTATTTTCTGCATTTCGAGTTTTTTTCAAAAATACTCAATTCAGTCGTTTTAGACTATATAATTGTCTGTTCAAAAAAAGTATATTTACAAATTATATGGGCGTCATTGTTGGAATTGATTATGGAACAAAGCGAATTGGACTGGCAACTACAGATTCAAAACAAATTATTGCTAGTGGTCTATGTACTTTGTCTAAAGGTAGAGTTATAAAATATTTAAAGGATTATCTAGAGCAAATATCCATTGATTTGTTTGTGGTTGGATATCCTAAACAATTAAATGGTAGGGATTCAGATGTTGAGAAGAGTATATTAGTTTTTATTGAAGAATTGCAGAAAAATTTTCAAAATATCCCAGTTGTTCGTCAAGAAGAACGTTTTACTTCTAAGATTGCCTTTAATTGTCTCATTGAGGTTGGTGCCAAAAAAAAAATAAGAAAGAATAAGGGGTTGTTAGATAAAATTAGTGCAACTCTTATTTTACAATCCTTTTTAGAATCTAACTCAAAACCAATTTCATGATTTTACCTATCATTGCCTTTGGAAATAATATATTAAAGACTAAAGCAGTCCCTATATCTGCAGACTATCCTGAGTTAAAAACACTTATTATTAATATGTGGAAGACAATGTATAATGCTAATGGGGTCGGAATTGCAGCTCCACAAATTGGTAAGTCAATCAGACTATTTGTAGTTGATGCTTCTCCATTCTCGGAAGATGATAAATTATCTGATGATGAGATTTCAACTTTAAAAAACTTCAAGAAAGTTTTTATCAATCCAGAAATAGTTGAAGAAACAGGAGAGGAGTGGGATTTTACAGAGGGTTGTTTAAGTATTCCTAATATAAGAGAAGACATTACTCGTAAAGAAAAAATTACTATTAGATATTTTGACGAATATTTTAAGAAACATACTTTATCACTGGAGGGTATTGCTGCAAGGGTGGTTCAGCATGAGTATGACCATATTGAAGGTATTTTATTTACCGATAAACTTAGTTCCCTAAAAAAAAAGCTTCTTAAAGGAAAGCTAAATGATATTTCCAAAGGAAAGGTTAAAACTGACTATAAAATGAATTACCCTAAAGGGAGAATTAAAAGATGAGCAACGATATTCTAGAAAAAATTATTTCAATTTCTGGTAAGCCAGGCCTATACAAATTGATATCACAAACAAGAAAAATGGTAATTGCTGAATCAATTCTTGATAAAAAAAGAACTTCTACAAATATGGTTCAACAAATTAATATTTTGTCCAATATAAAAGTATATGGTTTAGAGAAGGAATTTATGTTGATAGAGGTTTTTGAGAAAATTTTTCGATATGAATCTGGAAAAATTGCAAGATTAATACCTAAATCTGGTAATAAAGAGTTAGAGGCATATTTTTTTGAAGTTTTCGAAGATTATGATGAAGATAGGGTATACCCTAGTCACATAAAAAAAATTATTCAATGGTATAATTTATTGTTAGAAAAAGGAATTTTAAGATTTGAAGTTGAAAAACCTTCTTTGGATAATTGAACATAAAAAATAAATGGGCTCGCGTTCTGATCAATTAAATGCTTTTAGTAGGCTACTGGATATCATGGATAACCTTCGTGAGAAATGCCCATGGGATCGTAAACAAACTTTTCAGTCGCTAAGGCATTTAACAATTGAGGAAACATATGAATTAGGTGATGCAATTTTAGAAAATAATAACGAGGAAATCAAAAAGGAATTAGGAGATTTATTACTTCATATTATTTTTTATGCTAAAATTGGGAGTGAAAAAAAAGTTTTTGATATTACTGATATTGCTAACCAAATATCTGAAAAATTAATTAGGAGACATCCACATATTTATGGAAATTTAAAAGCATACGATGCAGATGAGGTTTCATCAAATTGGGAAATAATTAAACTAAATGAAGGGAAAAAAAGTGTTTTAGACGGTGTTCCAAAGGCTTTACCTGCTCTAGTTAAGGCATATAGAGTTCAGGAGAAAGCTTCTAGCGTTGGTTTTGATTGGGATGATATAGATGGGGTTTTAAACAAAGTTGAAGAGGAATTAGAGGAATTAAGGATAGAGTTGACAGAGAAAAAAATTGATAATATAGAGTCTGAATTTGGAGATTTACTCTTTTCTTTAATCAATTACGCTCGTTTTCTCAAAATCAATCCTGAAAATGCTTTGGAGAAAACTAATAGTAAATTTATAAAGAGATTTAAATACATTGAATCATGCGCTAATAAAGTCGAAAAAAAGATTAATGAATTATCAAAAGAAGAATTCGATTTTTTTTGGCAGAAAGCTAAATCAAATTAGTTTAGTTTTTATCTGAATTTTAATCAATATTATTTTCATTTAAATTATTATCCAAATCTCTTTTCATTTTTCTTAGAGGAACTAGGTCATCTTTCAAGTTCTTTTCTTTGGATTTTAATTCCTCTAGTTTTGTAGTTACATCTGACAATAATGGGTTTTTATTACTTGATTTAGAAAAGTAATCCATATTATTTTCTAATTGTCTTATCTCTGATCTAACTTCATCTATCTTTTTCTTGATATTCTGAATCTCCCTGTTTAACTCATTTTCGTCATCTTTTATAGAAAAAAACTGAATATGATTTTTAGCTTCTTTCTTAATTTCGGTATTCATTGCTGAGCTTTCAATTGCCTTGGAAAATTCTTTATTATAAGATGAAATTAACTTTTTATTTGAAATCTCTTTAATATCACCTAGTTTAAGAAATTCATTCCATTGTTCTGAAGAAAAATTTTTAAATTCTTTAATTTCAATAGGTATTTTAAAATCTTTAATTCCATCAATAAAAATTTCTTTTTTCTTTTTTATTTCCAATTCTTTTTTACTGTTTTTTTCATGTCCATCCTTAATAAGATCAAAATATAAATTACAATTGGAACGAAACTCTTCCCAAAGCTGATTAGAAATTTTTCTTTGAATAAAGCCAATATCTTTCCAATCTTTCTGAATTTCTTTCATCCGGTTATTGTAATCATTCCAATCATCTTTTTCTAGAATATCTTTCACCTCGTTAATTAGTATCTTTTTGAGTTCTATATTTTTTCGTTGTTCTATTTTTTGAAACTTATAGAACTTATTTTTTTTTCGATTAATTTCACGACTAAGTTCTCTATATCTAGACCAGGTTGATTTATTGTATTTTTTTGTCACCTGACCGATTGATTCAAATTCACCCCTAATCTTATTGAGATCATCAATAGACTTTCTCCATTCTTTATGATTCTTAGGAGGGTTTTTTTCTATTTCCTCCAATTTTGAAATAAGTTTGTTTTTTTTGAGAAGATTTTTTTCAAGTATAATATCGTATTCTTTATCAAAGTCCTGTCTTCGATTGTGAATGGTATTACTAGCTTTTTGAAATCGGGCCCACAATTCGTCTCTGTGCTCCATTGCAACAGGGCCTAGATCGTTTTTCCATAGCCGATGTAGCGTATTTAAATCACGGGAGGCCTTTAAAACATCTGGAATTTCAGAGAGTTTTTCTGCTTGCTCAATAATCTTAATTTTCTCCTCATAATTGTGTTTAAAATCTAAGTCACGTAATTCTCTGTTGAGGTGCAAAAAATCATAGAAAATTTCAGTGTGATGCTTGAAAGTTTGCCAAATGTTATTGCTTTGACTTCTTGGTACTGGTCCAGTTTTATGCCAGCTTTCCTGTAAAATTCTAAATTTTTTGTAGATCTTATTAATGTTTTCATCGACATTAATAAGGCCTTTAAGAGTCTCAATTATTTCTAATTTACGCTCTAAATTCAACCTTTGGTTTTCTTCTCTCTCTTGAAAATAATTTCTTTTTTTCTTCTTGTAATCTTTAAGAAGCTGATCAAAATTATTCTTGTAACTCGGGAGGAAATAAAAATCTATTTCGTTTCCTCCTTCTTTTAAAAATAAATCTTTTTTAGCTTGAACCTCAATTTTAAACTTCAACTCAAATTGAGATATGATTTCTTGGATAATTTTATTCTTATTATACCATTTGTCAAGTTTACTTAGTTTTTCAAATTCTTCAATGAGCTCTGAAATACTATAAGAATCGTAATCAATTTTTTCCATTTCTCCCCCTATATTATCCGAATGAGAGATTTCTTTCTTTTTATTTAAAAGATTGTATTCAGTTTTAGCTGTTTCCTCATAAGTTTCTTTTGCACCATCAGGTTTATTGCTCTTTTTAAGGGTCAATGTTTTTTTTTCTTCCTGAGGATCGTTGGCCTTTGTTGCTTTCTTTGCCATACCAATCAGGTATTAATATTAATTTTAAATTTGTTTAAAATTTACAAAAAAAAAAAGGATTGTATCTATTTGTTCCATATTTCCCATGATTTTTCAGCTTGGTACTCCAACATTTTCCATCCATTTGAAATTTTGGCCCCCCTCTTTTTACCCTCATTTAAAAAAAGTGTTTCTAAAGGATTATAAATTAAGTCAAATAAAATGTGAGTTTCATCAATTGCATCATATGGAATCTCAGGACATAAATTGACTCTTGGAAAAGTCCCTACTGGAGACGCATTAATAATTAATTTATGTTTTTTAAGGAATCTAAGAGTCAACTTATTATAATTTATTTGATTTACACTGGGATTTCTTGAAACATATATATAATTTATTTTATGTTTTTCTAAAACAAATGCTACAGCCGAGGAAGCTCCACCAGTTCCTAATATTAATGCATTTTTAGGTAATTTTGATGTGATTTCTAAAAGTGATTTTTCAAAGCCAAATATATCAGTATTATGGCCAATTTTCTTACCGTCTTTTCCAAATTGTATTGTATTTACAGCTTGTGTTTTTTGTGATTGCTCTGAAATTTTATCTAAATATGGAATTATTTCCCTCTTGTAGGGTGTTGTAACATTAAGGCCTGAAATATTATCCGTTTCTAATATTGATTTTACCGAATCTATCGAATCCAGATCAAAATTTTGATAGGTACAATGGGTAAGTTTTTCCTTTTTAAACTTTTGACTAAAATAACTCCTCGAAAATGAATAATCTATGTTTCTTCCTAATAAACCATAGCATTTTTTAACCCCTTTTTTTGATGCCATATCTTTCCAAAAGTGTAACAAATATTACCCCCAAAATTATAAATAATGATAATAACCAAAAATCTGTTGATTTTATGTTAGGTAATACATATTCATAATATGCTATTTCAGGTTTACCGATTGAGTTAAAAACGATTTCTCCCAGTTGATCATTTTTATATACTTTTTTTCTCCATGGCCATATTACACCCAATGATCCTCCAATAAATCCAATGATTGTAGCAATTGTGTTTTGGTGGTATTTTCTCAGCACAAAACTTAAAATATTAGAAAAAAAAATTAGCCCAGTAATAGATCCGAGAGTAAAAATTGCTGCCAACTTTAGTAATTTAGTTCTATATGGGTCAGATATAAAGTCAAAATCTAGTCGAATAATGTCTGATATAGAGAAATAAATTGCATTTACAGAGTCAACTAATAGTAAGGTGTAGTTTCCAAGGAGTAATAAAAGGAAAGAGCCTGACAGCCCAGGTAGTGTCATTCCACACACGCTGACTAAACCGCAGAAAAAAACAAAGACTATTCCCTCATTTTCTGTTAATGGTTTTGAAATCATTATAATGAGTCCAATTATTAAACCCAAGGTGAAAAATAGAATGTTTTTAAAATTCCAATTTTTCAATTCATAGTATAAAAAATAAACGGATGAAATAACCATCCCAAAAAAAACTGCTAGAACATAAGTTTCAAAATATCTAATTAAATAGTCTAAGATTAGTGAGACACTAAAGTAACTGATAATTACACCTGAGAATAATAGAGTTAAAAACTTACCATTAATATAATAGTAAAATGGTGACCAACCCTCTTTTAATAATATGGTCAAGGATTTCAAATTAATTTTTTGAAGTGAGTATATCAATTCTTCGTAAAAACCCCCTACAAATGCTACAATACCTCCCGATACTCCAGGAACTTTATTGGCAGCACCCATAGCAATCCCTTTTAAAATCAAAATTAATTTTTCACGAATGATTGCGGATGACAAACCCATGAATATTATTTTTTTTCTTTTTGTTTATCTAAAATCCAAACAATACTTGACCCAATTATAAAAAGAATTATTGCTGACAAAATCTGAGGATCCTTAGGATAATTAAAAGGTGATAATGGCCTAAAAAATTTCATAACCTTATCTCCAATATTTAATTCAAAAAATTCCTGCCATGGCCATATTTTATGTAAAGCTCCAATCATAAGTCCAATCAGTACTGACATGGTTTTATTGTTTTCATTTTCCATAAGCCATTTTAATAATGAGGAAAAAGCCCTAAGTCCAATTAAAACACCTAATCCAAAAACAAAGAGTTTACTGTAAGTTGGAATGAGAGTATCAAAATTAAAATTAACTAGGCTTTTTATAGACGTCTTGATCAAATTTACCACTGTTTGGTATGCACCTAAAATAAGCAATATATAAGCACCAGATATGCCAGGTAAAATCATTGCTATGATTGCAAAAAACCCGCAGAAGAAAAGATAAATCAACCCGATATCATCACTTTTTGGAGCAATCTGAGTAATAAAAAAACTTATTATAGATCCAAAAAAAATTAGACCAAGATTGAGATAATTAAAATCAGAAACTTGTCTTTTGATAATAAATATGCTATTGAATAGAATTCCGAAGAAAAAAGACCAAATAGCAATAGGATAATTTTCCATTAAATAATTAATAATAAAGGAAAGAGTAAAAATCGAGCTCAAAGCGCCTGCAAAGAGACTAAGTAAAAAATTCCCATTAATTTTAGCCCAAAAGTCTATAAAATTCAAAGATTTAAAATTTCTTATACTAATAGAATCTATAGAGTCAATTAAATTTTTATAAATTCCTAGAATGAGTGCAATTGTTCCTCCTGAAACACCAGGCATAATATCAGCACACCCTATAGCTAATCCTTTAATGTATGTGATGAAATTATTAGAAATAGAATTCATTTAGAAATTTATTTTTGAACAATAATTAAGAGAAAGGCTAAATTGTATTCTATAGTTTTTTATATTCCTCCCTCTGGAATGTTCACTAATTCAGGAAATAATTTACTAAAACCATCAGGTATTTTGAAATTACTTTTTACTTTATTGAAAATTTTTGTTGCTTCTTCTTTTTTACCTAGGCGCATTTTACAACCTGCTAATCTGAATAGTATTGCAGACTGATTGTTGAAGTATTGTAGGGCAAGTTGGCAGGTTTTTAAGGCTGCCCCCCATTCCCTTAAATTCATTAGTGCGTCCATCCAAATAATCCAAGTTTTAAAATCATAATTGCCAAGTTCATTTGAAGTTTGACTTGAAGCTACAGCTTCTTCAAATAAATTCATTTTGAAATGAATTTCAGCACTTCTTTTCCATAGTTCCCTGCTATCGGCATTTGATTTGAGTGATTTTTTTACGAAATATTGTGCTTTTAACAAAGTTTCACTTTTTAAAAAGTAATCAATTAATGAAATCCAACTTTTTTCATGATTAGGTTCAAGTTTTATTGATTCTTTAAAATATTGGATGGCGATTAAATCATTTCCTAATTTAAGATGGCATTCTCCAATTCTATGCATAACAAATGCATTGGGATCATTCAATTTTAAGGAGAATTCAAAATTGTCAATGGCTTGATTTATTCTACCCATTTTCTCTAAAAGTTTACCCTTTTCAATATATGCTCCAGTGAAAGAATCATCACTTATAATAGCGAATTCAAAAGCAGATAGCGCCTCCTCTAACTTATTTATTTTGGAATATAATTTTCCCAGTTGATGCCATGCAACCTCAGAATATGGATTAGTCTCTAAAATTTCATTTAATGTGTTAATTGCTTCAATGTTTTCCTCTAACTGGTCATAACAATAAAGTAGGTTGTATAGTGACTGATAATCCATAGGATTTTCTTTTACACATTTTAAAAAAAATTTTTTTGCCTTATTGTAATCCTCTAAAAAAAGAAATTCCATTCCAATAAGATTCCATATCTCAATTGGTTCGTCAGTAAAATCTAGGGCCTTTAGTAAAATATTGATTGCCTTATAATGATTTTTCTGTTTTGATGAAATATTTGCCCTTTGCAAAAAAATTTCCTCATTTTTAGGAGACAATTGTTCTATTTCCAAAAGTAAATTTTCAGCATCGATATATGAGCCATCAAATAGCATTATTTCACTTTGCAATAACATCAGCTCAACATTTTTAGGGTGTTGTTCAATAGCCATTTTAAGTGCTTTTTTTGCAAGGTCCAACTTGGCAAAATCTATATAATAATGAATAATGTTTTCGAATTCAACTGCATCAAAAAAAAGAACCTGATTCGTTTTGAGCATTTCCTCAAACTTCGTCAGTGAGGAATTTTTTTCTTCAAAAGAAGGATTGAACATATAATTTTTATTGTTGAATTAAAGTTATTGAACAAATTATTAATCATTTTATCTCAAGTTTTATTGTTTTCAACAAAAATATTAACATATAATTATAGCTCATCTAAGGTTTCGCAAATTATTTTACAACCTTGAATAATCTCTTTTTCTGAAATTGTAAGTGGTGGAGATATTCTTACGGCTTTTTTTTCCCATAAAAGCCAAAACAATAGTAATCCTTTTTTTATGCACCTGTGTACCAAATAATCTGGAATACTTTCATCCTCAAAAATTAATGCTAGCATTAGACCGACCCCTTGAATATTTTTTATTTTAGGGTTGGTTAACTTTGTTCTGAATAAGTTCTCTTTATATTTTACAGTTTTAATTATTTCTGATTCTTCAATTTCAGTAAGGGTAGCAAGTGCCGAGGCAGCAACAACTGGATTACCTCCAAAAGTTGTGATATGTCCCAACTTGGGATTTATCTCGAGGTTTTTCATAAGTGATGAGCTTGAAGAAAAAGCCCCTATAGGGAGCCCTCCTCCAAGGGCCTTTCCCATGACAACAATATCAGGAGATATTCCATAATTTTCGAATCCAAACATTTTTCCTGTTCGCCCAAATCCTGGTTGAATTTCATCTAGAATTAACAATGAGCCTACTTCACAACACCTTTTTTTCACTTTTTTTAAGTAATTATTTTGAGGTTCAACAAATCCTGCCCCTCCTTGAATCGTTTCGAGTATTACTGCAGCGGTATTTTCATTAATTTTTTTTAAATCATTTTCTTGGTTGAATTTTATGAAATTAACACCTGGGAGCAGAGGACGGTACCCTTTTTTTTGATCTTCATTTCCTAATAAGCTAAGGGCCCCATGTGTACTTCCATGGTAGGATTTATACGCAGCAATCAACCCTGATCTTTTAGTTGCTTTCTTGGCCAGTTTTAATGCTCCCTCAACAGCTTCAGTCCCTGAGTTTGTCAAATAAACAACATTTTGATTATCTGGAAGTAGTTGAACTAGTTTTTCACACAGTTTAATAGCTGGCTCTTGGGCAAACTCACCATATACCATAACGTGCATGTATTTTTTTATCTGGTCATTAATTGCTTTAATTACTCTAGGATGTGAGTGGCCAAGTGGACAGGCTGAAACTCCAGCAACAAAATCTAAATATGGTTTTTCATCAATATCATAGAGATAATTACCATTTGCACGAGAAATTTCTAAACCTAGTGGGTGTGGATTAGTTTTAGCTTGATATTTTAAGAAGTCCTCAAGCATCAATCATTACTTTTTTTTCGAAAAGCATCAGGTATTTGAACCTTTTCTATTACTCTTAGTTCAAAAAGTTTATCCTCATTACTAAACAAGTCAGAGATGTTTTTTGGACGCTCTTCGTCTCTCCATATAAATCCTTTTAGTTTTCTTTCATTTATAGGTAAATCTTTTTCTGGTAGTAATTCACCATCTGGGCTGACAAAAAAGGTTATGTCTTTAATTTGATTATCTTCAGTTATCATCTTGAGTCGACTACAAGTTGTCTTATCAATTCCTATAAGTTCATTATCTTCATCTGAGTACATATAATAAATTACTTCAGTATTTTTAGCAATTTCAATTTCACTTAATTCTCCATTTTTAAACAGACCATCTAGAAGTACTCCTTTAATCTGATTAAAACCTGCTTCACCTATTGAATCTTTTTCTATGATCCAACTATTTCCAATAATTTTTAGTGAATCTAATTTTTGAGTATTAATATCAGATGTTAGAAAAATTTTATCTCCAGACATTTGACTTTTTCCAAACCATAAAATTGGATTTCTAGCATTTTTTTGACTTTCTGAGAAAATTTGATTTTCTTTTCTTGTTAGAGGAAGTTTAAGCATTTTAATTAGACCGGTTTTTTGATTAAGATGTATAGAATCGGATTTACCCCTTAAATCAGATTTAAAAATCCTTACATCGTAATAACCCCTTAGTATTCTTTTATCTGAGGGTCCTGTTGCAACAAGTGTATCAGCATGAATATATAAGGAATCTTGATCAACAATATTAACCGCTAAGGCTCTTTGGGTAATTATTGCAGAATCTCTCGCTTTAAAGATTTCTCCATAATGACCATTAATTACTGATTTATTTAAAGTGTCTATTATGCTAATGTTATTTGTAGCTGCAGCATAATCTATCTCATTATCAAAATAAAGGCTATCTCCTTTGATCTCTTTATTATTGTATAAAATAATTGCATTTTTCTGAAAATTACCTTTCTGTAGTTTTGTATTGTAAGAACCTATCTCACAATAAATATTATAATCTTTTCCTATTATTGATGTTTTTCCATGAAAAAATGCCATTTTACTTTCTGTAAAGTAATCTAATTGCTGCGATTTAAGTTTGTATCCAGGATCATCAATTTTTACGTCGGAAATAAATCGGTATTTTTTAAAATTCATAAAATAAATACCTCTATTACTTGTTAGTTTGGTTTGTTCATCTAAAATGGTTCCAAAAGTATTATAATAAGCTTCAGAATTTTCCCTATCTAAGTATAGTGTGTCTGTTTTTAGTTCCACATCACCTCTGTCAAGTAATACACTACCCCATGCTTTTGCAAGTTTTTTTGTACCATCGTATTCTATATAATCACAAGTCATTTTTAGAGTATCTCCTTGTGTAAAAATTATATTTCCATTTGCTTTAAAAAAGTTTAGCTTGGGATAGAAATAAGAAATATTTGATTTGATTAAAGCTCCATCATGAAAAAGGTGAACACGGATATTATCTTTTTTAACCAATATATTTGCACCAGGAAATTTTTGTTGATCTTGTGTTGAACCTCCAGCCTGAATAATTTCAATGATTTTTGTTTCCTCTTGAGCAACTAATGAGTTAAACCAAAAAATTGATACAAAATTTACTATACTGAAAAATAATTTCTTTTTCACAAAAAATATTTTCTAATAAATTAGAAAAACTACCTGAAAATAGTTTGTTTTCTATCTGGACCTACAGAAATAATTTTAATAGGGGTTTGAAGTTCTTTTTCTAAAAATTCAACATAGTTGGTGAATTCTTTGGGGAGTTTACTTAACTGATTAATTTTGGTAAGATTTTCTTTCCATCCAGGAATATCAATGTATACCGGTTTAACAGTTTCGGATTGAATATCAAACGGAAAGAAATCGATAACTTTTTCTCCAATTTTATATTGTTTACATATTTTAATTGTTTCTATACCAGAAAGTACATCTCCCTTCATCATCATTAGTTGTGTAACTCCATTAATTTTAATAGCATATTTTAGGGCTACAAGGTCAATCCATCCGCACCTTCTAGGCCTTCCAGTTGTAGCTCCAAATTCATTTCCAATTTTAGCGATGTGTTTTCCCGTTTGACCAAATAATTCAGTGGGAAATGGACCACTTCCTACTCTAGTAGTGTAGGCTTTAAAAATTCCAAAAACTTCTTTGATTTTATTTGGAGCAATTCCCAAACCTGTACATGCACCAGCTGCAGTAGTAGTTGAAGAGGTAACAAAAGGATAAGTTCCAAAATCAACGTCCAATAGAGAACCTTGTGCTCCCTCAGCTAAAATCATTTTACCAGACTCCTCTGCCTTATGTAAGTAGTTTTCACTATCAACTACTTTACACTTTTTTAATTCATTAATAGCATTAAAGAACGTTTCTTCCAGTTCAATCAGATCAAATTCCAATGCTGAACCATAAAATTCAAGCATTTTTAAATGCTTGGCAACTAAATTATGGTAGCGTTTTTTCCATGTTTTCGAAAAAATATCACCTACACGTAGACCATTCCTGCCTGTTTTATCCATGTATGTTGGCCCGATACCCTTTAGAGTAGAACCAATTTTAGCTTTTCCTTTAGCAGCCTCTGAAGCTGCGTCAAGAAGACGATGCGTCGGTAAAATCAAATGTGCTTTTCTAGAAATTAGCAATTTTGATTTAAAATTAATATCGTAAGGGGCTAGGTTATCAAGCTCCTTTTTAAAAATCACAGGATCAATTACCACACCATTTCCAATTAAATTAACTGCTTTAGGATGAAAAATCCCAGAGGGTATTGTATGAAGAACATGTTTAATACCATCGAATTCTAGTGTATGTCCTGCATTGGGGCCACCTTGAAAACGAGCTATTACATCGTAGGATTTAGTCAATACGTCTACTATTTTACCTTTACCCTCATCCCCCCACTGGAGGCCCAATAATAAGTTAACTGACATTTAAACTAGAGATTTACTTTTTTTTGGTGCCATAAAAGTATAAAGAATGATTATGTATATCGACATCAAAAATTTCTTCAATTGTTTTTTTAATATTTTGGATTCGGGGATCACAAAATTCTTTAACCTCACCTGAATCCGTTAAGATTATATGGTCATGTTGACGGTCAAAATATGATTTTTCGTATTGAGCTTGGTTTTTTCCAAATTGGTGTTTTCTAACCAAATGACATTCTAAAAGTAATTCAATGGTATTATATAATGTTGCTCTACTTACACGATAATTTTTATTTTTCATTGTAATGTATAGCGATTCTATATCAAAGTGCTTTTCGTTATCGTAAATCTCATAGAGAATAGCGAACCGCTCCGGTGTTTTTCGATGAGCATGCTTATTTAAGAAGTTTATGAAAACTTCTTTAACAATTTCTTGATTTGATTTATTAATTTCCATCTCAGCAAATATATGTGTTATTATTCTCTTACAACTTTATCTACACCTTTCAATTTTAAAAGCTTTGAAACCAAGCGATTTAATATTGTCTGATTTTTTACACTAATACTAATTAATCCTGTAAATATTCCATCATCACTATCAAAACTTATTTTATCAATGTTTACATTCATTTCATTAGAAATAAGTTGCGTTACATTAGAAACAATTCCCATGTTATCAATTCCAGACAATCTTAATAATGCGTTATATTCATTTGAAGAGGAGTCTACCCATTTAGATGATATAATACGATAAGCAAAATTTGATTGCAATGATAATGCATTGGGACACTCTTTTTTATGCACTTTTACCCCGTCCTTAATTGTTAAAAATCCAAATACCCGGTCACCTGGTATAGGATTACAACATGATGCCAAACTATGCTTTAAGCTCTCTCGTTCTTTTCCAAAGACTAGAGTATCATAACGTTCAGTTATTTCCTCTTTAATAGTACTTTTTGGTTTCAAATTATTCTTTCTGATACGTTTTTTGAAAAAATTAAGGAAAGAACTATTATATTCATTGTAAAAGGATTTAAGCTGTTTATTATCAATTGTTCCAAGTCCAATGCGATAAAATAAATCTAGACTATTGTTAAGATTAAAATACCTGAGTAAATATGCTGTAGATTTGTCATTAAGCTTTATTTTTAGGTGTTTAAGTTTTCTTCTTAGAGATTCCTTTCCATCATCAGCAATTCTTTTCTTTTCCTCATTTATCGATGATTTAATTTTAGATTTTGCCCTAGAGGTTTGGACAAAATCTAACCAGTTGGCAGTTGGTTTAATATTCTCAGAAGTAATAATTTCGATATGTTCCCCGCTTTTGAGAGTCCTACTCAAAGGAACTAATTTTCCATTTACTCTAGCTCCTCTCGTTTTCATTCCGACTTCAGTGTGAATATTAAAGGCAAAATCAAGGGCTGTGGCGCCTTTAGGTAATGATTTAATATCACCTGTAGGTGTGAAAACAAAAATTTCTTTGGCGTAAAGATTTAATTTAAAATTTTCCACGAAATCAACAGGATTTTCAGCATTATTTTCTAATACCTCCTGTAACTTATCTAACCAGGATTCAATACCTATATCTTTTTGTCCTCCGTTTTTATACTTGTAATGAGCAGCATAACCTTTTTCAGCTATTTCATTCATTCTTTCTGATCTAATCTGCACCTCTACCCATTTATTATCTGGGCCCATTACAGTTATATGTAATGCTTCATAACCATTTGATTTAGGTGCAGTAATCCAGTCTCTAAGACGAGTTGGGTTAGGGATAAAGTGATCTGTTACAATAGAATAAATTTTCCATGCCAAAAACTTTTCATCACGAAGATTGCTTTTATATACGACACGAATAGCAAATTTGTCAAAGACTTTTTCAAATGGAATATTTTGTCTAAGCATTTTACGGTTAATAGAGTAAATAGACTTACTCCTTCCTTTAATTGAGTATTCCAAAGACTCTTCCGCTAAGGCATTTTTTATAATTTTTGAGAAAGATTTAATATATGAATTTTGTTCATCTTTACTCTCCTCAATATTATTTTTTATCGACTCAAATCTTACAGGCTCAGTATATTTAAAACTCAAGTCCTCCAATTCAGTTTTAATGTTATATAAACCTATTCTATGTGCTAAAGGTGCGTAGATATATAGTGTCTCGGAGGAAATCTTTAGCTGTTTGTGCTCAGGCATCGCATCCAAGGTCTGCATGTTGTGAAGGCGGTCAGCGATTTTGATAATGATCACTCTAATATCATCATTTAAAGTAAGAAGTAGTTTTTTAAAGTTCTCTGCTTGAAGAGATATATCACTTTCTTTACTTAGCTTTGATATTTTCGTAAGGCCTTCAACAATTTTTGCGACACCAGTTCCAAAAAGTTTTTCTAACTCTTCAAATTTATAATCGGTATCTTCTACTACATCGTGTAATAAAGCAGATGCTATTGACGTTGCGTCCAAACCAATCTGGTGGGCAACAATTTTAGCAACATTAATAGGGTGAAAAATATAGGGTTCTCCAGTTTTTCTTCTTTGATTACTATGAGCATGAACAGCTGTATCAAAGGCAGAGCGAATTAATTTTTTGTCTTTATCAGAAAGCGTTTGATAACTGATTTGCAAAAGTTCTTTATACTGTTTTGCTATCTCTTTGTTTTCTATTTCATCACTTGCAATCATTGATATAATAAAGGTACAGCAAACTTTTAATTCCTCAAAATCATTAATCCATACAATGATATATTAAAATTCCTGCAGAAACTGATAAATTTAGAGAGTCTATTGGAAATTTTACTGGGATCTGTACTATTTTATTAGCTTTTTTAATCCAAAAATCATTTATCCCTTTATCCTCTGAACCAAAAATCAATGCAAAAGGTTTTTCATATTTTATCCTTTTGTAGTGTTTAGCTTTACTAATTAAAGCTGTAACTATTATATTAAAATTATTTTTTTTTAAAAAAGAAATGACATTATCAGATGAGTCCATAGCTATAGGAATACAAAAAAGTCCTCCTAGACTATTTCGAATAATTTGTGGATGATACAAATCAGTTTTTGGATTAGAAATAATTAGTGCGTCAATTCCTGCAGCAGCAGCAGTTCTTATCAAAGCTCCTATATTTCCTGGTTTTTCAGGCGATTCCAATACAAGTATTTTACTATCATTGTTAAGAATTAAATTCTCTAATTTATGATTAGTTGCTTTAACAATTGCCAGTACTTCAGCAGCTGCTGACCTAATACTTATACGGTCAAAGAGTTTAGCTGAAAGCTCATAGCAATCTACCAAAGGATTATTAATTAGTTCAACTTTGGTGTTTTCCCGGTAAAAAATTGATTCTAAAGAATACCCCATTTCCAAGGCTCGGGATAATTCTCTATTACCTTCAATTACAAAAAGTTGCTCTTTATTTCGCTTTCTTGACTTAGTCATAAGTAAAGTCAATCGCTTAACAATTTTATTACTATTACTACTTATGTATTTCAAAGGAGATTTTTTCAAAGATAAATTACTTAGTTTAAAAGACTTATTATATTTCCTCTATTGACTTATGGTAATTAATTACTAATCCTACAATTTCATTATAACTTTTTAAACCACTTAATTCTCCATTTGCCCTCAAATAGATATCATAGGTTTTATCAAAAATAATCTCAAAAGGATTATCATATTTTTTCCAAAAATCAGTTGCTTCCTTAAAATTTAATAACACCCCAAAATTAATTTCTTCCACCAGTTGAGAGGCAATAGTTTTATCAATAATGTAAAGTTCTGACAAAAAATACCTAAGTGCAAAACTGAATCCTGCGTAACGTACGTAAGGGTCATCATTTTTTATGGCAGAATAATAAGCAATAAAGTTAGCCTCTTTTTCAGATGCATATCCCATTTGGTGAGCGGTTTCATGTAGAAGTGTGGTAATCAAATTAAGCGTTGGTATTTTTGAATTAACTTGAGATTCAAGAGTAAAAGGATTTAAATAACCTGCATACCCCATATAACTTAGAGGTAAGCTATACATAGATTGTTTTACATTTGATGATTTAATTTTAAAGGTTCTATTTGTAGGGTGATAAACAGTAGTTGATTTTAAAAAAAAAGATTTTGAATTAGTTGGAGATACTGCGATACTGTCGAATTTAACCAATTCTTTATGCAATTGATTTACATTTACTATTAATTTTTTCATTACGTCAACTAAATCCTTTTTATTGTAATTAGTAGATATACCTAATTGATTACTTAACGATTCCCTATGATAATTAAACCCCCAGCTCAAATAAAAAATCCACAACACAAGAATCATCGATGCCCCAAAATCATTAAAAAACGACCAGGGTTTAATAAACCAATACTGTCCTTTTTTTATTATTTGATTAATTATAAATATTGTAAAGATTAGGTAGAATACATCCCCATATGAAAAAGGAAAAAATTGAAAAAAAAACTGGTGAATTTTAAAAAACCAAGGGTAGATTAATCCACTATAAAATCGCTCTATTATGGAGGGGTTTTCTTTAGCAAAATTTATCGTTAATACGAGGGGAATAGTAGACAGCCAAAGGGCAAAATTCAAATTTCTAATCATTCTTACCTCACCGGGTATCCAGTAATCTTTTGTTATTATTTCTCTACAGAAATCACTTCAATTTCAAAAATTAAGTCTGAACGTGGTGGTATCATTCGATTACCCCCCTCACCGTAAGCTAGTTTGTAAGGTAAAAAAAGTGTCGCTTTATCGCCAACTTTCAAAAGCCTTACTCCTTCTTTAAAACCCTCAATCATTGGGGCATCCTTGCTGACATCAGCGCTAATTGGCTTGTAAGCATCTGCAGCTAACCTATTAGGATCGACCTTATCATAAGCTTCAGCAATTTCTAATATACTTGTATCTAAAAGTACACCATCAGTAAAATAGACAGAATAATTTAAATTAGTTTTGTTAGTATTATTAACCCTTTGTCCATCCCCTTTTTCGTAAATAAAATATTGTAACCCTGATGCTGTCTTTGTTGCTTGAGCTTTTTGAATTTCGAACACCTTGAGAGATTCTCTAATAAGTATAGCCGTTCTTTCTGCAGCCTTTTTTGCTAAACTTTCTTTTTCTTCATAATAATTTGAGAAAATAGCTTGTGCGTCAAATTTTTTTGCCTCGTTACCTTTTCGAATAATTTCAACTTTGAAAATTGTATCATTTTGAGAAATACTATCTACCACTGCCTGCCCTTCAATTACGTTACCAAAAACAGTATGTTTTCCGTCAAGCCATGGTGTCTCCTTATGAGTTATAAAAAACTGGCTTCCATTTGTCCCAGGTCCAGCATTCGCCATTGAAAGTATCCCTGGTCCATTATGTTTTAAATCGGTAATCTCATCATCAAATTGATATCCAGGCCCTCCAGAGCCTGTTGCGGTTGGATCACCTCCTTGAATCATGAAATCAGCTATTACCCTGTGAAAAATTAATCCATCATAATATCTTTTACCACTAAATTCCTCTGCTACTTTTTCGTTTTTTCCTTCAGCTAACGACACAAAATTTGCTACCGTAACTGGAGTTTTTTCCATTTCTAACTGAAGAATAATATCACCTTTATTGGTTTGTAGATTTGCAAATAATCCTATATCTAGGATTGGGTGTTCGTCAGAACATCCAATAATTAATGTTGATAAGAGAAAAATAATTATTGTGGTTTTTTTCATTTTATTTATTTTTTTATTTTATCATGCTTTAAAAGTTCTATAGTATATCTAAGTGGCTGATTTATTCCAATTTTCTCTCCATCTCCCTGATAGCCAAAACAAAGATATGAAGGAAAAAGAAACACGACAGTATCCCCAGCAGACATAAATTTTAAACCCTCTCTTAGGGCAGGAATTAAATCTTCTTGATCGATAAAAAAAGAAACAATACCTAACTGATCCTCATCATAAAGTAAATTTTTATTAATATCTTCAATTCTATATCTAAAAGTAACTTTATCTCCTTTAATTGGTTTTGATGATCGATTTTGCCCCCTTTTTTTGTGAGCATACCAAAATCCAAGGGGAGTAGAATTGAATTTAAGGTTTTTGTCTATACTCATTACCTGTTTAAAGAGATTTTGTTCAATGTTTAATTTACTTTTATTTCTTTTTGCCGATTCTTTCAGAAAAACTTGTTTTTTTTTGTTTATGGGCCTTCTGGGCTCTGTTTCCCTGCAAGCAAAAGCTATTGAAATTATTAATATCATGATAAGACCTTTAGGCATTAAGCTCTTTCTTTATAATTTCTATTGCAGATAGAAAATTAGACTCAGTTTTTTTTAACGAAAAATTAGATATTCCTCCAGCAGCATTTATATGTCCTCCACCATTAAAGTATTTTTTTGCAAAATTATTTACATCAAATCTTCCTTTCGAGCGGAATGATAACTTGATAATTTTATCTTGTTGATTTTCAATCATAATTACTGCTAGTTTGATTCCTTTAAGACACAAACCATAATTAACAAAACCCTCAGTATCCCCTTTTTTAAAATTATTTTGATTTAATTCTTTTTGAGAAAGGGTTATGTATACTACCGGTAAATTCTTTATTTTTTTTAAATTAAAAATCGCAACTCCAAGAAGTTGTAATCTATCTAAAGTGTAGCAATCATAAATTTTTTGATGTATTTCACTTGGATTTGCTCCTTTTTGAATTAGCTTAGAAATAATCTGATGTGTTTTATGGGTTGTTGATGGAAATCTAAAAGAACCCGAGTCTGTCATAATACCAGTATACAAACAAGTTGCTATTTTTCTATCTATGACAACTTTGTTCAGTGAATACAAAAGGTTGAAAACCATTTCACATGTCGACCCTATTGAAGGATCAGAATAACTAATTTGAGAATAATTTGAAGGATTTTCATGATGATCTATCATAATTTTTACAGCTTCACTATTTTCAACAAATGGAGCTAAATCTTCTATTCTAGATAAATTATTGAAGTCAAGAGTAAAAATTAAATCAGCAGATTTGATAAGCTCTTTTGATCTTTTTTCCTGATTAGAAAATTTTAAAATTTCTTCTTCTGCAGGCAACCATTTTAAAAAATCAGGGTAATCATTGGGAGAAATTATTTGAGACTGATGACCTGTTTTATTTAGAAATAAATTAAGAGAAATTGCACTTCCAAGAGCATCTCCATCAGGGTTCTTATGAGGTATGATAATGATTTTTTTTGAGCTGCTTAAAACTTTCTCAAACTTTAAAAATAAGTTTTTTTTCATCAGGTCAAATATACCAAATTTTAGTCCTTGTTTTTTTAATTTGGTTAATGCTCATTTTGTTAAACATGTAAATCTTGGAAAATACATTTTTTTTAAATTTGCAAAAAAAAAATGATGGCTTTAAACCGAACTTTTACAATGATAAAACCTGATGCAGTAAAAAAAGGTTATATCGGTCCTATTTTAAATAAAATTAATGATGCTGGCTTTAAAATAGTTTCCATGAAGATGACACAACTATCAAAAAGAGATGCCGAACTTTTTTACTCTATTCACAAAGACCGACCTTTTTTTAACGATTTAGTTGCCTTTATGTCAAGTGGACCAATTGTGGCTGCGGTTTTAGAAAAGGATAATGCAGTTAATGATTTTAGAACACTTCTTGGCTCTACCAGTCCTGAGGAGGCTGCAGAAGGAACAATCAGAAAACTTTTTGCTACATCCGTTGGAGAAAATGCAGTACATGGATCTGATAGTGACGAAAACTCTGTTATTGAAACTCGATTCCATTTCTCTGATAGAGAAGTTTTTTAGCGAAAAATAATCTTTTCAATTAGTTTTCTCCCAAGTTCCTTATTTATCATTTTAACAATTTTTTCTTTACCATATGTCAATTCCTCTCTTAAAGGAGCGCTCGAAAGTGATATAATCAGTGTTTTGTTTCTTACAATAATTTTTTTAGTATAGCGATCTATATTTTCCCCCATTAAACTTGGCCATAATTGTCTCACTTTTGCATTAATTAAACCCTTATTAAGTGCTTTAGAATGAATAATTTCATCTAGTACTTTACTAATGATTTGTGGTTCAAATTTTCTTTTATAGGAGTTCATTAATTTAAATCGTAACTAAACCTTGTATAATAATATTTTTTTTCTTGATGTTCTAAAATTAATTCTGACTCACTCAATTTAATGATTTTTTCTCGCCATTTATACCATTTTGTTTCAAATTCAATGAAATAATCATTTTCCTTGTTAACAATTTTAAAAGGACTCTCATCCTCAGTAACAATAAATTTATTTTCAATCAATGGCTGAGCCTTTTTTCTTATCCCATTCATGTTTTCAACTGAATAATGGTCAACTAGCTTTGCTAGTCCATTTGGTCTAAAGGTTTCGTTTTTCTGGGTTATGAAATTAATTTTCCAATAACCATTCAGCAATTCAAGATTAATTTTTGAACTATTACTAATGCATCTATTTGAATTAATTATAAAGACAAAAAAGAAACAATAGAAAAATTTCATTTAGTTCAAATTGAAAATTTCATAATTAGATTTGGTAGCTGCTAATGCAGCTTTTATTCTATCCTCATGAGTGTCAGAAATGAAGATTTGTCCTATAGTTTCGTTTTCGAATAGTTTAATGGTTTGAGTAACTCTATTTTGATCTAATTTATCGAAAATATCATCTAATAAAACAATTGGATTAATACCAGAAACTTTTTTAATGAAATCAAACTGTGCGAGTTTCAATGCAATGAGAAATGTTTTTTGTTGTCCTTGACTTCCAAATTTTTTGATTGGTACTCCTGCGATTAGAAAATTCAAATCGTCCTTATGAATTCCTACAGAGGTGTATTGAAGAGATTTATCTCTTTGAAAATTTAAAGATAGTAATTCATCCATACCTTTTTCATTTAAGTCCGAGTAATAATTTACGGTTACGCATTCCTTACTATTACTGATGATATTATATCTATGCATAAAAATAGGTATGAATGCTTCCATAAAAGCTTTCCTTTTATCATGAATGGGTTGAGATAAATCAATCATCTGTTGATTATAAATCTCCAAATTTGTAGAATCAAATGTTCGGTTGATTGCAAAATATTTAAGCAGTGCATTTCTCTGAGCAAGAGTTTTATTGTAATCAACAAGGTTTTTGAGGTAGGTTTTGTCAGTTTGCCCTATCACTCCATCAATAAACCTTCTACGGGTAATGCTACCTTCAAGAATTAAATCTCTATCAATAGGAGAAATTATTACTAATGGGATCAATCCAATATGATCAGCAATTTTTATGTAACGTTTTCCATTGCGTTTAATATTCTTTTTTTGCCCTTTTTTTAGGCTACAACTTACTTTTTCTACTTTTGCCTTTATTTCAAAAAGACCTTCGATTGCAAAAAAATCTTTGTTGAATTTTATATTCTGTTGGCTTGATGGGTTAAAATAACTTTTAGTAAAAGCTAGGTGATAGATACTGTCCAATATATTTGATTTTCCTATTCCATTATTACCTATAAAACAATTAATTGGAGCTTCAAAATCAAACTTTGAGGCCTCAATATTTTTATAATTGGTAAGTTTTAATTGTTTAAGAAACATTGATACAAATATAGTTCAGCAATGAAAGTTAAAATAAAATTTAAAACATTAATTTAGATTCTTTCTGATAAACAATCTAGTTTTTGCTATTGGCACAAAAAAGATTAATTTTGGACCCAACAAGTAATGTATGGCAACCTATAAAAAAAGAGGTCAAAAAAAATCTTTTGCGACTATACCAGTAAAAGAAATAGAATCCGAAAGCACTACCGCTGAAGTTTTTGAAACCCTGGATACTAGTGCATCTAAGACTGAACAGTTGGTTTCCAAATACCAAAAATTTATATTAGTTGCTATTGTATTAGTTACAATATCTGTGCTATCATACTTGGGTTACAAAACCTATATTTATGAACCAAAAAAACTAGAGGCCGTTGGTGAATTAAGTCAAGCTCAATACTATTTTGAGCTTGCAGTTAATAGTCAAAATCCTGACTCCCTTTACTTACGAGCACTAAATGGTGGAGAGGGTAAATTCGGATTTTTGGATATAATTGAAAATTATGAAGGTACACCTGCTGGAATGTTAGCTAATTATAGTGCTGGAATGTCATATCTTAATCTCAAAGATTATGTAAATGCAATTGATTACCTCGATAAATTTAAATCTGATGATGTTATGTTGAGCGCACTTGCAAAAGGTGCCATTGGTGATGCATTTGCTCAAATAGGTCAGCCAGAAGACGCATATGATTATTATGTTGCAGCTTTTGAAGTTAGTGATAATCTTTTTAGCGCACCTAAATATTTATACAAGGCTGGTATGCTTGGATTTAATCTAGGGAAAATTAATAATGCTTTGGAATATTTCAAGCGTATAAAAGCCGAATTTCCTAATTCTAAGGAATCGAAATTAGTAGATGTTCAAATAGGTCGATTAGAAAGCCAAAAATAATGGCTTCTGCAAACAAAAATCTTTCAAAATATGATCCCTCTATGGTGCCTAATGGAACTTCATATAGAATTTGTTTGATTGTTTCTGAGTGGAACCATGAAATTACAAATCGACTTTATATAGGTGCCCAAAAAACCTTACTTAAGCACAATGTGTTACCAGAAAATATTGTCAAGATTCATGTACCAGGTAGCTTTGAGTTGATTTATGGTGCAAGTAAAGCACAAACTCAAAATTTTGATGCAATTATTGTAATGGGATGCATAATTAAGGGTGAAACTAGACACTTTGAGTTTATTGCAAATGCCGTTGCTCAAGGAATTAAGGACTTGAATGTTAATGGGAAATCTCCAGTAATATTTTGTGTGTTAACCGATGATAATATTGAGCAATCTTTTCAGAGAAGTGGAGGTAAAATGGGAAATAAAGGAGTGGAGTCAGCAATTACTGCTCTTAAAATGATTTCCATTTAGCTTATATTTAATTAAAACTAGATTTGCATTTTAACTAGCTTTAGTTAAATTTGATTTCATTTTGTCTGCTAATTTTAACTTCTTGTTGAACTATGAAAATCAGCTTTTTTAAGCTAAAAAAAAACAGAAGATATAACTATACACCGAGATACTTTAAGGGTAAGGATAATGGTAACGTATTCGATTTTGATTCTAAATTTTCAAAGTTTAGGGAGAAATATAATGAAAATGATTTGAGTCAAAGATGGCAGGAAGTCAGATTAAAGATGAGAACAAGAGGTAATCGTGGACTTTCAACTAGATTATTTATTATTATCATGGTTTTACTTATGTTTTTTTTCTTTCTAATTGATTTTGATTTATCAATTTTTACTAATAATAGTTAATGGCAGACATAATTTCTCTACTACCTAAAAACGTTGCAAATCAAATTGCTGCAGGTGAGGTCATTCAAAGACCTGCATCTGTTGTAAAAGAACTACTAGAAAATGCTGTAGATGCTGGTAGTAACGAAATTCAGTTGTTGATTAAGGATGCGGGAAGGTTAAAAATCCAGGTCATTGATAATGGCATTGGAATGTCAGCTAATGATGTTAGTTTAGCTTTTGAGCGTCATGCTACTTCAAAAATAAAATCTGCCGATGATCTCTTCTCAATAACTTCCAAAGGCTTTAGGGGCGAAGCATTATCTTCTATTGCTGCAATTGCACATATTGAGGTTTTAACAAAAACTAAGAAAGATGAAATAGGTAATTACGTTAGGATATTCGGAGGAAAAGTAAACAAACAAGAAAAATCAGTAGCTCCAAATGGAACTTCAATCTCGGTAAAAAATCTTTTTTTTAATGTACCTGCAAGGAGAAATTTTCTTAAATCAGATAAAGTCGAATTACGACACATAATAGATGAATTTCATCGAATAGCGCTCTCTCACCCTGAGATTAAGTTCACTTTTTTTCAAAATGATTCTGAATTTTTTTTTCTTCCAGCAACCAATTTCAGAAAGAGAATTGCAAATATTTTTGGTAATAAAATTGAAGAGAAACTGATTCCTGTCAATGAAATTACTAGTGTTGCAGGTATAGAGGGTTTCATTGTTAAGCCAGAATTTTTAAAAAAATCTAGAGGACAGCAGTTCTTTTTTGTAAACAAGAGGTTTATCAAAAGTTCCTTTTTACACCACTCTATTTGTAAAGCTTTTGAAGGATTAATCAGAGAAAAATATCATCCAGGTTATTTTTTACAAATACAAATTGATCCAAAAACGATCGATATAAATATCCACCCTACCAAAACAGAGATTAAGTTTGAGGAAGAACATAACATATATGCGATAATTAATTCCATGGTTAAACATAGCCTTGGGATGTTTCAGGTTTCACCAGTTTTAGATTTTAATCGTGATTCAGGCCTAGATATTCCTTATAATCAAGAACAGATTACCCCAAAAAAAATTCCTTCACTAGAAATTGATTCAAGCTTCAACCCATTTAACATAATACAAACAAGAAATTCAAATGCTTTTAAAAATATTCGGGAGAGCTTATTTTCTGGACTTGATACTACAATATCCAAATTAAATTTAGATGAGGAATTAAAAATTGCATTAGAACAAACACCAAAAGTTTTTCAATTAAAAAAATATATAATTACGACTACTCGCTCAGGACTGTTGATCATTAATCAAAACCGCGCCCATCAAAGGGTACTTTATGAAAAATTTCTAACTAGTTTTACCGAGAGAAATATCAATAGTCAACAGCTTGTTTTTCCAAAGGAAGTCGAATTATCCAATAAACAAATTGCTCTTTACAATGAATATGAAGAAAATTTAAAGGTTATGGGTTTTGTTTCAGAACTTCAAGAAAATAAATTAATTATCGCAGGAGTTCCAGCTATTTGCGAAGATAGGCAAATAGAGAAGCTATTTGAAGATATATTTATTGATACTGAAAATTCAGAGGAAGTGGAAAGTTTTAGCCAAGGTGATTTTATAGCTAAATTAATGTCAAGGTCAATAGCAATTACAGGAAATAAATCGCTTACTACAATCGAACAACAAGCCTTAGTAGATGACCTTTTTGCTTGTAAAGAGCCACTTACCTGTCCCTTTAATCGTAAGATTTTTATTAATTTAGATATTGAAGAATTAGATAAGAAATTAAATTGATGCGGAATGTCACTGAAACAGTAAAGCATTTACTGATCATTAATGGTATTTTTTTCTTAGCAACCCTTACTCTAGGTAATCAAGTCTATGATTGGTTCGCATTACATTATCCCTCTAATCCTAAGTTTGAATATTGGCAGCCAATAACACATATGTTTATGCATGGTGACTTATCGCATATTTTTTTCAATATGTTTGGACTATGGATGTTTGGCACGCCATTAGAGCAAATGTGGGGTAAGCAAAAATTTATTTTTTTTTATCTATCAACTGGATTAGGAGCAGCATTTTTACAGATCATATTATACTACTATCAAATTAATTCAGTAAACACTTTATTATTAGAATCTGGATTAACTGGCTATGAGATAGATCAATTCTATGAGACTGCTCAGCTTTCTTCAAAAGCTATAAATCAAATTGGTGATCAAAAATTATCGCTGGGATACAATGCATTCAGGTCAGTGATGGTTGGTGCTTCTGGTGCATTGTATGGTGTATTGGTTGGTTTTGCAATGCTTTTCCCAAATGCTCAATTAATGTTATTATTTCCTCCAATACCTGTTAAGGCAAAGATATTAGTCCCAATTTTAATTTTGGCAGACCTTTTTTTCGGTTTTTCCTCATATTCAATAGGACCTATTGCACATTTTGCTCATGTAGGAGGAGCGTTAACAGGACTTGCAATGATGTGGTACTGGAAAAAGAATCAGTTTAAAAATAACCGTTGGGATTTATGAGTAGTTTGGGTAAACTTCGATACAAATTAGCCACTTTCTCAGTTGCGGAAAAGATAATTTTGGTTAATGTATTATGTTTTATTTTTCCAATGCTACTTAACACATTACTCTTCTTACTTAATATTAGATCAGGAGGTTATATGAACTGGATTCAACTTTCTCCTAAATTTGAAACCTTTGTTACTAGACCCTGGACAATAATTTCCTACAGCTTTATACATAGTGGTTTTTTTCATTTACTATGGAACATGATATTATTATTTTTTTCAGGCAGATTATTACTCAATCTTTTTCCAAACAGAGTTTTCGTTAATAATTACTTTTTAGGAATTATCGCTGGAGGATTAATTTTTATTTTGAGTTATGCATTATTTCCAGTTTTCAAAGGGTCATATCCACCAATGATAGGTGCTTCTGCAGGAGTTATGGCAGTTTTTATCTTTATTTGCACCTATACCCCAAACCAGGAAATAAGAGTTTTATTTTTAAATTTAAAACTAAAATATCTTGGTATAATTTTTTTCTTATTAGACGTTATTCAGATTCCCAATGGCAATGCAGGTGGCCACCTTGCTCATATTGGAGGAGCATTATTAGGTTTTTTTTATGCAAATCAGCTTACAAGGGGACGTGATATTGGAACTGGATTTGAAAAAATTTGGCAATCACTATTTTTTAATAAAAACCTTAGAACTGTATACAAAGCTCCGGAAAAAGGTCAATCTGAATATTTCTCAAAAAATGAAGAGATTATTCGTCAAAAAAAAATTGACGAAATTCTAGACAAAATAAGTAAATCTGGATATGATACTCTTTCAAAGGAAGAGAAAGATTTTCTTTTTGAAGTAGGTAAGAAATAACTGCAAGTAATATTTACAATAAACTCCATAATAATGAAATTAAACCTTGGAAGTAAATTGTTGATGATAATTAACCTTATGTTACTAATCCTGCAATTGTTCTTGATGGGAACTTTTGGAGATTTTTACAATTACCCCCTTTTAAATCTAATGGTACCTTTTATTGTTTTTATAAATTTTCTTTTTTTTATTTTTTGGATATTAAAATTTAAGTGGCCATTAATCTTATTTGTTTTTTCCTTCCTCATTGGTTATGATGATTTCAATCTACTTTACAAACTTCCAAATAATGCTATCCCAGTTTCAAAAGGACTTAAAGTGATGAGCTTTAATGTCCGATTATTCAATAGTTATAATTGGATTGAAGAAAAAAATATTCCTGAATCTATCGTTTCATTTATTAATCAGGAAAGTCCTGACATCCTTTGTATACAGGAGTTCACAGACGAGTTTAGTAAGGTTTTTAATAATTTTCCTTACAATTACATCCAGTCATCTACCAAGAAAGGGAAAAATGGACTAGGTATTTTGTCAAAATACCCTCTCTTCAATAAAGGGAACATTCCTTTTGAAAATTCTAATAACGGTGCAGTTTATGCTGAGATCTTTTACAGAATGGATACTCTCAGGATTTATAATGTTCATATGCAATCTCTTAGAATAAGCCTTGAGGACACAATATTTACTAAAAAAAATTCCCAGAAATTTTTGAATAGGATTTCTAAGGTAATAAGAAAACAAGAAGTCCAGATGGTAAAATTTCAAAAGATTGATCAGCTAAATAAACATCCTTCGATCATATGCACAGATTTAAATAATAATGCATTTTCTAAAATTTATAAGGGAATAAAAAAAAATAGAGTAGATGCCTTCTCAATTGCAGGTGAAGGATTGGGTGCTACATATAAAATAGCGTATTTTCCATTTCGAATTGATTTTATCTTTGTTGATCCAAGGATGGAGGTAATTAATTTTAACACATACAGTGTTAAGCTCTCAGATCACAATCCAGTTAGTGCAGTCCTAAACTGGAAGTAGTTTTTTATAGCTGAATTTTTTTAAGATAAAAATTACTATCTGGTCCCAAATTAAAAATTAAATCTAAAATACTTAAATTGTTTATGTAACCATGTTTTGAATTGAAAACTTGATTATAAATTGGAGTTTTATAGACTGATTTTTTTTTTGCATCGAGTAATTCACGGAATTCATATATTTCTTCTGTATTTTTAATCCTTATTTCAATATCTATTAAAGAAAAGATTTTTTTAATTAAAGAAATATTTAAATCCATTAATCTTTCCTGTCTTTGGTGAAAAAAAGGATACAAATCATCCTCATAAAACTCAAAAAAAGGTGACGAACGATAAGAAGATTCTAGAGACTTCCAGTGATTTTTTTGCCAAGAGGATTCTTGAAAAATTTCAACCTCACTATCTAATTGGTGTTTTTGATTTTTTTTATGTAAAATAGGAATAGTTAGTTTTAATTTTCCGTTTGGCCCATAAATTTCAGTACGATTGCGATAAGTTTGTTTTTGATAATTATTGGTTTTAACGAACGCGACTTCATTTTGAGCAGCCATCCATGCCATGTATCTAATTGAAGGAAGATAAGCAGGACAAACACCAGCAATCATTAGCTTGTTTTTTTCTTTTTTCTTTTTAGGATAAAAACATAGACTTGCCAAATCACAATAAATATAATAAAATATGGAAAATACGAAACACGTTCCCCTTCACCACCGACGGTACTAAATACCCTATTCCATCTCACTTTCCAATTTCTAATTCCATCATTTATCCCATCAATACTAAACCATATAAATACAGGTTTTCCGACAATATGATCCTCTGGAACGAACCCCCAAAAGCGACTATCCTCTGATCTATGACGGTTGTCACCCATCATCCAAAAATAATTCTGTTTGAAAGTGTATTCATTAACTTTTGTATTATTAATTAGGATTTGATTTCCTATTGTTTCTAGACTATTATTTTCATAATCAACAATTATTTTTTTGTAAATAGGGAGGTTTGATAAATTTATATCAATTGTTTTACCAAAAGCAGGAATTTGAATCGGTCCAAAATTGTCTTGATTCCAATTAAAAGGGATTTTATTTGGAAAGAAGTTTACATTGGGTGTTTTTATTTTTTGATTTCTTTGAACTAAACTGTCAATCAGATTTTGCTTTTTAATTTTAATTGCTTCGTTCACTGTTAGATTTAGTTCTTTTGTTTTTTCCAATACTTCACTAACCTTTAGGCCTAGAGATCTTATCAAATCAATTGGAAGTCCTTTATCACCAGTGATAACTACAAAATTGTCTTTGTTTCTTCCACTTGTTCCTAAAATATAAGGAGCAATTTTAGCATAGCTCTTTTGTGTAATATTATCTATACGATATCTTCGATAGAAATCTGAGATGCCTAATTGAGAAAGTTTTCTTGAAGAAATACCTTTCGCATTAAAAGCAGTGAAATTGAATTGAATTTTTGCTCGATTAGGGAGCTGATTTTTTTTACCGTCAATATAAACAAAACCATTTTTTATTTCTAATTCATCTCCGGGTAATCCAACACACCTTTTAACATAATTTGATTTCTTGTCAATTGGTTTTTTAACTCCAGCCTCTTTTACAAAAAATTGTCTTACTGTATCAGCGGGCCAATTAAATACAACAATATCGTTTCTTTTTATTTTTTGCAATTTAGGAAAGCGCATATATGGTAACTGTGGTTTTTTTAGATAGGATCTACTTTTTATTATTGGTAAGGTGTCATGAACCATAGGAAAAGCTATTGTAGTTGATGGCACCCTAGCTCCATAGTGGAATTTACTTACAAATAGAAAATCACCAATCAATAATGATTTCTCGAGCGATCCAGTGGGAATTATGTAGGGCTGAAAAAAATAATTATGTACAAAAGTTGCAGCAATAACTGCAAAAATAATCGAACCAATCCACTCATTAAAAGCTGATCTTTTAATCATTGATTTATCTAGAGAATATTTTGGGCTCTTTTGGTAGTTGATGGTGTAAATAAAAAACCCTAGGGTAAGAATAGCAATAACACCGTCCATTGGACTAGTTTTACCAAAGTGTTTGACAGTATCAACCCATAGAACCATAAATATCATTAAATTAATAACAGGAAGAAACAAAAGAAGCACCCACCATTTAGGCCGATGTAATATTTTTAAGAATATAATTGCATTGTAAATTGGAATGATTGCTTTCCACGGTCTTTCTCCAGCTGATATATAGAGTTTCCATGTCCCTAAGAAATGAATTAACTGAATAAAAAGAAAAAAAACAACCCACTCAAATTCATTCATACTGCTTAATATTTAAAACATCTTCCATTTTGAATATTCCTTTCTTTCCTACTATCCATTCAGCAGCAAGCACAGCACCTAACGCAAATCCTTTTCGATTAAATGCCTCATGTTTAATGGTAATTGCATCAATGCTAGATCTATAATGGATTGCATGAGTTCCCGGTATCTCAGCCTCTCTAGTTGATTTAATCTCTAATTCCCCTTCATCAGGTTCATCTTCACACCATTTTTTTAAGTTTGAGTTATTGAGTATACCTTCTGCAAGAGTAATTGCAGTTCCACTAGGCTTATCTATTTTATGGATGTGATGAGTTTCTTCAATCAATGGTCTGTAATCTGAATGGTTTTGAAATAATTTTGCTAAGTACTCATTAAGCTTAAAAAATAAATTTACCCCAATACTAAAGTTAGATGCATATAAAAATCCAGTATTATTTTTTAAGGCGATTTGAGTGATATTATCATAATCATCTAACCATCCTGTTGTACCACATATCACTGGTATTGAATTTTTTAACGCCAAACTAATATTATTTACTGCTGCATTTGGAACACTAAAGTTAATTGCAACATTTGCTTGATATAGGCTACCTTCACTATAACCTTTATCTATTATACAGACAATATCGTGACCTCTAGTATTAGCAATTTTTTCAATTGCCTTTCCCATTCTTCCATACCCTAATAGTGCTATTTTCATTTAAAAATTTTAAAGTTTTACTAAAACTTTCAACCCAACGTTTGTATCGGTGCCAAAAAAATCCGAGTTAAATTCTGGTTTTATACTTAGATTGTCTTTAACATTAAACTGCATTAAGTGTGCACTTACATTTGCATCTAAAATATTTAACATATAAGTCCCTAATATAAAGAGAAATGACATATCTCTATAATTTTTGTGAAACTTCATACCTTCAATTAGTTTATTTTTATCTGGGATAAGTTCGATGAATTCGTCGTCTTTATAGCCTGCGTTTCTTCTTTTATAGGCAGTTCTGTATCGACTTAATTCGTCTTGATTATAAACATAGCCATAAACTGACCCTCCAATAGCAGCAAATACAAGAGGTACCTTCCATACTTTTCCAAGATAGATTTGGCCTAAACCTGGAAGGATAGCTGAGTAAAATGCAGCTCTGGACGGAGTAAGCGGATTTTCAATCAACCTTTGTTTACGACTACTTGGAATCTCTTCTGGAAGTTTTTGGGATAAAAGCTGCAGGTTAACTAAGAATAAAAATAATATAAAGACCCTAGTCTTCACCTTTGATTTTTTTAATTAACTCTTTCAAATGCTCGGAAGAGCTGAAAGGAATAAGAATAGAACCTTTACCTTTTTCGTTTGCCTTAATTGAAACATTTGAATTTAAATATTTCTCAAGCGCATTTTTAGTGTCGTTATATGTAGTGGTTGTCTTATATTTTGTTTTACCATTCTTTACACCTGACTTTAATTTTTGAACAAGCTTCTCCGTGTTTCGTACTGAAAGCCCTTTAGAAATTATTTTTTCATAAATTTCCAATTGTTTATTTTGCTCCTCAACATTTATTAGTGATCTTCCGTGTCCCATAGATAAAAAACCATCTCTAATTCCTGATTGAATAATCGGATCTAATTTAAGTAGTCTAATGTAGTTGGCAACGGTAGATCTTTTTTTCCCAACTCTTTTACTTAACTCCTTTTGAGTAAGCTTTATTTCATCGACTAATCTTTGATAAGAAAGAGCTATTTCGATAGGATCAAGATCTTTTCTCTGTATATTTTCTACAAGAGCCATTTCAAGAATTTCTTGGTCATTTGCAATCCTTACATAAGCTGGAATGGTGCTTAATTTAATTTGCTTAGCAGCTCTTAACCTACGTTCACCAGATACTAACTGATATTTGTTTAAACCAGATTTCCTAACGGTTATTGGCTGAATTATACCAAGTGACTGAATGGATTCAGCCAATTGATAAACTGCTTTTTTACTAAAATTTGTTCTGGGTTGAAAAGGGTTGACTTCGATTTTTTTTAAATCTAAATCGATAATATTTCCCACAACTTTATCTGCATTAATATCATTTATTGATTTGATCTCATTTTGGGGGTCATCCAGAAGTGCAGACAAACCTCTACCTAAGGCTTGTTTTTTATTTTTTTTAGCCATTAACAGTTTGTTTTTTTTTCTTTTTCAAAATTTCATTTGCAAGTGAAAGGTAATTTTTTGCACCTCTACTAGTTGCATCGTAATCAATAATATTTTCTCCAAAGCTTGGAGCTTCACTTAGTCGAATGTTACGTTGGATTACTGTCTTGAATACCATTTTTCCAAAATGTTTTCTGACTTCTTCCACTACCTGGTTTGACAACCTTAGACGAGAGTCATACATTGTAAGTAATAGTCCCTCGATATCAAGATTTTTATTGTGAATCTTTTGAACACTTTTTATCGTATTTAACAGCTTACCTAATCCTTCCAATGCAAAGTATTCGCATTGTATTGGAATTACTAAAGAATCCGCGGCTGCAAGTGCATTAAGGGTAATCAATCCGAGGGAGGGAGCACAATCAATTATAATATAATCGTATAGGTCATGGATAGGAGCCAGGGCTTTTTTTAACATATACTCCCTATTTTTTTTATCTATTAATTCAATCTCGGTCGCTACTAAATCAATATGAGACGGAACTATATCAAGATTTGGGGTGCTAGTGGACAATATAGTATCTTCTGACTTAGCAGTGTGTTCTAACAGTTGGTATGTACCTAATTTTTGATTTTTCACTTCAATTCCAACACCAGAGGTAGCATTCGCTTGGGGATCGGCATCTATCAAAAGAATTTTTTTTTCAAGAATAGCCAAAGATGCAGAAAGGTTGACAGCAGTAGTTGTTTTACCAACCCCTCCTTTTTGGTTTGCAATTGCTATGATTTTGGCCATTTACAACTAAATCAAATTTGTTTAAAAATACAATTAAAATTATGGCCAGAAAAATAATTAGGAAATTTGATTTATATGAATTAATCAAGCTTATTTAAATTTAAACTATCTTTAAATTCAACATAAAAGATTGTTTCATCTTCTTTTTTGTGACCATAATTTTCTCGTGCAAAATGTTCCAGGCTGTCTCTATTATTTAATTGTTTTAAACTTCTTTTATCTTGATTAATGATATTTATTAAAGCTTTTTTCTGTTCCTCAAGCTTATCAATCTCATTATTAAGTTCATTATGAATTTTAAAAGAATGTGTGTCTAAGAACCCCATCCATATTAAAAAAACTAAAAAAATTGAAATATATAGATAGCGATATATATTTTTGGTGGACATATTATATTTATTATTTATTCAGAAATCCCAGCAACTCGCTCTTTAGAAACTATTTCATCTGTCTTATTACCCCAGCTATTTAAAATATAATTCATAACATCAGCAATCTCCTCATCATCTAATCCATTATTTAGCATAACTGCATTATATTCCTCATCATTAACGATTATAGGGCCAGATAAACCATATTTTACATTTCTAATACTACGGTCAATATCCTCAAACAAATAATCAGAATTTGCTAGTGGCGGGTTAATTCCTGAAACTCCCTCACCTTTTCCCAAATGACATTGAACGCAAAATTCATTGTATATTAAGGCACCGTCAGCAATACTCTCTTTTAGTGGTTTATTTTGGCTAAGCCAAGAAAATTTAAATATAATATAACAGCAAAAAAGGGCAATGCCTAATTTCATTCCTCTATGATTACTTTCAAAATTCCTTTCCCGTCAACCCCAATATACAAATATCCGTCAGGCCCTTCTTTGACATTTCTTACCCGACCAATTTCATCAAGAATTTTTTCACGTTTTATTACCTTTTTATCTCTAATAACGAGTCTCTCCAAGTATTTAAATTTTAAAGAACCAACAAATAAGTCTCCCTTCCAGTCCTTATATATATCAGAGGTTGAAAAAGCCATACCACTTGGGGCTATTGATGGAACCCAATAATAAAGCGGTTGCTCCATACCTGGCATTTCTCTTTTATCAGTTATTGAAGTACCACTATAATTAATGCCATAGGTAATTACTGGCCAACCATAATTTTTCCCTTTTTCGATAATGTTTATCTCATCACCACCTTTAGGACCATGTTCGTGCTCCCAAAGTTCCCCAGTTATTGGATGGAAAATGAGTCCTTGAGGATTTCTGTTTCCATAAGTATAAACAGCTTTTTTAGCACCTTGTTTATTAACAAAAGGATTATCATTGGGAATGCTTCCATCTAAGTTTAATCTGTAGATCTTACCTCCATCATTTTTAATATCTTGAGGGTTAACATCTCTGTTACCCCTATCTCCTACTCCAAAAAATAAATGCCCTTTGTCATCAAATACAATTCTTGAACCAAAGTGTTGACCTTTTTTTGTATTTGGTACAGCCTTATATAACAACTTCATGTTGTTAATTTTAAATTTCTCAAAAGTACCACTGTAAATAGCTGTATTTCCACCCTCATCTCCCTCAAGATTTACAGAAATAGCCAAATAGACTATTTTATTAAATTTGAAATTTGGATGAAGCGCTACATCAAGCAGACCACCTTGACCTCTTACATAAACTTTTGGTAAACCGCTTACTTCAGTTTTAACTCCGTTTTTTACATGATATAAAATACCTTTTTTATCAGTTACGAGGAATTCTGTTTCATCGATAAAATCCATACCCCAAGGTATATCAATACCGTCTACTATTAATTCAGTAACGTATCTAGTTTGATCTGGGGTCTCAATTAGTGGAGGATTTTCCTGTGATATACATGAATTATTAAATAAAACTGAAATTGATATTATTATTAAAAAATAGTTTTTCATATTTAAAATGACTGTTAGTTTTGTGTTGCTAATTTATAAGCTTCAATGGTTGTGTAATATTTTGTTTTCATATTAGGAATTTCCCAATCTGGTAACCTTCCTTCCTCAAAATATTTTAAAAAATTATTTGTCACTTGTCCAAAGTGGGCTTCATGGCCAATTTTTAATATCTCTGGAATTAAAATTTCCCAAAGTGAACTATTTATTTTTTTTGAGCTAATTCCAGGAAATTCATTCTGCAATTTAGAAATTGTTACACTTAAATCAGATTCAAAGTTTTCATTATTTTTGGATTTGACATATAGGGTTGGTTTAAAGTTTTCCTCAACACCTTGGTTTATAATCAAATCACTTTTTGTTCCTCTCATCGTACTTTGATGAGTGTCTCCAGTTCCTTCTGGTGCTTCGTAATTCCAAATAACTGATACTTTAGCATGTTTACCTTTAATTTTGTAATTCATCTCACCATTACAATAAGCATGTAAGTAATTTTCTTTTAAATCTTTCTGCAAGTAATCAGGGTACGAATCTAGTCCAGTAATTTTTTTAAACTGATCTTTAGACAGAATAGTTGCCCACCTTCTGGCACTTAACATATTAACATCAGAGCTTTGAATAATTTGATTAGGAAAAGCCTCCCATTGAACCAAATCTACAAGGTGAGTAGTAACGTCAATAATCCCCTCCCCTTGTTGTTTTGTGTCAAGAAACCAAGCTGGTCTTACCAAAGGTTTTCCTGAAACATACTTAAATAGGTGATGTACACTTTCCTTACTTATCGCAGGATTTTCAAGAGTACCATCTAATAGTTCGCCAAAAATAGACTGAGACATAGAAAGAGCCTTTTGTATAGCAGTTGTAACCTCAAAACGCTCAGTCATAATGTCATAAACTAAAACATTATTTTTTTCAGCTATGTCAAATACCTGCATAAGCTTTTTGAGCCCTTCTGGGTCTGTTACAAGTGGTTTATCTGCATAAACATTTATGCCAGCCTTTACAGCCGATAGGATATAATCTATTTTTTTTGAATTTTTACCTGAAACAACCATCACGTTTCCTGGCTTTTCAGCAATCATTTTCTCAAGATAATTATTTCCTAAATGACTATTTATCTTCCAATTTGTGGGGTTTTCTTCTCTATTATTGTATGCATCAATACTATTTAAAAATGAATTTACTTCAGACCCTTCAGGAGCATAAACATCAACAGTTAAATCAATATTTTCATAGGATGTTTTTTGGATTAGTGATGCATGAAAATGACCTGGGTCAAGTGTCATGAGCTTTATCTTGTCAGTTTGGTTATTGGATGTACAACTTACAATTGCACTAATCATCAATATAGAGTATATTTTTTTCATTAGTCAGTTTTTTCAAAATTAAGTATTTAAATAATTAGTTCCATAAGGTTTTCGTTGTGTTCTGCTCAACAGGCTGTTTGCCTCATCATCATTTATGAACATTTCTCTTTTGTAATCCCATTTTAATTTTCGAGGTATCTTCATCGCAATGTGACTAATTAAACATATCACACATGCCATATGACCAATATCTACTGGTGATATGGGTTGATTTCTGCTTTGGATGCAGTCTAGCCAATTTCCATGTTGTTCGTCTATTTTGTATAAATGTGTTTCATTAGCTCCAATTTCAGATGACAATAACTTTGGGTCAGATGCATCTAACGCTTTTTTGCTTTCTTTAACTGCCACGGGGTCTGAGCTTGAAGCAACATAGTTGCCACGAGAAACGAAAATCCAACCTTCAGACCCTTCATATCTAACTCCATTAGGATAGCCTCCACTAGTTAAAACAGTTATACCGTTTTTATATTCATGTTTAACCATAAAGTCACCATGTACATTCCATAGACCGGATTTAGGAAAATTAGCAATTGATTGCACGTATGCGGGCCCTTCAAGTTCTGTATCCATTCCCCACGCCGCAGAATCATAGTGATGCTGTCCCCAACCTGTAATCATTCCTGCTCCATAATTTTCATGTCTCAACCAACCAGGTCTAGTATATCCCTGTTGCGGGTGAACCCCGATCTCAGTGTAAGGGATTTT
>CEWG01111144.1_pt1 | contig 39394 bp, 24 predicted proteins | sample 361411 | NCBI WGS metagenome assembly CEWG01 (sample SAMEA2622173, study PRJEB7988) | marine metagenome | biome: marine biome (ENVO:00000447); feature: surface water layer (ENVO:00002042); material: "saline water (ENVO:00002010), including plankton (ENVO:xxxxxxxx)" | depth 5 m | reverse complement strand
AACAACATTACAAGTCCAATCAGTGGGAATATAAAGAAACAACATAGGAAGAAATCAACTCCAGCAAAACCGGTTTCTAGAACCGATTCACTTGGGTCTGATGGATCATAGTAAACAGAGATTGTCTTACCTTCAGGATAATCATCGTCAGCATTTTGTGACCATGAATCACAACTATCCTCGGAACTAAAACTAACCCTGTAGCCGGTATAACTGACATTATCAACAGTGTATTCATAACTAATATCTAAACAATAATTGGTTCCTCCTTCACTGCTTTCGGATGTGTAAACTTCACTTGAGGTAATCACGCCTTCAGTTTCTGGCCAATCTCCGGTTCCTAAATCGGCTAATAATTGGCCTCCAATCATTATAGTTGCTATGAACGAAATTGAACACCAGAATAAAGTAAATCCCCATCCTACCGCAAGTCCTCCCCAACTAGATTGATCTATTTGTATCGAATTAACTTCATCATCGTCGTCCTCTGTTGACGTAAATTTTGAATCTGTATTTTGATTACTGTTTTCAGATGAGTAATCATTGGATATTTTTTCAGGGATTAAATTTTCAAGATAACTAAAAGCTTGTCCAATATCGCCTTTTTGTTGATGGATCATTTCTCCTTCAACCCAATATTCAAATTCCTTTGATTTCATATCCATTTGGAAAAAGCGTTCTCCGGGTGCTAGATCTATAATCCAACAATCTTTGCTGGAAAAGATTAGACCAATTGCTTCTTGGGTTAACTCATCTGATTTGGGTAGTTGTAAATGAGTTTCTTTAAAGTCAATTTGAATTCTTAAAGGGTTACTGAACACGACAACATCTGATTTGGAAGATTTTGATAATTTTAGTTTCTCATCATTGATGGGTTTCTTGGTACCATCATTTGAAATCGCATCATCCCAAAAGTTGTCAGACATAATTTTGCCCTCGAATGATGATTTTTGTGTTTTGCCCCGACGCGGAAAAAAGTCGCCGTATTATGGCTCAGTTGTTGGGTCCCAACCTGATACATAATTACACTCAAGCGCTTTTATTTCATCATATACTTGTGAAATATCTACCTTAAGCGACTCAATGTTTTCTATTATCCTATCGGGGTTGCTAGATTTAGGAATAGTGATACATCCCTCATCGTAACAGAATTTTATTGCCACCTGAGCGGGGGTACAGCCTATTTTTTCTGCTATCGCAACCAGTTCCGGATCATCCACTTTATGCCCTCTTGCCAATGGTGAATAGGCCATTACTTTAGCACCAATGTTTTCTGTAGCCTGTTTGAGATTTGGACGCTGTAACCAGGGATTAAATTCGACTTGATTGACACTCGGCAGATAACTTGCATACTGCTTCATCGCTTCAAGATGTGTTGGTCCATAATTTGAAACGCCAATTGATTTGACCCATCCTTGTTCTAGACAAAACTCCATTGCTTTCCAAACAGGCTCTCTGTGTTCCGGATTTTCTGGGGGTGCATGAACCAAATAAAGGTCGATATAATCCATATCAAGTAGTTCTAATGATTTTTTACAATGCTCAATAGTTTCTTCGTACCCAGTAGCGTGTCCTCTTCTCAGTTTGGTGGTAATAAATATTGAATCACGAGGGACGCCAGCCAGTTTAATCGCTTCTCCAACTTCATGCTCGTTATTATACGCTCTAGCGGTATCAATGTGAGTGTATCCTGCATTGATAGCATTTAGAACAGAGTTCTTACATTCGCCTTGCCTAGACATCAAAAAAACTCCAAGGCCAAATTGTGGTATTTCATGGGTGTAAGCTTGTTCACCGGTTGGGGTGTTATGACTAATGCGCATGGTGGTTGGACAACTAGGAGGTTGATGAATCCAACTACTCATTCTTCTTCAGACCAAGTACGACGCATTACTTTTCCAGTTAATTCACCGGCATCGTGAGGTTCCATCTCATGTTCGACAATAAAATGCTTAATCATTTCATGCTGGATAATCATCTCGTTACATTTAGGACATTCAAGTTCTTTCGCTGGTCTGTATCCCATAAATTCTAACCTTCCTCTACTAGTAGACAACCTTCTTCCAGTACGTAGCAATACTGACATAAAGACTAGAACAAATAGCACTATTACGCAACCAAAGCCCATGAAAACACCGGAAGGAGGTGGGAATTGTGCCAATTTTATATCTTGAGCGACCGACTTTTGTCCTGATTCACCCATGCCACTTAAATCAATAACATGAGAGAAATTCTCGCCTCTTAAACTGAGAAAAATCTCTAACTCATCATCTTCATTTTCGACATCTAACATCAGGGTAAAATCACCGTATGCATTGGTCATAACTCTACTTCCTCGGTGTTGATAGCAGTCATAATTACCACCTTCACATTGAACCGTGATGTACTCTAGGGGCACAGCTGAACTATCAGCATATGTTGCTTTGCCTGAGATGAGATAAGTTTCTGCGCTGGCCAACGGAGACAAAAAAATCAACAGACATGTGATGACCAATATCCGTCTCATGCACGGTGTAAGATTCACGGACTTAAATACCCTTGATTTCCTCCGTATTGGAATTAATACATGAATTAATAGAGGCTAAAAGGTGGATGATGATGTGGCTGTTAGCGTAGTTTGGTTCAAGAGAGATCTTAGGATCTCGGACAATCAAGCACTTAGCACGGCGGTTTCAACAGGCTTGCCAATCATTTGTTTATTTAATCTTGAACCAGAGAGAATCAATCGTGATGATACCGACGGTATACACATTGAATGGGAATTAGATTGCTTAGAGGAGTTGCAAAAATCGCTGGAATCAATTGGTGGTAAGTTGTTATTTCACCACGGTAGCGTTGTTGATGAATTGACTAGGATACATCAACAGTTCGACATCACAAGTGTGTTCAGTCATGAAGAAACAGGTCTACAGTGGTCTTGGGAAAGAGACAAACAAGTGGCCGTTTGGTGTCAAAATAACAATGTTGAATTTAATGAGTTTGCAACCAATGGAATTGTAAGAAAATTAAAATCTCGAGATAACTGGAAAAAATTGAGAGATTCTAGAGTAACTAGCGAAATAATTGAAACTCCCAAAAAAATAGATTCACCCAGTGGATTAGAATCTAGTGTAATACCTACCTTATTAGAATTAGAAATCCAAGCCCGCCAACTAAAGGATAGATTAATTCCGGGAGAAAAAGCAGCTTTTGCAGTGCTATTTTCATTTTTAGACGAGAGGGGGCGCGATTATCGCAAAGGCATGTCAAGTCCTATCACAGGGCGTGACATGTGTTCCAGACTTTCTCCCTACATCAGTGCCGGATGCATCAGTATTAAGCAAATTTTCTACCATACTAGACGAAAGCAAAAGAAAGTAAAACTCGATCCTCGCTCAAAGGAAAACAGAGGTTGGACTTCTAGTTTAAGTTCATTCCAAAGCCGACTTGCATGGCACTGTCATTTCGTTCAAAGGCTGGAATTAGAGGCAACCATGGATACGATTGCACTCAATCCGGAATTAGATGATGAACTTCAACGTCAATTCGACCAACAACGATTTGTGGCCTGGAGTGAAGGAAACACAGGATGGCCTTTTTTTGACGCATGTATGAGGTCGTTAATTGCCACAGGATGGATTAACTTTAGAATGCGAGCAATGCTTCAGTCAGTAGCATCTTACACGCTTTGGCTACCATGGCAGATAACTGGAAATCATCTCGCTCGGTCTTTTTTGGATTATGAACCAGGGATTCATTGGTCGCAAGTACACATGCAGTCAGGTGTTACAGGAATAAATTCTGTAAGAGCCTATTCGGTCAGAAAGCAGTCAGAAGACCAAGACCCTGAGGGGATGTTCATCAGGCAATGGGTGCCAGAATTATCCGGAGTTCCCACTGAATTTATTCATGAACCATGGTTGATGTCTAACGAGCAACAATTCGAGTTTAACTGTGTGATTGGTAAGGATTATCCTGAACCTATTGTCGATGAAAAGTTAACTAGAAAAGAAGGCGTGAGTAAATCATATTCTGCTAAATCAAAAGCCCATGTTAAGCAACGCTCAAAACTGGTTTACGAACTTCACGGAAGTCGTAAAAAGCGTAGCTGAAATCATATCATTAATTCTCTCGCACTTTCGATCAAATCAGGAAATTCCTTGAAAACTATAGTGAAAAGTTTGGTTTTGAAAATAGCATCGCATAAATCATCATTAGAAGCAAAGGATTTTACATTCAGTAGACCAATGTCCTTTAGAATAGGGGCGATAACGCCTGTTTTGTTTTTGATCTTACAAAACATAGTCAACACGTCTATAACTGCTAATGAATAAACATCAAAATTATCTTTTCCTTTTCTAGTTGGTGGATTTAAACAGTCTCCAAGCGAACCATTCATCTGCATTTTTTCCCAAAATCTAGATTCATTGAAAACAGATTGTATCACTGAATTCAATCCATCAGATACCGAAGTCCAAAAGTTGCCAAGTAAATCTCTAGCACACTTTAAATCCGCTTTATCTTCTTTTGCCGGGAATTTTTCGATAACCATTTGGGCGAAGGAATCGCTGTAAATTGAATAATGAATTATTTGTTTCTTAACATCTTTGTTTGGGTATTTTTTTGTTTTAATGGTGCTGAAATTACTAGAAAACCAGTTATTATTTTTCCACATTATTGACTCATAATCTCCTTCAAAAGAATCTATAGATTTGTTTACTTTACTAACCTTCTTTTCTCTAAGGTCATTAATATCCATTTGCAAAATAAAGTCATTAATCATATCATCCTCATCATATCCTTTGGCCTTTTTGACCTCTAATCGAAGTTCAGGTTTGGCAAAACCCTCCTTTTCTGCTAAGAATACCAAATCATCACTTGGAGGAGTTAGCGGCATATCTTCAGTTTGACTATCTTTCCATTTTTTAACTAAAACGTGGAAATTAATTTTTTCTTGTGATTCGCCCTTGAATCTTTGAAGCACCCAAACCTTGACAGTTCCAGGATATTTCCAGTACCAATCGAACCAGTCATTCTGTTCGAATAGATGCTGAACATTTTCGACATATTTACGTTCTAATCTTAGGTATTTTTTCTTATTATTATCGATACCTTTCAAAATATATCTGATTAATCTAGGATCACAAATAATATTGTCCCTAACCGCAACTGAAATTATCGATTCCCCCAACTGGCAATAGTTCTTTTCCAAACCTATCGTCTCATCAAATAAAGTCATGAATTTTTCACAATTTTCCCAATCCCAACCGATAAAATCTTTGGTTCTTGCTGCTGTTGAGACAATTTGATTCAATATAAATTCAATCAATCTCTGTATCTTTTCATCATCCATTTTGAGTATCATTTCAAAGCCGTTGAAAGCGGCACCATCTTTGATGAAGTCAACTTCTGAAGAACCTCTTACAGTAGGGTCGGTTTGAATTCTTTTAACGCTGTTTAATGCTTCTAAAAATTCTTTCAAGTTCAGACCTGTAAACCCTTTACGGATGTCTAGAATTGAGCATATATCTCTCAAACGCCGAATCATAATTTCCCTGGAAGGATGCTTTTCATCTAAAAGATTTGATGAGCTTTCAATAAATTTCAAAATATCAAGCCAAATCCTACTGTCAACATTTATGCCTTCATTATTGGTAAAAATATTACTTATTGCGTTTTTCACAGCATCAGGGTCACCCTTGGCTGCCAATTCATCTACAATTCTTGAAGGATTAATACAATCTGGATTTTTCAACTGAATTCTGAGAATTTTAGCATATATTCTATTCGGCCAACTATTATGATCTTTACCAAATTTGCTTTCCATTTGTTTCACAAAATTGTCAGATTTTTTTGAATTTTTACTCACAGCAGTGTCACTATCATCCCACTCAGGTTCTAATAGTTCAATCCAATCGTCACCATCAAACTCTTTTTCGATAATTTTTAAGTATTTATTTTCGATATTTGAAAGATTTTTTCTAAGTATTTCCTTGTATTTTCTAGCAATTAACTTCTTAACTAAATTATTGTTAATATCGTTCTTTTGATTAGCGTAAGTATCTATAATTTTGTTTAGGTAAATTGGATCATTTGTAATGATTGATGCTGCAAAATGCCAAATCAATTTATACTGCCTTTTATCTTTATACTTTTCATAAATTGTAAGCCAGTCATTAAGAATAACTCTTTCATAAATTGCCTTTTCGTGATCTCCGATTAATTCATACAGTTCGACTAAACGACTTCTCTTCGCAATCTTATCTTTATCAGATATTATATTTGAGTTGGTTTCTATTTGTAAGATAGTTATTTCAATATTAATCAATAAAGTTTTTCTTTCATCAGTATTGTCGCAACGTTTTGCACTGGCGAAGGCCTTGTGCAGGAGTTCTAGGTCTCTTCTTTCTTTACCAATCTCAAAATATTGATTAGCTTTTACTAATGTTGGTTTAGTTTTAATCTGCTCGAAGAAATCATCTAATCCAAGAATAGTTTGGTTGCCAGCACCCCATAGTTTAGAATTCCAATTTTCTTCGATAGATTCATTACTGTCAATTATAATTATGTTCTTTTTAGATCTAGTTGCGGCAATAAATAGTCTATTTAGGAAGTATAATAATTCGTATAAATTCTCATTTGTAGCTTTATTTTCTAGTGATAAAGACTCATTAACCAGTTTGTTAAAGCTATTAGCCAAGTCTCCAAATCTGTAAAGGATGACAGTTTCGAATTCCAGCCCTTTAACAGACTCAATAGAATGTATATCCTCACTTATACCTCCTTCCGATGAAATAGCCGTAAGATTTTCCAAGGTTTTATCTTTTGATTTTAGTTCTTGTAATTCTTTAGAATCCCTAGACCAGATAATGGTACCAATATCACTTCCTAGAGACAACTGAATAAAATTACTCATCTTTTCTCTCTGTTCCTCGTCATTGACATCATAAGAAACGCGAGCGATAAATCCTTCAGTAGAATGTTCATCTAATGCCTTCATTAAATCAACTTCTTCATCGCTAACAAACCCTCTCGCATTTATGATTACATTAGCGAAGTCAACTAATGATTTTGGCATCCGGTGGCTAACAAGCATTCGAGAAGGGCGAATGTCGAATTTATCATTACCACTGTCTTCAATTACCTTCCGAGTTATGAATGTTTCAAGATTTTCCCAAGAGAAACCTGTTGGATTTATTGTTTGTAATGGGTCTCCGCCAACTACAATATTTATTTTTCCAGGGTATTCTTTAAGAAGATAAGTCAGTAGTTTGAACTCAACAATTGTTAAGTCTTGACCTTCATCAATCAACGTAGTATGATATTTACTGATTAAATCGCCACTTTTAGAATTTCCAAATTCAATCGCTTCCATTGCTCTTCTAACCAAATCAATATCATCTAAGTATTTATTTTCCTTCCTCCAATGTTCATACTTATAATGAATATTAAGTAGATTTTCAATCATTTCTGGGGACATTTTTTCTGTTACCTTTCTACTAATTTTCCCATCCTTTCCTGTGATGGATGAAAAATCGTCTAAAGTAATTTTTTCGCTACCATGCCAACCTAATTCCCTTCCTTTCAAAACACCTCTTATAAAATGCCAGGCTTGCTCGGCTGAAATATATTCATTAAGTTCTAAGTTATTGAAAAATTCACTTTTGAATTTATAGAAATTTACGAAAGTAGCATTTGCCTCAACCGAAGTAGGAATGGGGATATTTGAATAATCTTCTTTCTTTAACATTTGATGGTAAAGGTTCAGTGTGGGTAAATAGTGAATTCTATCTAAGTATTTCTCATAAAACTCTGGAATCATTTTACTAATCCAATAATTGACATATTTTTCAATCATGTCTAGAACTCTTTTATTGTACGCTACAACTAGTAAATTAGGTATAGTTTCGTCTTTTCTATCTTCAGAATCCCATATTTTGAAATGAGCTGCAATTCTTAATGCGATAATAATTGATTTGCCAGTTCCAGCATGGCCGTCAATTAGAAGCGGGGTCTTCTTTGCAATTTGTTCAAATTGGTCATCTGTAATACATATATTAGCTTCATTTAGCAAATCTTCAATATAGTTTTCAGTTAGTTCTAGATTATCTTTGACAGAGATAAATCCGCTGTGCATTTTTAACAAATGACTATCTCTTTTGACAATATCTAACTCTCCACCATCAGAGTCTGGTACGAATGGCTGAATATCATCAAAAATAACGCCCCCAGTCCTGTTTATTATATTTCGAACTTCTTCTTTCCAACCTAAATCTCTTTGGCCTTTGAGTTGGTATCCAAGCAATTTCACATACGTGACGTTATTTGGAGCGAAGTATCTACAAAAATAGATTCTATCAGATTTATTTGCAGACCTTTTAATTATCTTCACTGTATTCCTATATTCATCAACTATTTTTCCAACATATCCGCCGTGCTGGTTAACGATTGGAAAATTTGTTTTATCATTCCAAAATTCCGGATTGATTAATTTTGTTGTAATATCTGTGAATATTTTTTTTACTGAAACACGATTTTTTCTCATATCATTTTCAATAATTTTCGTCAAGGAAGCACAATATTTCGGAATGTACAAATTCACCCCATCAGCTTTAGAAAGGGCATTTTCATACATTTGTTTGAGATTATCACTTGCAATATATCGTTTGTCCCTCGCCATAGACACGTTATTAGGGATTAGTACATAAATACGCTGCCGCCCAATTTTGTGATAATTTAGACTTAAGTAATAATTTGTAGGTTTTCTTTATGTTGTGTCGGCCCTACGCATTAATCGAGGGCTAACCGTGGTGCAAGGCGAAGACATGATTTCTCGCTTATCGGGTCTTGTGGTTTATCTTCCCTCAGGTAAGAAATTAGGTGTGGTCTATGATGCTGTTGTAGATACTTCTGGAATCCGTTGCACCCACCTTTTCGTTAGAGAAACCGACCATGAATTAGTCGAGGGAGGAATTAATGTTGCAGTCCCTTGGCGCTGGGTTAGAGGAGTTAATGATGTAGTCATGCTTAGATGGTTTCCACCAACTCCAATTCCAATGAATTCCTGAGGCGATATTATGGGATTTGACATTCATATTTTGGGCACCTCTTCGGCTCGTCCAACTGGTGGCAGACAGGTTAGCGGTAGTATCATTGTATGTGATGAAGGAGTTGCAATTGTTGATGCAGGGGAAGGATTCCAGTCTCGTTTTGCGGTACAAAGAAAGCGAATGAAACAGTTCGGTACCTCGCAAATAAAAGTAGGTAAAGTCGATGTATTATGCTTGACACATGGACATTTAGATCATACCTGGGGCGTACTTCCCTGGCTACAAACAATGTCTCTTGACAATCGCGATAAACCATTACTGATTCTTGGCCCAACCTCAGCCACGGTAATAGATTCGTTACTGTCAAATTCAGAATTACCCGAAGAAATTTCACATTCTGATTTAATCATTCAGTGGCAATCATGGCATCGGTTGGGAGGCACTACTCAAAGACTGGGATACCCAGTAAGATGGGTTCTTGGAGATGTTAAAGCAAATCGGTGGGTAGAGATAATCCCAGATGAGCAAAAAATTGTTGAATTATCTTCTATGCCCCAACCGTACGGCTGGACAAAAAATCGCATCACTGCTCTAGAGACTAAGCATACAGTTCCGTCTTGCGGCTGGCACTTTTCAGCGAAGGGCAAGAAGGGTAAATTTAACCGTATGAAGGCTGCAGAATTGAAACTTAACGAAACTCAAAAAGCAGGATTAGCCAAAGGTGAAGACCAAGTTTTGAGTGATGGAGAAATTCTTCTCGCCAGTGAATTTAGAGGTCCTGATTCTGGAGTGATTAGCGCAGTTCTATCTGGAGATACAGCGGAGATGTCTCAAGGAATTTCCAGTTTGGAGTCTTGCGATGTCCTAATTCATGAAGCAACATTTCTTGATGCTTGGTCTGAGCACGCTTCAAATTACCTGCATAGCACGGCTAGTGGGGCTGCTCGTACGGCAAAAGCATGCGGAACTAAACATCTAGTTATGACCCATTTTGGTGCGCGAATCAAGGATACGGACGAGATTATTTCGGAGGCACAAAGCCAGATTGAAGATTTAGAAATCTCATTATCGGCAGCGCGTGATGGCGATAGAATTTTGCTCTCAGATAGTGGACAAGTTTCACATTGGATATGGAGCGAGCAAGGCTGGAATAGTTGAGTCAAACAAGCGCATATTTGAAGTGTGAGAGTCCAAACAGCGGTATATGCGTTGTCAGTTTTTGGTCGCAATACTGCTGTGCATGATTATTTCTCCTGTTGCATTAGGGGAAACCGAGGGCAGAGCACCTCCAATGTGCTCTGAGAGTAACATTGCCGATATCTCTAATTCACTATCATTAGATGCTAATTTGTGCTGGAAGATGAATCTTGGAACGCTCCAACCTGGCGATGTTTATGAAGTAGAGATCAATATAATCACCGATGCAATTGATGTTTTATTTTTTAACCAAGGTAGCATTCAATCATATGATTTGGGGCAATCATACCGTACACAATTTGACGCAAAATCATCGATTGAAAATGCCTCCGGCGGATATAATTTTCACTGGAAAGTACCTGCGTCAATAAATCCTAAAACATGGTACATAGTTTTAGATAATTTAGCCCATGATGGCGATCAAGGATTTGGCGATCAAGGAGGAATTACCAGTCAAATTGCTCTGGATTTCACAAAATTACAAGATTCATATTGGACTCCATACCATGATGTATTATCGGTTCCTGCTCAATCATACCAAACATTACTTTCGGGAGACGACCTAAAACTCGACTCCGGCACTACAATTGTCCTAACTGCATGGTCATTTGAGGGGGTAGGCGATGTCTATCTACAAACAAAGCAAATGCATGACTTGTATGTTTCCGGAGGCGTGGGTCAATTATACATCACTACAACTGAAATGCAATCGATAAGTACCTCAGATTCCACGACATGGGTCGTACCAAATGAACTTGATGGCGAAGAATTAGTGTTGATAGTTGATAATACAGATAATCCCGTTGGTGGCGGCGATGGTAATCAGGATGTTAGAATAACAGTTCGAGTCCAACTAGCACCGCCGATTGAACCTAGAATATCTGTTGCTAATTTAGGTATCACATCGATAGGTGTTGGACTGAATTTGGATTCAACAGCCACCCCAAACTTACTCGGTCAAATTGAAACTTTTAGTTGGGATTTTGACAGTAGCGTTGACGCTGATGGCGATGGGATTTTCGATAACGATGCTGAGCAAGAAGGCTCGCAAGCAGTTGGAGTTTGGGACTCTCCAGGACAGAAGATAGTAACATTGATTGCAACTTCGGCAGATTCACAAACGGCAAAGACGAACAGAACGATTACAGTACAAGACGTAGTTCCACCAACGGCAGTTATTTCTAGTTCTGGCCAAGTTATCGGTAGTGGTTGGAAGACGAATTTAAATCAAGAAATTCCATTCAGCTGTAGTGATAGTGTTGATGATTACGAGGTCGTTTTGTGTTCATGGACTCTGGATGGAGAATTTTATGATGAGAATTCTACGATTGTTCTTGCATGGTCTAACATCGGGACACACGTTTTGGTTTTGACTGTAGCTGACCCTGCAGGTAATAGTAATTCTGTAAGTAAGAACATAGCAGTTGATGACAGTTCAATTCCTGTTTTGGACAGCTCAAAACTTGAATTACTAGCAGATTCCGGAGTCGAGGGAGAACCACTAAAATTCAGTGCCTCTGCTATTGATGCCTACGACCAGAGTTATCAGTTAACATATCACTGGGACTTGGACCCAGACGTTGATACGAACGGCAATGGCAATGCGAATGATGACCCAAATTATGTAGGTTCTGACGTTGAAATTATTTTCGAAAAGACAGGGCGAATCGATGTTGTTCTAACGGTATTTGACCAATCTGGAAATTCAGATTCTCATCCATTTTCAGTTAATGTTGCAGCAGAATCCGAGCCTACAAGCATTTTCGCATTTTTGGTTGTGATTCTATTCATCGGTGCTACCACCATGGCTGTGTCAATGATTGGATATCGTAGATGGCAGGGTAAAATTGCTTTGGAGTTACTTATTGGGCGCGGTCTATCCGAGGCTGAAGCCAGAGCACATATCAGAACGGTGAGTCAAAAAATGAAAGTGCCAATTTTTGCGTCCGCCTCTGTTATCGCTGGGTTAGAAATAAACCAGCCTGTAGAGTCATCCCAACAAAAAGAGGAAAGGGCAAAACAGGCACACTATGAATCAATCTACGGCTCAAATCAGCAGGACCATAATGCTGGCTTTGCTCCTCAAAATAACACATTCCAACCCATGGTAAGGCAGGTTAGCCAGGGCACTCAAACTGCTGCAGCTGATGCATTAGCCATGTTCGCCGAGGAAGAGACTGAAACGATTATCGAGTCTAGAAACATTCAGCAACCAGAAAAGGTTGTAGAAACCAAGGTGAATAGTGGTGGAATAGAACTGCCTCAAAATATTAAGACTAGAATTTCAAAACCTGCTCAAGAACCAATCCATGAGCACGTGAGCAGAATAGATGGTACAAGAAACATAACCTGTCCTGAGTGTAATCAACAGTTCGGAATTAAGATTCCCTCCGGAGTCGACCAAGCAGTCGTTGCTTGTCCGGCCTGCAATACTGACTTTGGAATAGAATTTGGTTGAGTGATTGAAATTAAATTTTCAACGATTTTATAATCAAAATGGGGATGGTTTGACATAGGGGTAATGACACCTATGATTATGGATGAGTGTGAACCGCGTCTGTTGCGCGCCGGGCTACCTCAACTGCGTGATAATCGTAAGAGTGCGGTTTTTCTAGTATTATTGATGTTCGTATCTGTAGCTCAACCGGTAACCGCAGACAGTTCGATTTCCCGTGATGACTTCGATGTTCTCGACGCATTGATGGAGACGTTGAATATGCGAGAGGAGAATGGTGAAGCAGAAATTGCTAATTCATTGGCAGAAGGGGCGCTTAGCGCAGTTGACGCCGCTGCGAGACCGGTCGGAGAGGATGATCCATTAACGGTTGCTAATAAATTCCTAGATAACGTCTCAATGCGCGATTCTAGTCCCTATGAAGCGGACCATCCTAGGCCATATGAATTCTTGATGGATAGGTCTACCCAACCTGATGGCTTCCCAGATAATCTATTTGACACTTTATTTTCAACCGCAGCATTAGGTAACGGAGATATCCTAGCGATTGGGATTAATACTTATGCTGTTTATGTTAATTTCACATCCAAGAATAATGGCCCTTCGTACGAGGCATGGGAAAGAGGGACATTTACTGGAGAGTTAATTGTCAACGGTCAAATTGCGCTTTTTGATAATTATATCGATATCGACGGAGATGGTTCTGATGACTTGATTGTCGCTTTGACCATAGAGGGAATAATCAACGAGGGTGATGGTTTTGGTGCAGAGACAAGCCCTGGTCCGCTGGGTATTCCAGTAATTGATAAACTTTGGATTAAACCAACATTCCAGTGGAAAGTCGAGGCAATAAATCTTGATGACCCGCTTTGGAGTTCTTTGAAGCATTTGGAAGTTAGTTTGATGAAAGGTCTGGCTTTTGATATTACCTTAGATGATTCCGAATCGTACGGTATGGTTGTCGATACCAGATTTACTCAACCACCTTATAGATTCACCTTGGGAATAGGTATTGATAGGATTGAATTCGATGTCTCTGCGCAAAATATTTTACAACTTGCGATTGGAACATTTTTCAACACGCTCAACTCTTCAGAATTAGCCTTGACGTCAATTTCTGCACCATTCTCGGTTCAAATCTCAAATCCTAATCAACCGGGTTCTTCGCTCCAAACAGATTGTGAAGACCCTGGATATTTTGATCCGTTCGCTGACAATATTGCGGAGAGTCACGAGCACAAGTGTGGATTTGGTGTTGGTGTAGGTTTCATTAGATTTGATGGCGATGGCGGCGGTTCAGCAGCTCCAGTGCTAGAGATGAGTTACTTGGATGCTGGATTCCATCCCGAAGTAGGAGAAACAACTTTGCCATCCGAAGTAGATATTACCATAAGAAATGATAATTTAGGCGAAAATACCTTTGACACAGTAGAAATTTTCTCAGATTTGGGTAGCGACGTTTACCTACATTACTACGAAGACCGTTCCAATGTAACCGAAGGGGATTCTAATTTCGGTAATACTACAGATGCAAGAGTTTGGATTCATGGTTTACCTTCAGGATCTATGCCAACTGAAGAAATTGCCTCATATTTCACGATGCTTGGAGAGGCTCCTGGCTCAGCCAATTTGCCTGGAGACGTGCCTTCTAGGCTCTCTTGGATTATCGGAATTAAAAATTTCTCAGGAGACAATACTGGTAATGTTGATGACCCTACTCTGCCAATAAACCCAGTTGAAGCCCCTAATACCCTCATCGCGATTGCTGGTACCGAAAAGATCGACCGTTTAGAGTATAAATCGACATTCAAACGAGGAGGCTTTGATTCCGATGCGTCCTCATTACAAATTATCATCGAACAAGTGCCCGAAGTGATAATTATCGAAGGTAGTTTCTTGGTTTCTCCAACCGGAATTGATAGGGTTAATTTTGACAATCCAAATCTTAATTCAATTGCCCAAATATTAGATAATGCCTTACTTTCAGTTGTAGAAGTAGTTCTTGATATTGGAGAGATTGTCAATTCCCTACCAGATTCAATTGTCAGTACTGCTGGTTCCTCGGGCGGAACCTTAGAGTTGCACTGCTACAGTCAAGTCAAAGCCAATATCGGGGCCAGTTCTCGAACAAGCGAAGAGATTGGAAGGATTACATTCGCTTTCTCAAGTAATGACCATCCGTGGATTCCAGAAACCGACCATGTATTGATTTCCCAGGACAGTTCTATCGACCAAGTTCTCGGGAAAGAAGGTCCTGTTGACCCACTAGTTCCGGTAGCCATGAGTCTTAGGATTGCGGGAATTTCAGATGTAATATACTCCTATGACCCAAATACAAATATTCGCGATATAGAGGTCAAAGGGGATAATGGTGGGCCATTGTTGATGGGCCACATCAAGCATGATGGCCTCGATTTAGAATCTGCAATCACTCAGTCAGCCTTGTTCTCAAATAGGCCTTCCACTTTGCAAATCATTCAAACTCCTGATGATTTGACATATCAGGCAAGTTCAACCATTTCATCGATTACTTACGGTGGCAAAAGTCCTAATCAGCAAAATGCAATCAAATTAAACGGCCTTCCGCCAAATTTCGGTTTAGTACTCGGCGATACGTTGGGTTATTCCGCCAGTGAATCAATGGAATCGATTCAGATTCAATTGTCAAATGCCACAAATCCGGTAACAATGGACGGAGACCACTTTAGATTCTGGGTCAATGAAGACAGTTCAGAAGCAAGTATGAGTCTACAAATTTCAGATGTTTTGAGTTTGAAACGATTCTCTCCACAAGTTCCTAACGCAACCGGACCTGAGGGTAATTCACAAATCGAATTGAAAAGAACTCAGTCATCACCATTCCACGTATTGCTAGAAGACCAATCCAACTATGAAGATTCATTCCTTGGCATGAACGGCAGAATCGCAATCGACCCTTTGCCTTCCAATATCACGCTAGAATTCCCTAGCGGTGTGGATTCCTCTGGGGTAGAGTTGCCGAGTTTTGAAGAAGGTGAAGGAGTAGAAGCGCTATCTTTCTTCCTTGGTGATTTAGTAGACTTTGGTTCAACGGTGAATGATGTTGTATATGATTTTGTCAAGGATTTAGCTGGAACTGAAGATACCGAGGAAGACTTCGCCTTGGGTCTAAATCTGCTTACCGGCGAAAGTTTCAACCTCAGTATTGATGTTAGAAAAGGTGATAATTTCCAAGAAGTACCAGAATGGGCCCATGGGATTTCAGCCAATATTTTTGAGGCTACCGTTGTAAACTTTAATGTCTCTAGAATTCCTTCTTTGACACAATCTACCAAATCAGTAATAGATGCTGCTTTGGTTGACTTCAAAATTGATTCCAACGAACAAAGCGATGTTCTGAGCGCTCTTTATGACGCAAACATTTCTCAATTTGATGACTTAGTAAAGGCTCTTGAAGACGGTGTTGTATATGGCTTTGAAATGAATAAATTGAATCTAACGCAATTAGATAATTTAGGTATAGAGTTAGAATTCAGACGCTCATGGCACACTAAAATTTGGTTACCCCAGTTACCAGCAGGTTCTATTAGTTTGAATTATGACTTCAGGATGATCGACAATATTCCTACTTACGAGATTGATATGTCCATGTCACAGTGGAATCCATTGAGGGAGCAAATTAGTATAATTATTAACGGAATTGAAGGCAGGGACATGAGTTTAGTAATCGATGGACTGGACACTTCTAAACCGAATGATGTTTCTGCTAATGCAGTCTTTTTCACGCAGGATAATCTCACAGTGCCCAGGTTTACCGTTGACATGAATTACGACTTAGGTTCTAAATTAGATTCCATTCACGGAATTTTCATTGACAGAATCGAGAGGACTAGGGTTGAAACTCTGATTGATGAGGTTCCTCAGTCGATGGATTTCTCGGCCACAATAGGTGATATTTTCATTATCGATTTGGCGGTTCCAGAACAATTTATGACCGAGTCGGACACTTCAATCGATAAATTAATGATTCAACAATTACGATTTGTTGACGGTTATTGGTGGCCCGCTACTGCTTTCATGAGGAATTTGCCTGGAATAATGTCACTGAGTGCCGTACCAGATAATGATTTCAACATCAGAGAAGATACTTCATTCCAAGGAATGATGACATTAGATTATGTTTCAAATGCGGAAAATATGGACTTATACCTAGAAGCCTCGGGAAGAGCAGTCGATTACCGAGGTAACGTATTGATGATTGCTCAAGGCCTTCCTTCAACGTTCAAAGTGGATACTACTGATGATTGGGGTATGCGAGTTGCATCTTCTGGAGACGGAGTTAGAAGTCTGTATATGAAACAATCTAACATGCCAGTAATGCCGGGAGTAACGGTTGAAAGAGTCGAACTTATCGGACAGGATCTAAAATCTGCCACAATCCATGTCCACAGAGGCCCATATGAATATCCGGTAATTATTCTCGATGACATAACTGAGGGCCGTATAGTTGCGAGTGCTCAAGTAACCTCTCAGCCCGGTTATTATGTTGATATTTTCGGTGAACGGGAATTCGATGGTAGGGCAGTGATGCTGGATACTCAAATGACTGGACCGATTCCAACAGCCTCATCATTAGGAATAAATGGGGTCGTAGCAGACCTATCAGTAGTTGGAACAATTACTGGCGGTGCGGTCGAAACTAGACATATCTTGCTCGTAGAGCCTATGACATCAATGATTGCCAGTGGTTTGGCTATGCTGGGGTGATTAAGTGGCTAGCCAAGATGATTTAATTTTCGACAGCGATGGTGAAATGCTGGTTCACGAAGACTCGATTCAAAACACTACCATGACCCAAGAAGAATTGGCGATTATGGAGGCAACCATGGAGGCTGCTAAGTTCGTTGAAGATCTCAAACAAGAAGTCACCCCCAATCGCGTCGCTTTAGCAGGAGTAATTTTACTGCTGTTTATCGGGGCTATCTTCAGTAGTTGGTATTGGGTTATACCTAGGGATTCAGTCATGGTTGAAACTCTGTATCTACAGCGAGGTGGCCATATTGTAATGTCTGAAATTCATAACACTGGAAGTAGAGAAATAACCGATGTTTCCTTGGACGTTAGATTTCAATCCCTCGACGGTGAAATCTTGGAAACTATGAGTATCGATGTAGAATCAATTTCCGCTCACTCGTCGGTTGCCGGTAATGATCTGGAGATGAAGATTCTAGGTCACACCGTTTGGGTAAACTACGTTATTGCCGTCGATTTAAAGTGGACCGATTACAATGGTGAGCAGCAAAAGATTCTGGTTACTCACGAAGTAGGCGAATGGGCATGGGAAGAATTTAAAGATAGAAATTAATCTTAATTTCAGCCCAAAAGACCCGAAGCAATAAAGCGGGGCGGGTCGGGGAAGATAATATGCAAACTAGTCGCGCAACTAGGGGAGCAATTCTCTTAGTTGCATTATTTGTTTTGCAAAGTTTCTCAGTTTTTTTTACTCAGCAAGAAGATTATCTATCACCAGAAGATGAGTATAATCAAATCGAATGGGTTAAATTTGATCTCAGAGAAGGAGTGTTTAATGATGCTAAAGGGATTTATGACTATAGTGAAACCTTGGAACAGAGAGAGGTTTATGCCGACTCGTCCATTGGTGTTTTTGACGAAAATGGACTAATTTTGAGTAGGCCTGTACCATCTGAAATGCTCCAGACAAGAGTTGATGTAAATCTCCTGCTGATTTCCAATCAAATTAATTTATTAGAATCGCGAGAAAGAATTAATGAAATTCAGGGTTTAACGATTAGAGATTTTATTTATCCATCCGGATTAGTTGTACAGGGAACGCCAATGGCTCTGTCTCAAGCCCAAAATTTGAATTTTGTTGCTAGTTACCATTCGGTTCCACTGGCATTTTTTATCCAAGATGAGATACTGGATGTTCTACTACTTGAGGAGGGCGAACAATCCTTGATTGGACAAACCATGAGATTGCAAGGCTGGCGAGATGACTTAGGCCCGCAGCAAGCGATTTCTTTTACAGATTCATTTGGTAATAATTTGTATCAAGATGTTGCCGAGATCGCTGAATTATCGCTGGAAAATATCATCCATTGGGACGAAGGAAGGTATGAAGGTGTCTTGAAAACTACTGATATCGCCTCAATCATGATTCAGCCATCGGTGAATTCGCTTAGATTTAATCCTCAATTTACTATTGATAATAATCAGGCAGGAAGTCATATGAAAACTGGTACGATGAAGATTTACTTTAATTCGGATTTAGACGGGTCTAACCAAACGGTTGCGGTAGCTGATTCTGGACTTGATGATGACCACGGAGATTTTGGTAATCGGGTAGTCGGTAATTATGACGTCATCAATGATGGTTCTACTGCGGACAAATGGTCTGGTCATGGAACTCACGTTTCATGCACTGTCTTAGGCGATGGTTTTCGAGGTGGTTATACAGGAGTTGCTCCTGAAGCAGATTTATATTTCCAAGCAATGGAAAACGATAACACTGGAAACTTCCAATCACCGTCGTTAAATTACTTACTAAATTCTGCTTACAGCGATGGCGCTAGAACTCATACCAATTCGTGGGGAAGTGGCGGAAACAATATTTTTGGTAGGTATACCTCTGAAAGTCAGGATGTCGACGATCGTGCAAATTACTACGACCGATATTACAATGGCGCTGAAGGGCTAACAATCCTTTTTGCTGCAGGAAATGACGGCCCCAATCCAGACACGATTGGTCCTCCGAGTACTGCTAAAAATTCTGTAACCGTTGGAATGCATCAAAACCGGTATTCCGGCGCTCCAGACACAATCATGTCAGGTTCCTCAAGAGGGCCGGTCGATGACGGTAGAATCAAACCCGACGTCCTTGCACCTGGTGGTTATGTTCGCTCATGCAAAGCACAGGAAGCCGGTGACACCGGTGGCAATACTTGGTCCAGTCAGTGGTATCTTGAGTACACTGGAACCTCTATGGCAACCCCAAATGCTGCCGGTGCATCAGCAATGATTAGACAATATCTAGAGGAGATTGCACTACGAGAATCACCTCAGGGAGCACTTGTTAAGGCATTATTAATCTTAGGTGCTGAAGATGTAGGCGCTCGAGATATTCCAAATAATGACGAAGGATGGGGCAGAATAAATGTTAGAAATTCCTTAGCACCAGTTGATGGTCAGGGGATTTGGGTTGATGACAGATCCTTACTTTCAGCAACTGGCAACTCCAAGTCCTATGATTTCGATATCGATGAGGCAAATGACGCTTTCAAAGCAGTTTTAACTTGGTCCGATGAGTACGCATCTACGAGTTCCAACAAACAACTTGTCAATAATTTCGACCTTGAAGTTACCGATCCAAACGGTAATGTATATCTCGGTAATGATTTCTCTAATGGTCGCTCAACTACAGGAGGCTCCGCTGACAATACCAACAATGTAGAAGTCGTACTTATCGACCAAGCAATGGCCGGTCAGTGGACTGTTAAAATAAAAGATACCTTCCATGGAGGAAGTCGTTCACAACCATTTTCACTAGCGGTCATGGGACACGGCATTAATGATTTATTACCTGATTTGGCAGTTGTTCCTGAAGATTATGGCATGGACCTAGAAATTCCCGGTGTCGGCGATGAGGTGCATTTTACTTCAACAATCGAAAATACTGGCAATGTCAAATCTGATTTAGTCGATGTGGTTTTACAAGTTAACGGAGTAGTAGTTGAAACCAAGAGCATGGAGGTTAGCGGCGGAGCACAGAAGAATCTCTATTGGACTTGGATTCCACAAACTGCTGGCGAGAAATTAATTTCATTCATTATTGACCCCGATAATCTAATTGATGAAACTTCAGAAACAAATAATCGTCATGATGTAATTGTAGAAGTAACTACTCCTGGTGTGGCATTTTCCTCTATGCAGAAAGTGCGAACGCTGACTGACCCATTAGAGACTTCAACCTCATGGCAGGTCAATCTAAGCAATACTGGTCTACTTCCAATTAATGCCAGTATCAGCAAACAAAGTGTACTAAATGTTCAAACCGGCCAACAAGTATCATGGTATGTAGGTATATCCTCAACTAATTTTTCTTTGGAAGGCAAAGAGACAAAAACTGTTAGCGTTACTATGATTCATCCAGAAACACCGCAAAAGGGTACGTATGAAATTCAGTTGTTTGGATTGGATGTTGATAATGGCGTGTCGAACGTTTACACGTTAGAACTTGATGTACTAGATATTGCCAATGTTAATGTTGAGTATAACTATGATATTGTTCCTGTTCATCCAATCGAGGCTACAACATTTGCCGTTTATGTAGAAAACCTTGGTAATTCCGATCTAATTTACGACCTTCAGGTTCAGCCACCTAACGGCTGGAACGCTTACTTTGGGGAGGGTGAATCGGCGGGGCGATTCGTAAGTACTGAGCCGATTCCAGTCAACCAGGTATCAACCTTGAACTTAACAATTCAACCACCAAATATCATCCAAGATGCAGGGGTGGAAAGGATGATTTCAATCAATGTTCTCTCCCGTACTACTCCGATAGAGAGTTGGATTGTCGATATACCTATCAAGGTAGAAGCGGTCAAATCAATCGAAATTAGTTTAGATTCTCAGATGAACAAAGTGTTACCAAATACTGAATTTGCATTGATATATTCGATAGAGAATAAAGGCAATGTCGATGTTAGACTTTATCCATCTTTCATCTTACCTCAAGGAATTCAGACAATCGAGGGTGCTTCACCGTTCAATCTTGATATTGGTGAATCAAGGATTTACATCCTCTCTCTATATGCCGGCCAGAGTTCAAAGACCGGCCAAATAACCATGAATTTAGACAATGGTTCGGACAGGTTTTCTTGGAATGAACTTATCGAAGTCGAGATTTTTGCTAAACCTTCGTTAGATTTTACTGGTCTAGTGTACGAAAGTGGTGAACAATACTCTAACTACATTGGCTCAGGCAGTCACTATGCAGGTCAAATTTTAACCTATAATTGGGAGTTAAGCAATTTAGAGGATATTGATTGGACACCAGAAATTGAAATACTGAGTGATGACGGTTTAGACGTGAGTTGTGATGCAATAAATACCGTATTAGGGCTCAATGACAATGTAGGACTGAATTGTTCGGTCGCTGTAGATTCAGATGTTGAACCTTATTCTCAACCTTCATTTACTCTGAATATGGGAGGAAATGGAGCACAATTTTCTGAAACAATTTCACTTTACATCGCCGGAGTAGAAGAAATTACTTGGGGAGGATTGTCCTCAAATACCTTTGACACCGGCGAAGAGAAATTAATTCAAATTATGGCAACTAATACGGGTAACATCCCATTTAACCACAGACTTGAGGTTACTTCTGAAGACGATTGGGACCTAGTATTGGATGCAAATGATGTGGTTGACCTCCAAGTTGGCGAATCAGTGCTTGTTCGTATCAAAGTGACTGCTAACGAACCAGGTTTTTCCTCAATTAAATTAGGCTTTAGCTCTGCAAATTCTCCTCAATCAAGCGAGTTTAGATTCAATGTTTCGGCCACTGGTGAATCTTCAGATTCATTCGGAAGCACTGGACAAATAATTACCAGTGTGATGTTAGTGATTGTTATTATCGCTATCATCGGTATGAGTATTGCTTTGTTGAAATCAAAGAAGCAGCGACCGGTGATGCCAATGTTGCCTAGGCCAGTTGCTGGCAAGCAATTCTCCCACACACCAATGCCTCTCCCGAAGAATTTACCGCAAATTGCGCCACCGATTCCAGTTGCAAAATTACCGATTACCACACCAACCCCCGAAATTAAGGAGCAAGTTGTTGAAGAAGTTCAGACCCCACCTCCGATATGTTGGTCTTGTCGAAACCCGATTGACGGAGCGGTTCTTGGATGCCCTTCGTGCGGTGCTCGTTATCATGGTGAAGGACATGAATCTTGTAATATTTCAAATCTCGAAAAGTGTGTCAGTTGCTCAGGTACCACCTCTGATTTTATCGATGGATGACCGATTTAGATATTTTTTTGATGAACAATAGAGGGTAGGCTTTTGATAGTAAGTCTTCCACCGGGGGTCATGGACCCCCGAGGAAAACCGCAGAAATCTACCCACCGTGGCGCCATTTTCCTCATTTGGCTAATGCTATTCTCAGTGCTTCCCTTGCTTGCACCAAATGTTGCTGCTGCACCTAGCATTAACTTGAATGTCTCTCCTAACTCAATGGAAGTTAATCCTGGTGAGTCAGGCGAGTACACTGTTGTTGTTTTCAATACAGGTTCTGACCCGGTTTCTGTAAACCTGCAGGCGAATAATGAGCCTGGTGAAGACTGTAATGGTTACACTACAACTATCTTGCAAATTCCAGGCCAAATCGAGGCTGGTTCCTCTGAGGAGACGACTATGAATGTTACATTGGCACAAAATGTGGAGCCTGAATCGACTTGCGATACAACGGTAACCGCTACAATCGTTCTATCGACGGGAACTCCCGACCCGGCTGCCCCCGAACCCTCCACTGAGACTGTTTCAACAACCGCCGGAGATGGTTCAGGAAGTGCACTATTCGGTGTAGACTTGTATTTTGACAATGTAGAGGAGCGAAACTCACAGCAAAAAACCTTAGGTGCTGGTTCAGACAAAGTGACCTACTTTATCACGGTTGAAAATACAGGACAGACCAATCAATCAATCGATTTAGTATTGGAAGAAATTACCGATAGTGGATGTAGTAATCCACAAGACCTTACAGTAACCCTCAGCGAAACCAGTGTGGCATTGGATGTTGAAGAAACCGAGCAAGTCACAGTAGAGGTTGAAGTTCCTGATGGGCAGCAAGCGAATGACTATTGTTGGGAACTAACTGGAACAGTTTCTGGCTCTAATCCTGCGCAAAATGCGACCGATACTGTGGATTTCGAACTAGAAGTTCCTGTCCTAAAAGAGTGCTCCATGAGTCTATCAAAAACTAACCTAAATCTAAACCCTGGAGAGGTGGGTACTCTGACTGCAATTCTAACTAACGAAGGAAATAGTGATTGGTCTGTTGGCATGTCAATCACTGGAGATCCTGGTGTTGGCAGCAACAAGTGGGTATCATTTGACGGGCCTTCTAGTGGATTACTACCTTATGATGGTGGTTCAGGAACAAAATCATTTGATTTGGAAGTAGAGCCCGACGATTCAAGAAGCGCAGGTTCTGAAACCCAAATCACTGTTCAAGCCAAAGACGGCAGTGCTCTGAAGTGTATTAAGCAATTTACTGTTATTCTTGGTCAGAGTTATGGCGCCTCTCTAAGTTTGCAAACCTCTAGTTTAGGACCGATTGAGCCCGGAGAAAATAAATCTTCTAGTTTCACAGTTACCAATACTGGTAACGGCGAGGACACTCTCAGAGTTACGGTTTCATCGCCTCCCTCAGGTTGGGCTATTTCATTGGATAAGTCTAGTGTTACTGTGGGCTCTAAACATGGCTCGAGTAAGTCGGAAAGCGTTAATTTCATTGTTTCAGTTCCAGTAGACGCGCTGGCAACTGAAAGTATTGAATTGACCTTCTCGGTCTTACCTAATGGAGGTGGTCAAGCGTACCAAACTAAGATTTTGACTGTCACTGTCAAGGAAACACATGGAATGGAAGTTGAGCGTGGACAAAATCAGACAGGTCGCTCTAACACCGTACTATTGTTCCCAATTACCGTTGAAAATCTTGGTAATAACGAAGATAACTTCAGATTTTATACCAAGAGAAACTCAGAAAACTGGGAAAATTGGTACACTGATGAAGAAGGAAATCAGCAAACTGAGTTTACGATTGACGCTAGACAAACCGCAGTTATCACACTAAATGTTAGAGTGAAAGTCGGAACTGAGAATTGGGAGTTTACCGATATAGATGTCGAAATTACCAATCTCGGCGATTCCAACTCTGCGGATGACAATTCGGATGGTTTACCAGACAACAAGCGATTGGAGAAGTTCAGAGCAGTTCGCTCAGATGTCAACTATTCCATGGACATAAGATTTGGTGACGGCGACTTTGATGGCATTTCCATCGACAACAGAGTTAGCACATTGGTCTTGCCCCCCGAAGGTGAAGCAATGTTCGATTTGTGGGTCGAGAATACCGGTGATGAAAATTATGATTATGCCATATTCGACATAAGTGGCCTAGAGGGCATTGCAACCAGAGAACTTTTGGTTGATGGCGAAGTCGTAGATATAGAAGAAAAATTCAAGATCAAGAGGGGTTACGGTCTTTGGAATTATACCACAAATTCTTTCGAATTAGATGAAGAAGGAAACCTAATCCATTCCTATTCCGAAAACGGCATCAATGCTGAGAAAGAAAAATTAGGCAAGACTGAACTTGAAGTTATGAAATACAAAAAGCATTTCCAACTCAAAGTCGAGGTAAATCCAGGCGCAGTGACAGGTGATAGTGGAGTTTTAGACATTGTTGTTACCAGTGAATCTAATTCTGCTGACCGCACTGGTTACACTTCTCTGAGTTTAGAGGTTCAAACTATTTACGACATACAATTTAGCACGGATGTAGATCTGCACTATACCCTTGAATATCCAGATAAGAAAACTATTTTGGTAGATGTTATCAATCATGGAAATGTTAGAACCCAATTCAACGTCTTGACTCCTGAAGGCCTGCGTGGATGGTCGGTATCTCTTGACTATGCAAATGGTTCATGTTCGTCTAATTCGGATGGTCTAACCTGTTGGTTAGATGTTGGCGATTCCATTGGCTTAGTAGTTGATGTAAGGCCATCTTATGAGGCAGAAGTTAAAGATAATTTCACGTTCACACTTTCTGTTGAACCTGTCGAAACTGGCGTCATAGACAGAGAGAATATTGAGTTCTCAGTTCTAGGAGAGCCATATACCGGTGCTTTTGGCCTGGGTATTCAACAAGAGCACATTAAATCTGGAATGTATTTACTAATAATTTTGATTTTCGCAGGAGTGATATATCAGGGGGCAAAGCCAACACTTAGGGAAATGAATGCTAAATCATCAGCCAAGCGACAGTTGATCTATGCTGATAAATTAGCAGGGGCCAAGGAAAGTGGCTTTGTAAGAAAAGTATCATTCAGTGCTAATCCAGTGCCGTTTAGAACCCCCATTAAGCAATGGCTTATCTTTACTCCATTGACTCTTGGCCTGTACCCAATTTTTGCAATTTACAAGTGGGGAGAAGAACTGAAGAAAAACGCTGAAATTGGACCAGGCGGGGCAAAGAATTTACTATTTTTCATCATCCCTCTATTCAATATCTACTGGATTTTCAAGTTCATTGGTAATGTGAGAGAATTGGAATCAAAAACTATGCATCAAACAAAACTATCCGGTAGTTCCCCCATTGTTTGGTTTGTACTCGGTGTTCTAGTATTCCCTGCTCTTGGAACTATTACATTCCTTGGTGGAGCTTTACTTATGATTCCAGTAGTAATATCACTTCCGGCTTTTATCTCAACGCCGATCCTGGTAATTTTCTACTTGTTTGTGACCTGGATATTCGCATTCCCTAGTTACAAGATTTGGTCATTATTGCAAAATTCAATGAATGATTCGTGGACAATTTGGTTTGGGAAATCCGCTTGATAGCCTCGACAATTAGCGCCGCGATTTAAGCATATTTGGCGGCTTAAAAATAACTTTGATTTGGCAACCCTTATTGGGGGGTAATTATTGGAAAGAATGCTGAGCGTATGCTTTGCAACTGGGTGAACAAATGTCCGGACTAGAATCGGTACCTAGCGCATACCTTTCAATAGGCTTTTTGACGCTTGTAGGTATATTGATGCCGTTAACAAATTTCATCATCACATGGGTTGTTAGACCACGTGTAGACCCTGCTAGGCCACATATAACGAAATCATACTTGCTGGAAGGATATGAAAAAGATCACAGCCTATATCCCCGAAGGCTAACTACATTCGAATGTGGCAGTGAGCCGGTCGGGGAAGCAATGATTCAATTCCACTTTCAATATTATTGGTATGCGATTATTTTCTTAGTATTTGATGTCGCATTTATGTTCTTAGTTTTAGGCGGTCTTGTCGCTTCTGATGCGACTGCACAAGACCTTGCAGACAGCGCCAGAGATAGTGCGGTCTCCAAGGCCAAAAACGCATTATTGGTCCTTAGTGGATTTTTTGCAACAATGTCACTTGGCGTTTGGTATGTTTTTAGAAAGCGAGGGCGAATTTACATTTGAGGTGAGATAATGGCTGATACAGGAGAAAATTTTGCAGCATTCAACAGCAGAGCTTTGGTTGAGATGGTCGGCGGAGTTACTGACGAAGCGCTCAAAGTAACAAAAATTAAGCAATTCTTAAGCGTACTCGCTGGCCGATTTTTCAACTGGGCGGGAAGAAAATCGTTGTTTACTCTCCACCTTGGGATTAAGTGTTGCGCTATTGAGATGGCAGCAGCAGCTACTCCAAGATTCGATGGTGACAGATTCGGAGTTCTATTCCGTTCATCACCCCGACAATCTGATGTATTGCTGGTTAACGGCCCAGTTTCCAAGAAATTTGCCGATAAAATCGTTCGTCTTTGGGAGCAAATGCCTGAGCCTAAATACTGTATTGCAATGGGCGAATGTGCTATTTCTGGTGGGCCTTACTTCCAATCCTACAATATCTTGGAAGGCGTAGATACTGTAATTCCAGTTGATGTTTACATTCCTGGATGCCCGCCTAGACCTGAGGCACTCATCGATGGGTTTGGGCTTCTCCGAGAAAAAATAATCAAAATCGGCGGAGCTCCAAGTTCCCAAAGAGAAAGCGAAAAACCAATCATAGTCGGAGATGAGTAAGATGGGAACAAGTATTACAGCGTCTCAAAATATTGATGCCGCTAATGAGTGCTTAGAAGCTATCAATGCTAGATTTTCCGGCACGGGAATAGTTGCTTCGATTGAACATCACTCAAATGCTAAGAAATTTGCATTTATCCGAATTACCACGCCTCCACAACACTGGCAAGCACTGGCCAAGTGGATGTGTTTTGACTTGGAAGTTAATTATTGTTCGATGATAACAGGTACTCACTTTCCGGACGGGCCAAGCGACAGAGGATGGGAAGTAGCCTATCACTTTCTCAGGCAACCAATCACTGATCAACTCCCTGATACAAACACCGTCTATGTTGCAGAAAAGTTAGATGGAAAGCTAGTTCCAATGGAATTTGAAGTCTTGATTCCTCTGGAGAATAATGATTCACCTTCGGTTCCAACCGTTCAACATATTTGGATTGGCGCAGATTGGAATGAAAAAGAAACATGGGATTTGGTTGGTATCAAATTTGAAGGCCACAAGAATATGCATAGAGTTCTAAATCCACACGATAGTCCTGAAGGATTCCATCCATTGCAGAAACAACATAAAATTCGATATCAAGACCACAACGAAATGTATGATGATGCACAAGGCTTTGGCCGAAAACCAGCGGATGAGGGCCGCGTTAAGTGAGGTGAAACCATGGCACAAATGTGGATTACAATGGGCCCGCAGCATCCTATGACGCACGGGTTGTGGACGCTCAGAGTCAAAGTCGATGGAGAGACAGTTGTCGATACGGAAGCCGAATTAGGATACATTCACCGTGGCGTAGAGAAAATTTGCGAGTCTAGAGATTTCACTCAAGTTACGCCTTACTGCGACAGACTTTGTTATGTCAGTGCGATGACTTGGGCAAATTCATACATCTATGCAGCTGAAGATTTACTGGAAGCGGAAGTTCCTGAAAGAGCCGAATACATTCGTCTAATCGCTGCCGAATTACAGCGATTAGCCTCTCACCTAATGTGGTTAGGTGCATTCGGACCAGATATCGGAAATTTGACTTTGATGACTTGGTGTATGCGAGACCGAGAGATGTTCCTTGATTTATTGCAAGAACTTGGGGGTTCTAGAATGCATTACAACTATCCTAGAATTGGCGGTGTTAAGAGAGACATTCCAATTGGTTTTGCTGACAGAATGATTGCTAAAGTAAAACTATTCGAGCGTAGAATTGAAGAATACGAAATGATGCTTGATGAGTCAACAATATGGTTGGTTCGATTACAAGGTGTTGGCTATGCCAATGCCGAAGAGATGGTAGCGGCAGGAGTCTCCGGGCCAAATGTTAGGGCAGCAGGAGTCAACTACGATGTTAGATGGGCTCACCCGTATTCTGTCTATGATGAAATTGATTGGGAACCAGCCGTAGAAAAGCCTACCTCTGTCAAGGGTGCTGATTGTTATGACCGTTATCGAGTAAGGATGGAAGAGATGCGCCAATCTTGTAGAATGGTTCTTGATGCCATCGAGAAAATCCCAGGTGGCAAGAACACAAATTATGCTAATCGTGATGAAATGATTTACAAAAAAGCACCTACAAGAGCTCCAGAAGGTGCAACTGGGTTTAGTAATTATGAATGTACTAGAGGCGCATCACAGTTCTACATCTTAGGCGGTGGCGAAGGACGTGGTAAGAATCCTTACAGAGTGTCCATACGCTCTCCTATGTTCATCACAATTCCATTTGTCGCCAAGACAATGATTGGATACAAAGTTGCTGACATACCGGCAATTATGGGTAGTTTTGATCCATGTATTGGGGAGACAGATCGTTGAGGTGATACTATGGATGATGCGTACGACTTAAGGGGGCTAATATTCAGTCTTGTTGACAAGACGATTCCTCCTTTGTTAGAAGGCACTCCACTGGAAGACAGTTCCGGGCAAGTCGCATTTGGATTGGCCACCTTTGCCGTCGCCAATATCGTATTTTTGATGCTTTTCTTCTCCCAATTTGCCATACTTTGGATTGAGAGAAAGGCAGTTGCCAGAATGAATGACAGAAGAGGTGCTACAACTGCATTACGTTCACTGTGGGTCGGAGAAAATGGCGTTACTGCAGGTGACTGGTGGAACATGCTACCGTTCGGTCTTGGAAAACCAATTGGTGCTGTGAATAAATTCCTTAACAAGAAATTCGGTAACAAAGACGAGAAATTTGCTACAGTTGACCGAGTCAATAACAGGTCATGGATGGGTTACTCAATATTCCCCGGTTTCTTCCAGAATGTGGCGGATGGAATGAAATTTCTACTTAAAGAGCACATGGTGCCTCAACGGGCAGACAAACTAATTTTTGAGGTATCACCGTTCTTGATTGTCTCTTCAACTCTCTTAATTTTAGGAATTATTCCTCTATCAAGTGGTATTTACGCAACTAATCCGGAACTTTCCATATTATACGCAATCGCCATTTTTGGTATTGCCCCGATTGGAGTTTTCTTCGCAGGGTGGTCATCCAATAACAAGTACACGTTGATTGGCGGTATTCGTTCTGCAGCTCAGTTAACCGCTTATGAGATACCTCTGCTATTGACATTACTTTCAGTCGCAGTGTTATCTGGGACCTTCAATATCATAGAAAGCGTCCATTTCCAACATTCAGCAGGTGCTTGGAATTTGTTCCTAATGCCTCTAGGCGCCGGTTTGTTCTTACTCACCATGATTGCTGAAGTTGAACGTGTTCCGTTTGACATGCCAGAAGCAGAGGCTGAACTTGTCGAAGGTTGGTGGACTGAATACGGCGGGATGAGATTTGGAATGTTGTTTATGGCTGAATATATTCGGACTTATGCAGCTTGTTTCTTATTCACTCATTTCTTCTTAGGTGGATGGCACTTGCCGTTCCAAGGATTGGTCAGTACTATTCCAATCCTCGGCGACCTTTATGTTTTAATCCCCGGAGCCGTTGTTGTATTGATTAAATCTTGGTTAGTATTCCTCTTGGTGTTCGTCTGGGCAAGATTTTCACTCGCCAGAATTAGAACCGACCAAATCCTAGAATTCGGTTGGAGGATTTTACTGCCACTAGCGGTCTTCCAACTCATTCTTTCCGCTGTTTACAGATTATACTTCTTTGACCCTAATGCACTCAGTGATAGTGCATATGGAGGAACATCTTGGGATGCATTCGGTATCCCATTCCTAATCCCCGCTATTACGACTGTCATTTGGCTTGGAATTTTTGTCCTTATGCTGAATGATGAAGATAAGAGCGGAAATACGGAACGTATGTTCCATGTCTATACAGATACGCCAGCGGGAACTTATGTCCCGGGGCAGGAGTGAGGTGAAAGATATGCCAATGCATCCACATGCAAAACCGAATTTTAGAAACCTATTTTGGTACCCGTTTAAGATAACACTGATTACTGCGCTACGAACATTCCCAATCTTTGGTAAGATTTTTGGAAAGCGTCTTTCAGGCGGCTATCACAATACATCGCACCCAGAATTCCTCGACGATGGCTCTGCTTCTAGGGCTTCAAAGAATTCCCAGTTTAATGACATATCACAACAGGAATTCGCACCTGACAGAGTAACCTCTGATTTGTTCCCGACTCTGTGGAAGCCTCAAACGGTACAGTACCCTTACGAGAGGTTAGAAGATATGGAGCCCTGGCTCTTTGTCCCTGGAAACTACAATGGTAGAATTGGAGTAATTTGGGAAACTTGTACTGCATGTAAATTATGTGTTACTGCCTGTCCCAATGATTGTCTTCACATGACAACCGAACTTCGTGTTGACGTTCTGGATGGAGCAGATGGAGAGCACGGTGGAATGGGTTCAGAGTTGCAAGTAGGTGGCTATGCTGCTCAACAAATCATAGAAGTGGCGGATTCTCTTGATGACTTCAATCACGTTACCGCGCACTCTGACACTCCTGACCAATGGCGTTTTGCTGAAGTTTTAGATCTCTCAGGAACTACCGCAACAGTTCGGTGGAATGACTCAGGCGTTGAACAAGAAGTTGAGGCCAACGAACTGTTTGTCGCCGATGATCAAATTGTTTCAGGGCGTATCGATATGGGAAGATGCATGTTTTGTGGGCTTTGTATGGAAGCCTGTGGATTTACCTCTTTCTTCATGACAAATGAATATGATGGTATGTCTGGTTTCACTCGTCAAGACCTCTGGTTCGACGCTAGTAGAACTCGGGTTTTACCGTCAGTTCATCAAGAAGCAGTTGACTCAGAACTCGCCAAGCGTGCTAACAAAGAGCGCGACAAGAGAGCAAAGAAAGCAGCGAGAGCTGCTAAGGAGAGTGCCTGATTTGGATGTCGGAGCAATTGTTGAAGCAGGTGTATTTTTCCTGTTTGCAACCATCACAATTGGTGGTGCTTTGGGACTTATCCTCGCTCAAAGAGTTGCTCACTCCATGCTTTCACTAATATTTTGTTTCATGGCGGTATCAGGAATTTTTATCCTACTTGGCGCTGAATTTCTTGCTGCAATTCAGATTTTGGTTTACCTCGCCAGCGTTGGGTTAGTTGTTTTATTTGGAATTATGCTAACGCGAAGACAGATACTTGAGGAGGATTTTGAATGAAGTTTCTCTCCCTTGTCACTCGTATTGGTTTACTCGGGCTAGGAATGATTCTCGTATCGGTACTAAGCGCCGATGAAGTTTGGGATAACTCTAGTGACAGTGAGCCAACAACAAATGCTCTTGCAGATATTATGCTTAACGAATGGGCGTTGCCACTTCTAATTCTTGGAATTTTGATGTCTATTGCGATGATTGGTGCTGCTTACTTGGTACGTGACGAGAGAAGAGAAAATCTTCTCTGGGAATTTGGGGGTGAAGAAGAATGATTGATCCATCATGGGTTTCAGCGCTTTCTGCACTTTTATTTATCATCGGACTTGGTGGAGCATTTACTCGTAAGAACGCGATTATTGTGTTGATGTGTATTGAATTAATGCTCAATGCAGCAAATATGCAATTCGCAGCGGCGGCTGTTCACCATGGCGATGCTACCGGTTGGATTTACACTATTTTTGCTATTGCGATTGCTGCGAGTGAAGTGGCTATAGGTCTAGCGATTTTCCTTGCAATGTACGGTAAGCACGAATCGATATCATTGGACGATGTAGATGTCCTAAGCAACTGAGGTGAGATGATGGCAGGTTCAAGTTCCAACGTAATTCTGGACAGCGGCATGGTTCAATACGCTCCACTAATTATTCTCTTACCAATGCTGGCATTTCCAGTAATTTTATTCTTAGGTTATGTATTCAATAGAAACCCATTCTGGAAAGATAATTTGAAAGAAGGCGGGTTAATTGCCCTACCGGTAATGGCTGCAAGCCTAATTGTCTCACTGTTGTTGATTAAAGATCACATTGGCGGCTTTTCAGGAATTAAGGATTCATTCAATCTTCTGTGGATAAATACCAGTGTTTGGGATGGAGGTGTTCTTGAGCCTGTTACCTTTGGATTTGGAATTTACGTTGACCACATCACTGTTATGTTACTGTTTGTCGCCTCTTTCCTCTGTTTACTGATTAATATTTTCAGCATTGGTTACATGAACACGGATCCAATTAACGATAATAAAAATCACCGATTCTACGCAGAGTTCGTACTTTTCTGTTCGGGTATGCTTGGAATGGTTCTTGCAGATTCTTTCCTTTGGTTATTCATTTTCTGGGAAATTATGGGTCTTTGCTCATACCTACTAATCGGCTTTTATTACGAAAAGCCAAGCGCTGCTTATGCTGCAAAGAAAGCATTCCTTACAACCCGTATTGGGGATGTGTTCCTAATGATTGGTCTAGTGATGATGTGGGACTTATTTGGTTCACTCGATTACGCAGTGGTATTCGACGAGTCAAATATTGCAGCAGTGGCTGCTGAGTCTTCTAGCACCTTGCAGTGGGCCTTAGGTATGATGTTTATTGGAGCAGTTGGAAAATCCGCACAATTTCCACTCCACGTCTGGTTGCCAGATGCTATGGAAGGTCCAACGCCAGTTTCTGCTTTGATTCACGCTGCTACCATGGTTAATGCTGGTCTTTACTTAGTCGCAAGAATGTTCCCATTCTTCGGAGATGTATCTTTGAGTGGCGAACTGGTAGATTTAGCATTCATCATTGCTCTGATTGGCGGTATTACCGCTGTGATGGCTGCCTCTATTGCCTTCGTACAGAATGATTTGAAGAAGGTATTAGCGTACTCTACTATGAGTCAGTTAGCTTATATCTTTACAGGTTTAGGTTGTGCAATGTATCTCGCTAACACACTGGATTGGCATGAAGCATCAAGTGCGGAACACGGCATTGTTATTGTTGCATTTGGTGCAGCCTTATTCCACTTATTCAACCACGCCATGGCCAAAGGTATGCTCTTCATGGCCAGTGGTTCTGTAATACATGAAGTACATCATGCTCACCACCATTTACACCACCATGACCATCATGACGATGACCATCATGATGACCATCACGACGACCACGGAGATGACCACCATGATGAGTTCGATGCTCAGTCGATGGAAAACATGGGTGGTTTGGCCTCCAAGATGCCACTTACAGCCACTGCAATGCTGGTCGGTTCAGCCTCAATTATGGGTCTCCCCTTAATCGGAGGGTTCTGGTCTAAAGAAGGTATTATTGGAAATGCCTGGAGGGTCGCTCAAGACGATCCAAGATTCTTGATTCCTGCAATGTGTGTCCTAATTGGTGCCGGAATGACTGGTTTCTATATGTCGAGAATGTGGCTGAAGACGTTTGCAGGTAAACCGAACACTGAGGTTGCAGCCCATGTTGGACCGACCAATACTTGGATTAAGATTCCGTTATTCACCTTGACTTTTGTATCACTATCAGCAATCATATTTGCTGGAATGGGTTTTACTCATTGGGCGCCAGATAGCGGCTATAGTCTATTGTCTGATAAAAATTTAGTCGAAGGTATTGCCTATGAATTAGATCACGCATTCGCCAACAGTGACGCATTCTTGTTCATTATTACCTACATCGCAATTGCAATCGGTGCTGTGTTGGGTCCCGGTCTCGCTATGGCGCTGTATGGTGGTAATTTAGCTGAAGGGGAGCAGACCAAGCCTTGGATGAAACCAATAATCAGATTGAACGCTTGGGTATACAATCGCTTTAATTTCAATAATAGTTCAATTGCTAATTCAAGCCTTACTCGAGCGCTTGAACAGAGATTGTACTTTGACCATTACTATGACATGGCGATGCTAAAAATCGTAGCTGGTTTCTCAAACAAGTCTGCTGAAGTAGATTCCTCGGTAATCGATGGGACCGTCAAGAATATTGAATCCGGTTCACAGAGTCTATCTAGTATCGTTCGTTCATTGACAACTGGTTCAGCAAGAGATTACATACTGATGATTTCGGTTGGAACCTTGGCTATTTTCTTCTTACTATGGGGGGTGGCTTGAATGAATGACTGGATTTCTATTCCATTAGTTGCTTTTCCGTTAGTTTCTAGCATGATTCTCTTAGGCTTCGTTTCCAATGCTTCTCCGCGCGTTAGAAAAGGGCTTGTCAATCCAATAAGGATGGCGTGCCTAGTCTTTTCTCTAGTAATGTTGGCACTGACAACTGGGATGTTTTTCAGATACTTTGGCGATGTTTCATGGATGGATATCCAATTCAATGATTACGAATTCTTCGTTACTTATTCATGGATTGAGTCTTTGGGCATTAACTGGACAGTTGGATTGGATGCTTTGTCCTTCCCGATGGTTTGGCTGACGACCTTCTTGTTACCTGTAACAATTATCGCAACTTGGAATGAGAAATACGGAGCCACTTATTTCCCGCTAATTTTAATGATGGGAGGCGCTCTAATTGGTGTATTTGTTTCCCTAGACTTGTTCATGTTCTATATTTTCTGGGAATTAACTCTTATTCCGATGTTTTTCCTTATCTTAAAGTGGGGTGGTAAAGACCGGAAGTATGCTGCTCAGAAATTCTTCATTTACACCTTCACTGCCTCTGTTATCATGTTACTCGGTCTAATCACCCTTTACTTCTTGCAAGAGCCTTACACGCTCGCTTCAGCAGGCTCTTTAACTGGTCGAAGTTTTTCAATCCCTGAATTGATTGATTCAGCAAGGACTGCGAATGTTGGAGACAATTGGTTCCTTGGTCAAACAATGCAAAACATTCTGTTTGTTATGCTGATGATTGGATTTTTGGTCAAGTTACCTGCGGTACCATTCCACACTTGGCTGCCTGATGCTCACGTTCAAGCCCCAACAGGTGGCTCGATGCTATTAGCGGGTGTCATGCTAAAGATGGGGGCATATGGAATGTTTAGACTGCCTCTGAGTTTATTCCCACACGCTCTTTATCACTTCCAATTAGCATTGATGATTATCGGTATAATCTCTTTGGTTTGGGGAGCAATTGTCTGTTTAGGTCAAACCAATCTCAAGAAAATGGTCGCTTATTCATCGGTTTCCCACATGGGTGTTATTTTGATCGGTATTGCTACCATGCAACCTATGGGGTGGGCTGCCGCACTATTCATGATGTTCGCTCACGGAATTATCAGTCCGATGCTTTTCGCAGTTTGTGGTGCGTTCAAGCACCATTATCACAGTATGGAAATAGGTGCAATGCGAGGTATGGCGAAGCATTCACCATGGCTCGCAACTTCAATGATGTTTGCTTGGATGGCTTCCCTAGGTCTGCCCTTACTTGCTGGATTTGTAGCAGAAATAATGATGCTAATCGCTCTTTGGCACCTAATTTCATTAGACGGATGGAGTATTTGGTGGATGGTTGGCCCAGCACTTGTGTTAGCGCTTACAGCAGCGTACTATCTGTGGTCCATGCAGAGAACTATTTTCGAAGGCGGGGCTGAAACACAACCACCAGAGACAATGCGTGGAAAAGCCATTCCAGATATTTCTAACCAAGAGAAATTTGCTATGATTATCCTCGCAGTCTTTACCATACTGTTTGGAATCATGCCTTGGATTGCCTTGGATATGATGGATGATTGGACAAAGCAAATTTTCAATGGTCTGATTCTGTTTGTCGGAAAAGGAGGTGCCTGATATGTCCGCACTAAGAACTGTGGAACCATTTGGTGAAGGCTTCATTTCCGCCTTGTGTCCTGAATTGATCTTATTCGCAGGTCTGATTCTGTTGATAATAGTTCCAAATCTTGGGACCGGTAAATTTAGGATCCCCGGCACTCAAACTAGAGTTTACTGGCTCTTCGGTGGAAACAGATTCAAATTGACTAGTGACCCAAGATTACCTTCTTGGATTGCGTTTATTACCATAGGTGCTGCCTTCCTGATGTCAATGTTATCTTTCCAAGACGGTGTGGAAAGAACCGCAATAGTCAGTGAGGGTGGAACTGAAATATTGATGGTTAATGCTTTTAGCAGAATTTTTGAACTGATATTTTTCGGCGCTTTGACTTTAGCAGCCTTCGCGTCCATGAACAGAATGGATGTCAAGGGTATTGGCGCTAGGTTATCTTCCGAAGATTTGTACAATAATCGAAGACAAGGTGACTTTTACATATTGATGGTAACTTGTGCACTAGGTATGTCTATTGTTGCATTAGCACAAGATCTGTTTGTTCTTTTTATTGGGCTTGAATTAGCATCTTTCTCGACTTATGTTCTTGTCAGTTTCTTTAAGGAAACCAAGGCTGGAACTGAAGCCGGAATGAAGTATTTCATTGTAGGTTCGGTTGCTTCGGGTGTAGGTTTGTATGGCCTGTCAATGCTTTACCTGTGGGCTGGCTCTTTACAATTAGATGTTTTAGCAACATCATTCGCCAATTCTGGCTCCGAAGCTCTTCCAATGATTGCAATTGGGTTTGTATTGGTTGGCTTTGGCTTCAAGGTTAGTGCTGCTCCGTTCCACTTTGCGGCACCTGATGCCTATTCTGGGGCCAGTAGTCCAGTTGCAGGGGTTCTCGCTACCGCTAGTAAAGCAATGGGAATTGTCGGTTTACTCAGAGTTTTGTTGATTATTGCAGCACCCGAATCGAGTGAAGACGGAACCGTTTGGCTAGCATGCCTTGGTTTACTAGCGGTTATCACGATGACATGGGGCAACTTAGCGGCACTCGGAAGTACTAATCCCAAGAGGATGCTTGCATATTCCTCAGTTGCCCACGCTGGATATATGCTTGCAGCAATTACTGCAATCGGGGCCTGGAATTGGGATGATAATCTATCAGGTGACCCAGGTGAAGCAGCAGTAGTTGTTTTAGCAGCACTAATTTTCCATCTGATTGTACTTGTTGCCTTCAAGTTAGGCGCTTTCTTGGTTCTTTCAGTACTTGAATCAGAGGGTGGTGGTTCAAGGTTGTCCTCTTTGGGAGGTTTAGCCAAGCGAGAACCCTTCCTTGCAGTTTCGATGTTTATCTTTATGATTTCTTTAGCAGGAGTTCCTCCTCTGGCCGGTTTCATGTCTAAATTACTAGTTATAATGGGAATTGTTAAAGTCGCCCTTGGCGATATGGGAGATGCCATTGCTACAGGCAGCGATCTAGGTTTAACCGATGTTCATTGGGTTTGGTGGTTAGCGTTGGCTATGGTCATCAACTCTGCAATTTCGGTGTATTACTATCTCAGAATTGGTGTTGTTATGTTCTTCGAAGATGCCGAGCCAGGCAATGAAGGTCCTCTGCCAAATGGTTGGCAAGTTAGATTGGCAATTCTGACTTGTTTACTTGCCACTTTGTTCATCGGAGTTGCTGGAGATAAACTGATTGAAATATGCACAATTGCAGCTGAAAGCTTCAATTATAATTGGGCTTAGATTCCTTCTTAAACGGGTGATGGCTTCAATAAGGGTAGACTATCAGCCATGTATAGTGAGGCATCGTGAGTAGGCGACGTGAAGAAAAGGTAGACGTGGAAGAACTAGCCCGTCTAGAGAATCCAGAGGATGGTTTTTCTGGAAAGATTCGTGTCAAGATGCCTAACAGAAAGATAAACGAAATGTTTGCACTAGCAGAACAAATTCTAGGTGGACGTAGAGTCACAGTTCTCTGTGAAGATGGTGAAACTCGATTAGCCAGAATACCAGGAAAAATGCGAAGAAGACAGTGGGTTCGTGAAGGTGATTTGATAATTGTTTGGCCATGGGACTTTCAAGACTCCAAAGCCGATGTGAAACATCGTTACACTAAAACACAATCCATGTATCTGTCTCGAAAAGGCGTTCTGCCAGACGATGTTGATGTATTTGGCATGAATGTTTCTCATGACGATGATGATGAACATGACGATCTATTCGGTTCGATGGACCAGGAAGATGACGAAATTTTCGGAGAGTCGGACGACGAAGATGATGTTGACGACTTGTTTGGAGATTCCGACGATGGTGGTGAAGACGATTTATTCGCTTCTGATGAAGATTCAAATGGTGAAACTGCGGAAGAAGTAGCCGATAGTGAAGAAACTAAGGTAGAGGAGGAGGCTGAATTTACTCCAGTAGAAGAGTATCCAGAATCTGATGATGCTGAAGAGGATGACGAAGACGACGATATTGACATTGATTCATTGTTTGGGTGAAAGTCGTTGGCCTTACGGGTGGTCAAATGGTAAGCAGAGACGAGGAATGGGACGAACTCGCCATCAATAAGAACCGTCGTCGTCGCAATAAAAAATCCAAATTCAAAAATCTAGAACACCAAAAGGATGTAGAATTTTCCCATTTTGAAGAAAAGAGTTTTGTCGACACCTTAGAAAATACCTCTGGAAAGTATTCCTGGATGAAAGAGAAGCGGTATAAATCGATGTTTAGAGATATTGAAGACAAGATACAAGGTGCTATCGGAAAGGGTAGTTTTGAGTGGGTTGACCGACGAGTTTTCGACCAGGTA
>CEWG01023019.1_pt1 | contig 40202 bp, 42 predicted proteins | sample 361411 | NCBI WGS metagenome assembly CEWG01 (sample SAMEA2622173, study PRJEB7988) | marine metagenome | biome: marine biome (ENVO:00000447); feature: surface water layer (ENVO:00002042); material: "saline water (ENVO:00002010), including plankton (ENVO:xxxxxxxx)" | depth 5 m | reverse complement strand
TTTTTTTTTCAAAAGTTTTCTAAAAAATCTCGAAAACTTTCTGAATAGGCGAAAGTTATTCGTCGTTTGAATTTAAAATAATAAAACCTAATGGTTTATCTTGAACGAATAAGGCACTAACGGTTAAATAACCAATAGCGAAACTAAGCAAGAAGTACGCCAAATACTCAATCAATGTCATACCAAAATCCTATGTTGTCGCAGTAACTTCCATACTTGTGCATCATAGCCGCTTTATAGCCATCATATGATAGTGGGTTATCTCCTATCCAAGAATCAAACCAACCAATATCCCAATGTGAACCTGTGGGTATATTCCAAGTTTCTATGTCTTCTTTAATTAAAGTAAATCTACTATCCTTAGCACAATAAGGCCAAACCATATCTATTACTTCTTGTGAGTTTTCTATAATAGTAACAGAATTAAAAGTGTGGTTATCAATCAATTCTTTATTTAGAAAACCTATTCCCAAACCCGCTACTAATATATCTCCTGTTGCATTCTCCCAAAGCCACTTATGGGTATGATATTCCGAATAGTTATCTTTCATAATAGAACCTACGCTTTTCTTAATTAGCGAAAGTTCTCCATTATCCATTTCTAACTTCCAGTTAGTTGTTTCATCTTCGGGTATATTTATTCCTAACATTTAATCACCTAAGTTAATATTAACTCATAAAGGAAATGAGTTGTTTCTGCGGCTTGTCCTGTATCGCCTCTTATTCTAAATTCAATATTCAAACTTTGTCCGGCAGTAGCATTAGGGGTTCCCGTACCGCCTCTACCTGCAAAGTTTCTTAATGAACAAATACAATGAGTATCGCCACTGACAAGGACAGTAGTATTTCCGGTAGTTACAACACCATTTGAACCAAGATGAGAGTTACTAGTAACCGGCCCTGCAAAAAAGTTAAGGGCTTCAGCCGCATTAGTAAAACTTGTTGAATCTACAAGAGGATAAATTTGCCCGACTTGGGAACGGTGAGTTTTAGCGGCAAGACCCATACTACTAAAGTTTGCAGATGCTCCAAGTATGTCTATATCTCCTTGTGGGATTGAAACAACTCCGGTGTTAGGAGATTCTAAAAACCATCCGAATAAAAAGAAAGTTTCATCAATGTGTACCGCCGAACCACCACCACCAGTAAAGCCTGTTCCAATTAAACTATTAAAACTAGAAGCGGGCATACTGTGTGATAATTTTATAGTGTAATCTCCGCCATTAAGTGAAGGACTTGTTAAATCCGTAAGAGCCATACTTGCATTAGTAATTGAATTACCATTAAATGGCGATATTATTTGTGGGCCTATATTATTTTGGAACATTTCATTAAAATTCATTCCTATTGTATGTACTGTAAATCCAACTGGCCCACCATTAGAAATAGCAGTATATATTTGGCTAGGTGGGTTTAATCCCACAGGAGGGCCACCGCCACCACCTCCACCACCGCCGCCTCCGGCATTAGCCTTATCTTCAGCACAAGCCCCTGCAACAGCAAGATAAATAATAATCACACTCCTAAAGCAATCCAATCATTATTACCGATAGCAATACAAGTTACCCCATTAAAAGTAGCAACCGTAGCATCGGAAGCCGCATTATTAATATTATTACCATTTCTTCCAACAGTGATATTACCACCTGTTGTGTTTAGAATAGTAAAATGTACTCCTATAGCAGAAGTAGTAGGTAAAGTTACATTTCCATTACAAATTAAATATTTTCCTGCGTGGGTTGCTTCCGTTAAAGTAGTGCTTGCACTTACAGAAACAGTTGCTAATCTACGACTTGCGAATGTTTCACAACCGAGCGCATGACCACTATCAACTATAACACTCCCTGTAAATGTTCCACCCGCTAGTGGCATAGCGGCAATATCAGTTAGTGTTTGAGCCGCAGTTCTGCCTTCTATCTGTGTTCCATCTACTCTTAAGAAATCATCATCTGCCAAGTTACCATTAGCCTGTAATATGTTATTATTTGCTATGCCGAGTGTTCCTGTTAATGCTCCTATGTCCGACGCTACTTCTGTTCCTGTTCTAAATTTAATAACGCCACTATCACTAACTAAGAATTTATCAGTATCACTACCACAAGCCGCTATTGAACTTAGAGTTGTAGCCCCTGCAATTGTAGTGGCTCCTGTTCCAAGAACAGTTAATTTAGCGGCATCCGAGTTATTTCTAACTTCAAAAGCAGTAGCAGAAGTATCGGTTCCTAACCTTGCTACGATTTTCTTATCTGCATCTGTATTATCAATAATAAAATCTCCACCGGCAGTAGGTACTTCTACTGTAGTTCCACCACTAGCGGCAGTTATTTTACACATTTCAGTATATCCCGAACTATCATAACCAATGCTTAGAGCATTAGATGTCTTATCGGTTGTTAAATATTGAACAGTCATATTACCGAATCCCGAAGTATAAGTTATTACTGCAATTATTACATCATTACCATCTGCATAATCCGGTATTCTGTTTGCTGTATTAGCACCATGAGGAATAATCTTCAATCTATCTGCTTGCGCTTCTCCAACATCAGCGACTAATAAATGACTAACATTAGCAGGGCTAGTAGTAAAAAGAGAAGAATCAAAATTTTTAGCGTCACATGGAACAAGATTCCCGTTAGCAAATACAAATCCGCTAGTTACTTGAATTACATTTCCACTACCTGCTTGAGTTATGTTAAATCCATTAGTAGTTTTTACTGCATAATTTCCACGCATTCCTAACGATAACGACTTAATCAAGCCAGTGTGAGGAAAGTCTACTGCATCTGTAATGTGACCTAATGTTCCACTTGTTCCGGCTGTGCTAAATCTATTTGGGTTTGTTAATGTCATTCTATTCTACCTCCAAAGTTATGAAAAATTCTACTGTATCGCTTGAAGAAAATGGGCCAATTCCATCAAAGTTTTCTCTAAATAACATGTTAGAGTTAGTATCGAAGACTCCAACTTCTCTAAGAACTTGTCCTGTCATGGCCGCATTTGCTCCACTAACTGTTAATTTTATTTGGACAACATTAGCATCGGATTGTGTAGCATTAGAACTAGCAGTTGCCACAAGAACAACATCTAAATCATTCTGTGAAGCAAATGTAGAGTTTCCCCCCAATCCAACTTTACCGCTACCTGCATCTACTAGGCTTTTAAGTTCAGCCGCTAATAAATTTTTCAATTTGTCAGTTATCAAAATTCTTCCTCCAATAATGTAGTGAAAGTGGTCACTCCTATATTCAATGCATTGGTGTTTGTATTTAGCGTTTCCGAGTCAGTTGAGTTAGTTCCCAATGTAAATGCCCCTACAGGGGTTGATTTTTTGACCACTTTAAATTCAATAGGTTTTACTTTAACTAAATCTAAGAAGTTGAAGGCAACATCACTATCGTCAATATCATCCTCTCTAACTTTATTATTGACTCCTCTATTCTCTATTGCTAATTCTGTAAACCTGTCCTCTAAACCTTTAGTGTAACTTCCCAATTCTAAATCTAAAGTTCCTGTAAGGTTATGTTTTATTTCTAATACTATGAACCGACTTCTAGCAATATTCTCTTCCGGTATTTCAACAGTTACAACATCGCCAACTCTCAAATGTGATATTCCCTTGTGGCCGACGCTAATACTTAATCCAAAGGAATTATTATTGTGTAATTTTAACAATTCTCTTGCTCTTTTATTTACATCACTTTGCGTAACTAATTCATTTTCAAAGACCTGTAAAGTTTTTCTTCCTTTGAGCATTATGCTTCTAATATCTCTAACAACTGACTTTTTATTTTTGCCATTAACTATTATTTCATTAAATAAATCGAACTCGCTTTTTTCTTTGCTATAAGTAAATATTCGTGTATCGGTGTTTTTAGTTGTAAAAAATATACTTGTTTTAAATATAGAACTATCATTTTCATCAATAGTAAATACACCATTATCCTCAATGAGTTTTTTATTCTTTTTACTCATCAAGAATTTAATTGCTGAAAATAAATCTACTCCTCTAAAATTAGGAGCAACATAATACGGGTATGCACTTTCTTCTAAATTAAAATCTAAATCATTTATTTCCATAAGTTCGTTGATGAGTTTATCCGAGTCTTGGCAAACAGAAACAACAGAACCTATTAATGCTCTTTCTCCTATATCCCCTGCTTGGCCATCTACCAAAATATCAATAGTTTCGGATAGTGAAACTACTCCTAACATTTCTTCTTGTTTTTCTATTGTAATGTCAAATCTAATATTATCTCCGCTATCTTCAAAAGTAACACTAGTTAATTTACTATTACTACCATCACTTATATTCATCTCAACTGTTCCGCTAGCCATAATGTTATCTCTAAGATTTACAGGATTCTCTACAACTAAATTCCCGTCTGCGCTTTGTCCATCGGGGTCTACAACTACATACATTGACAATACTGCTTCATTATTGCCTTCTTGCGTTCTATCACTGAATTCTTCTCCCCATAAATAATTAGGTATTTTTGCGGGGTATGTTGCATCTTCACTTGGCATTTTTGTATATTTAGATGAAAGTTCATTTATTCTAATTTTGTTTGGACTAAAACTATGGAAGCAAGTGTGGTTTGGTTGCATAATTCTAAAATTCTTGAATCTTTGATTATTAGAATTATTTGTTACAGCGTCGGGGAAAGTGCCGCTTAGAGTTAATATGTGATTTCTTTCCTGCCTAGTTGTATCAATTTCATGCGAGATAACATATAACATATATTTTGGACTTGTATTATTTATTGAATATCTCATCATGTTTTGTCCCGACCCTATTCCATGAGAACCCCCTATCCCCCCTCCTGCTGTAGCATAATCTTCTACAATTTCGGCTTGTGGGTTATAGGCTTCAACTTCTTCACTTACTAAATAACAACCAGTTAAGTCCATATAACTTAACCAGTGTAGATTATTAGGGAAAAGAAGGTTAGGTGCGCTTGCCCTACTTGTTTCTCCTCTCAATACTGATTTATCATGAATTGATATAACATGGACTTCTGTTCCATTAGTTGCTTCCTCTTTGGTTACATAATGCTGACTAACCCTAACATTGATATCTGTTCCTGCTGAAGTAGCATTCGATGTCATGAATAATTTGTTAGGGTTGGAAACCATATCTACTTCATATACTCTAGTAAACTTAGGTATTTTTCCTTCGGGGCTGTGCAAGTAAGAGTAGTTTAGAGTGGTTGACCCGAACTGACCTAATGAAGAAGACTCTACCCTATCCAAATCATCTACACACCTTGCTGAACCTAGAGTAAATGTGCAAGGAGCAATATAACCTGTATCTATTTTTAACAGTGGTTTTAATCCTGCAAATACTCCATCTGCATCATTATTATAAGTTACAAAATCAGCATCAGCATTCGTTACACCTGCCGTTATATCGGTAGAATTAGTCTTAACCTTTCTACTACGAAAACCCGCATGTGCCGGCACATAACTTGCATTAATGGTTTTGCTTTGTATTCCGAATCTTACTTCTTTTTTATTTGCGGAAGTTGCATCAAAATCAATCTGTCTACAACTCACCAATCTTGGTGCTGTCATACCTATGGAAACCTTTGCACCAGTTCCACCTGCTATTTTGTATCTATCTAAAAACACGGGTAAGTGATTCATATATGCTTTTGATTCGTGGTTTGTAATATTAGCAGTAGTGCTACCGCCAAAACTATGAGCATTAACAGCATCAAACCCTACACTTCCTAAACCATCTTCTGGTGAAAAAGTTAATTCTGTTAAAGGTGCAAAAATTTCGCTTCTTCTTTTGCTATAATAATTAGAGTAGTTGCGAGTGACCATTTCAGCGATAGTGTGATTCCCTGCCAGTTGGCTAAATATAGAGTCACCTGCAAAAGTAATAGGGAGTATTAGAGTAGAATCTTCTCCTACCCCTTGCACTGAAGTTTGTGCTGTGGCAGGGTTGCTACCTGTATTTTCGGGGTGTCTATCTAATGCAAACTTAGTTCCTAATCCACCATAACCCGATTCTTTATCTGTTCTAACAGTATCAACATATCCATTGATTGCGGAGGCCAATCCTCTCATTGTCGCCATTTGTAATGGATTAATCAAACCAACTGTTGAGAAATCATTATCGCCATTATATCCTTTTATGTTTGCCGCCCCTACGGTGTTTGATGCGTCTGCTAATTGGTTTCTAGCCACATCAAAATGAAAGAGTCTCATAAACTGACCGTTGGGCGAACTTCCATCTCTATGATTATATCTAGGCACATAAAAATCAGCCGCAGAATTAGCATCTAAATCTGTTTTATGTGCATTGGCTTTTAGATTTATTACTCCGGTGCTAATAGAATCAACAACACCTATGTATCTTCCATTTTTATCACATACTATATCTCCTGCAACTAAACTACTTACAGTTGTTGCCGAGCCAGTATGAGGGTCTACTGTATTTATTACTTTACCACTTATAGAACTAGCAGAAGCCCCTGTATTAATTATTGATAGTTGAGGGTAGCGGTTTATTATACCAATATTTTTGTCTTGCTTAGGTATGTTTTCGGGGTCAAATTGATTATAGAAAATATCAAATGTAACTTCTGTTAATCTCATTAAACTAAATCTTCTTAATTCGCCTATTTTTTTATTGCTTATCACTGACCTAATATTAAATGTATTATAGGAATCGTCTAAGAATTCTAAACTGTTAGTCTTGCCCAACACAGCCTCTTTTGTTTCCGAGAAATCATTCTTTCTTGGTGAATTTATAGTGAGCATTGAATATTCACTTAAACTTCTATCTAATTTTTTATTTAAAAGACTATCCTTTCTAGTGGAAGAATAAGGTAATAAATCACTATTACTAAACAAAAACATTCTAGCAATCTTAGGGTCTATTTGTTCTATTTGGTCTTTAAATTGATGAAGAGATATTAACTTATTGCCTGTTCCTAACATAGTATCATTGCCAAATGTTTTCACAAACGGAAATGGGTTATACAAAACTCTAGGAGAACCTCCCAATTCTACTTGGTCATGACCTATAAAGTGTGAATTTGAAAATTTTTCAAGTGTTTTAGTTTCATAAAATTTATCACCAACACAAGGTATATATCCTCTTGATTCTATTATTTTCTTATTATCGAAAGCATGGAATTCCGAACTAGCAGTAGAGTTAGCAGTAGCGTTTACAGCATTTCCATCTTTATCTCGCATTATAAATTCACCATCTTGGGATGTAGAAGTGTTGTGCTTCCCCACGATATTTCCTACAAATGTATTTTCGGGTATTGCAGGAGTCGAATCAAGATGTGTGATGCTTTGCCCTAGTCTAAAAACATCAAAACTAAAACTATTTGCGCCTCCGCTAATATAAATTTCAAATAGAAATTTTACATATGGGCTACCGGAAAATGTTTGCATCCTACCGTGATTTATAAAATTTAAACCACAAATATCAGTGCCAATTATATTGTTTTTAAGAAAACCGTCAGTATAATACCCTGCATTATATCTATACCCACTACCGTAAAAACCTATTTTACTAGGCTTGTCAACATAAAAATGAAAATCTTTATCTCTAAAGAATAAATGTTTTGTTTTGTTATAGTTTCCTTGTTCTATATTGTTTAGTCTATAATTAGATGCTCCGAAACTAGATTGATAAGAGCCTAGAAAATTATTTCTTATGACACTTCCTAAGACAGTTCTTGCAGTATTACCTGCATTACCACCACTAGTATTTTGTCTTCTGTGAAAAACTTGCTCGCCATTCATTCTATAATTTAATACACTTGTAATATTGAAAGCATTAGCATTATTTACTTTAGGATGAATCAAAGATATGTTTTTAGCACCATGCAAATGACCCCCATTTAAGAAATTTAATTCATGTGTAAGTTTAGAACTCTCTCTAGTAATATCATCATTATTATGTCCATGTAATTTATCAACCACTGTTCCGCTAAGTAGAGTAAAAGTTAAACTAGATTCTAAAGAAATTGTGGCCGCATTACTAATTGTAATAGATTTTACTCCTACAGAAGTTACAGTAGTAGAAGCCGGTATTCCTGTTCCTGTTACCCCCATACCAACAAATATGTCTTCTATTGTTGGTATATCCGTTACAGTAAGATTAGAATTTAACTTACAGGATAATTCGGTTTTACCAACTTCTCTATCTAAATATATTCTAGCCAATGTAGAAGGTAAAGAGAATTCTACATCTGCTGTTGTCCCTGCTCCTGCTGTGCCAGTTATTGTCAATGTGTTGCCATCTATTGAAGTTATAGTATTTCCACTAAAGGCACCATTTCCACTTAATACCATTCCTTCGGAAAGCCCATGACTTGCTGATGCTGTAACTTCAACAGTATTTCCTCCTGTAGACCAAGTAGAAGAATAAATCAATTCTGCACTTTTCTCTACCGAAACAACATTTGCTAAAAATTTTCCATTTATGTAAATTGGTTTACCATGTAAATTTCTTTGACCTCTAAGATGATTAACTGCTGAAAGGGCTTCATCACTATTTACATCTATGAAACTTCTTGCATAGGAAAAATCATGTAGAGTCTTACCTAAATCTTTTTTAGAAAACGAAGTATCTTGGGTACTAGCATAATTAATATCTACTCTTCCTAAAGTCAATGGATTGTAAGGTGCTATTTTAACAACAGTTCCTTTATTCTGTCCTGCTGATTTTTTAGATACTATTTCAAAATCTATTAGAGTATTTATTGTATCAAAGGATTCTGCATTGTCTCCTTCATCTTCTAATATGGCTTGGAAGTGAGCGTCACTCAACATATTAGAAACATCACTTATTTCATAACCTATTGCATTTTCATTGTCACTACCACTAGTCCCTACTAGTCTATCTCCTTCTGCTCCGGTAGGAGTTATTTTAACACCGGAGTTAAAGAATAGTCCCTTATTAGAAGCCCCACTCAAACTAGTAGTGGAATCTATAAACGGATTAGTTGCTAATGCTTTATTTAGGACATAGTTTTTATTCGATTCTTTGAATAAAGTGGCACTATCGGAACCACCGGAAGTAAGCGTTCCAGATGGTAAAACTCTAGTTTCTGCTCTTGAGAAGTCTTCTAATATTATAACCGGCCTCTCTAATTTTTCAATAGAAGTAATGTTAGAAGTAACATCTTTACTTAGTGTTATTTGATTTGAACTAACATTTATTCCAATTACAAAAGTGTCATCGGGAATAACTGAAGAACCTGTTGTTACAGGAACATGCACTATCCTATCACCTATTTCATAATTAGCCACAGTAACATTAGTGACAGTAGCACCCGAAAAAACAAAAGAAGCCTGTTCCGAACTTGCGACTTTAGAAGCAACTTTACCAACATACGACATTGTTCCCGTATGGTGTTTTATGTGTAGTTTATCCCCTACTAGTGCCGCATCATGCACAGCCTTAACAGCAATAACTTCGTTATTACTAAAATTACACGAAGCCGAGCCACCTAAACTAGTTAATTTATTATAAGGACTTTGTGTAGAATAAATAATATCTTGAGAAAACAATGTATTCTTTGTTAATATTGGAGAAATTAATTTCCTAATATTACTTCGACCTGCTAATTTTATTTGAGTTAATCCATTTTCTTTGAAGTTGTCTATTCTTTCTACTTCTCCATTTAACTTTTCTATTACAATAGCATATTGACCCGACATATAATCTAGCATAGTTCCTTGAGAATGGTAGGCCGCTTCATTACTTGTGCTTCCATCCGAGTCAAAATATGCTTTATCCGAGAAAGATAATGTTAGTAGTTTTTTATTTACATCTAATGCAGTTACAGTAGCATATAAGAAGCCAAACTCCCTAGATAAAAACTTAACAAGAACAGTATTTTGTCTGTTCACTACTAGGGGAAAATCTGTAAATAAAGTTTTATCTTTTTTATTATATGCTCTCCTTTCAAGAACACTATCGTTTGCTAAGGTGTAAGAACCCGTAGTAAATATTGATTCTGTTTCTAATCTATTTTCGCTTCTAAAGGTAATGTTTTGAGTTTTACCACTAATAGATGCTATGCTTTGAACAATAACTATTCTTGTGCCAACTCTAACTTCATCGCCAACATTTAGATAACTACCTAAATCGTGGTCTGTTGTTGTTGCGTAAGTGTTACCACTAGGGTTTGCAGTTATTTTAGCACCTATTGTTTTAAATTCGTTAAAGTCGCCACTAAACAACTGATGTCTAATTCTAAGTGGTTCTCCACTATCTATTTTTTCAGTTAATATTCTAAATGGGTCTGCTAAAGTGACTTCGGCCAAAGTTCCCTTTGCTCCCATTGATTCAAGCAATTGGTGGTCTAAAACATTGTATGCTAGGTTTGCTTTATCTTTAGAAAAACTATACGACAAATATCTATATGGGCCGGTATAATCTTGGTCGCCTGTTCCTGTTATAGAATCATTAGCGTCTCTTCTAGCATTAGTAAAACAAGCATCTCTTGTAAAGGGAGTGTAAGTTAATATTGTTTCTCCTTCATTACTAGTATGCGTAGCGGGACTATCTTGATTTTTTAGATTATCAACAAGTCTTGTTTTCAAAGAATGCCTACCGTAGTCTATAATATCTGTTCCAAAATCAGGAGTGGTTGTAAAGAAACTAGTAGTGGCTAAATCATCTGTTGCTCCACTAATAAAATCTAATTCACTATAAATTAAATTATATTTTTTATTGTGGTCTAATTCGTTTTTCTTATCTAAGTTTTCATTGAAGAAAAAGAACAACGGTCTTGATACTGTCGCTTTATGTCCTATACTGCTTTTTATTCCTAAACCCACCGCTACTTCTGTAATGTTATTAGATATAGGTGTAGAGAATAATTTAAACTTAACATTTTTTGCTATTTCATCTCCCAACTTTGGCCTAAACTCAAATGAATCTCCGGCAACATCATCCTCAAATCTTTCCGAAACTTTAGCAAAATGATGCTTGCTTGAGTCATCGGAATGAATCATAACAAAAACATGATGTGTTGATAATATATCGGGGAGAATAGCCCCTGTTTGTGTTAAGTCATCAAAACATTTTATTCTATTACCTTCTGTTACTGCTAAATTCCTATGCTCTAATCCCAAAACATATGTCGCATTGCTAGCGTTAGCACTTGCTTTTTCAGTTAAGGCAAATTCAGTTGAAGAAATTATCCTTTCTATTCTTGCTTGAGTTCCCGTAAATCCTGTTCCATTTACACTTTGTCCAACATACAAAGAGTTAGTATTGCCGCTTGATAGTGTTACCACATTGCTATCTTGTGTAACATTACAGTTAGCCAATGTGCTTCTGCCAATTGAAGTTAAAGTAACAGAACCCGAACCGTCTTCTGTAATAACTACACCAAAAGAGTCTACTGATGTAGAGGTAGCACTAACGCAAAGTTGTGGATTAGTTGGAGTATCATGTGCTGTTTTAGTAAATGTAACAGTTCCGGTTGCTCCCGAATCAGTAGCCGCTTTGCTCATGGTTATATTTGCATTAGTAGATATTGCTGTCACTATGGCACTAGTAGATAAATTAGTTCCGCTAACTTTCATGCCGATAAGAATGTTGCTTGTATCACTTATTGGTAAAGTCACACTACCGGATGTAGCGGTTGTTGTGGATTTAGTTACTGTTGTAGTCGGCCTACTTAATGCTACTACTGTAGAAGTTGTCATTCATCCACCTCCTCAAACCTAAAATAAAATAATGTGTCACTAAAGTTAGGCAATAGATTATTTATGAAAAATTGCTTTTTGATTGTTCTAATCATAGACATTTCATGTAACTCTCCCATAAATTGTTTGTTAGCAATAGCACTTTCTGTTCCTGTTCCATTATTACTAGAAGCCCCAATAAAGTAATCTTCTTGAGCCATAGAAAATGTATTAGATGTAGATATGGTCTGTTTCTTAACTAATATGCCATCTAAGAATATTCTAATTTCTTTACTTGCTTCATTGTAAACACAAGCAATATGAAATTGATTATTGATATAACTAGCGTCTTTGAAGGCGGGAATAAAAATATTAGTGCTACTACTAATACTACTAGATGGAGCAGTATTCAACACAATACTAACACCGGAGTTAATTGAAGCAATAGTTCCTAGTGAAGTAAAATTAAAACCGCTTCTTGTAAAGACTTCTTGCCCTACATGAAATTTAGCAGTTGAAGCCACCGGAACCGTTGTTGTGCTATTCGACCCATCAGTAACCCCTCCAACAACATGAGTTATCCTACCATTTTTATCAAAGCCTTCTAAAGTATCGGCAGTATAAAACCAACCAAAACCCGATGTAGCAGTAATTACAGCCCTATCGGTTGTTACTGTTTGGTCGCTTCCTAATTTTATTGTGACTTTTATTTTATATTCAGCAGGTTGATTTTCATTATGTAATGTAGAATTAACTAATGATATTGTAAAATTAGTGCTAGAAAAAATATTCATTTCATGCACTAGCCTATCAGCAATTGGCATATACTCATTACTTTGAAAATCAGCACTACCCGCATCACTAAATATTGCACTAGGCATCACTTTTGTTGTAGCGGTAACAGTAGGTCTTGCTGTTGCTGAATATTGACCAAAACCATTTATGTCATATGGAGTAAGTATTGCTTCAAAAGTAAAATCTCCCGTGTGTTCATATATACCATACGCTTCATTATCCGAAGTGATAGGAACATTGTCGCTATAATCTATTCTAACATGACCATTACACATTACAGGGAATACCAAACCACGCTGTTTTCCTATAAGTGTATCATACATATTATCACCTACGATGGAACTAATAAAGCAATTTCAAAATCTAAACTAAAACTTAACTCGAAAGTTTCAGCACTCATTTCACAACTAAACTGTCGAATAAAACCAGTCAAGCCTGTATCTGTATCAGCATCGGGAAAAGAAGATATTTTTGCAGGAACACCTACATTGTCTAAAGCATTATTATCTCCTCTCGATGCAAAATTAAACGGAACATTTTGTCCTGCACTTCTTTCACTATTAGCATTAACAGTTTGTGTCCATGTTCCACCTGCGGCTTCACAATCGGTTTTATTTTTATGGTCAGTAATACTGCATGTTCCTCTAAAATTATAATCACTAGCAACAAATGAGGGCATCAAAACTATCAATTCATTAAACGCTTGATTTGTAGCGAACCCTGTTGAATCAACGCCCGATGCAATCATTTGAGCAATTTCGTGTGCTGTAAATTTAATAGCATCACCCACTTCACTTTTTGTTACGGTTTGGTCTAATATTACTCCACTAACTGATATTGTTTTTTGTGCCATGCCTAAATCTAATGCCGCAGTTATTGACTCACCAGTAGCAACACCGGATAACGGAACTTCAAAAGAAGGAATTGTTTTACTAACACTTATGCTAACTGATGTGGCTTTTAATTCTATTACATTCGTGGTCAGGCCATTAGACGGCTTATGTGCTTGTAACTTAAGATAGACACTACTCATTTAATCACCTCACAAACCCACTAGAAGATACACTTCGTTGTATTTTATTTGTTATCATATTACCCAATTTATCGGCTATTCTTCTTAGTTCAGCATCCGATGTATCTTTGGCATTTATTGTAACATTAACAGTATTGTTGAAAACACTACTATTGTTAGTTTGAGAACCTGCTAACATTTTCTTACTGTCAGCATTACTATGCACTCTTGAGCCTTTTGGTAGATTGACTATTTCTGCGCCCTTTTCTCCCACTACTGTTAATCCACCATCGGAAACTCCTCCATCTGCCATGAAAGGAAGTTTAAAACTATCTTTTACTTTAGCAATTATGGCGAATATTGCCGCAACAAAGAGAGTAATGAAAGCAAGAGGCAATGCAATGGTAGCCAATGTATTAAGAGCAAAGGCCGCTAATAATTTTACTAGTATTGCACCAACAATAAACTTACCAACTGTAAATAATATATCATTAAAGTCTCCGTTCATTAGTCCTTCAAATAAATCAATTGCAGTATAAAATAAACTGACTAGTAGAGAAAATCCTAATTTTAATAAAACTTTAGCCGCCAATTTTGCCATATCAAAGAGAATCATCCCCATCTCACTTACTTTTTCTAATGCTGTGTTAATGTCACCGCTAAATAGGGCTACCCCTGTTTCATACAACACTTGAGCCAAATCCATTACCATAAGTCCTATGTCTATTATGTCTTCTATTGCCCCCATTCCTTCAAAAAATTGATATGCATTGTGTAGCATTTTTGCCAAAACTAGGAACGCTAAGATACCCATAGTTACAAATATTAATGTTCTAAACAAATAATTCAAGACTCCTTTGGCTAACTTGGTAAAGTTTCTCATAAAGTTATGAAACTTTAATACTCCTGCCCCGATTTTAGAAATAACATCAATTCTTTTCCCTATTCTTGTTATCAACGGAGGCATTTCAGCGACTCCTTCTCTTTTTCTATCTCCTTGTGTTCCTAAAAAGAAATCTCCGAATTTTTTTGAATCTTCTACAAATGTTTCATTGAAACTTCTACTCATTGATTTTCCTATTCCTTTTTTCAACCCCTTCATTCTTTCCATGAAAGTTTTATTTTCAAGATTAACACTTTCTTGGATTATAGCATCAGTTTTTGCGTCTTTAAACACTTTTTCGGTTGCTTTTGCTTTATCAGCCAACTCTTCTAATCCTTTAGCATACGCCTTTATTGGACTACTGCCAGTTAATACCGCTTTACTATAAGCCAAAGTGCCTTTTATTGCCTCTTTTTGCTCATCGGTATGCGCTTTTTGTATTTTTGTTAATTCATTAACTCTTTCTCTTTGTGTCATTAGCCCTTCGCTAACTTTTTTATTCATTTCAGCCACAAGTTCATTTTCGTTTTTAATTCTTCTAAACTCCTTTCTCATCTTCTCATTAGATTTGACGAGATTAATTACCTGTTCATCAGCCTCTCTTTGTGCTTTACTATTTTTCTTAGAAGCCTGTTCTATCAAAGCCAATGAATCTACAAATGCTCTAACTTTGTTTTGTAGTTTCCATATAGGACTACCCGATACTATTCTTGAAAAGATAGTCCATTTTTTGCCCGAACCCGATATATTATCGGACATTTTGATAAGTCGTTTAGTAAGACCTTGAAATTCTAAACCTGCTTTGAAAGTTACTGTATTTAAGTCACCTAGATTATTAATCATTTTGGAGACTTCATCTTCGGCCATACTAATTACCTGCTTGTCTTTTTACTTTCTCTAATTCTTCATGTTTAATCTTTTCCATGTTATAATGAACTAATAATAATTCCATCACTAAACTAGATGGCATTTTATAAACTTCTAACGGACTTATAGATAAAGCCGAAGCCAAAGTATAAGTCATAATTAAAAATGCTATTCTTGGTTCTGTTTTTTTACCTCGAATAGCATTTTCAATCATTCGTTTTTTTCTTCATCCTCCTGTAAAACATTCATAGGATTTGGTAAGATTTCTTTTAATTGATTGCCAACATAAGGACTTAGCCTTAGCATATCAAGTGTTGAGAGTGATGGTTCTGTTTTTGAAATAAAATTCTCGACCATATAACGATACATAGAGTTAATATCAATATCTACATTTTGTGTCCTAGCATCTAATTTCATTATACTATTCATCGCTTTTTCGGATTCTAGCCATGTGGGTTCTTTTACCCACACTTTTAGGTATTCGTCTTGGTCGGGTGCTACTTTAACATAGTGTAGCGTAGGCTCTTGTAGCGCAAATAGCGCATCTTTATTCTTTATTACTTTCTTTTCAGTCATATTATCCACCTTCAAAACCAACAAACAAACAAACGGTGTTGGTGGAATTTATAATTACTCGGCCTTTGGAGTTTCTTTTTTCTCCTCCTTAGCCTTTTTAGCGGCTTTACGGGCTTCTGCCTTTTTAGCCGCTTCTAATTTTTTAGCCATTTTAGCGTTAAATTTTTCGTGATATGAAACCATTTAAATCATCCCTGTAAAATCCAATGAGTTGTAGTTGTGCAATTGGTTAAGGTTCTTGGCATCAATGTAGCCTCAACTGTAATTGCGCCCTTATCATCGGGAACAGTCCATGTGTTAGCACTTGTAAAGTAGTCATCGAAAGCAAGAGTAAATGATTCTCCACTATCTTTAGTAAATACTAAATCAATAGATTCGGAAACATTATTATTTTCATCTTGGTTCAATAATTCTGTAAACAATTTATCATCAGTAACCATAGCAGTAATAGCAATTTCATAAGTTCTTTGTGCAGGAAGGGCATCCTTTACTCTCTTATTACCTGCACCCAAAAATCTTTTATCTTGTAGATTGTTATTGATGGTTAATGTAAAGTTTGTGATTTTCAAGAACTGTTGTCCATATACACTCATAGTTCCATCGGAAAAGAAAAACGGTTCTAAATGAGTAGCCTCGTCAGTAAAATTAAACAAACTTCTGTTGGTAGATTGTCCACCTCTTGACTCATATCCTGTGCTTGGTGAAGCCAATGATTGCGGGATTTCATTTACTGCTCTAGTGTTTAAATCCAAAGTCATTTTAACTTCTTCATTTTCATTAGCAGTTAATGTCAAAGTATTAACTCTATTTCCTCTAGCGATTCTAACAAAGTTAATGTCTTCTGCATCATTATCTTGGTCGGATTGAAAGTTATTTGCGACATCTTTCGTTAATGAATATTCAAGACCAAAGGAAGGTAGATGCTCACCATTAGTTTCTTCAAACTTGTATGTGATAAAGCCCCCTGTCGCCGGAACAGGAAAAGTAATGTCATCTAAATCTGATTCTGTATTATCAACAGTAAATAACAAAGGAGGAACAATATGAGTTGTTCCGCTTACAGTATTTGCTCGATAGATAAATGGCCCTTCGTCTACATGAGATGTTGCGCTCGTTCCGTGAAAATATAATCTATTATCTGTAGTTCCCGATTTAGAAGAACCCGTATGATAAGAAGCGGGATGATTACTTGAAGAAGTAGAAGCAGGAGTTAATTCGGTACACTTTCCTAAAGCATAATAAAGCCATGTTACTTGATTACAAACTATTCCTAAATTACCACCACTAGCAGTTTCTATTCCTTTATACTGATGTGTAAAGTTTCTTGTGCCACCTAAAGATAAGTTGAGTTGTTTCATTTCAATTTCTGTATTTGGAAATGTTGCACTTTCTAAAAGTCCAAGCCAGTTATCGGCATGTAGTCTTGTTTTACCTGTTCCATCATTATCGGAGTCGGGAGCAGGACATGGTGCGCCATATGCTTTTAACACAAACTCATCACCTGCCGCTACTGCTTCGGAAATTGCGGGAGATATAGTAAAAGTATCATGGTCATTTCCAGTCACAATATGAGAAGAAGTATACTTACCACTATCGGAGGCATTGTAAAAATCAATTCTACAACCAATATACAAATTAGGAACTAATTGGAAGTGCGCTAAATCCGCTTGAACAAGTTGAATTTCTGTCGTGCTTGACCCTTCTGCTTTAAAATAAAAATCTAATTCGGGAACTAAAGTCATAGTTGCCCCGCTACCTAAAAATATGCTACTGTTTTCTACTGCCATGCTTTCATCTCTCCTTTCCTTTTACTTACTTACTAAGGGAGTGCTAATGCGAATCGTTTTGTCTCTACTGTCAATTTATAACCGAATAACCTCTTTGACCTATCGTTACTTTCGCTTCTTGAACCTACAAATACTTGATGAAACTTAGAACCATCACTTGCAGTATACCCAGTACGACCTCGCTCAAGTGCATGACGGGCTATCAAGTATAAAGCCTTTAGCCTGTCTTTTCCAAAGGCGGCATCCGTACCTGCTCTTTCATCATGTATGGTTCTTATATGCATTGTAAATGAATAAGTTTCATTTCTCACATCAAAAGTAGTGGTGGGATATTCTATGTTTTGGGAGTCTTCAAAGAATATAATTACATCTTTAGCAGTTAAATCATATCTAGCCCCTCTATTCTTATCTAATGTTCTAACATCAACAAAGTTAGGAGTTCCTGCATGGTCGGCAGTTATTTTTCCTTCGCTAATTAATGTTGTAACAGAAGAACTCCATTTACTTGAAACTAAATCAATAAGTAAACTTACTTCATCCATTTTATCGCCTCAATGCTTTTTTAAAATCATCACTTATTTTTTGAGATATTGCCCTGCTAAAGTTTTCTTGTGCATTTTTAATCATTTCATCTTTACTAAAACTAATATCAATACCTAATATTTCGGATAATTCTTGCATGGCTTTTTGTCTTTCCATTTCTATTTGTAAAAATTTCTTGAACAATTGTATCTCTTGCATAGAAATCACTCAAGTAAGTAAACCAAATCACCCTTTCCTTTCAGTATGTCCATTGCCTCTTTAGTTAGAATATCATACTTTTCTTTAGTAGATATATTACCACCAGTTTCAGCAATCATAATCGTTTGGTCATCATGTCGTAATAATTCAGCCGCTACTAGCATTGTTGTGGCTTTATGTATAGCCGATGGGACACGACTTGAACCCGCAACATATGTAATAATAATAGAGTTTTGAGTATGATATGGATAATCTCTTAAGAAAAAGATTCTACCGTCATCCTTGATACTCCAAAAACTACCCAATCTTTTCATGTCTTGCTTATCAGTGAATATCTCCGAAGAGGATTGTGAATTCTGTCCTGCTTTATCTGTAACTGTTATTGTGCATCCCGAACCATCTTCTCCTGCTAAAAGACTTGAAATGTTAATTTTATATCCATCATCGGGGTCAATAGAAGCATAAAAGAAATCACTTATGCTTAAATTATTAGGTGAAGATGTCCTCTCTTTTTCTCTATTTGCTCCTGTAAACTGTGCTGTATTTGCAGGAAACTCTTCATTAATCAAATGACAAATATCCCTCGCTGTTGTTTTTGCGCCAAATCTACTGTCGAATGTATTATGTGCCGACATAGTTCCTTCTCCTTGAAAAAACAACTCAAAGGTATCACCGTTATTTGGTAATTGTAAAGTTATTTTTCTAAGGTGTTGGAAATTGTCGGGGTCTAGTGTAACGCTTGCTTGGGCTGATGCTAACTCAAGATAACTATTACCTTGCCAAACCTTCAAAGATATTACTTTTTTTAGTTTCATTGTGGCTAATTGTATAAACCCAACATAGCCACCATAGTATGCTTGCATTGGATGTCTAACAAACTCAAAGTCATGAAATTCATCTTTGTGTATAATGGGTCTATATGAACGCTTTACTTTATCATCAACTATGCCTTCTATGTTCTTGATTATCTTACCTACTTGGGCTTGACTAGGAAAAGTAGAAGATGTAAATGCAGGTATTTGTAACATATCCGATACTGCGTCTTTATCAGTATAGAATCCTTTACCTGTTGAATAATCTACATCAATAGATGTATAGTCACTTGGGGATGATGCTATTGCCATTGTATCAAACCTCTCTTTCTAATATATTTAGTTCTTCTTTAATGTCAAATATAAAATCTCTCGCTGTTCTTGTTGATTTTAAATCGGGCTGTGACTCCTTTTTATATGCTGTCTGTAACTTTCTTAAGTTTACATTTTTATATTTTATAGTGCTAGGTTGTCTATTAAATTTACCTAAAGAATATGTATAACTAGTTGTAGTTTCTCCATCGGAATCTTTTGCAGTAAAAGCGAACCTATCAATAACTAATCTAAAGTCCATAACCTTAGTAACATCTCCTATGGTTTCACCAAAGTATTGTTTGTCCAATACTTTATTCGGGTCATTGTATAATACTTCTAACATTTCACTGGTTTCAACATCCTTTTTTTCTCTAGCAGGTAAACCTTTATCGCTTTCTTTTATTCTTTTATCAATAAATCTTCTTTTATTAGTTAAATAAGTTTCAAATATCGGTTTCAAAAAGTTATCACCGTCTTTACCTATTTTACCTAACTCGATTTCATATCTACTTTTGTCAAAATCGGGCAACAATAATAGATGCTTTGCTTTTAATGGGTTATTCTTTGGATTATTATATCCTATAACTCTTATTTGACTTAACATATCTCTATTCGTTGTAACAGTGTCGGCCACATTACCAAAACTTTTGCCGCCTATTGTTACTTCACTAAGAACTCTTTTTAAGTCGTCTAATATGTCCTGCTCAACAGGTTCATCAATCTCTTTTTCTAGGAATTCTTTAAACAAACCTTTTGTTTTTTCTCTTTCTTTTTCAGTAGTTTCATCTATTATTTGTTCTTCTTTTGCTCTAAAGTCCTTCTCTTCTTCGGCACTCTCAAGCCTATCAAACATTTCATCTACTTGTTCTTCAGCCGCATCTTTAATATATCTTTCAATATCTTGTAAAGCAGGACTCTTAATGGAAAGTTGTTCTCTTAAACTATCAATAAAATTATCGAATACAGGTCTAAGTTTATCTGCTTGTTTTTTAAGTTTAGAATATTCTTGTACCGCTTTCTCTCCTTCTTCTGTGTCTTCATATTGTTTTCCAAATATTATTTCTAAACTATCTGCCGCAGTTTTCTGTTCTCTACCAGTCGTTGTGGCTATAGGTATAACTTGTTCTCTATAAAGAGGACTATTTTCTAAAGATAACTTTTCATCATCTCCGCCCCCAATAGTCATTTTAGTTTCTTGTTGGATTTTTTTACTTGTTATAATATTAGGAAGTAATATATTCCTTAAGTCTGTTTCTTTTCTAATAAAACCTGCATCGAATAATGCCTCCGCTTTGGGGTAGGCACTTTCTTCGGTGTTAAGATTGTCTATATAGGCATCGTTGCTTAATTCAGTAAATGTAATAATTTTAGTTTTTTTGTTTTTGTTTCTATGAGATTTTTCTTCAACATTAAAAATATTATTACCATCGTCATCTTTTAATTCTTTAAGTCGGTCTAACTCACTTTTAGTTAAGCCCTGTCTAATCCTAGATTGACTTGCTTTTGTTGCCTTTGTATCTCTAAAAACGCTTGCTAATTTTTGACTTGTTAAATCTTTTAATTTTATTTGTGCGAGTTCTTTTCCGATTTCATTAGTTTTTAAAAAACTTTCAATATCACTTTTTAGACGCAATTGAAACCTGTCGTCATCTATTATACCTTTTGAAACTATATTTCCCTTGTCGTTTAATTGACTTAGAAGTGATTTATTCTTTAATGCTGACAATGCTTTTTTATAAACAGTTATGAATTTATTTTCATCATATGTTTCAGAACCGAAGTTCTTTTCCTTTACATCATCGGGGTCTACTCTTTCAGCGTAATCTTCTGTTCCTTTTCCGGTAGAACCTTCCGCTAAATAATCAAACAAAATAAACTCGGCAAATCTTTGAGTTGCTATAGGTTGAGTCCAAGATAGAGGACTACCTTTAGCATCTTTTATTCTCAAAAAGAATCACCTTCACATTAACCATTTAGCCCAAGCCGCACCTTTTTGTATAGCACTACCTAAACCTAATCCGCTTTGTGGAGGTTCGTAACTCATTTGTCCTTGAGCATCTATCCAATATGGTCTTCCATAGTTATCTGTGCCTGTTGGTGGTATAGGATAGCCACTACCATTATTCATAGCACCTTGCATCTGTTGATATTGTTGAGTTTGTCCTGTTAGTCCTGCTATTGCCATACCTGCTGTCGGTTGTGCCATTTGTTGCATGCCACCACCACCGCTAAATCCTTGAGATTCTAGGTATTGCTGTTTTGCTAACTTTCTTTGATTAACAACTTCTGTATTGATTGCCGCATCTAATATCTTTTGAATGTCTAATTCAATATTTTCTTGAGTTATCTTTTCAAATTCTCTCATAGCATCATTGTGTATTCTTAACATTCCTGTTGTAGAATCTGTTGTAAATTGTAACTTAGCCAACATCTTACTAACTACTCTTTCCACAACATCTTCCATAAGTTTCTCTATTTGTGTTAAAAACATTTGACCGTGATATTGAAAGAACTCCTCAACATGATTGTCTTGTAAAGAAAGTAAATTATTTACATTCTTGAATTGTTGGTCGCTTTGTGCTTGTACTGATGCCAAGACTGTTCCGTTACTTGTTCCTAAAATTCCCATATCATTCACCCTGTTCTCCTTTAATTAGATAATTAACTCTTTCTGTATTTAGTTGTATTTCCGCCATCAATCTAACTATTTCTGCCATTTGTGTTTCTGCATCGGTAGCCGGTGTTGGTGGCGTTATAGTCCATCCCATGCTAGTCAACCTCATAACATCTTCTTTCGTTAAGTTGTTTAATTGTTGTCTTTTCAACATAGAAGGCATTTTGGCTTTAGGAATAAACGCTTTAAAATCTAATCCGTGTTCATCTGCCAATATTTGTTGTTGTAGCATTTCCATTTGTTTATGGATAGCCGCATGTCTAGGGCAGTAAGTTCCTCTAAGCGGTCTTCCTTTCTCTACTTTATCTAGCGGTATTGGTGGCCTTAAGTAATCTCCTGCTTCCCAAATTTGATGAGTTCCACAAACTACACATCTATCTTTAAAGTTAAACTTGTGACCATATCTTATGAAGAGAACCTTTTTCTTTTCCGGTAACAATACTTTTCTTATTTCTTTCATTTGCTTCTTTGGTTTTAGCGCATCAAACTTATAATCTTCAATTGGCCCAACTGCTCTATATTGTTGCAGTTTAGGTAAAAAAGCGTTCTTTGCTTGTTGCGTGTTTATCAAATTCGGTTGCTGATACATCTTTCATTCCTCAATAATCCTTTATCATAGTGGTTATTCCTTTATACACCATCTCAGGGTCGGACTTAGCCGATACTATATATTTGAAACAAGGTATACCCTTGTCATTTAACTGCCTCATTCCATACTTAAAAGGTTCAAATATTTCATGTTTGTCTATAGGATTGTCACTTTTATACTTCTCTCCCCACATATCATATTTATTTCCCCATATACCAACTGCCATAGGATAATCCGCCTCTTTTTTCTTTCTACCCGAAGGCCATCTATCTGCTACAATAGTATCTACTAAAAATTTCCATGCTAGTTGATGGTCTAAATTAGAAGGAGAATCTAAATGCCTGTGGTCTATCATAAAAATAATATATCTTACTTTACGCTTTTGCATATCTTTGACCCATTCTTTCCAATAGATTGCTTCCCCTCCCAAGTCAGCACTCTTAATTGTGTGAGAACTACCATCAATCTTAACATTCTTTCTAGTGGCTCTATGTAAACCAACGGTTCTATCTTTTATTGTGGGAACTTCTCCCCTTGTTCTAAGTTGGTGGCTTAGGGTTGTTTTACCAACCATTGTAGAACCATAAACTCCAAAATTAATTGCATGAACTTTTTTGTAAAAGCCTATTATTGCTTCACCCACAAGAATAGCAAAGCCAGTCATTATGGACATTTAATGCCCCCAAATATCCTTAGCCCTCTCTATAATCCAACCCATTATATTAATGTCAAAGACTCCCATAATATTACCTATCAAAAATGCTGATAATCCAACACAACTTCCCCAAAAATACATCTTCATTTTTATGAAGAACATATCTGCCGAATGCGCTCGACTTTGATTATATACATAGTCGGACTCACTAAAGCCCATTATGTCGCCAAAGACCAATCAACCACAACCTACTGTTGTATAGTTGCTAAAAATTCATTTCCTATTGTGTTGTCATCGTAATCTTCAGTGGTAGCCATAACTCCGTTTCGCCAGTTTTCACGCCTTACTGTGCCGAACTGCTTCATGCTATCTTGTAGTTTAGATTTGATTTGTTCTTCTCTTTGTAGTCTTTGGAAATGATTTTCTATCTGTCTGTCTAGTAATCGTATCTCAATCTTATCGTTTAGTGATAGGTCAAACAATGCTTTCATAACCATTATTCCACCCACCGTAATAAGCCCAAACAGAACAGAATGTGCTAATGCTCCGTAAGGGAAATTTAATCCATAAGCAGAATAAAAATATACATTCGCTCCGCTAACTGTTCCGACAAATAAAATTGTCATAACTAATCTTGTGTCTTGACTTAGTGCCGCCATAATAAAACCTCAATTGAACTCGACAGAAACATTGGCCGTAGAACTTCCTGCTTCTGTTACTTCCAAGAATATTCCACTCCTACATAGAACTCCATGCATATCGTATTCAAGATTATAATGTCCTGTAACGCTATGATGTATTCTCGCTACTTCTGTTCCGGTATTATCCGTTCCATTAAAAACTTTAATTGTAACTGCCGCATTAGAAGCAATTGTAATTGCCGCATGAATGCTAACTAACTTAGCGTTTTCACTACTTACAATTGCACTTGCCCCTAATACGCCGCTACTTCTACAACCGCCTATGCCCGCCATACTATCACCTGTTCAATCTATGGAGAAAGACTCCACCTATTTAATGTAGCGATTACTCTTTCTTTGTTTTAGAAGGAGTTTTTGCTTTAGGTTTAGGCTTTGGCTTAGGTTTAGGAGTTGGTTTCTTACGAATAACTTCTTTCTTAGGAAGTAGTTCGTCTGCTAATTCTTTAACAGTTGAAATATCTTTTCCTGTTTCCTTACAACCCATTAGAACTAGTTTTTCATTAAGTCCTAATAACTCTTCACGGTCTTCTTCACTAAAACTAAAGAAATAATTTGGGTCGGAAAGACGAAGGACAGCCCATTTTACTGAAACTGTCGCTTCTTCTTTCCTTGTTATTTCTTGTTTTGGTGTAATGTTAAGCCTACCGATTTTTGAGTTATCAGTTAATCTAACTGTTACCAATCAAGCCACCTCAAAGGTTTCCATAAACTCTTACTCTAACCGAGCCAAAGTCCACTGAACCGCCTTCTTCGTTAGCACCGCTTGTTCCGATTATCACATTAAGTTTGAATGAGGTAGTTCCTGCATACAAACCTGTTGCTGATACTTCGGGAACAACTAATCCAACTACTGAATCTTGTCCTGTAACTATAACTTGAGTAACTGTTGATAGACCAAGTGCTGAAGCCAATACTTCTAAACCGCCGGAAGCGTAAGTGTCCATATCTATTAGTGCATCAACCACATATTCATCACCACTAACTTTTGGTCGGGTAACTCCTTTATGGTCTGCTAATAATGTTACTGTTAGTGCCATTATTAATCACCTTACTGTCCAATTGCTATGAAAGTTCCAGTATCACCGCTTGTTGTTACAATTGTTACTGAACCACTAGCCAAAGGTAGTGTTTCATTGACAACTGCCGCCGCCGCTTCTACTGCTGAACCTGTATGTCCTAGAACACACACATCAACTCGACTTAATCCAGTAACGATGTCGCCACCTGTTACCGAGTCTGCGTTCCATGTTCCATAGACAATCTTCATGTTTCCTTCTAATATTTGCTCGTTTTCTATTGTATAACTAAATGCCATATTTCTTCACCTCATTGTATGTTTGTTATTTTTCCTTGTCCTCTAAAAAATGAACATCCTACTTCACCAATTGTTCTGTATAATGCCCTGTTACCTAGAGTTCCAACACCGAATGGATTTCCGTTAGCAATACCATCTTCAAAGTATTGAGTTGGCTTCATAACGGATAGCCATAGGTGGTCTGTATCAAGGAATAATAAATCGCTTAGTTTTGTTGAAGCACTACCTGTTTGGCACATATCCTTTACAGGAATAAGTGGCAAATCATAATAAGTAGCAACTCTAAATCCAACTTCTTGACCCTTTGTTCCTCTAACACCGTTTACGGTTGGTACGATTTCTTTTCTGTCCATGAATCTTTCTTGACTTTGTAACAAGTCAGCGATTGCTTGAATAGTATCATATCCAGTTAGAATAACCTTTGGAGAACCACCGGCTAGTCTTAGGTTTCTAATCATATCGTTAAGTCTTGTTAGAGTTAGTGAACGAACATCACCACTAGCATATCCACTACCAAAGTCTACTTCTGCATCAAGGAAAGAAGCGGCAGTAAATCTCTCTCTACCGTAAATTTTTCCTAGTGCGTTAGAAGCGGAAGCGGTATCAGTTGCGATAACTCCGCCATCAATTGCTAGTAGTTCTGCTCTTGAAGTAATAACCTTGTTTAGAGAAGTATAGTTGTTACCGATATTTGGCATAGCGGATGATTCACCATAATGCTCTAGTGGCATAACCAACATTTTGTTTTGAACTTCTGCATGGTGCTTACCCATATCTTCACGCATTTGCGCTCTAATATCGCCAATACCATCATCAATTTGTGCCATTTCCATAGCAAGTTCACTGAAATCAAATTGGTGTGCAACTACTTTAGGACTCATGTTAAGTTGTGCATAAGTTGGTGCAATTGGGCCAAGTCCATCAGCCGCAGTTGAAAGTCCTGCGTTTTCAGGAACACCACCGATAAGGTCTGCTCTTGGGCTATCCGAACCTAATTCTCCTAGTGTTGCATTACCTGTTGCATCAACAGTAAACAAGTTACCGCTTCCACCGGCAGGTCGTGATTGTAGAACTCTCCATCCGCTAGAACTGTAAGGTCTTTTTGAAATCATTGAAAGAGCATTAACTTCTCTATTCAACATAGACCATACTTTCTGTCCGTAAACAATGTTGTAAAGTGCTGATACATCACTGACAGCACTACCGGAGAATGCCGGAGAACCATCATGTCCTGTGTGTATTCCACCAATAGCACCGGCTTGCTTCAAAAGAGCGTTACCGGCAGGTAGATTGTTTATTCCATATGTGCTTGCTTCTAAATCTGCGATTGTATTAATATAACCTGTCATCTTAAATTCCTCCTACCATTTTGTGAATGTCCGACCAATCCATGTTAGCCATCTCATCCATACTTGGGAGTTTAATTGCGGATTCTTCTTGTGCCTTTAGGATAGTTTCCTTTTCTGCTGTCAAAGATTTCCTTAGTTGTGTAAATTCATCCTTAAGAGAAGCAATCTCGCTTTGTGCATCATAGTTTGCTTTTGCGATTGTGTTTTCTCTTTGTGAAACTTCTCTTGAGAATCTTGCTTCAAAAGACTTCTTTAGGTTGTCATAAGCAAGTGTTTCAAGTTGTTCTTGTCGGAAAGCCTCATATGCTTTCTCAATGTTTCCAACTGACAAATCTAGTGTGTCAAATTCACCGTTACCAAAAGCCTTTACGACTGGCATATCGGAGGAAGTTGGTTTACCATTGTTAATTACAATACGGTCAGCAGGTTCTCCAATTTGGTTTCCTGCACCATCAAGAGTTCTTAAGTAAGCCTTTGCTTCTTCATCTTGATATTCGCCCATTTCTGTTTCATCAGACTCTTCCATGTCTTCATCAGCCATTTCGTAGTCTCCTCTTTCCATGTCATCATCAGCCATTTCTGTTTCTTTCATGCCTTTCTCATCGTCTAGCAACTCTTCTTCTTTACGAAGCGTATTTACTTCTTCTAGCAAAGTATCTAACTCCGCTAATGCTTTTTCTAGTTTTTCACTCATGTTTATTTCTCCTTTATCTTGTTTCAAAATATCGAATCTCGCTTCGGGGTTAATTCCTTTTTCGCATATAGTAATTTCATGCAACTCTAACTTGCTGATTTCGTTATACTCACCCAAGTTTTCACTACTTTTTTTTACTTTTTGGAGGGCTTGTCCTCCTATGCTAAAAGACCTCAATGACCCTTTGCGAATGTTTCTGCCAACTTCTTTGGCTTTTTCTATATCGTCTCGTAGTTTAATTACTACAAAGAAACCAACATCATCTACTTCAGATTTCCAAAGCCTTCCTGTGCTGTCTCTATAAGAATCTACAACTTCTCCAACTTGAACATTGGAATGATTTGTCATAACATTTCTAAATTTAGAGTCTCCCATAAATTTAGTAACTGCTTCATTAAGTGCCTTTAGTGTGATTAAGTCGTTTTGCTTATCAACTATTTCTATGCTAGCATATCCGCCAATCATTAAATCATCAGTGCTAGCCTTGAGGATGGAGAACCCATCATTTCTCGTTGCTAATACTGCCGATGACATTTCGCTCAAAAGGAAAAAATTTTCTTTTGATATATAATACACACGGTTATTTTAAACGATTAATCCTCTTTTGGAGGTAATTTGAGAACGCTATATTTATCTTCGTAAATATTCCATAGCCCTTTATCTGCATCAGCATCAGCAGGTTTCTGTTCATAGCCTGTCCATGCTAACCACATTTCTTTTCCTTTAACCTCAAGCATTCTAACATGAAGTTTGGTTTCAAATTTATTTCCATCTAAGAAATATTCATGGTAGCCCTCCTTTTGAACACCTAATTTGACATCGCCACTATCAATTAATTTACGCTTAGAAATATTCTTAGCAACAATAGCAGGGAACTTACCTGCCTTTCCAAACAATTCAAACACATCGTCTTGTGAATCTAATCTAACCATCCAGTTGATGTTTTCATCACCTAATTTCATTACTATGTTTAAGTTATCATCATCTCTAAGATATATCTTGAATTCACCACTTCTGTATTTTTCGGGAGTTTTATATTCTTTTTTGATAGTGTCCATCAATATTTTGTCATTGTCTGCAAATAACTTCTTTGTTTTAGCATCAAAAGATATTCCATCTCTATTTTCAAACCAATCTTTAACTCGACTCTCTTTACTATCTAAAATAGTTTGATAGTCATTTTTGTGGTTCACAGTTAAAAAATTATGAATTTTTTTAGCGGTTTTTGCACCCTTTTCTTTTAAGAAATTAAATATAGCAACAGTAAGTTTAGATTGTTTTGTTTTCATTATTTCTTCTGCTTGTTCTTTCCACAGGTCTAAATCCATTAGTGCATTCTTAGCCATTAAGTTATCTTCTTCAAACCCATAGATAGTAAAGCCATCCATATCTCCTTTAATTATAATATTGGCTTCGCCGTGAATATGGTCAGAAACTACAATACCTTTCTCTACTTCTTCTACATTATATTTCAAAGACTTATCCGTATCATTAATTAGCATTTGTAGAGTAACTAACTTATCCGGTGTTTTACTTTCAGCGATTTCATTTATCTTTGCTGAATAAACAACTGGCTTACCCTTAACTTCTTTTACTTTATCAATAGAAACTCTAACAACTTCTCCGACATCTGCTGAAACTTTAGTATTAGTAGCACTACCTACATTAAGATAGTTTACGCCTTCTATTTTTTCACCGCCTTCTTCAACTGGCCCTGCTCCTAACTTGTAAGAAAAGTTAGAACCACTCTTTTTCTTATCAAGCACAATTAAATCTAATTCAACAAAGGGCTTCCATCTAATCCACTTAGGATTTTTCTTAGTTCCCAAGAAGTATGTAGAAGTCGCATCTTTAATCATAGCCCCTTCTGCTGTCGGCATTTCCATAATTTTCTTAGCATATTCTTCAACATCTTTTAGATTGTCTGCGACTCTAGTGTCTTTTTTAGATGGGAATGTTAAGTCTTCACTAGAATGTATAGAGTAGTTGTTAAACATTATCTGCATTCTGTTTTGTAGTGTATCTTCCATAAGGTTTTCTTCATTGTGTCTCATAATGTCAAATACATGAATTCTTGGTTTGCCCTCTCTTTTTCCTTCTAGGTATTCTACTACCTCTTTTCTTTTTAACGAATCTTCACCATCAAATAAAACTAAAGAAGCATCTAAGATGCAATCGCCAAAATGTTTTTTCTTTAGTTCTTCAATTGCCTCTTTACACTTTGATGTAATATCTTTACCTGTATAATCATAGGCTTTTATATTTTTATCTATTTTATGCAATTGAATTCTAAATCCATCATACTTTTCTTGAACATAAAACTCACCACTAAATCCTTTTAGTTCATTCATGTCTTCTATTGTAAATATTCTATACATTGGTTTGTTAGGGACTATGAAATCACTTTGGGCTTTTTCTTCATCGGATTTCTTTTCTTTTAGAATAATCTTACTATCTTCTTTTTTATCATCCTTTTCGTCTTTAGCCTTAGCCTCGTCTAAATCTGTATCTATATCTTCTAGTTCAGCCCATTCTTCTTTAGTATTCTTAGATAAGAATATTAATTCTAACATATTCATAGCGGCCTTTACTTTAGACTCCACCTTTTTAGAATCTTTATCGTCGCCATAATGTTCTATGATGTAAAGTGCCACATCATCAACTTCTAAGTCTAGCCCAGTTAAACCCTCAGTAATGTCATCGGGCTTCATATCTTTAATTGAATATGCTTCTTTAGGTAGGGCTTTATCATCTTCTCTAATAGCATAGTGAACAAACTTAATCATAAGTTCGGGTGATTCCAATAATGCTTCTAATACATTACCTTTGAATTTTTTAGCAAAAGGGTCACTGACTTCTTCCGAAGAATATCTTAGTGCTTTAATTCCTTGATATAATTTTTCGGCATTGTTTGTTATTGGGTCGGAAACATCATTTGATTCTAATAAGTCCTCATCAATATAATCCTTGAGTTCATTTGAAAGAGCATCTGTCATTTCATATGCTTCTTTAATTTTATTAACCGCATTTCTCCATTTAGAACCGTATTCCTTTGGGTCGGTTCTTGCTGAAAGATAAGCAACTCTTGTTCTTTCAAAGAGTCTTAGAATATCTGTGGATATTGACTTATCCTTCTCAATAAGAAGTGGCATGAAACATCACTTTTTCATAAACTTTATTTCTTTGATAGTATAGTCTTCCGAATCTCCTCTAGTAGATTCAGCATAAACAATTAAATCTATGGGGATAATAAAAGCAGGTCTGTATGATGAACTAGAAGAACTTTTTACTTTACCAAATTCTTTTTCAATCATATCCTGTAGTTCCTCAACTGCTCCTGTTTTACCAACAAATTTTTCTATATTTAATTTTCTTGAACTAGATTGTTTCTTTAAACTCTCACCGGCTAAACCATACCCTTCTTTCTTTTGAGTTTGATTAGTAATCTTAGAAGCATCTTGTACCTTTGGCCTCTTAATCTTCTCAACTTCGGGGTCAGTATCTATTTCCAATACTTGAGTAGGTTCTATATTCATTCTCTTTTTTGCGCTTAATTCTTCCTTAGCCTTTCTTGCTTTTTCAATAGCGAGGCTAATTATTTTTTCTTGTCTTGTAACTTTTTCCGGCATAATATCATCTCAGTGTAAAAAATAAGTTTTTGTTGTTAGAATGAATTTTAAGATAGCCCATGTCAGCATATAATTTATTTGCTATTTCTTCCGCTTTTTCTGGACTCATTTCTAATGCGTCAAGAGGAACAATAGCCATAGTCATATTCGGTGATTTCGCATCTCTTTCTATTTCGGGGTCTGCAATTTCTTCAAACAATTTTTCATATTCTTTCATAGAAAGATTATCATTTTTTGGCACTTTATCTGCTCTTGGATTCTTAATCGGTGGCATTTTTAACACATCTTCCCAACTCATTTTATTGACCCCCTACCTTTTCTACCATCTTATGAATGTCTTTCCATTCCATGTTGCCTACATCTTTCAATGGAGAACCACCAATAGTTCCGTTGTTCATTCTTGGAGTTGGACTGTCTACAACAACATAACCCGACTTCATTAGTAGGTTATCGTCATTGTAAACTGCTTTCTCTAAACTCTCTATCTTAGCACTAAGGGCTTTGATAATCTCAAGTAGTTCTTCATTAATTGTATTTTCTTCACTCATCTCTTTTCCTCCTTTGATGGATATACTAAATCTCGTAGTTGTCTGTAAAGCAATTCATAGTCCTTACGAAGTTCCGTAGCCGAAGCGACTATATCTACATTCCGTTCATCCATAGACTTCATTTTCTTTGTAAGTTTTTTATCGGACTTAACTAATTTAACATCTTTTAATGCTCTAATTAATTCACCTAATTTAGTAAAGTCTTGACCAAAAAATTCTGTTGGTTGTGCGGCTTGTAGTGTTTTCTTTAGACGCTTAGTTTGTTTCTTATCTAGTGTGTCTAATATATTCTTCTTTACTTTTTCTTCTTTCTTTATGGTAAATTCTTTACCTTCTTCATAATAATCCCATGTCATCAATCTTCCTCCTCAAATAATTCCGGTGATTCTTCTTTCAATCTTTTGAGTCTTTCTTTTTCTTTTTGGTCTGCTTCTTCTTTTTTCTCTTCTGCTTCTTGTAAAAATTGTTTGAAATTTTTGTCTTCGCTTGCTAGTTGTTCGGCAAGCGCAGGATTTTCTGAGGCTAGTCTTATTTTCTTAGTATCAACTGAATTTTTTATTTTCCTCTTGAAATCATCATATTCTTGTGATGTATCAAAGAAAGAAGCAATATCAATTTCATCGTTAATCATAGAATAAAATTCAGTAATTATTTGTCGTTGTTCTTCAAATTCCTTTTCATCCACACCTTCTCCAAATGTTCCCTGTAACTTTTCTAGGACTTGGCTGTAATTAGTTATTTGATAGTCTACCAAATTTGTCATTCTTTTGTCCAATTCTTTTGCTAGTTTTACTGATTCTTCATGGCGGTCTTGTAGTCTTCTTAATTCCTTTACATAATCCCTAAATTCATCAACTGCAAAGGCCGCTAATGTCATTCGACTAAAGCCTTCCTTTTTGGGGTCTAATATTTCTGCCGTTTTTTCGTCTTTTATTTGTCTTCCAATATCAAAAGCATCATATAACGAAACAAGTTCTTTCTCTCCTTGTCTTCCCTCGACCATAGGTATATATTCAAAAGTCAATTGAGACAAGTCCATAAAAGATTTATTTTTACTAAATGCGTCTGTTAAATTATCAATTGCTTCGTTCAGTTCCTTGATGCCTTCGTTATATTTATCAATAACTCCTTTAGACCTATCTCTAACTTTATCCGTTGAAATATATTCTTCGATTGCTCTTTTTATCTGTTTTAATGCTCCCTTATACACTCTAGGTTTTCTTAATGGTTGCCCGCCATCGAATACCTCTAGTATAATATCGAAACTAGGGAATAGTTTACTTACAATGCTGAATATTTCCGAACCTGCTAATGGAATAATATCCTTTGTTAAGGAAGTAGGTAAACTTATATCCATTCTTAACTTATCTAATGTTTCTTTAGTAGACATGTCTTTAAGAGCATTGGTAACAGTTACTTCTTTAGGCTCTTTTGAATAAGCCCCGCCTTTGAAATCTCTAACAGCAAGTTTATCCATAAATTTTAATTCTTCTTTTATGGTTGTCAATTTCTTTACAGTATTAGCATCAACAAGCACTTGTTCAAACCTTTTAGTATAGGCTTGTGCTATTTTTGCTATTCTTTTCTTATCTTTTCCTGCATAAATAGATTCTCTTTCACCTTCTAACTGCCCTATCATATTTTTGAAACTCTCAAACATTTCAGTAAAGTCATCTAAAGCATCGAAAAGTTCCTCACCTTCATCTGCTGATTTTATATTTTCTTCTAAAAATTTAGTTATTGATTCTCTATTCTTTTTCCCCCTATTAAGGTTAATGCTTAAGTCTTCTTTTTGTTTCTTTAAGTCTTTTAGCAATTGCCCTATTTCACTTCTCAAATCATTTATGAATTTTTCTACTTCTTTATCTCCTTTAGGAAGAGTTCTTCTAGCCTCCCTAATCAAATCCATTTTTTCTTTGATTTGTTTTTCAGTAAGGTTTATTGTTTTGAATCGTTTTCTTTTTGCTAAATTTTTGCTAAAGTTTAATTCTTGTTCTAAACTTTCTGCCCTGTCTATATATCTATCCCAAACCGATTCTAATACTTCGGGCGTTGTTAGTTTCTCATTATCTTTTGATTCTATTGACGGAAAGTAGGAAACATATTTTGGTTTCTCTATTTCCTTGTTGTACTTCAAACCCTTTCCATCTAAAGTTATTTTTTTCACCATCGGCGTAACAGTTTTTGCTCGAACCTTCAAGTCTCCTTCTGTGTCTTTTTCATCATTCACAACTATGCTGTCATCTACCATAAATACTCCACGAATTATTCTCATCTTAGCAAGTCTTTCTAATACTTTGAATAGTCCTGTAGATGCTTCTTCTTCTGCCTTTATGTATTTATTTACAACAGTCTTTGGTATTCCTATACCTGCAATCGTCATCTTTCTGCGTCTATCTGTTATCTTTTTGAATCTCTTTTCTTTGATACTTCTCAACTTCTTTCTTTTCTTTTTAGTTTCAGTATCTATACCTTGAACACTACTTCCTGTAAGTTCCTCAAATGTATCTACAACAGCATTCATTACTTCACTATCTTTCAAAATACTACTAAGACCATCTATTACTGCTTTTAGTGTATTAACTCCGGCTTCTCCATCAGCGAGTGGAAATGGCCTAACATCCCACACCCACTTTCCTTTTACTTTCTTAGCATCAAAATATCTAAACATATCTGTTTCTTCTTGTTTTCTAAGTTTCTTATTTTGTTCTCTAGCAAACCTTTGATATGCCTCTTCTTGAACTTGTTTTCTTGGTTTTTCTTTTGGAACATCACTCTTTTTTGGTTTCATTTTGTTTAAAACAATATTTATTCCATCCATAATAAATTGAGGATTATCATAATTTGTATCTTTAAACATAGTTCTTAATTTATTAGAAGCGGCTGTTTTACCATCTTTATCTAAGTTTTCCTTTACTTCTTTAAAATTCTTTAATAAGAAATTAAAAAATGTAGGCGTATTTTCATTAACTTCTTGTTCTTTCCTTTTGTCAGCAAACAGTTTGTTGTCTACTACTTCTTTTCTGTTTGCTAGCATGTCTAAGAATTCTTGAATTTTCTTTCCTTTTTCGGGATTTTCTTTCTTTGTTTTGTTAAGAGCATTAACTAATTGATTATATATTTTAATATAGGTGTCTTTTATTTTTCCATATCCTAAAGTGCCTTTCATTCCTTTCGGATTTCCTTTACCCGTCGCTAATCTATCTAGTTGCGTCTTTATCTGTTTATCACTCAACCTTTTTCCTTTGCGCTGTAGTCTAATTGTTCTTTTAGACATTGTATCTAATACTCTTTTAACTTCGGGGTTATCTTTGAGTGTTTCTAATTCTGCTACGGTATCTTTACCGCTATAAATTCCTAACAATCTCTTTGGACTTATCGCCTCAAAGTCGTCTGTTTCCGATGGAGTTGGTTTAAAGAAAGGTTTGCCGCTTTCACTTTCACGACGCTTTACTTCTTTTATCCTTTCTTTTAGTTCTTTAGCCTCCATAATTTGCTTCAGTCGCTTGCCTTCATTATCTGCAATCCAATCGAGTATTTCTTCTTGATATTTTTCCTCTAATTCCGCAAGGGCTTCTTGTAATTCTTTGTCTTTACGAGATGAACTGACTCTTTTAAAATCTAAATTTACAGGAAGTTTGTTAAATTTTGCACTTCTTTCTCTAGCCTCTCTAAGTAATGTAAGTCTTTCTTTATCACCAACTAAATCTAAAAGTCTTTTCATGGCTAGTTTAGTCTTGTCGTATCTTTCTGTTGCTCTCGATAACTTACCAGTTGGTGGTCTTTCCCCTCTTTTGTAGTCTAAGTCCGGTAATGCTCCTAGTTCTATTAATTTTTTTTCTGCCTTATCTTTTACATCGTTGGCTAATTTATCTTTAGGCATATCTTTTTCTGCAACTTTTAGAATAGAATTATCTTGTAACTCTTCTATCAAACACTTCAAAAGAAAATGAAGGTCATCTTCTCTATTATGTAAGATAGCCTTCATAAACATATTATCGCCTCAAAATGGAATATTTTCTTTCTTACCCCTACGCTTTTGTGGGGGTAAGATAACATCGGGAACATCATTAGATGCTCTTATTGCTTTATGAGTTGTGTCCGGTGGTAGTCCACCAACAGAAAAATCACGATTCTTTGTAACCTTTCTAGTTTCATTTGCATTCTGTGTCTTTACTTTCGCTAATTCTTTCTTTAGTCTAATCTCTTTCTGTCTATTATCTTCTGTCATTAACCTGTCCTCCTCTCACTTCTTCTATCTACATTTTGATTACCTGCGTCTTCCGGTAATCCGCTTAATCTTTTATCCGGCCCTGTACTCATAGAAGGTTTATTTCTAGTAGCGGGTGGGTTTTCTTGTGGCTTACTACCGCCACTTTCTGCAAACATTCTTGTTTGTTCATCTAAGTCTCTTTGGTCTAAATTAGAACCTGCTAGTGGGTCTTTTTCTATGGGTTTTCCATCTTCTCCCATCTTCTGCCCCTCTTCTTGTGGTTCGGGTTTTTTGTAAGTAAAGTTACCGTCTTCATCCATATCAACTTCAAATCCTAGATTCTTAATAGAACCTGCAATACCGACTTCTAATTCTTTCTTTCTTAGCCCTGCTATTTCATCTTCTTCTTCACTTGGAGGAAGTTTCAATACCCAATCAGTGATTCCAAATTGCTTTACAAGATAAGGAAATACATAACTATTGTAAACATTCTGTGCCATTTGAACTGCTCTATTAGTTACAAGAATCTGCATACCTTCATTGTTAAGTCCACCGCTTGTAGTGTTATCAGCCATGAAGACCTTACTTACTCCATAAAATGCCGATATTCTATCTCTTAAATCATCCTTAACAGAAATATAATCCATTTCTTTTAGGCTATCCATAAACTTAATCCACTCAACAGCACCCTTACCACCTTCTGCTTCTATACCCATGACAGGAATAAAGTGTGGGTCTGCCTCCATCTTTTCTTTTACTCCTCTCCAAAAGGCTCTCATTGAATCCATGTTTCTAGTTTGAACGGCCAGTAATCCTCTTGGCATTCTGCTCTTAGTATAGGCTGAATTGACATAGTTTTCCATAGCAATTAAAGTCATAATGTGATTATACAATGTAATCACAGGAGAAAAACCATAGAGTCTTGAAGGACTATATTTACTGAAATGTAATACTTCCCCTTTAATGAAATACTGTTCATCGCCCTTTGCTCTATTAACATAGTGTATAGGCTTCAAAGGAGAACCACAAGTTTCGCAAGTATCGTGCGGTTCTGTTGAAATAACATCTCTATGGTGAACACAAGTAAATCCTTTGTTACCTTTTACGCCATCTTCATCAGCATAGATAAACATAGTAACAGGGTCGCCACGATACACTTCCTTGACACGGTGCATTCTAATTTTACCATTACCGTCTAAGAAATATTCCTTAACCATAACTATGTATGCGTCATCCATAATATTCAAATCATCCTCTAGTTCTTTTAAGACATCAATAAACAATTGCTCGGATGAATTTACATATCCCTCTAAAAACTTTTCAGCATATTCTAATTGTTTAACATCGGGTATTTTTAAATCAGTAGAGCCACATCTTGAACATTCTTGAACAGGTCTTGTGTGGGTTTTTCCGCAATTATTACACTTTGCTTCAAATGCTTTTTCCCAAACATAGCCTCTCCTGTAGACTTCCTGTTTCAATTGAGTTATACAAGTTCTAACAATAACTGATTGTTGAACCATAGAATAGATGATGGGGGCAGTCATCATGTAGTTATTTTGCCTTTCTTGAATACCCATGTTGTAAATATTCCTATCGGCAGGTTTTGGTGTAGTACGCCTGAAAAGATTTGTGAAAGAGAACCGTCTTCGTTTTTCTGCCATAACAACTACCCCCGTTTACTTTGGACTATTCTATCTATTATAGAATCTTCGCAAAGGCTTTCCTCAAAACCCTACGCCAACCGCCGCTAATGCTTTTCTTTCTTTTGGGTTTTTTGTCATATTCTTTTGTGCTTTTATTAGCATATAAAGCGGCCATATATTTCTTTGCTTTTGACTTAGACATGCCCTGTTTATTTTTTCTTTCGTTGGTGTTAGTATTAACAACATAGTAGCCGTTTTTTCCGACTCTTAGTTCATAAGGCAAGGCATTCACCACTTGACTTTATTAGCCCAATAAGCGGCACTGGTTTTTCCTCTCTTTATATTCTTTCTGTGCCGACTCTTGAATGACTTGCGCTTTGCCTTCATTCTTTTGCTCTCACCTTTCTTCGGCTTACCTGCTACACTAGCCCCTTGTTCTCCAAAGCGAATAGTTTTTGTTTTCTTACCGTCTTTAACTACAACAACATGAGATTTCTTAGGGTGCTTTGGTGTTCTTTTTGGTTTGCTAAAACCACTAACCCCTGCTCTCTTCAAGGCAGGATGTCTTTTTTTTGTTTTAAGAACTTCTTGCCATTTTGTAACTACTCTTGTAGTTACAGGTTTCATATCTCCTCGCATTTCATTTCTGCGCCTAAGTTTCTTTTTTTCATCTAAAAATCCGAGTATTATTTCTTCATCACTCTTGTTAGGGTTTTGTTGTTTTATCTGTTGTATTTTACCCTGTTCTTCACTAGATAATCGGCTATAAATACTTTGTAATAATGGACTCATTATTTACCCCTCATTTGATTTTCTTTAGATGTTTTATCATCATCAATTGGGCCACCTTTAGCCCAAGTATAGCAAGTTCTTGCTGAATGACATTTGAAATGATGCATCCAACAATATCCTAAACGCCCATCATCATCAGTAGTTAGTGGCATACATTCATCCATTCTTGGTGATATGTCGAAAGCAACACAATTACTACAATTAGATTTCTTTGCTACATCAGCAGTAGTCTTCCATCTCTTAGCATATTCTTCCCAATATTTTTTGTCGTTGAGATTAAGTGGGCCATATCTAATATTAGGATTTTTAACTGCGGCATCTCTATTTTTAGTATTGAGCATTAAGTCTTGTGTTGCTCTAGGACACTCAAGTTGTTTAAGAATAATATGCCATGTCATAAAATCATCTCGGACTGTGTGTATAAATGTCTCCATCTTTGTGCATGAATATAACTTTCTTTCTTTTCATAGCATCAAGAATTCTTTTTAATTCTTTAGGAGGGGCTATTGCTTTTAGGTTTTTCATACCTAATGCTCCACCTTCTTTTTTAATTTCAGCGAGTATTTCTTTTTCTATTTGAGCATCAGTTTTCATGGCTTTCTTTTCCTCTCTAAGTTTATCAAAATCTGCTTCTGTTATTTCTCCTTTTGGTTCGGCCACATCTATTCTATGTTGATTACCAGTAAGGGCTTTCTTTGTTTTTTCTCTACACTTAGCACAGCCACAGTCCATCTTTTCATTACTACCACCGCAATGTGATTTTAATATTTTTTTCCAACTCATCTTGTAAATCCCCTGCCTCTACTTCTCTTTAGTTTTTTCTTTGCTTTAGTCTTTTTCTTTTGTTCATTAATGAAAGTCCTATAAATACCTGCTTCGGAAGTTTTGCCCATTTCTCTTGCTCTTTGTTCCATAGCAATAGCCGCCTGTGTTTTATGAGCATGGCTTCTGTTACTTCTTTTTATCTTTGCTACCGAGCGTTTAGCCGTTTTTACATCTTTAAATCCTAAACCCTGTATTGTTCCTTTAGGGTTTTCATCTGTGTATAAATCTGAATGTTTTTTTGAGTTAGCGGGCTGACCTTTTTTTCTAGGTATTCTTGGTGCTTTTAGAATATCTTGCCACATCATGCCCCCTTCCTCCTTTTGTAAGTTTTACAAGCGGCACAAGTTGGTCTACATCTTTGTTTAGTTCCTTTGGAAGCATCCGGTCTTCCACAAGGTTTTGTTCCTTTTTTATCATCTTCACATGATTGACAAGAAACCCAACCTTTTGCTTTACCACTACCACCTCTTCTTTGAAACCATCCATGAAGACCGGACTCTTTTTCTCTCTTGAAATTGTCTCCGCCCTTTCTTCTTTGTTTCTTCTTATATCTTTTAGCACCGCTTCTTCTTCGAGCCTTGCTCTTTTTTTGAAGAATGTCCTGCCATGCCATGTTAATCACTTCTTAGATTTGTTGCCCCAATTATCCGCACCAACTTTACGACATCTAACTAAAGCACCACTAGCGTAAGCGGAAGGCCACTTATCATATCTGCTACGAACTTTGTAATAACAAGCATCTTGTTTTTTATCGGACTTACGATTTCTGCGGCCTTTTTTCTTAGCCCGTTTAGAACTCTTTTTTCTTCGAGACTTACTCTTTTTTTGAAGAATATCTTGCCAACTCATTTCTTCATCACCTTTGGTTTATCTGCTTGCTCCCAACATCTTCTACAAAAACCGAATGGGTGAACATCTCTTGTCATGTAACATCTACCGCAGTATTTGAAATTAAGTTTCTGTTTACTAATCACCCATTCTTTTGTATTCATGCTATCACATCTTATCTATTAAGTAAGCAACATGGTGGCTTAATTTGTCATCGGGGTATTCTTTCAATTCATCAATAGTAATCCACTTGTAATCGCTATGCTCAAACGATAAAGTAGGA
>CEWG01033558.1_pt1 | contig 40434 bp, 31 predicted proteins | sample 361411 | NCBI WGS metagenome assembly CEWG01 (sample SAMEA2622173, study PRJEB7988) | marine metagenome | biome: marine biome (ENVO:00000447); feature: surface water layer (ENVO:00002042); material: "saline water (ENVO:00002010), including plankton (ENVO:xxxxxxxx)" | depth 5 m | reverse complement strand
AAATTTAAAAATAACCAAATGAAAAAAGTAGCATTAATTCTTCTGATTCTGCCATTATTTTTTGCATGTCAACAAAATCAACCACCAAATATTCTCTTTATTATGTCTGATGACCACGCATTCCAGGCTGTTAGTGCATACGGCCATGGTTTAAATAACACACCAAATATTGATCGTATTGCCAATGAGGGAGCTATTTTTAATAAAGGATATGTAACTAATTCAATCTGTGCACCAAGTAGAGCAGTTGTTTTAACAGGAAAACACAGTTTTATTAATGGGAAAGTTGACAATATTCAAGCTTTTGATTGGAATCAGCCAAATTTTGCTAAAGACCTTCAAGGAGTAGGTTATCAAACTGCTTTAATTGGTAAAATTCACTTAAATGGATTGCCACAAGGATTTGACTATTCGGCTGTTTTACCTGGCCAAGGTCACTATTACAATCCAGACTTTATAATCAATGGGGTAAAAGAACGCATAAATGGATATGTTACTACTATTACCACTGAGCTAGGATTAGATTGGCTTAAGAACAAAAGAGATAAAACAAAGCCATTTTTAATGCTTTATCAACAAAAAGCTCCTCATAGAAATTGGCAGTCGGAAGAAAAGTATTTTTCACTCTTTGACGATAAGACTTTTGATTTCCCTGAAAACTTTTTCGATAATTATGAAGGTCGTCCAGCTGCTGCAGCTCAAGAAATGATGATTTCTGCGACTGAAGAGCAACTTGCTACAACTAATGGTAATGGGGGTCATGGAAGATGGGGTCATGATTTTAAATTACTTATAGATCCATATGGAAGGGATACCCGATTTAATAGAGAATTAAATCGTTTTTCTCCAGAGCAAAAAGAAGCATGGCTTAGAGCATACACTCCAAAAAATGACCAGATGAGAAAAGCTAAATTAAAGGGAAAAGATCTTGCCCATTGGAAATTCAATAGGTACCTCAAAGATTACTTGAGGACAATCCAATCTATTGATGATGGTGTTGGAGACGTTTTAGACTATCTTGATGAAAACGGTTTAGCCGAAAATACTATAGTTGTTTACACTTCTGATCAAGGTTTTTATCTTGGCGAGCATGGCTGGTTTGACAAAAGATTTATGTATGAGGAATCTTTTAGAACACCAATTTTAATGAGATATCCTAAGGAAATTAAACCTGGAACTGAAATAAATCAATTGATTCAAAATTTAGATTTTGCACCCACTTTTTTAGATTATGCTGGAGTTGAAATTCCCACAGATATGCAAGGAGAGTCATTTAGAAAAGTTGTAAGCAATGAGGCTAGTGAATGGCGCGACGCGATATACTATACTTACTACGAATATCCCTCTGTTCATATGGTTAAGCGACACAACGGGGTGAGAACAGACCGTTATAAACTTATTCATTTTTATTATGATATTGATGTCTGGGAAATGTATGACTTAGAAAAAGATCCAGCTGAGATGAATAATATTTATGACGATCCCAGTTATAATGAGGTAAAACAAATGATGCATAGAAGATTTGATGAGATGAGAGAAAAGTATGGTGATTCTGATGAATTAGATCAAATGCATATTGAGAACTATCTTAGCCATATGGAAAAAAGAAGACGACGTTAAGTTTTAATCAATCTCCATAAATATTTTTTACATATAATCGGGTTTCAAAAATTTAAATCTAATTGAAGGGCTTTAACATTTTATTTTCGTTTATAATTATTTTTTGCAGTTGTAAAATTGAACGACCTCCGAATATCATTCTAATAATGGCTGATGATCAAGGTTGGGGTGATGTAGGATATAATGGACACCCTTATTTAAAAACTCCCAATTTAGACTTAATGGCAAAAAATGGGGCTATTTTCACAAGGTTCTATTCAGCAGGTTCAGTCTGCTCACCCACTAGAGCTAGTGTGATGACTGGAAGGCATCCAGAAAGAATGGGAGTCTGTTCTGCAAACTGTGGTCATATTCGGAACGAAGAAATCACTCTTGCTGAATTAGTAAAGGAGAAAGGCTATCGAACTGGACATTTTGGAAAGTGGCACTTAGGTACGCTTACTAAAGATATTTTGGACGCTAACAGAGGTGGTAGAAAACATAATGAAATTCATTATGCACCACCAAAAAATCATGGTTTTGATGTAAGTTTTGTAACAGAGTCCAAAGTGCCTACTTGGGATCCTATGATTACCCCTCCGAAAAGCTCAGGTGATGTAAATGGATCTTTAATTGAGGGGGAGGCATTTGGAACTTATTATTGGTCTAATCCAGGAGTTCGTGAAACAGAAAATCTTGAGGGAGATGACTCCCGAGTGATTATGGATAGGGTAATTCCTTTTATCGAAAAAGCTGTTTCAGAGGATCGACCTTTTTTGTCTATTGTATGGTTTCATGCCCCTCATCTACCTGTACTCACAGGTAACAAATATAAATCTCTTTATTCAGGATTAAGTGAAGACCAAAAAGAATATTATGGAGTAATTACTGCGATGGACGAACAAGTTGGTAGATTAAGAAGAAAATTAAAGAGTTTAAATATTTCAGATAATACAATAGTATTTTACACATCCGATAATGGACCAGAGACTCTTAAAGAAGTCAGAGAAAAAGAGCTTCCATACGGAAGAGCCCAAGGATTAACCAATGGATTACGTGGAAGAAAAAGAAGCCTCCATGATGGAGGAATTAGGGTACCTGGAATCATTGAATGGCCAAATGAGATTAAACCGGGAACTATTGTTGATCTTCCTTGTTTTACCTCAGACTATTTTCCAACCATTGCTATGATTTTGGATATAGATCTAAAACAATATAATCGACCCTATGATGGGGAAAATCTCAAGCCATATTGGTCCAAACAAAAGAATAAAAGAGACACCCCCCTTGCTTTTTATTTTAAAAAAAAATACGCATTGATTGACAATCAATTCAAACTTTATGCAGATGAAAATCAAAAGCCAAAATTATTTAATTTGGTTAACGATCCTTCAGAAGAAATAGATCTTGCAAGCCAAAACCCAAAAAAGTTTGAATCCTTAATTGATACATACCAAAAATGGTATAATTCTGTTCAAAAAAGTAATGCAGGTTTAGATTATTAAATTTAGTCTTAAATTGTAATAATCTATTAAAGAACAGATATTTTAATGAAACAAATAAAGGATTTAATTAACTTAATAACACTAAAAAAAGTTGGGAAAAATTCTTTCGAGGGAGAAAATTTTCAAACGCCATGGGGGAGAGTTTTTGGAGGGCAGGTATTGGCGCAATCTCTGCATGCTGCTTATCAGACTGTTCCAGTTGACCGTTTTGCTCACTCAATGCACGGATATTTCATTTTAGGTGGAAACCTTAATTTACCAATTACTTATGAAGTTGATATTATTCGAAATGGGAAAAGTTTCACAACTAGAAGGGTTGTTGCTTTCCAAGAGGGTAAAGCTATTTTTAATATGTCAGCTTCTTTTCAAATAAATCAAAAAGGAGTAAATCATCAGCTTGCTATGCCCAATTTAATTCCTCCAGAAAAATTATTAAGTGACTTGGAACAATTAGAAGCTCAAAAGATTGCTCCTCAAGTTTATAACCGCTTTAAAAAAATAAAACCTGAGGTAATTGAATTTCGACCTTTAGAAAAGCTAAATCTAGATAATCCCGTGGATGAACCTGCTGAAAGTAATTATTGGTTGCGATCTAAAGAGGAAACGCCTTTTGAAATGCCCATCCAACATCAGCTTTTAGCATATATTTCAGATTATGGCATGTTACGAACCACTACTTTACCTCATAGAAATGAATTAAGTTATGGAACAACTTTCTTTGCAAGTTTAGATCATGCGCTATGGTTTCATAGAGATTTTAGTTTTGATAAATGGCTACTTTATGCGATTGATAGTCCAAGTGCCTCAAATTCAAGAGGGTTTGCACGTGGGTCGATATATGACCAGGATGGTTTTTTGATTGCATCAACTGCACAGGAGGGATTAATTAGACAAATTATTTCTAAATAATTTTTTGTTAGCCTGAAATGAATTTGTTCAGCAATTGATTAAGTCTTAAAAAATTAAAAATCCTTAATTATTTATTTTTTTTAATTTGTTTTTTTGGGAATTGTAATTTTAGATAAAATCAGTTAAATCGATTTAAAAGCTGTTTATTACTTTTTTTCACAACTGTACTAGGTGTCTCTTTTATTTTTAATTTGCAATATATTAGAACACTAAATGGAAATTATTTTATTATTTATTTCTGGGCTAAGTCTAGCTTTAATTATTTTTTTGTTTTTTAAAAGAGCAGATAAACTAAATCTTAACCAGGAATTAAGTGAATTAATTAAAGGGGAATTTTATCAAAATCGTGAAGAATTAACAAAGAACTTAAGAGAGAACCGTATAGAAATCACTCAAAGCATAGATCGACTTAATGAAGTATTATCAAAAAAAGCCAAAGAGGATAGAGAGGAACTAAGAACGACTCTAAAAGATTTTCAGGAATCATTTTCAAAGAATGTAACTGCATTTAATGAATTACAAAAACTAAACTTCGAACGCCTTAATAAAAAGCAAGATGAATTGGTTAAATCTACTGAATTGAAATTAGAAAAGATGCGAGAGACTGTAGACGAGAAGCTACACAAGACTCTTGAGGATCGTTTAGGGAAATCATTTGAATTGGTTACTCAGCAATTACTTAAGGTTCAAAAGGGGTTAGGAGAGATGCAAACCCTTGCCTCTGGTGTAGGTGATTTAAAAAAGGTTTTAAGCAATGTAAAAACAAGTGGTGTTTTAGGGGAGATTCAGCTTGGAAATATTTTAGAGCAAATCCTTGCACCAGAACAGTATGATTCAAATGTTAAAACAAAAAAAGATTCTGATGCTTTTGTTGAGTTTGCAATAAAATTACCAGGTAAAAGTCTTAACACTGGTAATGTTTTTCTTCCAGTGGATGCTAAATTCCCACAAGAAGATTATGCTAAACTTCAATCTGCATATGAATCCGGTGATAATACTGAAATCGAAAGTTCATTAAAGGCACTTTTGAACTCAATAAAAAAGTTTGCTAGAGATATTTCTGAGCGATATATTGACCCCCCATATACTACCGATTTCGGTATTATGTTTTTACCATTTGAGGGACTATATGCTGAGGTTACAAGACATCCTCAAATTATTTCGCAATTGCAACGAGAGTATAAAATTATTATTACAGGTCCTACTACATTGGCTGCTATGCTAAATAGCTTACAAATGGGCTTTAAAACACTCGCTATTCAAAAACGTAGTAGTGAAGTATGGGAAATACTTGCAAGCGTTAAAAAAGAATTTTCTGCTTTCGGTACTGTATTGCACAAAGCGCAGAAAAAGATTAAGGAAGCTGATAATGAAATTGAAAAAATGGTTACAACTAGAACTAGGATGATGCTCTCTAAACTCAAAAAAGTCGAACAAATAGAACTTTCAAATCCTAAAAAAGATTTTGAGGAGGAAAGTTTTAAATTGCAATAAAATTATAGTCCAGTAATCACCTCAATTTTAGGGTTTTGGCTTTTAAATTTCTCGATTCCTAAGGTACTAACTTTACTTTTCCAGAGAAAAATTTTTTCTAAGCTCTCCAAATTTGTTAAAACCTCAAAAGAATTATCGGTGATTAGTGTGTCATAAAAATTTAACTCTTTTAAATTATCTATATCCTTTAGATAAGGGATACATTTATCGGTTATATTATTTTTTTGAACCCTTAGTCTTGTTAGATTTTCGAACTCAGAAATTAAAGATAACATATCATCCTTCAATTGACAGTTGGATAAGTTTAGCCATATGACATGTTCCTTTAGCTTTAATAATAATTCAATGTCATTAAAAGTGATTTTTTTACCAACAAATTTTACATCTAAGAGGCTTTTTTCGCTATTTAGAAAACGCCATTGGTATTTTCCCTTATCTAAAACTTCCAATTGATTTTGATCGACAGGAGAAAGCTTTAAAGTCTCAATGTAAGATTTTTCTCTCAAGTCTAATCGGTAGTTTTCTTCAACAAGACTTCGAATATTTTTATCATTTCTAAGTTTTGTCAAAGGAACTTTTAATTTTGCTCCATTATCGATCCACCATTTTAAAACTGCAACTTGATCAAAACTCAAAGGAGTTCCTGCGGGAGGCATAAACTTAGCTTCATTTTGAGACATACTGACCCTTTTATAAATTAAACTGTTATAGGGATTTCCTTTACTAATTCCAAGACCATTGTTTCCTCCTTTAATAAGATTATCATAGGTGTCCATATTAAGCCCTCCATATGTATCTTTTTTATTGTGACAAGCAATACACTTTTCCTCAAATACAGGATAAATCAGATTCTCGTAAACATAAATTGAATCAAGAGAATTCTCTTTTTCGGTTAGCAATACAGTTGGTATTTTGTTTTGTTTTAAAAAGGGTATACTTTTCACTAAATATCCTTTTCCATGAGTCATTTCACCACCAAAGTGTCCAGTAATTGATATTAAAGCGAAAACAACTAGATTAGAAATTCTGTTAAAGGATTTAGATAGATTGAAGTTTAAAGCCCTTAGCATCCAGATTAAAAAAGTTATTATCACAAATGCAAAACCAGTCCATTTATGAATGTTGATTTGAGATTCTAAATAATAGTTATTATCTCCAAGAAACCATCCAAAAATGGAAGCTATAAATCCACTTATAAAAGAAAAAAACCAACCTAGAGTAATTAGGCGCTTAACCGAATTATTTCTTGTCTTAAAAACAACATTTATTAGAAGTGTAAGTATTATGAATCCAATAGGTAAATGAACTATGAGAGGATGAAGACTTCCCAAAAATTCAAAGATTTCTGAAACCATTTTTTATGATAGTATTTCTTTAACTACATTACCATGAACATCTGTCAATCTATATCTTCTACCTTGAAATTTAAAGGTAAGTTTTTCGTGGTCTACCCCAAGTAAATGCATTAAAGTAGCTTGAAAATCATGAATGTGTACTGGCCGTTCTGTAATGTTATAACCAAAATCATCTGTTGCACCCAAAGTAACCCCTTTTTTCACACCTGCACCTGCCATAAAAATAGTAAAACAGCGAGGGTGATGATCACGGCCATAATTGTCCAACTTTAGCATTCCTTGAGAATAATTAGTTCTTCCAAACTCACCTCCCCATATCACTAGCGTGTCTTCAAGTAAACCTCTTTGCTTTAAATCTTTTATAAGAGCTGCTGAAGCTTGATCTGTCTCTTTTGCCTGCTTTATTATGTCCCTTGGTAAATTACTATGCTGATCCCATCCTCTGTGATAAAGTTGAATGAATTTGACATCTTTTTCAGCTAATTTTCTTGCTAGTAAGCAATTTGCAGCAAAAGTTCCTGGATTTTTACTGTCTTCGCCATAAAGATCAAAAATATAGTCTGGTTCATCAGAAATATTCATTACCTCTGGAACTGAGGTCTGCATTCTATAAGCCATCTCATAATTGGAAATCTTAGTCAAAATTTCTGGATCACCTATATCTGCATGATTAATTTGTTGTAATTTCTTTAATGAATTTAGTTGTTCCTCACGAATAGTGCTACTCACCCCTGGGGGATTATCTAAATATAGTACAGGGTCTTTACCTGAACGAAATTGTACTCCTTGATGTTTTGATGGTAAAAAGCCATTACCCCATAAACGTGAGTAGATTGGTTGTCCTGATTTTCCTTTTGTAATTAGAACTACAAATTCAGGAAGGTTTTTATTATCTGTTCCTAACCCGTAGCTCAACCAAGAACCAATTGAGGGCCGACCAGGTAGTTCTGAACCAGTCTGTATCATAGTTATTGCTGGATCGTGATTAATAGCCTCTGTATACATTGATTTAATAAAGCATAATTCATCTACAATCTTTGATGTGTAGGGCATTAAATCACTCATCCATGCTCCGCTTTCTCCGTGTTGTTTAAAGTTAAAGAGAGTTCCTGCAATTGGAAAAGTATTTTGGCCAGATGACATCCCTGTCAATCTTTGATCACCTAGTACACTTTTTGGTACCTCCTCCCCAAACATTTCATTTAGTTTTGGCTTATAATCAAATAAATCTAGCTGAGATGGTGCGCCACTTTGAAATAGATATATTACTCTCTTGGCTTTTGGAATAAAGTGTGGCAATCGCTGTTTTTCACTTTCAAGTAGCTTTAAAAAATTACTATTCCCATAAGCATCGACTGGACTGATTAGGCCACCAAGCGAAAGTGCACCTAACCCCAAAGAGGTTCTTGTAAGAAAGTCTCTTCTACTATAATTTTTATTTTTGTTGTTGTTATTGCAATTCATCTACCTTCTTGTAAAAGTTTCGTTATGATTGATAAGAGTATTTGCTATCATAGTCATTGCAGCAGCTTTTACACTAAAAATATTTTTATCACGAGGCTTTTCTCCAACATTTAAGACCTGATAAGCTTTATTTCTATTTTTTAAAAAATATTGGTATTGTTTTTCATATAAATTCACTAAAACATTAATTTCTTCTTCTTTCGGGAACCTCCCAGTTGATAATCTAAAACCATATATAATTTGATCTTTAAGCGAAACCCTATTTTTAATAATTTTTTCAGCAAAAACTCTAGATGCTTCAAAAAATTGGGGGTCATTCATTAAAACTAGTGCCTGAAGCGGTGTTGAGGTAATATTTCTTTTTACCGTACACACTTCTCTAGATGTAGCGTCAAAAGTTAGCATACTAGGAGGTGGTGAGGTTCTTTTGATGAATGTGTAAATACCCCTGCGGTAAAGATCTTCTCCTTTAGATTCCTCATATTCAAGTAAAGGGACTGAGAAGTTATTTTTTTCTTTCCATAGTCCTTTTGGCTGGTAAGGTTTAACACTTGGCCCACCAAATTTTGTGTTGAGAAGCCCACTTAATTTTAGTGCATTGTCACGAATTATTTCTGCGGGTAAACGATAGTTGTTAGATCTAGCTAATAGTAAATTATTAGGATCTTTTTCCAATAATTGATCTGTAATAAGAGATTTTTGCTGATAAGTTTTTGACATTACCATTTTTTTTATCAACCTTTTAACATTCCAATCTTCACTGAAATCAACTGCTAGCCAGTCTAATAATTCTGGATGTGTTGGTAACTGACCTTGAACTCCAAAATCATTTGGAGTACTCACTAGTCCACTTCCAAAGATCATTTGCCAATAACGATTAACCGCAACTCTCGCCGTCAATGGATTTTTTTTATCAAATAGCCACTGACTTAATCCTAATCGACTTTTGGGTAAATCCGAGTTCAATTGAGGTAATATATCAGGAACCTTTGGTTCTACTGTATAAATTGGTTCTGTATAACTTCCTCGATTATAAACATATGTAGGCCTTGGGTTTTTCATTTCTTCCATGACCATTATTTCTCGAACAGTATCATATGTTTCAAGGTATTTTTCTCTATTATTTTTTAACTTCTTATTTAAATGAGCAATTTTTGGATCTTTGTTAATCAAATGTTCTTTAACCAATGACCATTCAATAGGTTTATCATTTCCTATTGTTTTTTGGTAGATGGTTTTAACTTCGTATTTACTGAGTTCATTATTATAAAACCTAAACTCATCCATTTTTCCGGTATATAGTCCATAGTCTCCTGTGGAACCCTCATTTGACCTACCAATACTTAAAGAGGCCTTTTCTTTTTCTACAAATCCTTTTTCTCTATCTCGTTTAGTTGGAAGAATTGATTTATATAAATTATTAATCAAACTTACTTTTTCTATTGGCTCTCCATTTTTGAACAATCTAATTCCTTTTGCTTGGCCACTTCCATCTGCAGTGAAAGCAATATGATGCCAGTCATGTCTCGAGATAGAATCAGTTGATCTTACATGAATTAGATTGGTGGGTAAAACATTTATCAACCTCAAATTGATTCTGTTTTGATCATCGAGGTAAAGTTCCCATCCTCGCCATAAATCATTTTTGCCTCCTGAGTTAGAAATTAATGTTTGAGTGGAGCCTTTTTTTCTTTTACTGGTATTAATCCATACAGAAAAAGAAAATGCATCAGTCCATTGAAGATTTGGAATTAATGAATTTTTAACTGAAAGATGATCGTAGTCATTACTGAATTCAAAAGAATTTCCATTAATACCCTCAACTATATTTGGAGCAATAGCCTGCTTAGAGCCAGTAAAATCTTTGATTCCATCTATTTCTATTCTTTCTCTCTTTCCGATTTTATATTTTGAAACTTTTTCAAATGGTGAGTAAACTAGTGGCTCAGAAATAGATTTAGTGTTATGAATCAACTCATCTGAATACTCATATACTTTTTTTAATTGCTCCTTGGTTGAAGAAATTTCTTGATTTATAATTGAAAGTTTAGCGTTTAATTCTTTTAATTTTGCTTCAGTCTTTTCACTAGGAAGGGCTAATAATGGTCCAAACTCACCATCATCTCCTGTCATGCCCAATTCCCTTATATTATTAAAAAATGCAGTTAGTTGGTAATATTCTCTTTGACTGATAGGGTCAAATTTGTGGTCATGGCATTTAGCACATGCAACAGTTAATCCTAAAAAAGCAGTACTTAAGGTTTCAGTTCGGTCAAAAACATAATGCAATCGCCACTCTTCGTCAATTACCCCCCCCTCAGCTGTCATTGGCGTATTCCTATTAAATGCTGTCGCTAAATCTTGCTCCCTGGTCTTATTGGGAATAAGGTCTCCAGCAATTTGCCAAGTTACAAACTTGTCATAAGGCATATTTTCTTTGAATGATTTAAGGACCCAATCACGCCAAGGCCACATTGTTCTTGAGCCATCAGCATGTAATCCATGTGAGTCAGCATATCGAGACAAATCCAACCAGTCTAGTGCTAGCCTTTCAGCATATGCATTAGTGCTCATAAGCTTATCTACCAGTTTTTCATATGAATTATCACTCTTATCATTTATAAAGGAGTCCAATTCATCTAAACTTGGGGGAAGTCCAGTTAAATCCAAAAAAAGTCTTCGTGCAAGAACTTCTTTGGATGCTTTTGGAGAAAAATCTAACCCTTCAAGCTTCAATCGAGATCTTACAAATATGTCTATAGAATTTTTTAATTTCTCTGTGGTTTTAGGGATTTTATTTTTCTTCGGAGCAATAAAAGCCCAATGATCTTTCCATTCAGCCCCTTGCTCTATCCATTTGAGAATTATAGCTTTTTCTCGATTTGAAAGTCTAAGATTGGCCTCTGGAGGTGGCATCAACAAATCAGGGTTTTCCTCTAAAATTCGGTGAGCAACTTCACTTTCAAATAAGCTACCGGAAGTAAATGCAAATTTTCCACTTTTTAGTTTCGAAAAGGCAATCGATTCTAAATCTAACCTCAAACCTGCCTTTCTTGTTTTCTCATCTGGCCCATGGCATTGATAACATCTGTCAGATAAAATAGGCTTAACATGATAATTAAAATCTATGATTTCATTTATATCAGCAAATTCTTTTGATACATCCTCTGGGATTTTAATTGAGCATGATAAAGTCGTTAATGAAACAAATATTATGAAAAAGTAAAACTTACTAAAGGGCATTTGCTTGGAAGATATTTTACACAACTAATATAACTAATTTTTGCAACAGGAGTGAAGGTTTTAGTTTTTAGAAGCCTTAAATACTCAGTATTTATTATAATTTTTTAAATCACATTGAAATTGAGGTTTTAAAAAATAAAACCCTGTAATTTTCTTATTACAGGGTTAAAGAGTGGTACCTCCAGGAATCGAACCAGGGACACAAGGATTTTCAGTCCTTTGCTCTACCAACTGAGCTAAGGTACCCTGCATAAGGTCTGCAAATATAAAATCCTTTTTATTCCTTAACAAAAGATTTACTCTAAAAACTTTGATTAAATTTAAACTTAAAATAACTTCTAGATTGAACTTAGGAATTGATTTAGGTAATACCATGGCCAAGTTTTACCTCTTTGATGGAGATAAAATACTTTTCCAACAAAAAGCAAATTCTTCCTCTTTTGATACCATTTCATCAAAACTAATTAATGAAAATCCAGAAATCAATGAAATTATTTATTCTGATGTTGTTGGAATAATTGCTGAAAGCCTAAAAAAGTATGCTGATAAAATAAAAATCATTCCGATTAGTTCTCAAATGCGACTTCCATTTACAAATTCATATCAAAACCAAAATAAATTGGGTGCCGATAGAATACTTTTAATTGCCTCAGCAGCAAAAGCCTATCCTAAATCAAATGTTTTGGTAATTGATTTGGGTTCGTGCATCACTTATGATTTCTTGGATCAAGAAAGTGTTTATCAAGGAGGTGCTATTTCTCCTGGTTTTATGATGCGATATAAGGCATTGAGTCATTTTACGGCTAATCTACCAATTGCGAATTATAAAACACCAAAAACTCCTCAAGGGAAGAGCACATATGAAGCTATTCATTCGGGGGTTTATTTTGCTATTTTAGATGAAATTAATTCTAGAATTGAATACTACAAAAAAAATTACAAATCTTTGAAAGTTGTTTTTACAGGAGGTGATGTCAATAAGTTGCCTAAAACATTAAAAAATAGCATATTTGCGAGGTTAAATTTTATAGCTGATGGAATGCTCCATTTGTTGAAGCTGAATAGAGATTTATGATTAAAAACCTCGTAAAAATCTTTTTACTAATATTCACTAATATTGCTTTATCGCAATCTGGAACTAATTCACCATATTCATATACTGGATTAGGAGAAGTTAATTTTAGAGGAAATCAAATTAATCGCTTCATGGGAGGATTAGAAGTTTATAATGATTCAATTCATGCAAATTTGAGTAATCCTTCCTCTTACGCTAAGTTATTGTTGACTACTTACTCTATAGGGTTAAATTACAGTAATAACCAGCTTAGTGACACAAATGATTCAAAAAGTTTAATTTCATCTGGATTGGATTATATAGGTATTGCTATACCAACAAAAAAATTTGGATTTGGCTTTGGAATTATTCCATTTACATCAGTTGGTTATAAATTGAGTCAAATTGATGACTCATCATCTGATATATTAAATCGATATGAAGGTGAGGGTGGTATTAATAAAGTTTTTTTTTCATTAGGACTTTATTTGTTAAAAAATTTGAGTTTTGGTGTTACAATAAATTATGATTTTGGTAAGTTGAAATACCAAACTTCTAAATTTTTAGACGATGTTTTTTTGGGAACAATTTTAATTAATGAATCGAGCATATCAGGATTAGACATCAAATTAGCCACAAATTATGAGATTCGTGTTAATAGTAAAATAGATCTTCATTTGATGGCCTCTTATGTCCCCCAGGGTTCATTAAACTCGAATAATAAACGCTTGTTAATAACCTCTCCTTTATCTGATCCATCAAATATTGCTGAAATTATAGAAATTGATTTGGCCGAGACAGGATCGGACTTCACTGAAATACAATTACCTTCAAGTTCTATAGTTGGTTTTGGCTTAGGTAAAAAAAGTAAGTGGTTTGCAGGAGCACAATATATTATGACCAATAGCTCGAATTTTAAAAATAGCTTTAACACTTTTCCAAATGTTTCTTATAAAGATGGATCACAATTTTCAATTGGAGGTTTTTATATTCCTGACTATTCATCGATTACTAGTTATTGGAAGAGGGTGGTTTTACGGATGGGTTTTCGACATGAGGTAACAGGTATATTTAAAAATAATTTTGGAATAAACGAAACTGGTATTAATTTTGGGGCTGGTTTGCCCCTGCCAGGGTATTCAAATGTCAATATTGGTTTTGAGTATGGATCAAGAGGAACTAAAAATTCCAACATACTGAATGAAAAATTTTGGACTATTAGAATAGGGTTCTCCCTTAATGACCGATGGTTTATAAAAAGAAAGTATAATTAATATTTGATAAAATGAAATCTTTTAAAATATTTTTAAAATTAATTTTATTGTTAACATTCATTCCTTTAAAATCTCAAAACAATGAGGAATGCCTTCAAAATTTATCAATTTTCGCTGAGTATGCAAAAGTCAAAAATTACAATGATGCATATGAACCATGGCTTAAGGTTAGAATTGATTGCCCCAAATTAAACGTTGCAATCTATTCTTATGGAGAAAGAATTTTGAAAGAGCGAATTAAAACCTCAAGTCCTCAAGAGGCTATTTTGGTTAAGGAGGACTTAATGAAACTATATGATGAGTGGATATTAAATTTTCCAACCAAAAGAAATATTAAAGTGGTGGGTGACATTTTAAGCAGTAAAGCTCAATCAATGCTTGATTATAAAATTGGCGAAAAAATGGAGGTTTACAAAACTTTTAATGAAGCTTATACCAGTGATGCTGCAAGTTTTACAAACCCTAAGGAACTTTATAACTATTTTAAGACATACTATGAGCTTTATAAAGATGGAGTGCATGGAGTAACTATGGAAAAGTTATTTACAAAATATGAGGAGGTTTCAGAAAAGTTTGAAATTGAATCAACTAATCTGTCAAAAAAATTAGATTTATTAATAAAAAAACAAGAGTCTGGAAGCCCTTTAAATAGCAGGGAGATTAGAAATAAAAGAATTTATGGAATTAACAGTAATGCTATTGGAACTTTTCTTTCAAATCTAAATGCTATTATATCAAAGGAGGCAACTTGTAAAAATTTAGTTCCATTATATCAAAGAACATTTGAGGAGAATAAAACTGATCCCGTTTGGCTTAAAAGAGCAGCATCTAGAATGGATAGTAAAGAATGTTCAGATGATCCTTTCTTCGTAACACTAGTAGAGGCTCTTCACGGCTTAGAACCTTCGGCTGATTCGGCATATTATTTGGGACTACTTAAAGATAAAGCTGGAGATAGCAGTGAGGCTTTGACTTATTACGAAGAATCCATATCACTTGAGAATGATCCCTACAGAAAAGCCAAAATTTTATATAAAATTGCCATTAAGTTAAAGAATGCAGGAAAAAAATCTTCTGCAAGAAATTACGCGCGTAAAGCTCTAAGTTTTCAGCCTTCTATGGGTCGAGCCTATTTAATGATATCAAATCTTTACGCCAGTAGTGCCAATGATTGTGGTGATACTCAATTCAACAAGAGGGCTGTTTATTGGTTGGCAGCAAATATGGCATATAAAGCTGGAGAGGTAGATGCCTCAATAAAAAAAGCAGCTTTAAAAACAGCAAGAAGCTATGAGGGAAGAGCTCCATCTAAAACTGATATATTTACTGAAGGAAATCAGGGTGCAAAAATAAAATTTGATTGTTGGATTAAAAGTAGCGTAAATGTGCCTGAGCTCTAGATGTATTCTTTAAAATTTAAGCTTATTAATAAAACTTTAGTTATCATTGCTATTACTACATTTTTTTCATGTGATGACAGCTCTACCTTGTTAAAACAAATTAATACTTTTAATGAGAATCCAGTTGGTATAGCTTATAATATTAATATGACATACACAGACTCTGCCTCAATTAAAGCAAGATTAGAAGCCCCAGTTCATCTTGATTTTAGTCATTTAAGTTTCAAGTATTCAGAGTTTCCAGATGGTTTAAAAGTTATTTTTTACAATGAGCAGAATCAAGAAAATACTGTTTATGCAGATTACGGAATACTTTATAATCAAACAAAAATAGTAGATCTTCAGGGGAACGTTGTTTTATTATCTTATGATGGGTCTCGTTTACAAACGGACCAAATGTATTGGGATGCGGAAAAGGAATGGCTTTTTACGGAGGAACCCTTTCTCTTTCAAAACAATGATTATAATTTGGCTGCAAACAGATTGGATACAAATAAAGAATTCAGTAAATTCCAAACTGGAAAGTTATCAGGAACAATAGCAGTAGAAGAAAAAAAAGATTCGATAACTGATGAAAAGTTATAAAATTTCTGAGATTCTTTATTGGATTATTGCATTAATTGCTAGTTACGAAAGTTTTTCTCAGTGGAGTATTAATAGAAAAAAGGCTTATATATTTATTGGATTTGCTTTCTTATCAATTTTTATGGCACTATTTAGAAGGCACTTTAGAAAAAAATTCAAAAACAGGCAAAACCCTTAATGGTAATAAGCGACCTTATCATTATTATTTGTCTAATGCTTTCCGCTTTTTTTTCGGGGATGGAAATTGCTTTTGTATCCTCAAATAAAATATATCTTGAAATAGAAAAGCAACAGTCAGGGATCAATGCAAAACTTTTAAGTTTCATTACTAAAAATCCATCAAGATTTATTGCAACTATGCTCGTTGGTAATAATATTTCATTGGTGATTTATGGAATTTTTATGGGCGAACGTATCTTACAATTGATATTCCCTGAAATCTCGTTAGGTTCATCAATTAATATAAAAATTATTTTGATTCAGACAGTAATTTCAACACTAATAATTCTTGTAACCGCAGAGTTTTTACCAAAAGTTATATTTCAACAATTTTCAAATATCTTAATGAAAGTGTTTGCTTTACCTACTGCATTTTTTTATTTTTTATTCTCTCCTGTAACTGCATTGATTATGAAGATTTCAGATTTAATATTAATGAAATTTTTCAAGGTTAAAGGAGACCAAATCCAACTATCCTTCTCAAAAATTGAGTTGGGAAATTATATAGAGGAACAATTGGAGTCAACTAAAGATTTGGAAAATGTAGATAGTGAAATTCAAATATTTCAAAATGCACTAGAATTTTCTGAGGTAAAGGCAAGAGAGGCAATGGTTCCAAGAACTGAAATTGTAGCTGCTGAAAGCACTGAATCAATGTCTGACATTAAAAAAATATTTACATCAAGCGGTTTATCTAAAATTCCCGTTTATAATAAGTCTATTGACAACATTAAAGGCTATGTTCATGCATTTGAAATGTTTAAAAAGCCAGATAATTTAAATAAAGTTCTTCTCCCTGTTGCTTTTGTTCCAGAGACTATGAGAATCAGTGAGGTGCTTAAAATCCTAACGAAACAAAGAAAAAGTATAGCAGTGGTTTTAGATGAATATGGTGGAACATCTGGAATAATAACTGTTGAAGATATAATAGAAGAACTTTTTGGTGAGATTGAAGATGAACATGATAATATTGATCATTACGAGAGACAACTTGAATCAGATTTTTTTGAGTTTTCGGCGAGGCTTGAAGTTGACTATATCAATCAAAATTATGGTATATCCCTTCCTGAAAATGAATTTTACGAGACCCTAGGTGGATTAATTGTGTATTTAAAAGAAGAGATTCCTCCTAAAGGCACAAAAATTTTATTAGAAAACTTTGAATTTGAAATTAAAGAGGCTTCTTCAACAAAAATAGAAAGGGTTTTACTTAGGGTAAAACATGAAAATTAATATTATTATAAATTATAATATTTTTAAGAACTCTACCTAAACCACTAAATAACAATGTTATTCTTTTTTGAAATCAAAAATGAAATTGTATTTTCGCATCAGAGAAAAAGTTAAAATGGTATGGCAGTTTTAGGTCAAATAAGACAACGTTCTTTTTTTCTTATTATAGTAATTGGAATGGCCTTATTTGCCTTTGTAATCTCTGGAGTGTTTGACGGAAACAATTCAAGCTCTGAATCCGACCCTATCGCAGTAATTAATGAAGAAGAAGTTGATATTACTTTTTTTAGACGGATGGTAGAACAGGCAGAGAGAAGTTACAACTTTTCCACCACCATGCAAGCAGTCAATTCTGTTTGGCAGGATATGATAAGGCTAACTATTTTTAAGCAAGAATTTGATAAGCTGGGAATAGACGCAGGTAAAGAACAAATTGAAATGATTTTATCTAGAGATGAAAGAATTACCCAAGATCCACGTTTCCAGAATGAATCTGGTTTTTTTGACTTTGGAATCTTTACTAATTTTGTGAATAGTCTTCGTTTAGAAAATCCTCAGGCATACCAAAATTGGAGGTCACAGGAAGAAAGTATTGTTGCGCTTGCTAAAGAGAATATTTATTTTGATTTAATTAAATCTAGTACTGGATTTACAGAGCTAGAGGGAAAAGATTCATATCATCTAGAAAATGATAAGGTCAATATAAAGTTTGTAAGTATGCCTTACAGCGAGGTTCCTGACAGCCTATTTAATATTTCTGACAGCGAAATTAAAAGATACGTAAGTGCAAATAAAGAAAAATTTAAATTAGAAGCTTTTCGTGCTGTCAATTATGTCCTTTTTCCAGAAATAGCCACTCAACAAGACAAGAATGAAATAAGAAACAATCTAGAAAATTTAAAGGAAAAAAGAATTGAGTACAATGATGTCTCTAAACTAAGAGATACCATTGAAGGACTAAAAACTACCAATAATATAACTGATTTTATAGAACAACATTCTGAAGTACCTTTCGACTCAATTTATCGTTCAAAAGGGACACTTTCCAGTGAGTATGCCGATATTCTTTTCAAATTAAAAAAAGGAGATGTTTTTGGCCCTTACCAAGATGGTAATCAATTCAAAATCTCAAAATTTATTGACAGAAAAATTGGTGGTTCAATTAGAGCAAGTCACATTCTGGTTTCTTTTAAAGGAGCTTCTCGAGCTAATGAAGAAATTACCAGATCAAAAGAACAAGCAAAACAAATTGCAAATAAATATTTTCGTGAGGCTCGAAGAAATTCTAATGATTTCTCAGAATTAGCCAAAAAATATTCTGATGGTCCATCAAGCTCAATGGGAGGTGATCTAGGATTCTTTCAAGAGGGAACTATGACAGAAAAATTCTTTAGTTTCTGTAAAAAGTCAAGAGTTGGTAGAATAGGACTTGTAGAGACTGAATTCGGGTTCCATATCATTAAAGTAACTGATAAAGAGGATATAGTTTTAATTGCTGATGTTGTAAAACAAATTATTCCATCTGAAGAAACTTCTAATGATGTCTTTCAGAAAACAACTCAGTTTGAAATGGAAAGTATTAATCTTAATGATCTTGATGCTCCTGCTCAGAAATATAAATATGAAAAAAAGAAAGTAAATCAGGTAAATTTATTAGATGAAAATCTACCTTCAATGGAAGGACAGAGGAACCTTGTTCAATGGTTGTTCAATGATGATACAAGAATTGGAGATATTAAAAGATTTAACCTTACTAAAGGTGGGTATGTTGTCGCTCAGCTAACAGGTATTACTCGTGAGGGTTCTATAAATATTGATGCTGTAAAGGAAGAAGTTATTCAAGAAATACTCACAAAAAGAAAGGCGGATTATTTATTAGAAAAATATAGTAATCACAATTCTTTGGATAAACTATCTGTCGCTATAAAAAAGGAAATAGAAACTGCTTCTGCTGTAACTCAGAAGAATAATGTTCTTCCTGGTGTGGGATCTGAGCCTTATCTTATTGGTGTAGCTTTTGCATCAGAATTAAATCAACCCTCAACACTAATCAAAGGGAACAATGGAGTTTATAAGATTGAGGTAACTTCCAAAGAAATTGCAAAAGAACTAGAGAGTTATCAGGCCTACTCAAATGTTTTAAAGACTGAAGAAAATTTAAGAATTAGTTCCGTAATTTATGATGCTCTTAAATCCGCGGCTGAGATTGATGACAATCGTTCAGTGTACTATTGAAATTAATAAATCAGTTTATTGTATCCAAAAACTATTGAGAATCCTTTTTTTTTAAAATATTTTGGAGTATTAATGTCCCCTGTCGCAAGAATGAAGTCTCCCCCCCATGCCCCCAAGCTTTTAATTGCTCCTTTGAAGTCTTGAAAATGCTTTTCTTTTACAGGATTGATTGATACAAGTTGACTTATAAAATACTCATGTTCAGTAAGAAGCACTTCAAAGTCACTAAGTGTTTCACAACTACCAATTAGTTTTGAGAATTTATTAGCTTTTTTTATATCACTGTCATTAATTTTTTTTTCCATCATTTTTTTTACTGCTTGACGACTATTTATCTTTTGATTAAGATAGACGAAATAAAGGGCGCTTTTAAAACTTGGATTAAAATTGATTTCCTCAACTCTTGGAGAATGAATTCCACGAGTATAAAATATTGCTTTTTTAGCACTAGCGCAGGCAATATCGTAACCACTTCCTCCAAACGTTTCACTTAGTAAAATATAGGGATCTACATTAGACCATTTGGCCAAATTTGCAATTAAAGTTGAGGAGGTTCCTAAGCCCCAGAATCGGCCAAACTCTAGACGAGTGGTAATCTTTCCTCCATATTTGATTAAAAAAACAGGGTTTTGATTTCGAATAGCTAAAAGAATGTTACGGAGTCGATTAGCAACTTTTATATTATCACTTGTGATGATTTTAAATTCTTTTATAGAAAATTTAGCGTCAAACCATTGTAGTCCATTTTCATCAAAGCTTTTCCAGCGGAGATAATTAGATGGGTTTTTTTTAAAACTAAGATACTGGCCTAACTTGGTTGGTAGGGCTAATGCCATTGCTCCCTTAAGTACAAGGTATTCGGCAGATAACAATAATTTTCCATGACTATAAAATGATTCCATTTTAATTAGGACTTAGATTTTAAAAAATCACTCACTCGACTATAGCTGACAGTACGATTTTTAAAAAATAAAATTGCATCTTCTTTTTGGATTTTTGTAGCTTTTAGTTGATTTAGTATATTTAGTAGGTGCATTTTCATATGACCTTTCTGAATCCCAGATGTTATAAGTGATTGGACAGCTGCAAAATTTTGTGCTAATCCTACTACAGCAATAATTTCCATTAAGGTTCTCGAATTGGGATTTCCTAGTAATTCCATAGACCATTTGACCATTGGGTGCAGCTGAGTAAGCCCACCTACAGTTCCAATCGCCATTGGTAATTTAATCTCAAAAACAAAATCACTTCCTTTTATATAGGCATCAGTTAAACCCCTATAGCTACCTTCTTTTGTAGCATATGCATGAGCTGCAGCTTCGATGGCCCTAAAATCATTTCCAGTAGCGATCAAAACAGCATCAATACCATTCATAATTCCTTTATTATTCGTTACCGCTCGATAAGGCTCATTTTTAGATATTTCAATTGCTTTTACAAACTTTTCAGCAAAACCGTGGGAGCTTAAATCACTCTTTACTTTTAATTTATCAATTGGACAATTTACAGAAGCCTGAACTATACATTTGGGGACATAATTAGATAAGATACTCATTACTACTTCAATATCTTTTTCCTCATAAGTAAAATTGTCATATTCTAAGGCCTCAGATTGAAGTTTTTTAGCAATTCGCTCCAGGCAGGAATTAATAAAGTTAGCTCCCATAGAGTCAATAGTTTCAAAAGTTAGATGAAGCTGAAAGTAATTATCTATCATTTCAGTTTTATCTCTCAACTCTATGCTTGTAATTCCACCGTTTCGTCTCCGCATATTTTTGGTAATATCCTCAGCACTCTCAATTAATCTTTTTTTATTTTTCTTAAAAAATAAATTGAGTTTTTCAGCTTTTCCTTTAAATAAAAAGTGGACTTGTCCAATTTTCTCTGTCCCAAGTACATCAGCTTTAAACCCACCTCTAGAGGCCCAAAACTTTGCGGATCTTGACGCTGCAGCAATTACTGAACTTTCTTCAATTGCCATTGGAACTGAATAAGTACTGCCATTTATTACAAAATTAGGAGCGACAGCAAGAGGAAAGTAAAAATTGGTTAATGAGTTCTCAACAAAATCATCATGAAGCTTCTGGATTTCTGGATTTGAGTGATTATATTCATTTATTAATTTTTTGGCATTTTCGGAGTTATCGAAATGCATGTGAGTTATCCATTCTATTTTTTCGGCCTTAGAAAATTTAGAGAAGCCTTCTACTTTTTTTGACATTTAGAAACACATCTGAACATTGTAAATATACATCATTTCAAACTTAAGTTATTCTATTTGGTAACTGACAAAAACACCAAAAAGGATTACTGCTAAAAACAGTAACTTTATATGCTAAAAATTGCAAGTATATGTCAAAAGCAAATTATGTATTAAAATCTGAAAAGACAATATTTGGTCACCCTGCAGGTTTATTTGTTTTATTTTTTACTGAGTTATGGGAGCGATTTTCTTATTATGGAATGCGCGCCTTATTTACAATTTTTTTAGTAGCAGAAACGACTAGCCAAAACCCTGGTTTTGGGTGGAGTAATGAGGATGCACTTTGGCTATATGGATGGTATACTATGATGGTATATATTGCTTGTATACCTGGAGGTTGGATTGCGGATAATTTTTTAGGTCAAAAAAAGACTGTAATGTTAGGGGGGCTTCTGCTTTGTTTGGGACATGGAATATTGGCCTTCAACAATGAAATAAGCTTTTATATAGGTTGTATTTTTATAATCTTAGGGGTTGGAGGGTTAAAACCGAATATTTCCTCAATGGTTGGAGGATTATATTCAAAAGAAGACAAAAGAAGGGATTTAGGTTTTTACATCTTTTACATGGGTATCAATCTTGGTGCTTTTTTTGCCCCGTTATTGTGTGGCTGGGTGGGAGAAACTTATAATTGGCACTTTGGTTTTGGGATAGCTGCAATAGGTATGATAATTGGTCAATTTACCTATTATTTTGGTCAGCCTTATCTTAAAAATGTGGGAAATATGAAAGAGTCAACAAATGAACAAAGAAAAAAATTAAAAAGAAAAAAACTAACTCCAATTGAAAAAGACAGGATAAAGGTACTTTTGGTCAGTTTTCTAATGATTATAGTTTTTTGGGGAGCATTTGAGCAAGCTGGCGGATTAATGAATTTATATGCAAAACAGAAAACTAATCGTATGCTTATGGGTTGGGAAATTCCTGCTTCATGGTTTCAGTCTTTAAATGCTTTTTTTATTGTTACACTTGCAGTATTTGTTGGTGGAATATGGGCCAAAATAAAAATTAGAGGAAATTCAACCTCATCCATTTTTAAAATTGCGGTGGGTATCCTTATAATGGGTTGCGGGTTTTTATTTATGCGGTTTGCTTCATCAGAATATGAATTATTTGGTTATTCATCTATGTATTGGTTAGTATTAGCTTACTTTTTTCACACAATTGGTGAGTTGTGTGCTTCACCTGTTTCCCTGTCATTTATTACCAAATTAGCACCAGAGAAATATGCCGCATTAATGATGGGTTTATTTTTCGCGGCCTCAGGAATAGGCAATATGCTGGCTGCTAGAATTGGAGTAAATGCTGAGGCAGTGGGAGAAAAAGCAACTTTTACTGGGATTTTTATATTCTGTTCAGTTTTTGCCTTATTAATTTTTGCTATTTTAAACCCTCTTAATCGTCTTATGCACCAGGGTAAATAATAAATTCATTGAAAAATTAGATTAATATCATGATAAGATTATTTATTTTTATTTTCAGCATTAATATACTTAATGCACAATCTATCGAATGGATTTCATTCGAAAAGGCTCTTGAATTACAAAAAGAGACCCCCAAAAAAATACTAATGGATGTTTATACTGACTGGTGTGGTCCATGTAAACTAATGGATAAAAAGACCTTTCAAAACCATGATGTTGCAACATATGTCAGTAAACATTATTATGCAGTAAAGTTCAATGCTGAAGGCGATGAAACCATAAATTATTATAATAATAAATTCACAAACCCAGATTACGATCCCATCAAAAAAGGAAGAAATTCATCACATCAGTTTACGAAGTTTTTAGGAATCAGTGGTTACCCAACAATTATATTTATAAGTGAATCGGGAGACTTAATAACTCCAGTTGTGGGTTATCAAAACCCTCAACAGTTGGAACTATATCTTAAAATGATTAAACAAGGAGATTATATGGTTTTTTCAAAGCCTGATGATTTTGAAAAGTATCGTAAAAGCTTTATTCCAAAATTCAAGAACTGATTTTTTTTATATCAAATCCATATAAAAAATTCAAGATTCCTCCAGTTGAAATTTAAAAAAAACTATTTTATGGCGTTATAAATTAGTGAAGCAGTTTTTTCACTGGCGCCACCATTCCCAAGAACGGACCTAAGGGATTCATAATCTATTTTCATTCGCTTTTGTCCATTATCAGATAATATGTAATCTAGCTGTTTACAAACTTCATTAATATTAAATGAATTTTGAATCAACTCTTTTACAACCTCTTTTTTTAAAATAAGATTCACCAATGATATAAATTCAAGTTTAATCAAACGTCTTGCTATTTGATAGCTTAAGAAGCTACTCTTATAGCATACAACCTGTGGTACTTTGAATAATGCCGCTTCAAGAGTAGCTGTACCACTCGACACAAGAGCTGCTTTAGAAATCATAAGTAAATCATGGGTTTTGTTATGAACTACTTTTATATTTACATTTCTTATAAAAGAATTATAATATCTGGAATCTACTCCTGGTGCTCCTGCAATTATAAATTCAAATTTTGGAAACCGTTCAGCTACGGATAAAAAAACAGGCAGCATTTTTTTAATTTCTTGTCTTCTACTCCCTGGTAAAAGAGCAATTATTGGTTTTGTTTTTGATAATCTATTTTCAACAATAAATTTTTTTGATATTTTTTTAAATAGTATTGAGTCTAACAAAGGATGACCTACAAATTCAACTGGAAATTGATGTTTTTTTTCAAAGAATTCCTTTTCGAATGGAAGTATAACATAAAGAGCATCTAAATCTTTTTTCATTTGATTAACTCTATTTTCTTTCCAAGCCCATACTTGTGGACTGATATAAAAATGATTCTTAAAGCCATTTTTTTTTGCCCATTTTGAAATTCTTAAATTAAACCCTGGATAATCAATATATAGTATTATGTCTGGTTTAAACTCCAAAATATCTCTTTTACAAAATCTTATATTACGAATCACTTTTCCAAGATTAGTGAGTACTTCCCAAAAACCCATAAAAGCTAGATCATGGAAATGTTTTACCAACTCTCCTCCAGCTTTTTTCATTAAGTCTCCACCCCAACAACGAATTTTTGCTTTTTTGTCCTTTTTTTTTAAGGCTTCGATCAGTTTAGACCCATGAAGGTCACCAGAGGCTTCACCAGAAATAATATAATACTTCAACTTCAAATAATTTTTAAAAGAGCAATAGTTGTAACAAAAATTAATGATATTATAAGAATACCCTTAGCAAAATTTTCTTTTCCTCTTCTTATTCCTAAAAAGAATAACGGTAAATTAACGAGTGCCCCCAAACTTATTAGCCCTCCTATTTTTTTTTGCTTATAAAGTAACATCAAAGAATCTTCAATAGTTGCATCCGAGAAAAATACGATTATAAAAATGGTCATACTCAGACTTGCCAAAAGTCCAGCAATTATTCCTTTAGTAAGCTCTTTAATTTCCAAAGTCCCAAGTGTTTAATTTTTTTATTGTGTCATGAGCTGTAAAATCAAACTTTACTGGAACGATAGAAATGTAGCCATTTGATAAAGCCCATTCGTCTGTATCCTCACCTTTGTCTTCATTAATAAATTTTCCTGTTAGCCAATAGTAATCTAAACCCATTGGATTGGTTCTTTTATCGAATTCCTCAACCCATCTTGCTTTTGCTTGTCGGCAAATTTTTATCCCATTAATTTGGTTAGATTTTAGTTTAGGAAAGTTAACATTTAAAACTATATTTGGAGGAATTCCATTATCTAGAGCAGTAACAGTTATTTTTTTTACATAATTTTTAACACCATCAAAATCTGCATTCCATTTGTAGTCCAAAAGGGAGAATCCAATTGCTTGAATTCCGTCTATACCTGCCTCTATTGCAGCGCTCATGGTTCCTGAATAGATTACATTTATGGATGAATTTGAGCCATGATTTATTCCCGAAACGCATAGATCAGGCTTCCTATCTAGAATTTCATTGATTGCTAGCTTAATGCAGTCAGCTGGAGTACCTGAACAGCTATATTCTAGATGGGTTCCTCCATATACGCTGATTTTTTTGTAATGTAATATAGAATTAATTGTAATTGCATGACCCATAGCAGACTGAGGACTATCGGGTGCTACAACTACTACTTCACCTATTTCATTCATTATTTCAATTAACTTTCTAAGACCAGGAGCAGAAATACCGTCATCATTGGTTACTAATATCAAGGGCTTTTTATCCATAAAATTCTATTCAGAGTAAAATTAATAAATATTAGTACCTGAATATCATTTTAACACCAACAAAAAGTTTTTTAGGTTGATATTTAATAAGGGCTTTTTCGTTAAATTAGCTACTTAAATAAAATTTTTATGAGGACGGTTAGACTTTTTATTTTTGTCTGTTCAATTATACTTTCCTTAAGCTTTAACGTTTTAACTAATAATCCAGATAAAGATAAACTTTTGATAGAGGTAATTACCTACGTAATGGAGCGAGGTCATTTTAATCCTAAGAAAATTGACGACACCTTTTCTCAAAATATATTTAGAAATTATATTAATGAAATAGACGGACAGCACAGATTTTTTTTACAATCTGACATAAATAACTTTAAGCGTTACCAAAAAGAAATTGATGATCAGATTAAGTCCTCTCAAATTTCCTTTTTTAATTTAACATATAATCGACTTATTTCTCGAATCAAACAGGTTGAGGGATTCTATGAAGAACTTCTTCTAACTCCTTTTGATTTTAGTGTTAAAGACTCAATTAATCTAAACTTTGAGAGTCTTCCTTATGCCCAAACTTTAAATGAACTTAAAAAAATTTGGAGAAAAAGATTTAAATTGTCTACTCTCGAATATTATTCATCTTTGAAGGAAGAACAGATTTCAAATTTCACTCAAGATAGCACTTACCAAATCAAATCAGATTTCATTTTAGAGGAGCAGGCTAGAGCTAAGACTAAAGAAAATATTGAGAATTATTTTGACATAATCAGTGATGTAGAAAGGAAAGACTGGTTTTCTATTTATGTTAATTCAATTACCACTGAATATGATCCACATAGCAATTATTTTGCTCCAGACGACAAAGAAAAATTTGATCAAAGTATTTCAGGAAAGTTTGAAGGTATAGGAGCTAGATTGCAGAAAAAGAACGAAAAAGTAGAAATAACTGAGATTATTGTTGGCGGTCCTGTTTGGAAAGCTAAAGCATTAGAAGTTGGAGATATAATTTTAAAAGTAGCTCAGAAAAAAGAAGCACCCGTAGAAATCGGTTCAATGCGATTGGGTGATGCGGTTAAATTAATCAAAGGCCCTAAAGGGACAGAAGTTTATTTGACAATAAAAAGGGTAAGTGGACTTATTGAGGAAGTTGTTATCACAAGAGATGTAGTTGAGTTAGAGGAATCCTATGCTAAGGCAAGTATAATTATTAAAAACAATAAGCTGTACGGTTTTATTGAATTACCAAAGTTTTATATCGATTTTAAAGATCAAAATAGCAGAAATGCTGCTAGTGATATTAAAAGGGAAATAGAGTTGCTCAAAAAAAGAGATATAAAAGGAATAATTCTAGATTTAAGAAACAATGGAGGAGGATCCTTAAAAACAGTGGTTGATATTACTGGATTTTTCATTGATAAAGGACCAATCGTTCAAGTAAAAAGTACTGGTGGAAGAAAAGATATTCTTTATGATGAAGATCCCTCAATTATTTGGGATGGTTCATTAGTCATTATGGTAAACGAATTTTCTGCTTCTGCCTCAGAGATTTTGGCTGCAGCTTTACAAGACTATGAAAGAGCGGTCATTCTCGGAAGCAAACAAACTTTTGGTAAGGGGACCGTTCAAAATATAATAGATTTAAATCGTATTATCTCTGGGGGGACCCATGGAGATCTTGGAGCTGTGAAAATAACAACAGATAAATTTTATAGAATAAATGGTGGCTCAACCCAACTAGAGGGTGTAAGGAGTGATATCATCATGAAAAATCAATATTCATTTATAGATATGGGTGAAAAAGACCAAAAAAATCCATTAATTTGGGACAGTATTCAGCCAGCCCGATTTTCTAAATGGAGCAACCATTCTAATTATGAATTTGCTTTAAAACAGAGTTCCTCAAGAATTGAAAAAAACTTCAATTTATTACTTATAGAGGAACAAGCTCTCAGAATTAAGCAGCAGCAAGAAGATTATATTTATACTCTTAATTATGAAGATTATTTGTCCGAGTTGGATGAAAATAAAAAAATTACTAAAAAGTTTGAGATTTTAAAAGATTACAAATCTAACTTATTTTTTGAATGGATTCCTGATCCTAAATCCCCAATTGATGAAATGGTCAAGGAGAAAAAAAGCCGATGGATTGAATCTCTTGAAAAAGATCTATATATTGAAGAGGCTGTAAATATACTTGAAGATCTCAACATAAACTTGAATACCCGACCATTAGCTCAAATAAAAAAATAATTTTTTGATTTGAACCGCAAAAATGTCTACAAAAAACTTTTTAAAGACCCTTGGGCAATAATAAGTTCTTTTTACATATTTTTTTTAATCATAGTTGCTGTATTTGCATATCAAATTGCCCCTGACAATTCCTTTAATGCTAACCAAATGCATCTTTCTATCCATTCTATGCCTCCTGGCTTTAAAACTAAAATTGTGGTTATTGAACAAAATAAAAAAATTGAAAAAAAACACTCTTTTTTCTTTGGTCAAAGTAATACCTCCTTTGAAATACCTATCAAAAATTATTTAATTGAGGATGAAGGGGTAAGAATCCAACCATACGGTTACAATGATGAATATTATGAATATTTAGATAATCAATCAGTAACTAGTAATAATTTTGAGAGTGATTATTTGATTGAAAAAAATTTTCCATTAGGAACAGACATGTATGGAAGAGATTTGTTAAGTAGATTAATTATAGGCACTAGAATATCTCTAACTATTGGTTTTATTGCAGTATTCATCTCACTTATAATTGGGATTATAATTGGAGGAATAGGTGGTTATTTTGGTGGAGAAATTGACAAGTTAATTGTGTGGCTAATCAACGTATTTTGGTCTATTCCAACCCTTTTAACGGTTATTGCTATCACTTTGGCATTAGGAAGGGGCTTTTGGCAGGTTTTTATTGCAGTTGGACTGACAATGTGGGTTGAGGTAGCAAGGATTGTTAGGGGACAAATTTTATCCTTGAAAGAAGAAAATTTTATCAACTCTGCCAAAGTATTAGGATATAATAACTTTCGAATTTTATTTAACCATATACTACCCTTAATTGTACCTCCACTAATTGTGACTTCTGCGGCAAATTTTGCAAGTGCAATATTAATTGAAAGTGGACTTAGTTTTTTAGGAATCGGAGCTCAACCACCTATACCAAGTTGGGGGGGCATGGTTAAAGATCACTTTAGATATTTGTTATTGGGAAAACCATACCTGACACTTTTACCTGGCTTAACAATTATGAGTTTGGTGCTTGCTTTTATGACTTTGGGGAATAGTTTAAGAGATGCACTTGACATAAAAAACTAGTCATTACCATTCATTAAGTCTATTTGCATCGAAATTTAAATGAATAAAAATCATTAAACTAAATGCTAATAGATTTGATCCACCATAACTTATAAAAGGCAGTGGAATCCCAATCGTTGGAACTATTCCAACTGACATGCCAATATTTACAAAAAAATGAATAAATATCAAACCAGCAACAGCATAAGAAAAAACTCTTCTAAATTTGCTATTTTGTTTTTCTGCTCTTTTGAGTATTCGAAGTATAAGAAAGCAAAACATTATTATTACAAACAGCCCTCCTAGGAAGCCCCATTCCTCACCAACAGTGCTAAAGATATAATCTGTCTGTTGCTCTGGCACAAAATCTCCTTTTGTTTGAGTTCCTTTAAGGAACCCTTTTCCGATTAATCCACCAGAGCCAATAGCAATTTTAGACTGATTTATATTATATCCTATACCCCTTGAATCAACTTCTTTACCAATGACTACATTTATTCGGTCACGATGTCTTTGTTCAAAGAGATTATTAAAAATATAATCTACTGAAAATGAAAAGCCTACTGATACTAAAAATGCTATAATGAATGGCCAAACTCTAATTTTATTCGAAAGCCTTTTTAATATAAAAAAGGTAAATGAAATAATTATACCAATAATCGCTATTGATGTGGTGAATTCAAAACTAAGACTGATTAAAAATAAAAATAATGATATGACAAAAATTATTAAAAAATTTAAACTGAGACCTTCTCTAAAAAGCGGAAAAAAAAATGCAGAAAAAACTAAAGCTGATCCGGGATCTGGTTGTAGTACAATTAAAAATATTGGAATAAATAGATATACGGAAGTTCTTAAAAGTGTTTTCACTTTTCTTAAATCCGATTGAAATTTACTAATATAACTGGCAATCATTAAGGCTGTCCCAATTTTTGATAATTCTGAGGGCTGAAGGCTTACCCCACCAAGGTTATACCATGAGGTAGCCCCTGAGACAGTTTTACCTAAAACAAAAAGTCCTGCCAGAAGTAGTATAGATATTAAATAACTTAAACCAGCAAAGTGTTCAAAAAATTTAATATTTATTCCTAAAATTATAATTCCTGAAAGAATACTTATCAGTAGGAAAAATAGTTGTTTTCCTACCAAATAAGAAAAGTCAAAAATTCCACTGTCACCAGAAAATTCATTAAACGTAGCTGAGTAAACATTAATAATACCAAAAGTTACCAATAATAAATAAATCATTATTAACACCCAATCCAATCTGTAAATTAAACTGTTACTCATTAATTAAAAATGGTTTTCCACTATAAGGTTTTTGATACTCCAATAATAAATTACCATTAAACATTCTTTCCTCTAGCCATTTTCTTTTGACTTCGCCAGTTAGGTATTTTTCTATAATTAAGCTTGCTATTGGAGCTGCCCATCTAGCTCCCCAATATCCATTCTCAATGAATACAGCGAGAGCAATTTTTGGATTATCTTTTGGAGCAAAAGCAACGAAAATTGAATGGTCTGTTAATTGTTTTTTTACACCATCAATCTTAGTAAAATTTTCAACTGTACCAGTTTTACCGCATACAGATATTCCAGGAATACGAGCAATTCTAGCAGTACCCCTTTCCACCACTTGGTGCATACCCTTTATTATTGTCTCAAAGTGAACCGAGTCTATAGTAGTAAATTTTTTCTCATGAACATTATCATAAGTTCCATTATTTACAGATTTGAGAAAATGAGGTGTAATGAAAAATCCGCGATTTGCAATTGTTGCAGTAAAGTTTGCCATTTGTATCGGGGTAGTTAATATTTCGCCTTGCCCTATAGCATTGGAAACAACTGTTGCTGACTTCCATCCTCCTTTTTTATACCAATAGTCATAATATGAGGCATCCGGAATAAACCCTTTTTTCCCTATAGGAAGGTCATAACCCAAATAATTTCCAAGTCCAAAACTGATAAGATGGGTCTTCCAAATATTGATTCCCTCATGAACTCCATTACCTGAATCATCGATTATTTTTCTGTAAATATTTGCGAAATAAGTATTACAAGATCTGTATATGCCTGATAATAAATTATTATGTGTTCCATATTTACAATGGCAATCCATAAACATCCCCTTTGCATAAAAATGCCCTTGGTTACATTTGTAAGTTGTATTTGGATTAATTACTCCTTCCTGTAACGCAATAAGTGCGTTGAGTGTTTTGAAAGGTGATCCAGGAGCATATTGAGCCTGAAGGCCCCTGTCAAAAAGAGGTTTGGATATAGTATCTAGTGCAAGTTTGCGATAGTTTTTAGATCTCATTCTTCCTACCAATAAATTAGGGTCATAACTTGGGGCTGAAACTAATGATAATACCTCACCGGTTTGAGGTTCGATCACTACGATACCACCTCTTTTATTTTTTAATAACTTTTCACCATACTTTTGAAGTTCTAGATCTAAGGTTAAAATCAAATTTTTTGAACCCTTTGTAGGAATATCAAAGATTCCCCTCTCATAAGGGCCGATGATTCGATTAAATCGATCTTTTTGTAAAAACTTTTTACCTTTAACACCTCGTAGTAGGTGTTCATAATACCTTTCAATTCCTTGTCTTCCAGTTTGCTCTCCAAGACTATAATAATCGTCTTTTTTCATATCATTCTTATTGACTTCACTAACGTACCCTAGAACATTTGATGCAATTGCGTTAGGATATTCCCTCAAAGATTTCTTTTGTAAATAAAACCCTGTAAACTTCCAAATCTTCTCTTGAATAATTGCATTTTGCTCTTTTGAGATTTGATTGAAAATTACATATGGAAGTTTTGTTGAAAACTTTTTTGCGGCTATTAAATTTTTTCTAATTATTGATTTTTCTATGTTTAGCATTTTTGCAAGTTCAATTGTATCAAATTGAATTACGTTTTCTGGGATTGCCATCAAGTCATAAGCTGGCTGATTAGAAACCAATAATTTTTTATTTCGGTCATATATATATCCACGTTCAGGAAATATTTCATTTTCGATAACAGCGTTGTCATCTGAGAGTAACTTGTAGGAAGAATTTATCAATTGAAGACTTATTAGCCTTCCTATGAATAGTACTGCAGTACAAACAGTAATTGATGGAAACAAGAATTTTCTACTCATTTGTTTCTTTGAATAATCCTAGTGAAATATATACCATTATAAAGGTAAAAAAAGATGTAAAAAAAGTGTTTTTAAGAATAATCAAAATACTGTCAAGACTGAGGTAGATAATTGTATAGAGAATAAGATGATGGATGGTTATTATAATAAAAAGATACATAATTCGTTGATTTAACGGAGTACCTTCTATCATACCCATGGCTATATTTTCGTTAATACCAAATGAAGTTTTAATTATAAATGGCCTGAGGAAAGCAATTGTTGTTGTCGCAATTACATGAGCACCTGAACCTTGATTTAGAAGTTCGAGAATAATTCCCATGAGGAAACCCAAAAAAATCAATAGTGTTTTATTACTATCAAAACGATATACCACAAAAAAAAGTATGTAAAGATTAGGGTTTACAAAGCCAAATAAGTTTATGTTATTAAGTAAAAAAGATTGTAATAAAATTAAAAGTATGAATTGAAAAATCGAAAGAATATTATTGCGATTCATCGTTGTTCAGTTTTTTTATTTGATTTAAATTTTTATTTTCAATAATGTAAACAAATTCCTTTTGAGTAAGATTACTGAATAACTCAATTTCAATATCATAATATCCCTCAAACTCAGGACGAATTACCTTTGACACTATTCCAATGGGGATTCCATAGGGGAAATAATCTGACATTCCTCCAGTAATTATTGTATCTCCAATTGATACCTGATTTAAGGTTGAAATATCATCAAGTTTAAATTTTTTTGGATGATTACCCTCCCATGATAAAGAACCATATGTACCATTTTTTTTAAAACTAACATTAACTTTTAGGTCTCTGTGTAATAGTGATAATACACTGGAGAAATCCTCAGTTGTTTGGTTTACAATCCCAATTATACCGTCATTTGAAATTACTCCATAATCTGATTTTATTCCATCAGCTTCTCCTTTATCTAATAACAAAAAATTTCTAGCTTTACTATAACTATTTCTTATTATCCTTGCGCTCACAATTTTAAAACCAAATGATTCAAGAGCATCTATTTTCTGTTCTTTTTTTTGTTGAAAAGCCAATTCATAGATTTTTAACTTCTCATTTTCTGATTTTAGTTGAGAATTAATTTTTGCTAGACTAAAATAATTTATTATTCCTTGACTAAGAAAATTCACATTTCCAGAAAAGTAAAGAGAAATATTACTAAAAATTGACTGATGGTAAATACTACGTTTATTTAGAAAAAGAATTGACAAAAAAAGTAACCCGAAGTATAACAGGTAGTTTTTGTACTTAAGCAGTGCATTGATAAGCTGCTGCATGAGTAATTATTTAATCAAAATAGTTTTGTATCTATCGATATTTTTTAAAGTTATACCTGTACCTCTAACTACAGCCTGAAGAGGGTCTTCGGCAATGTATACAGGTAAGTCAGTTTTTCTAGAAAGTCTTACATCTAATCCTCTAAGTAATGCTCCTCCACCTGCTAGATATATACCAGTATTATATATGTCAGCAGCTAATTCGGGAGGAGTTTGTGCTAATGCTTCCATTATTGCTTCTTCAATTCTGATAATTGATTTATCAAGTGCTTTTGATATTTCTGTATGCGAGATTAAGGCTTGTTTAGGTTTCCCCGTAACTAAATCTCTACCTTGCACTGACATCTCCTCAGGAGGGTTTTCCAAGTCATCAACTACTGAGCCAATAAGGATTTTTATTTTTTCAGCAGTCCTTTCTCCAACATAAAGGTTATGTTTACTTCTCATGTAATTGACAATATCATTTGTGAAAACATCTCCTGCAATTTTGACAGATTTGTCACAAACAATACCAGATAACGCAATAACGGCAATTTCAGTTGTCCCTCCACCAATATCGACAATCATATTCCCCTTAGGTTGCATAATATCTATTCCAATTCCAATCGCAGCTGCCATAGGTTCATGTATCAAATAAACTTCCTTACCATTTACTCTCTCGGCTGATTCTTTAACTGCGCGCATTTCTACTTCAGTTATACCAGAGGGAATGCAAATCACCATCCTAAGAGATGGAGTAAAAAACTTTCTCTTCAAAGTAGGAATACTTTTTATAAGGGTATTAATCATTTGCTCTGATGCATTAAAATCAGCAATTACACCGTCTTTCAGCGGTCTTATAGTCTTGATGTTTTCATGGGTTTTCCCGTGCATCATACTAGCCTCATTTCCGATCGCAATAATTTTATTAGTAGTTCGATCTATTGCAACAATGGAAGGGCTATCAACGACTACTTTATCATTATGGATAATCAAAGTATTAGCTGTTCCTAGGTCTATTGCTATTTCCTCAGTTAAAAAACCCATATTTATATTTGTAAAACAATTCAGCCAAAGTTATGAAATTTAATGTTTGAAATGACGTGTTCTTGTAAACACCATTGAAAGTTGATTTTCATTACAATAATCAATTGAAAGCTGGTCTTTAATTGAACCTCCCGGTTGAATCACAGCAGTAATTCCTGCCTTATTTGCTATTTTTACACAATCTGGAAAAGGGAAAAAAGCATCACTAGCCATTACAGCTCCATTCAGATCAAAATTAAATTGTTCTGCTTTTTTAATTGCCTGATTAAGTGCGTCTACTCTCGATGTTTGACCTGTTCCAGATGAAATAAGTTGTCTATTTTTAGCAAATACAATTGTATTAGACTTGGTGTGCTTACATATTTTTGAAGCAAAGATCATATCCTCAATCTCGTTTGCTGTTGGTTTTTTTTCAGTAATAAACTCCATAATTTCTTCAGAGTCAGTTTGAGTATCCCTGTCTTGAACCAAAATACCATTTAAACAACTACGAAGTGTTTTGCTGGGTAGATCAATACTTTTTTGAATAAGTAAAATCCGATTCTTTTTCTCTTTTAATACACTCAGAGCATCTTTTGAAAACTTTGGGGCTATAACTACCTCACAAAAAAGTGAATTTATTTCGATAGCAGTTTCTAAATCAATAGGTTTATTAGCGATTAATACACCACCAAATGCTGAAACAGGATCTCCAGCAAGTGCATCAATATAGGCCTCTTTAATAGTTGATCGCATGGCAAACCCGCAGGCATTATTATGTTTTAAAATAGCAAAGCTTGGTTCCATTTCATAAAACTCAACCATTAGGTTAACAGCAGCATCTATATCTAAAAGGTTGTTATAAGAAATTTCCTTACCATGAATTTGATCTAAAAGATCAGATAGTGGACCAAAAAACTGTCCTTTCTGATGAGGATTTTCTCCATATCTCAATGTTTTAGACTCTTTTATACTTACTTTCAACACATCTTCCTTATTATTAAAATAGTTGAATATTACAGTATCATAATGAGATGAGGTTTGAAAAGCCTTAGCTGAATATTTTTTTCTATCCTCCAAATCTGGAGAATTAGCAGAATTTTCTAAGGTTTCTAGGAAATCCTCATAATCTTTTTTATCAGATAAACATAAAACATCTTTATAGTTTTTTGCAGCAGCACGGATAAGTGCAATTCCACCAATATCAATCTTTTCAATAATTTCATTTTCATTTGCGCCTGAGGAAATGGTTTCTTCAAAAGGATAAAGGTCTACAATTACTAAATCAATCTGGGGAATTTCATAAAGCTTTAATTCCGATTGATCTTTTTTTTCCTCTTGTCTATTTAAAATACCTCCAAAAATCTTAGGGTGCAATGTTTTTACTCTACCACCTAATATTGAGGGATAGTCAGTTAAATTCTCTACTGCAATAACATTGTAACCTAAATCTTTTATGAATTTTTCGGTACCTCCAGTTGAGTAGAATGTAACCTCGTTTTTGTGAAGCTGATGGATAATTGGTTCAAGCCCACTCTTATTATAAACAGAGATTAAAGCGGAAGATATTTTTTTTTTGCTCATTATTTATTAACCTTTTTTAATTTAAATGAAAAAACGTTTGTGTAGATTTAAGTAAATTTGAAAATATCACTATTTAAACAAAAATATTAAAAATCATCAAAGGTAAATTTTCAAAAAGCCTGATTAATTAACTAAAAAACTTAACTTTTCAACAATGAAGCAAAGTATTCACGTTTCAGGTATGACATGTAATTCTTGTCTAGCTATAGTTTCCCGAAGTATATACAATCTTGAGGAGGTTAAGGATTTAAAAATTGATTTGAAAAGTGGAAATATTAAACTTAATGTTTCTAGTGAGTTAAATCTAGGACAAATTAAAAAGGTATTGCCTTTGAAATATACTCCTTCGATAATTTTCAAGCCTAAAAATCATATTTCTATTGTTTCTGACTCAAAAATTAAGCAACTATTCCCTTTATTTTTAATTTTTATTTATTTGATAGCGGGAACTTTATTTTTACAGTCGGATAATTTCAACTTCCCCAAATTAATGTTTGATTTCATGGGACTATTTTTTATAGTATTTAGTTTTTTTAAATTTTTGGATTTTAATGGATTTACCCCAGTATTTGCAAAATACGATCCAATTGCGAAAAGAAGTCTTATATATGGAAAAATTTACCCATTTATTGAGACCTCTCTAGGTATAATGTATTTATTTGGATGGCAAATAAATACAGCATTAATAATCACCTGTATTATATTGTCTATTACTACAATTGGGGTTATTAATATCATTCTTGACAAAGATAAAATTGACTGTGCATGTCTTGGTACAGCAATTAAATTACCGATGACAGAGGCAACCTTGATTGAAAATGTTATAATGCTTGTAATGGCTGTTTCTATGATTTTTTATCAATTCAGCTAAAAAAAACTTAAATTTGTTTCATGAATTCAAAGGGTTTTAAATCAATCTTTTTTATAATCATCTTAATAACTTCTAAAGTTGGACTTGCGATAAATGTCCATTATTGCTGCGGAAAAATTCTTGAAATATCAATGGCTTGGGATGCTAAGGGATGTCAGACGCAACCCATTACGGATCACCTTGGGTTCATTGTTAAAAAAAATCATTGTTGCGACAATGAAAGAGTTTATGTTCAGAATAATACTCCTCAAAAAATTGTTGACCTAAGTTATGATCTTAACTTACCAATTTTAAATTATGATGAAAAGGGCTTCTTTTTTACGGAAGAAATTTATTTAAATCAAAAAACAAATCCGAGAAACCATTTTCTCATTCCTAAAGGTAAAATCTTTCTTTTTAATAGTGCTCTTGTTTTTTATGGTTAATTGAATTAGAAATACCAGTACAGTATTTATTAATTTATGACTTTAACAATGAAAATACATTTATTAATTGCTTGTTTGTCCTATGGTTTAATCTTTTCTCAAGAATATATAACTGGGAACATTCAATATAAAGAAAATGAAAAAATCTACCCACTTGAAGGTGCCAATGTTTTTTGGCAGGATACTTCATTAGGTGCCTCAACTAATGGGGAAGGCTTTTTCGAATTAGAAAAAAATCCAAAAAGGACCCTTCTGGTAATAAGTCATCTTGGATTTAAAACTGATACAGTAGATATTAAAGCAGCGAAAAAAATTAATCACTTTTTGACTAAAGCTCCAGAAGAAAAATTAGATGGAGTAATTCTTAGTCAAAGACGTAAATCAATTCAAAAATCATTTATTGAAACTCAAAATATTCTTAAAGTAAGTAATGAGGAATTGCTCAAGGCAGCATGCTGTAATCTTTCAGAGAGCTTTGAGACTAACCCATCAATTGATGTTAATTTTTCCGATGCACTTTCAGGTACCAGGCAAATCAAAATGCTTGGGCTTTCGAGTCCATATATACTAATCTCAGAAGAAAATATGCCAATGGTCAGAGGTGCATCTCAGGCTTACGGACTTACTTTTACTCCTGGAACTTGGGTGGAAAGTATTCAAATTAGCAAAGGAGCTGGAAGTGTGACTCATGGTTTTGAAAGTATTACCGGTCAAATTAATTCAGAACTTCATAAACCTTCAATGGATGCTCCATTTTTTCTTAACCTTTATGGATCACTCAATGGAAGGTATGAAGTAAATATGCATACTAATTATAAACTGGGTGATAAATTAAGTGTTGGCCTATATACTCATGCCGATAAACGTACCCAAAAATTTGATAATAATCAAGACGGCTTTCTTGATCTGCCAATATCTGATCAAGTTAACATAATGAACCGCTGGCAATATATTAATACTGAGAAAGGATGGATTAGTTTATTAAGTTGGCGGTGGATGAAAGATCAGAAGCTTCTTGGGTCTATGGATTTTACCCCAAGTATTCATATGGGTAAAACAAAAAAATGGGGGAGTGAAATTGACACAAATCGTTTTGATAGTTCATTCAAGATGGGTTATGTTTTTCCTCATGTACCTTATCAAAGCTTTGGATTTCAAAGTGCTTTTAGTATCCATGATCAGCAGTCCTATTTTGGAATTAGAAATTACAACATAAGTCACAAGAGCTTCTATGGTAATTTACTATTTAATTCAATAATCGGTAATACACAAAATAGATTTAAAGTTGGGATAAATTACAGTTATGATCAATTCGATGAGAATGTTGATTCATTTCAATATCAACGATTAGATAAAAATATTGGAACTTTTTTTGAATTAACTCATGACAATGGAATTAATTTTAGCTGGATTGCTGGAGTGAGATTCGATCATCACAATAATATTGGAACTTTTTTTACACCTAGATTGCATATTAGGTTTGTTCCAATTGACGACATTGTCTTAAGACTTTCGGGTGGAGTTGGAAGAAAGGCAGCAAATATATTTGCTGAAAATCAAACCTTATTTTCAACTGCTAGAAAGATAAATATTCAATCTAATGGAGGAGTAATTTATGGTTTAAATCCAGAAAAAGCTTGGAATTACGGATTAGGATTGACAAAGTCTTTTTACCTTAGCAACAGTCAACAGCTTTTTGCTTTTGTGGATTATTATATAACTAACTTTAAAGACCAGGTAGTGGTTGATTGGGAAAATTTTGATAAAATTTCCTTCTACAATCTTGAGGGCAAAAGTATAGCAAAGAGTTTTCATATTGAAATAGATTATAGCTATCAGAATTTAATTAATTTGAGGATAGCGTTTAAAAACTATGATGTTAGACAAGATTACATAAGTGGTTATAAAGAAAAGCCGCTACTTGCAAAAAATCGATTTTTTGTAAATATGGGGATAGAATCAAAACCAACCCCTAAGGGTAAACTATGGCGATGGGATTTGACTTTTCAATTAGTTGGAAATCAAAGACTTGTAGAGACAATTCGGGATGATTTGAATAGTTTTTCTCCAAGTTACTCAATATGGAATTTTCAGTTATCACGTATATTTTCGAAAAAACTGGAAATTTATTTAGGTGGGGAAAATATTGGAAACTTTAAACAAAAGAACCCAATTATAGGATCTGATGATCCCTTTGGCATTAATTTTGACTCAAGTCAAATATATGGACCAATATTTGGTGGTATGATTTATTCAGGTTTAAGACTTAAAATTTAAATATAAACACATGAAGAAAAAATTAATTATTTTAATAATTTTTCCAACATTAATTTTGGCTCAACAGAGTCAAAAAAAAATAGTTGCCTCTCAATTTATGGTTTATGGTAATTGTGAGATGTGTAAAAAAACAATTGAGAAAGCTGCACTTTCTATTAAAGGGGTCAAAATGGCCAAATGGGATATTCCTTCTAATCAACTTAGTTTACTTTATCACAGAAGAAAAGTAGAGGTTATAAATATTCATAATGCAATAGCTAAATCAGGTTATAGTACTTCTAAAATTAAGGCGAAAAAAGAAGATTATAATAAACTCCCAATGTGTTGTCAATATTAATTTTTTAGTTAAAACAAAAAACCTGCTGTAAAGCAGGTTTTTTGTTTTCAAACTTTTTTGATTACATCATTCCAGGCATTCCGCCTCCACCTCCCATAGGAGGCATAGCTGGAGGGGCTTCTTCCTTTATATCAACTAATGCACATTC
>CEWG01227515.1_pt1 | contig 40881 bp, 23 predicted proteins | sample 361411 | NCBI WGS metagenome assembly CEWG01 (sample SAMEA2622173, study PRJEB7988) | marine metagenome | biome: marine biome (ENVO:00000447); feature: surface water layer (ENVO:00002042); material: "saline water (ENVO:00002010), including plankton (ENVO:xxxxxxxx)" | depth 5 m | reverse complement strand
TAACTGCAATGGTGTGGACATCAATGGTATGATCTCGGTAGGAACCAAAGAATATCCTACCAATGTTTCAAACAATGTCATCACCACAGTTGAGGGCACCCCGATAACCGCTTATGCAGGGTCATTAGCCGAGATCCATAACAACACCTTGAGCGGAGCATCGGGAGGATCTGGCATCGCAGTTCAATCAAGTCGCGCGACAATTCACGGTAACAACATCGGCCCCATAGATGGTTGGAACGGACTATGGCTCATTGGTTCCTTCGATGTCGATGCCCAGAATAACACGATAAGCGACATAGCTAGGGAACCCGTAATCGCGGGGGACTACTGGGCGGGGGACAACCCTGACGTCAGGAGGCTTTACTTTGCTAATAATCAGGTTTCAACCCCAGGGACCGGCAGCTGCCAAAGCAACACTCACTGGGGTGGGGAGTTTACATGCCCAGTAGTCATGGTCCATAGGGCTGGGGCAACACTGGTGGACAACGTTTTCACTGCGGGTGGTTCTGCGGATGGAATCAGGGCAACTGGAGCCTTACTAAATGTCCAAAGGAATACTTGGAACATAAACGCAGTTGGAGCTGTAATACAGAATTATGACACCGGGGCTGCCGGAGCCCAACAATATGGGTCATTAGCGTTCTTCACCGAAAATCAATGGAATGGAGTCACAAGCACCTACGATGTGACGAAATCTTCAGTCACAGTACAATCAGAAACCATTCCGAATGCCGCAGATGGCGAAGTACCGGTCAGTCTCGCTTGGGATGACCAAGAGGCATGGCCAGGTGTAGTCGACAATGATAATGACGGGATTCCAGATGGTGATTGGGACACAAATATCGTGCCACACCAGACGACAAGCTGCGCTATATGCCCAGATTATACTCCTCGTGATTTCCCCTTGGCGCTAAGCATGGACAACAATTCCACAGTCTTCACATTTTCCAACGTATTGAATTTGGATCTTTCGAAAATCCAAATTGCGACGCAGCCAACGTTTTACTCCGTTCAAGTCAAGCGGGCAGAGATGGTTAGGTTCCAAGCGATGGCTAAAGGTTCGGCGGTCCCTGGGGCGAACATCCTGATCGAAGACGGGGTTGGCAACGATCTTTACTCCCTCGAGACCCTTGATGATGGTCGGACACCATGGATCGCGCTTCCATCAAATTCACACTTAGACTTCAGAGGGCTTCAGGGTGGTGACAACCCAGATGGCTACGCAGATGATGAATACGAAGACTCCTGCTCAGATGGGATAGACAACGATGGCGATCTTTTCTACGATACGCAAGATGACTCATGCGACTATTCAATTGGCTCTCGAGAAATGTCGAAATACTTTGTCACTGGGTACAAATTTGGATCAGGATACTATCATTATGACTTCCTGCTTCAGGAGGCAACATACGAGGGAACTGTGGTTCTAGAGAACGATGCACCTTCAATTAGCGTCGATGAGTCGAGCGATACCTCATTCAAGAGAACAGTCACAATCACAGGTTCAGCATGGGACGGTGAATGGATAGGAGTCTACCCGTCCGCAGAGGAATCCATGTGGGCGCAGAAGGGATATGTTCACAGGGTTGAGGTCAAGGACCCATTCACTGGCTCTTGGTATCACGCAGGAATCGCTACCGATACCTCTGGAATGGCTGCGGGAGAAGTCACAGGGACAAATCATCCGTTCAGAACATGGGAATACTCTTTGGACATGTCTACGTATCCTGAGGACGACTATGTCTTTGAAATACGGTCCTTCGACGGACTCGACTACAGTGAAATCATAACGAAGACTGTTAAACTCAACACACAACCCCCCTTGGTATCCATTTCAGAGCCAGCAGATTCAACAACCCACAGGAATGATAACAAGAAAATAACGTTCACTGGGACAGCAAACGATGACTATGGATGCCCGACTAACTGCGGTGCCGACATACAAAACGTATTTTTTGTTATTGAGGGATCGGAATATTACAGCGATACACCAGCTGACGCCTTATGGTCTGGGAATACATGGACCTACGAATGGAGCTACGCCGCCCTCCCCAGAATCTCGGATGATTACACTTTCACCATATGGGCATCTGACTCAGATTTTTGCGTGGGAATCGTGGATGAATGCAACCCAGTGGTAATGACTTTAACAATCGACAATGAAAATCGAAACCCACTGATACAACTGTCCCAACCTGTGGACGGAACATACGTGGAGGCATCAGATAACACAGTGATTTCGGGAGTCGCCCAAGACCCTGATGGCCTGGTAAACAGGATAGACATCGAAATTCGAGACCCCATTGATGGCATCATCATTGATACAATCACCCTCACGGGTTCAGAAATTGATGGTAATTATTGGTCCACCCAATGGGACTCCGGGAATTTACAACATGATCGTCCATACACTATCTATGCACGTAGTTTTGATGGCATCGGATACTCACAATGGGACCAGACCGAGTTCATCGCAGACAACCCACCGAACAAAGACAATAATCGGCCAGTATTCGACAACACAGGTTGGGAACGAGAGTTCACGCTGTATTGCGATGCTGAGAACCTAGACCTTCTGGATCGGTGCACATTTGCAACAATCGACCTAAATGACCATTTTTCAGACCCTGATGTTGAACAGGACATTATCCTGGCAGTTGTCGATGACCAACATGCCATTGGCATTAGAATAGACTCGTCAGGCATCGCTACCTACGATCCTGATGTGATGGCCTTCTACACTACGGACATGTCTGAATGGACTATGGAAAACGTCGTGTTTATCGCACAAGACGTCTTTGGGTCAAAGGTCCAGTCAGATCCTGTCGATTTCATCGTGATCCCAACAATATTTTCTGTCAATGCCCCGGATCAAACCTCAATAGGATCTGGTGATAATGGAATATTATTCGACGGAACTGGCATTCCAGGTAGGGCTGTCACTGCCTACATTGATTCAAATCCCGCTAATTCGACGGTAGTCAGAGATGATAGCACGTGGGAACTTCTCATACCATCAAATAGGATCATCGGTGCCGTGACCCCCCAATTCACCATGGGGGTTGGCACACCAATCGATGGCGTGACGATATCGGATGGCTCAGGTGACGATGATGGACTCCCACTGGGATTAATTGGAGCCCTAGTCTTGTTGATGGTAATTCTAGTCGCTACTGGTGCAAGATTTATCGAGTTTGGTGAAGAAGAGGGAATCCAAGAAGACGATCAGACTGAAGATCAGAGGTATGTCAAAGACGCAGACAATCCTGGATGGCTGTGGGATATAGAAGCTGGAGAATGGGTTCCTGAGGGCGAAAGTTGAGTATTACCCTGCCACGATCATCTGTAAACAATCCTTTTCATTGAGAAGGGCGTAAGCCAAAATCGTGTCTCGTCACAATACCGCCCGGCCTGGTGTGCAAATCCGCATACTGCTCCATCTTAGGGACTATGCTGATTACCGGGATCGGGTCGAAGTACCATTTGCACTATCTCAGATGGGTATCGCGAATGCTGTGTCAATTGCTAGGTCGAACGTACCTAGGGCGATTAGCTCCTTGAAAGAATCGGGTTATGTCATTGAAAGACAGGCACATATCACAGGAGTCACAAGGAAAAGAAAGGCATACTTCCTAACTGATGAAGGGGTGTCGCTTTCCGACGAAGTATGGGAATCAGTGTCGGAAAAATTCGTGAAAACCATTAATTCTGGAGGGGTAGTTGAAGAACTCTCAATAGCGGATTTGGTATCAAAATCAGAGATCGATCTACGGCATGTTGACATTCTGAGGTACATGGACGATGATGCGACAATCGATCTAACAAGCCTAAACCCAGATCTAATTGAGAGGGACCTGACCAAACACATTGAACGGCAATTTGTCTCATCTCTGGCGGACATGCCTCGTGTCAAGCAATTTTTTGGGAGAGACAGGGAGTTAGATCAAATCGCAACCCTTCTCGAACAATCATCAACATCTGTGATTGTCCCAGGAATTGCTGGAATTGGCAAAACAGCCCTAGCTGTCAAAGTGATTGAACGCTTCACTCATAGGAGAAATCTCCTATTCCATAGATGCCAGGAGTGGGATGGATCACGCGCCTTTTTGGAGGCTATTGGAGAGTGGCAGGGCCTACTGGGCCAAACGGAGTTGTCAGATTATCTTCAGGGTGCACAAACTCCCAGTCCTTCTATTTGCTCAAATCTAATCATCGAGGGGTTGAATAGATCACCATCTTTGGTGGTAATTGACGACGTACACAAAATAAGCGACGAAGCTCTAGCAACCATCCTAATTTCTGTCTCCAATAGGATAGATGAATGTAAGCAGTCAGGAATAGTCCTCTTCACGAGATCATTCAGGAGGATGATCCCCGAGTTCGACACCAGGGGCAGGAGGGTCTCCACCTACCTGAGGCTCGAGGGCCTTGATCGCGATGCAAGCAGGCAACTCTTGAGTTCAATGCCCTCCATAGAGGACCCTGACTTCTCTCACATTTATGCCCTATCTAGGGGACACCCTCTTGTACTGGAACTGATAAATAGAGGAAACTTGGCCAATTCAGTACACACAACCCTTGAAGCATTCATAGAGAAGGAGATATTCAGCAGGCTCAACTCAGATGAAAAGAACATACTGGGTGCTATCTCTGTGTTCAGGGAGCCCATCCCCTTGGAGGCACTTCCCGGGAAAACAACCTCGGACTCGATTGAGAGCCTCATCGATAGAGGCCTAGCACGAAGGGCAAACCAAGATGAGTTAGATGTGCACGATTTGGTCAGAGAATTCTCATCTAGGTCTATGGATGAACAAATACAACGAGACTTGCATAAACACGCTGCCGAATGGTACGGAAAAAAGTCAATGACGACCGGAGACAGGATAGAACATTTTCATCATCTGAACATGGCCAACGATCTCGAGGCCCTTTCAGGAGTTCTGAAAAGCCACGGCCGGGATTTAGTGAAAGGCGGTCATACAGAACTACTCGGAATTTTAAGGGCCATAGAGGATAACGGACTTGACCCAGATACACAATCAATGGTGCATGAGCTCTCTGGGGAAATTTTACTCATTCAAGGAATATGGGACGAGGCAGAGAAGGAACTCGACTCAGCAGCATCCATTGCAAAGCGCATGAAGGATCCAAAAAGAATGTCGAGAATCCTCTCAACTCAGGCCGATTTAGAGGTCAAGCGCGGTGCTTTGGACGATGCTCTTGAGACCCTGAGGCAAGCATTGGGCCTTCAAATCAAAACAAATGACGCCAAGGGTGCTGCAGACTCATATATCAGCATGGGAGCAATATTCAGGCAAAGGAGAGACGATCGTAGGGCAAGAGAGGTTTATGAGAACGTGGAGGAGATGTTGATGGTTGAAGATGCAGGGAAATTGATATCAGCACGGTTGAGATTAGCCGATGGCTTCCTTGAGATCGGAGAGTCTGAGAAAGCAAGGAAGCATGCTATGGGCGTACACGATTTGTCCTTGGAATTGAATGAGCACCAACTACACGCACGATCGAGGGTCATACTGGGCAGGTACTATGCGAAGACGAGGGACTCAGAACTATCCCTGCTGCATTACAACGCGGCACTTGAGACGTTCTCCGAAGAGGCCAACCCGACCAATGCCGTTGAGACAGAGATGCTGCTCGGCCAGGTTCTGGTTGACGTTGGTAGAACCTCTGAGGCATCAGAACACTACCTAGATGCCCTTTCAATCGCTGAAGCGAACGACTTCAGGCTATTACAAGCGGAAATTCTCGCTCGGTTAGGGACAATCAGGGGTGATAGATCCGAGAGGGTCGCCTACCTGCAAAGATCCCTTTCCGTATTCAAAGACCTAGGGGCCCACACTAGGATGAAAGAAATTCAAAACTCAGTTCACAGGGCTTTGATGGGAAGGTAATCAGTGATCCATCGAAATCCTCTTGCTTGCATCCTCCCCTATGCTATGAGTAAATTCGGGACCTTTCTTTCCAGAAATTGATAGGTCGCCATCAAAAAAATCATGAATTTTCATCAAAACTTCGCTTTCTGCTATGTGAGGGGCGTTGTTTTTCTCAGATAGGTGGCAGAGCACGATAGATTTCGTTGATGCTGTGACTACTTCACGCAGGATGTTTGCTGTCTGGAGGTTGGAAAGGTGGCCACCGCGGCCAGAGATCCTTCTTTTTAGCGAATCGGGATAAGGGCCATTGAGAAGCTTATTTTGATCATAATTCGCCTCGATGGAGATATGAGAACAGCCTTTCAGATGCTTTTTCAACTCATCGGTGGCTTCACCTAAATCAGTGACATAGGCTGCCCTTTCCCCTCCAGTGAAAATGATGAATGCAACATTATCTGCATTATCGTGGGGCACTGGAATCGGCATGACGCTAACATTGTTGTTAATCTCAATTCGATCTAGATCCGAAAAGGTTCGGACCTCCGACATAGGCTGCCAACCCATCCTAATCGCTGTTTCCAAGTTAGAATGCAATCTTGCACTCCATTTTATTGAAGATTTCAATGCGGATTTTGAGTGATCGGCATGATGGTGAGTGATTAGAATGTGGTCAATCTGATTTGGATTAATCCCGGCCAATAAAAGCCTTTTTTCCATCTGTTTTGTTGATAGCCCGCAGTCTATCAGAAATACCGTGTCCCCGTTTTTGTACACCACTGAATTGCCTGAACTACCAGAGCCTAGGTGTGTGATCTCAAGGGACACAATACAATGGTGTGTAAGTCGATCAATGAATGAATCTGTCGTAGGACGTCGAGCATAGGTATTGCTAGAATTATGGCAGTCGTACGAACACCGCTCCATTATGGTGATATATGGTCTGATAATCACCGCGAAGCGGGGACCGGCATGAGGAGGAAACAGACAGCTGCCTTCCTCGCGATAATCATGCTATCCAGTGTCCTATTCCTCTCTCAGACTAGACCACAGAGCCCCGTTGGGACCACTAACCCCGAAGAGGCTACCGGAGGTGCACCAATCGCCGTCGACACTGATGAGGATCTGATACCAGATGTCCATGAAAGTGCCTTTTCTGAATCTATTAGCATTGCCACATTGGAGGGAGGCTTTGCTGTGTCCGGTTTGGATCCTCTGGACTCCACGGACAACCTCAGCGATTATGACAGAGATGGCGCAAGCGCCTTGCAAGAATTCTGCTGGCCATACAGCCTAGAGTCTTGTTTCACGACCAGATTATCCTTGACAGGAAAATCCCCGGAGGAAACCGAGAGTGGATTCAGGGAGTACCTAGATCCAAGGAAGTCAGACACCGATGGAGATGGTCTTCCAGACGGCTTTGAGATTAGTATGTGCACAGATGGAGGTGCCGGATATATTGATCAGGCTTCTACTGCGTGGGTGTGCCTCCACTTTGACCCATTAGATCCCAGGGATGCATTCGAGGATCCAGATCAATGCCTTGGCCTACTTGAGTGGGGCTGTGGAGACGGATATGATTTCGACAGGGACGGAATCCTAGAACCCGGGGAGCGTTTTACGAGCTCTGAAGAATACAGGTATGCCCAGCCTGATAACTGGGTCGATGAGAGGGACGGACTTTGGTGTCAGGGCCCGATACCAGGGATAGCCGAGGGAGCATGCCAATCCATGGTAGAGTCGGAAACTGGATCGCCTGGTTGGCTAGGTAGCGACCCAAGGTATCCAGACTCCGACTCATTCGCCATTGTTGATGGAGTTCCTACGCCATTAGCTGTGAGTGGCGATGGAATAACAGATGGCTGGGAACATCACTATGGATTGGATCCAAGGAATGCATCAGATGCGATCCTTGATTCCGATCAGGATGGTTGGGATTCAAGTAGAGACGGAATATTGACCCCTGACAATTCAATCGCGACATCAATGTGGGGCGAGGCACTAAGCAATTATGAAGAGTTTAGGATATCACAAGACGATGGGTTCTCAGTAAGGCCCGGGTTATATCTCAGTTCCATGGACCGACCGTTGGAAGCTAATTTTCTGACTGAGACCTCACAACCGAGGATCGCAGATTCGGCGATTGTCGGTACCCACGTATCGGAAAACCAAGGAATAGTGGTAATCACCTCTAGAAATGGAGTGACAATCCTAGATCCATTATCCTACACGACCCAAATCTTTGACCAACCTGTACCTGGGACAATATCAGATTCCTTGCTAATCTCTTTGGCAGACAACTCTGTCGCTCTCGTGCTGACATCCAACCTTGGTATCGGGGCATTCCAACTCACTCAAGAAGGACTGAACCCCGACTCTTCCTTCTTCCTCCAATCAGACCCAATATTGTCCGCTAATCCATTGTCCTCATCAATGGGGCCAGGGGCGCTCCTTATTTTTGGAAAAGGTGGACAAGCACACACAACAAGGATCAATCTTGACCAAGGAGTCATATCAATTGAGAGCCCAACAACTGTGGAAGTACTTGAACAGACTCTCAGGGCCAGAAACGCCACGGGTTCCGTTTCTCTACATGTCGAGAGACCAGGTGACACTCCTCTTCTTTTGATTGGCACGGACAGCGGTTTGATCCGCTGGACGACAAATGATCTCTCAGACACCTTCGGATCACCTATCTGGGTGTATACTAGGGACAACGCAGAAACCTTTGTTGGAATTGCAGACTTACTCAACTCATCTAAATCGGCAATTGTGAACCTTCTTGAGCCTGCGGGGGTACTAACCAGCAGTGGGCAAATTGGGCAGTTGACAGGCGTGTGGCTAGGAACTCCCTCAGGCATTCACTTCATCGATCTAGAGGATCTGATTTTTGACCCTCTTTTCGCCATATCCAATGAGAGAATGTACAATCCTGAGGCGTGGCTCTCCGGTGGGAATGATGTACTATCTGTTAAGCAAATCCCGGGCATGCTACTCGTTGGTTCAAGGGATGGTTTGTGGGCATTAGAGGGTGATGGTAGTGGAATATTAGGCATGATTGAACCTCCTGTCATGATGCGAGGTCCAATTTCAGATGTTACATCCTGGTCCTCTGATGGTGAGCAGTGGATTGCCTCAGGGGTTGAATCTGGACAATACATGAATATCCACCCCATCGACCCAACATCTCCGGACTCTGATTACGATGGCATGCCCGATGGATGGGAATTCTATCATGGCCTTGATCCAACGAACCCATACGATGCACCACGCGACAAGGACACTGATGGATTCGAGGTTGATGGCCCATTTGGATTTGAAGCTCCGTGGACAAACTTAGACGAATTTCGCTACACCTCCATATCCGAAAACGGATCGAATGGAACTGACCCGCGATTGGTGGATTCCGATGGAGATGGCCTGTCCGATGGTGAAGAGTATTGGGGATGGTTTTACGATTCTACTTTGTTTCAGTGCCACTATCTTTCAACCGGTGGACCTGGCACACCAGCTCAAATATGCGATGAATCGGACGGCGTTCTTGCTAGACAGGTCCATTTGGCAGGCTGGCTAAATTCCGGATCAGGAGGTGGGACAGACGTTCCAACAGATCCAACTAATCCAGACACGGACGGCGATGGGATGCCGGATGGATGGGAAATCAGAAACAGACGGTGGATAGGCGTCGACTACACAGGAGGAAATCTCTGGACACTTGATCCCCTCGACCCATCGGATGCAAACGAAGATGCAGATGGCGATGGCCTTACCAATGCCTGTGAGTATCGGTGGTCAGTTCTGCTTGAGACTGTCAGAGAGAACGGCCTGACAACACACGGGGAGTCGGCCCAAAGCGCCGCATCATGGGTCGCGACCGATCCAAACCTCATTGACTCAGACGGGGACAGTTTGCCTGATGGTTGGGAAGCCCGATATGCATGCTCATGGAATCTGAACAATATAGGAATTAACCCCTTGAATGGATCTGATGCATTTCAAAACCCAGACGGCGACGGATATGATGTTGATGGGGACGGGAACCTTTCCATAGAAGAGCAATTTGTCAATTGGTTCGAATATCACCTGAGAACGGAAATTCTTGTTGGAGGGGCGTGGGAGTCCTCTGAGAACCTCCCGGACAACTTGACGACATGGCTATTCAACTCCTCAGATCAAATAAGTGATCCTCAGGGTTCATTTGGCGATTTAGCAAGCACAGAGGTGATCAGCCTCTTGACAGGCATTACCGAACTTGATGTCGGCTCCTCAAATCCAGTTTCTTCAGACACTGACTCAGATGGCATGCCAGATGGATGGGAGGCTTACCACGCAAGATGGTCCGTTTTCGAGGATAAATGGACGCTCAATCCTGTTAACGGTGATGATAATGTAGGCGATCCGGATGGAGATGGTTTGACTAATTGGGAGGAATACAACTCCATCCAAGGTAACATGAGCGAGATTGACTCTCTCATCACAGCGCCCCAATTCTATCTACTGAACAGCGGCGGAGATTGGCTTCCAACACCTTGGTTGACCGCAGACTCAACCTCGTCTTTCGGGGAATCGGCGAAATTATTACACCCAGACAGCCCAATTACAGCGGATCCGAATAATCCCGACACTGACGGTGACGGGTTGCTAGACGGAGTTGAGATGATTTTTACAAAGTGGAATTACGAAGAGGAGACATGGACATTGAATCCACTTGTGCCATCTGACGGATACTACGACTCAGATCGTGATGGTCTTACGGACTTAATCGAATTGAACTTAACTAATACGAATCCTGAGAACGGTGCCCTAGCCCCTCCTGATGCACCAAGGTTCCACGAAGAGGCTTCAACGCTGGATGCACTTGAGTCAATGAATAGGGTGTATCGAGTTTTGTTTACCAAACAGGGCAGGGCACATATCGCAATTTCACAATTCAACGAATGGCAGTCTGACGGCTTCATGAGGCCCTTGTTGGCGTCCCTTGTTGGGGTATCCGATCCGAGTGAACAAGATACTGATCGAGATGGAATGAGTGATGGGTACGAATACTGGTTCACTGAGTGGGACTTGGAGGCAAATGAATGGACAATCAATCCTTTAACTTCCACAGATGTAAATCGTGATTCTGATAAAGATTCATGGGATTGCAATGGGGATGGTACGATCTCCCCTTCAGAATCTTTCACCAATCTGGCTGAATATGAATCTCGAATCTATGGCAAACTTCTCGCGGTCGATACAATTCCCTCAGGAATAGGTACAGTCTCATATGGTAGCGATGCCATCAACGCCCTCAGGTTCGAGAGTGGCCTTTCAGAAGATGAGGCTATAGAAAGTCTCTATGTGACGTTCTCGACTAAGTCAGACCAATCGCTAGAAAGGATGGGCCTCATCAATCAGTTCAATCCAGATAGTTTCAACCGAACCCTCCTTGGAATAAGCGACCCAACTAATGACGACTCTGACATGGACGGCCTCCCGGATGGCTGGGAATATTGTTATTCTGTCTTTGGACATTGGCAGCCCTTGCCAGAAACGCAATTGAGATGGTCACTAAACCCATTGAACCCACTAGACGGCTCATATGACCCAGATTCAGATGGATGGTATGATAGGACGAACTCAGATGTAGCTGCTACTCAGGGAACCTGGGCCAACCGAGTTTTCCAACCGTCAAATCTAACCGATCAAATCGACGTAGGGCTAACACCGTTGCTGTTCACAAATCTAATGGAATACAGAAACGGTACACTGCCCCTATCCAACGACACTGATCGAGACTCTGTACTAATGGAACCAGAATTCTCACTAACGGGTTCCGTAGTCTCCTACAATCAAAATTACAATCTTTCCGATGGAAGAGAGATCCTCAAATACGGGACAAACCCATTGGACAACGACACTGATGGCGACATGATGCCCGATTTCTATGAGTATCACCTTGGGTGGAATGAAATAAACGACAACTGGTCTTCATTGATGCAAATAGAGGTTGTCTGGCAACAAATATCCTCCAACAGTTGGAAACCAGTGAACATAAATGGCGGCTCAATCATGAGGCCAATCCTGAATTGGACGTGGTTTACCTTGGATCCAACCGATCCTACCGATGTAGGTGGAGATGCGGACAAAGATGGCGACTACGAGTGCAATTTAGGGGGTTGTCAATACGTCCCATATACGAATTTTCAAGAGTATTTCGGAATAGTCAACGCCACCCTGTCATCACCAGCACTCGTCAGAGCAGCTCCCCTTGTTGATTGCAGAGGAAATGAAGTCGAGGAAGGGTGGCAATTCAGAGAAGTAGTCTTGGGTCTCTGCGGAAATGCTCCATCATCATCCAGCAATTACCTCCGAATGAACAGGATAAGTCAGAGTGACACTCTCTATGCATTAATTATAGATGATAATGACCAAGACTACACTCAGATAGATACTACCAATGACAATGTGATCCTAAGTGGGAATTGGACTGATTCATTCCAGAGATTTGCTGGTGATCAATTCCATCTTCCCAACACTGGGCTGGGCGAATATCCATATGGTTGGTGGTTCCTTGACTTTGACGGAGACTCAATCGCCGAGGGCACTAGCCCGACAAACTGGGATACAGACGGAGATTGGTTGAACGACAGGTTCGAAATCGCCGATGATCTCATCGATGGCATTCGAGGCAATTCAGGCTCTCCCATAAGATATGACGACAGAACAGTACCCTGAGGTGTCATTTTTTGGACGATTCCGCAAAGATCCCCAGTCCCCAACAACCGTTGGAGGAAAGAATCCTCTTCATTCAAGAGAACATGGTCTCCTTCGTCAAACAATACAACATGCCCATCGTTGAAGTAGCATTAGTGGTCTCAAAATACATTAGGATTTTACTCGAGAAGCTACAACAAATTGCAAATGTTTCCGGTGAGGAACTACCCTTCCATTTACTGTCGCCCACCCCATTCGACGGGGACATTAAGCCACCATTGATCGACTCTTTTCCATTGGAAAGGCTGCTAGATTCGTTGGATGAAGACAGGATGGATATTCTAGACACACTGATGAGAACCGCAATCAATGCTGTGGAGGTCCCTTTTTCATCCGTACTGGCCCTATTTCGTGATTGGGAGAGGCTAATCAGGACGCAGTTATCAGAGTCCAGGAGCCCAGGCCACTTATTCAGCCCAATGAAATTTCCAGAGGATTTCTGAGGTCATCTCGACCGTCCAGAAACAATACCGTTTGACACCCACCAAGAGTCTATGATCGACCAAGCGTAGATTATTGGCCAAAGCACTACAGTGAGAAGAAGTGGGAGTTGGAGGATGAACCACCAGGCTCCTTTTTTGTGCTGCCTGTTGAAATGCTGCCCCAAGTACAGAAAGGGTACGATAGCCAATAGAATCGAGAACGCAGGCCGCAGGGCCCCCCATGGGCCGATGCCCCCACTGAGCTCATTCCAAATCGCCCTCAAAACACCTAAGGGGGTGGCCCCAACGGATGGATTTGAGTCGACAGTGACGGCGAGCTCGGTTGTGGCCATGATAGTCGGGGAGTCTCATTCGACAAATAATTGATCCTTTTTTTCAAGCGGGGGGGCTATTCTGAATAACGATCATATTGGCGGAAAAATACTTGTCACTGGTTTCGAGCCGTTCGACGGAAAGGCTTCTAATCACTCTTGGGATGTTGCGAAGGCCTCCATAGCGGGACCCATGGCCGACTTTTCAGTCGCCAAGATTCTATCCGTAGACGAAATTGGTTCATTGCAACCCAGTGAAGAAATCTCATCAGGATCCTTCAAAGGGGCACTTCTTCTTGGTGCCGCATACGAAAGGTCTGAGGTCTGTATAGAAATCCGAGCTGAGAACAAATTGGATATGGAAAATAAGGATAATTCTGGTAGGAAGATAAAATCGATTATTGAAAGCGGAACCCAAAATCACCTAGAAACAACATTCAGCCGACATCTAATAGATGAAATCGTAGAGGAACATGTTGATATGAAAGTAAGTTATGATTGTGGCAATTTTGTCTGCAACGAGACCTATTATCGAACGTTATCCACGGAAATAAAGAACAGGGCAGCGGGTATGGAAAAGATCCCCATCTTGTTTGTTCATCTACCACCAATCGAGAGAATTCCGTTTGACCGCCAGGTCGCTTTGGTAAAGAAATTGTTGAAACAGATGATTTCTATCCCTAAGATGGACGTCGTGGGGGCATTAATCAAAGATGAATTTGGGAGAATCCTTGCCTGCAGAAGACCCCCGAAGGATCAATGGGCTGGGTACTGGGAATTCCCTGGAGGGAAAATCACAGAAGGGGAGTCTGACTATGCCGCTGTGGAAAGAGAAATCCTAGAGGAGTTATGCATATCCATTTCTGCAACGAATGAGGTTGCCAGAATATCCCACAAATACGATGACAGGATTGTAAACCTAAGGATTATTGATTGTGGAGTCATTGATCCAAATTCGATAATACTCATGGAGCATGATATGTCAAGATGGTTAGAGAAGGGTGAATTGGACCACGTGAACTGGCTACCCGCAGATCTACCTATTATCACAGCATGGATGAATGAAGGCATACCTTGACCTATTTTCTGCGTTTCGAGACCCACACGGATGAGCTCCCATCATCATTCATGGATGAGTCATCGTTCGGGTATCGAGGAAATTCTTCTCTGCCATTGTGATAAGTTAGTTCAGTAAGGTAGCTATCTAGATTTTCTCGTGTAACAGTCACATCAATGCATCCCCCCATGGGTGGATCCTCCAAGACGAATGAGCACCTGCCCACGGTTGCAGCTTGCCTTGATAGTGAAAAATGGGTTGTCTCACCATCAGAATGTAGGGTCATTGCATCCAAAGCGGTATCCAATATCCTATTCTTCCTACAATTTTCGATTATTCCGTTGAGACTCATTACATCAGAGATCATTCTAGTGGGGGTTGAATTGGATGGGAATCTACTCCTGGGAGGAATTTCTTCGGGATTCCAGTCAGGAAAGAATTGTTGAGTCGCAGCCACAACTAATTCTGGATGCTCGTGTGGAAGGAGATTTGTTGCAACAACGATTCTCATGGTACCAACGGGGCACATGATGTACATCATATCTACCTTCAACAGGTCACATTCATTTCAAAGAAATGTTTCCGAAGGGCATGACTAACAGATCGTTTCCAGTTTCAGTGGCATTGTTGTTCACCCCTACAATTATTCTGCTGGCAATTAGAATGATATTGCCCACGGTCGACTCCATCTTAAATTCTGATAGAAATAGCATGGTAATCCTCCACGGGGGCGCTATTTTCATCGGAATTTTATTGATATTGAGGGGAAATAGGAGCAAGGACCATGAATATCTAAGATCAAGTGCAATTAACAGACTCAACAAGATTTACAATCAGGAGGACGCGGGGTTATGGTCTAGAGCCGATGAAGCATTGGCAAAGCTTGAGACTAGGAGGACTAGGGGAGGGAAATTGAATATTCCTAGTGATGTATCCAGCATAAACAAGGAATCTATTGAACTCGACATAGGGAAGAAAGAGCCGGCCGACATCAGGATAAGCGGAGTAGATCTTGCTTTTGACGTAGGACATGGCGTTGATGAGAGAAAGGCCCAACAAATCCCAGGAGAGAAGGTCAAAACACGAGGTTTATCCGCATGGATAGACAAGCGAGCAGAAAAAATAGCAACCAAAAGGGCAAACAGAGGAAAAATCAATGCTGAGGTGGGTACAACTGTGCCTGGTGTCTGTAGGGTCTGTGGAATACCGCAAATTAAGAGTGGAACTAATTGTGCATTTTGTGGAGCAAATAAGTAAAGCCTGCGTCGGATTGAAAGAGAACCCCCTTGAGCATTAGTACGGGGTGCACATGGCAAAGAGGGACTACTACGAGGTCCTCGGACTCGATCGCAATGCGTCTCAAGATGACGTAAAAAGAGCATTCCGGTCATTGGCAAGAAAATTCCATCCGGATAAGAATCCCGACGATCCGGACTCTGAATCCAAATTCAAAGAAGTACAAGAAGCATATGCAATTCTATCCAATCCTGATGAAAAATCCAAGTATGACAGATATGGCCATAACAGGCCAGGAGGGAACCCATTTGGTCCCGATGGATTCCAAGGAGTTGACATCAACATCGAGGATCTATTTGGAGGAGGTTTTGAGAGTATCTTCGGAAGTATATTCGGAGGACGTAGGTCCAGAGGCAGTGAGAGAGGGTCGGACCTCCTATACAGACATTCCATTTCATTTGAAGAGGCCTTTACGGGTTTAGATGCGGATATTGAGATCGAAGTCATGTCCGTCTGCGAGTCTTGTGATGGCTCAGGAGCTTTTACTCCTGACGATCTAGAGGTTTGTGCCACTTGTGAGGGCCATGGCCGACTCAGAAGAATGCAAAGAGTAGGCCCATTTACCCAACAAGTCGTTTCAGATTGCCCTGCTTGCAATGGAAAAGGGAGTACGATTGCAAGGAGCTGCACATCTTGCAGAGGAGATGGCCGAATAAACAAAAACAAGAAGGTTAGGTTCTCCATACCCCCTGGCATTGAGTCTGGAACCCGCCTGAGGATGAGCGGGTATGGCGAGGCATCGAGGGATGCCCGGGGCCCTTCTGGCCACTTGTACATCGAAATATCCCACAAAAGCCACGAGTGGTTCGAAAGAGACGGTAGTGACCTGTTGATGGCCCTACCAATCAATTTCGTTGACTTAACGCTCGGATGCGAACTAGAGTTGCCCCATGTAGACGGTGAAGATTTGAAAATCAAGGTTCCCAAGGGGTCAATGCCAGGAGACACTGTATCGATCAAAGGGAGAGGGTTTCCAAACAACCGTCGCTCTGGGAGGGGAGATGTCACAGTGGTTTTGAGGTTGAAATCCTCAGGGAAAATATCAAGAAAGGCCAAAAAGGCCCTTGAGGAGCTCAGAGTATTGATAGATGATGGGAAGGAAACTCATGAATCGGCAATGGATGAAGCAAAACGCAGACGAAGGTAATCATATCCATGCCAATGCTTCCCTTGGAACAATCGCCACAGATTCACCCTTTACCCTGCCAGTGAACTCTAATTCTACGGTTTCTGGAATTGTGTCCAATTTCAACTGGAACATAATGGTCTGCCCCTCGCTCAGATCGCCCAGCATAACTTCATCGTCGCTGAATATCGATTTCGATGATAATTCGACAATTTTGGATCGAGTACCGTCTGGATATGATAGCCTAAGGCATGCTAATTTCCAATCAACTTTAGCATAGATGCCGAACGTCAGGACCCCATTCTTTGCATCGTCAAGCCACATGCCAATGTCACCCATAGGATTTGATACCGAGACGCTGGCGATATCCATCTCAGGCAGCCCTTTCTCAATGAGGAAACTCGCTCTTGATGTGGTCAAACCGTGTCCATGGAAACTCATCAGCGCACTCTCTAAATTTCCTTCGGATTCTCTCCTCCTCAACTCATTTACAATATTCTCGATGGCACCCTTATTAATTGGATCAACAGGGGTTTTGCCGAGGATTCTCCTCATTATCTCCTTCCTCATGAAGAAGGCGACTAAGACTGATGGCGCCAATAGGAATAGCCCTGCGAAAATGTAGTAGGGCGTGGCTTTAGATGATAGATCTACAAATACTCCGGAATCTAAAGGCTGAGGTTGGCTTGTAGTTAAAATAAACGAATATGCCCCAACATTTTGAGGGGATCCCTCAACCCTAATTGCGTGGATCCCCATCGGAAGGAATAGTTGTGATCCATTGCTCGAATTTTTGATTTGATATGTTCCTGATTGCGTCAATTCTTGTATCTGGATACTTGCTGACCCTGATTCTGCCACAGCACGCATTAATGATCCTGATTCGGAATTTATCGAAATGAGATAAGTATCGATCATGTCCATGCCGAACACATCTCCTTGAAGTCGATATGTCGATACAGCAGGACCTGATTCATTTGAATCAACAACCATTTCTGGCCAATAATTGATCCTTGAATTATCAGTGGGCAAGTTATCTGGGGCATCACCAAAATATACTAGATCCCCGCGAAGTAACAACCCTGAGAAGTCAGTTGAGTTTGATGTAAGCTTAACTTCTCCAGAGTAAATCATAGGGGTCATCGCATGAAATCTAATTTCCAGTGAAATGGCTCCTGAAGAGGTAATTCCAGCATCCGGACCAAGATCTTCCGAAACCTCCCCGTTCAACAAGTGTTCGTGAACGGATACAAAGGAGTCATTATTTCCATGGTTAAAAATCTGAACCTCATAGGTAAAACGGCCGCCTACGGGTATCAAAAAAGAATCCACGTCACTCTGTTTATGGCTAATTCCTGTGAATTTATAGTTTGATTTCGGCTGATGTATTCTGTTCGAAGAGTAATTGTGTTTTGCTGGGGCGTCTGCTTCATTATGTGATACAAACACATTTGCCATGTACACCGAATCTCTTCGATCCGCTTCTGCTGAAGAAACCACCATCCATATTTCCTCGTTAGAGCCTGCAACTACGGCCAGATCCCTAATCTCATGAACACCATTTTGAAGGGAACTTGTCAACCTCCCGGCCATTAATCGTGATCCATCAGATGCAATTTTCCAGATCTCAATTATCACGGGGGCCTCGGATTGGAATTCCTCGATGTAAGTCGAACTGTTTGCTGAAATCAACCAATAATCCCTATCTCCACCAGTATTTAGCCATCCAGACATCCTCTTGGTCGTTAGTTTTGACATTTCACACAATGAGTCGATACAACCTTGTGTGATAGGTAGACTGTTGTTGGTTTTGGCCGTCGTCAACGAGTCCTCAATGTCTACTGTCTCATGGATGTAGTCAGCATCAGAAGTTAATACTCTTGCATGAGCAACTCCGGATGAACCGGGAGCACTGACAACTCGGTAGTCCAGTACCCCCTCAGCATTACCAGACCATGAAAAACTATCTGCAAAGGTCGAATTGATTTCTGAAATCACCTCCAGAGTATGACCAGAACAACTTCCTTGATCACATATCAGAGTGATGTAAGTTGGGCCTGAAACCAATACGCTCTCAACATCTGAATCCACGTTCTGGGCATATGTAATTGGGCTAGCTAACAATGGGATGAGAACAATCACAAACATTGGGACCGCGCATCTCATGACGTTCCCAGATGCCCCTCACCTTAGAATCCTTCAAGCGATTGATTACATTCCATCAAACATGGTCACCATACCATCGTTGGGAAGGACCGTGACCTCGAGGGTTAGGTTTGCCAGAATTTTCGCACTTGGTGATAGATCCAATCCCAGTGCCAACACCCCCTCAATGGTATTGATGGATGACGACGATCCTTTGGAGGTAGCGTATGCACCTTTCCGTATGTCCAGAGACTCAAGCAAAACTCCAGCCGAATTAAAAATGAAAACTCGAGCAAAGTTGTGCCCGCCTTTCAATGACATTGTGACATGGAAGGCTAGTGAAGGCCTTTCTCTTCCACCTAGCCTGATTGAATCAGACGCAGGAATTTTCCCCCATGGTAACGCCTTCCTACCCATAACTGCCCAATCCCTCTTTCATGATTCAAATCTTTCAAACATAGAGTTTGAACCCTCAATCATTTGTTTTGTAGACTCCTTACAACTTGTAAATAATGATAATTTATTGATCAAATCCCTACATTCCGTGAAGCGGAGATTCCCCTCATCGTTAATCTGGATGCCTGGAGTTTCAGGTCCCGATAATTGTTCACTCTTAGCCTGGTTGGGGGTGGACCTCATGGATCTAATTAGAGTAAAAAGGGCATTCTCCAAAGGAATCCACATATCCGCTTTTGGACCAATAAAAATAGACAAATCTATGAATCAGACGCAGGCTTGGGAGAAGCAAATACAGTTTTGGAAAGACTCAATCAACACAACGAGAGAAGCAATTCGTGTTGGGAACATAAGGCGAATTGTCGAAGCAACCTGCCTATCAAGCCCACGCTCTGTTCAAAGATTGAGGAGACATGATAATTTCATGTCTAAAATTGCAATAAGCGATCCAGGGAATGCTGGCCTTGCATCGTCGATGCCACCCGGTACGGTGCTTGAGTGTAATTCACGAGATACAAGAGATGATCCATTAATTAGGTACTGGCAAGACAGGGTGACCGAGAATTGGAATCCAAACCCACATCAATCTAAGATAGCGGTTTTGCTCCCTTGTTCGGCAGTCAAACCATACAGAAAGTCCCCTAGTCATTCTAGGTTCAGACATGCAATAAATTCACGTTCGGTCAGTGAAATAATGATCACTGCCCCGCTGGGAATTGTCCCTAGGGACCTAGAAGTGTTGTGGCCTGCCTCATCATACGACATTCCAGTCATTGGGGAGTGGGATTCAGATGAATTACATACAATCAAAACCATGTTGTCCAAAATAAATTCAAGGGTAGGTTTTGAGGTGGTAATTAATCATTCAGGAATTGAAATTGAGCTAGAAGACACCGTGGTTATCAACACGAGGGAATCCGATTCGGCAGGGTCTGAGAGTGCTCTGAAAAGACTTTCCGAGGCAGTCCGTGAGAATGTGGGTTCCTATGGACTTAAAGAACCAAAAAGATCTGTCGCACTATTGGCATCTTTCAGGTCAATATCAAGACACTTGCTGGGCGGAGATCAATGGCTCTCGAACGCAAAGATCACGGGTAAAGCACCCGACTACAGGATTATGATAGAATCCGACCAAATCGCACTCTGGGATAGCAAAAGGGGTAGATTTGCGTTTTCAAAGGCCGCATTAGAGGTGCTAAAGCATACGAATCTACTCCCCAAGGTAGAATTGATAGAGGGCTTCAAGTGGTCAGGAGACTTATTTTCTACCAACATATCGAGTTATTCAGGATCACCAAGAATAGGGGATGACATGTTGGTATACCAAGGCGGGATTTTAGTCGGATCCGCTAGGGCTGTAGCCCCTGCATGGGAATGGCCGACTGCCCCTGGCGCCCTTGCTAGGGCACGCCACAGAGTCTAAACGTCTGCGTAGCGGTTAAAGAGGGGCAGCAGATCGGCACGAACTGGAGGATACCCATTATGGCGAGGATGCACAGCGGGGGCAAGGGACAAAGCGGGTCAACAAGACCTTTTATCAACACTCCACCAGAGTGGTCAGAAACGGACAAAGATAGCATTGAGTCAATGATCCTGAAGTATTCAAAGGAAGGCAAGTCGTCCTCCGAGATAGGCATTATACTTAGAGATCAACATGCGATTCCAGATGTCAAATTAGCAACTGGTGAAAGAATATCCGCCATAATCGCTCGGAATGGAATGAAACCAAGCTACCCCGAGGATATGATGAACCTCATGAGGCAGGCGCAGAGGATAATTGACCATCTGGAATCCGGCAACAAGAAAGATATCCATAATCGTCGGCAACTTGAGTTGACAGAATCTAGGCTTAGAAGGCTGGCTAGGTACTACCGAGATAACGGTAAAATTCCAGGAGATTGGACTTACAAAAGGGACCAACTTAGGTTAATGATCCAATGATTAGTCCAATCTTAACGTCACGAAACAGCCTGAGCAGGTAGTTCGAAAGGGCCTCTCTGAGCTGTGTACCACGTTTGGTGTGCTGCAACTAGGGCATGTGATTGTAGGCAATGACCTACCCTCAATCCCCTTGTTTTTGCTACGTGGCGAGACTAGTGCCACAGGGAAAACCCCAATCAGCCCGGCAGCGCCGACCCCGAACACCAAAGGCAGGTCGAATCCACCAACATAGACTATGAACGACATGAAACCGAACAACGTCGCCGTTGCAACGGAGGGCGCCCTTATCCTAGTTTTAGTCAAGTAAAGTGACAAACCAGCGGTTATCGACATAACCAAAACAAGTATCAGGGCAGAGACGAGTGGGCTACCGGCTGGAGAAGACGGGGGATCATAAGTCACTGAAAATATCAATTCAGGATCCAAATCAGGTTCTTCGAACGACAATGTCTCTAGGAATATCCACCTTCGATGCTCTATATCCAAATCCCCTGATGATACAGCTCCAAATCCCCCGAGTGCGGACCCCCTAAGTCCTGCACTCAGGTCAATGTTGGTAAACCAGTCAGACCTACCGGGTTGTACGAATGTTCTGACTAGAAATTCCGTGCCCCCATCTATACCCGGGGTGTATCTTACTTCGAGCGTTATTGTGACCGATTCTGAAGAAAAAGCTCTGGTTGCTCCGAAGTCTATTGAAACATCTCGCTGGGATAGATCAACGAGATCTGCACCGAGAAGAGACTCGACGTCTATTCCAAGGCCGTTATTCATGAATGATCGAATGTTAGAGGCTGAGGTCTGCAAGTGCTGGGTCAAAGCAGCGCTTTCAGCATCATCTACCCTTCCGTTGTGCTCCTCGCCGATTGACAAAGAATCTTCATATGAGTCCAGGTTCTTCCACCAGGAACTGCCGCTAAGAGTGTTGTTTCCTATATTATCCAGCCCCCATCGAATCCATTGAGCCATAGCACCGTCAACGGTTATCTCTAGATCCTTATCGACGATCGATGCAGTGGCCCTTCCTGAAATGTCTATTTCCAGATTTGTACCCGAGTCCCTTTTGGGCTCTTCTTCTGGATACCAATCCCCTGTTCCCCCGTCACCATCAATATCAACTTCATAGGTTCTAACTGACTCCAGCGTCGCACCGGGGTGAGGACTCACTCTAAACGTCACTTGGACCCCTGAGCCAGTGTAAGAGTCGGGCCATTGCCACACGAAAACGATCCTGACGCCGTCTTCTATTTCTGTGATTACCGGACTTGTCGACAGGAGTTCGGACCCGACTGTCGCGGAACCGGTACTACGCTTATTCCAAAGATCGATTCCAAAATTAGATTTTATCTCAACGGGGAAATAGGCGATTCCATCATTTGCCGATACATCCCCCATTGTTGCCTCGCCAAAAGGAAATTTTGCCAACATACCAGCATCCTCTGTATCACCCCAGTAGAATCTGATACCTGCGTTATCTCCTGGTGCTGAGAAGGATAAAGACTGGACCTCCAGAGTGAACCGGATCTGATCTCCCTCCGAAACCGATCCCGACGAAATCGATATGGGTACTGATAATACGCCATTAGTAACAAGTAGCCCTGGTCCTGATGACCCCGAGTAATAACTCCCTCCGATGTTTATTCCTACCGTGGCATTGAATTGGAGGCCTGTGGCCCCCACTATCTCATAGGGTATCTCAAACGTCCATTCGGAGGCAGGGTAATCATCGTCTATGGACCACACTGTACTCCACTTTCCTATTTCTATAGCTCCCAACACCGAGGGTGTGACAACTGCGGAGTATCTCTGGTCTAGGTTCGAGGCAAAAGGGGTCAGTCCCCCAGACTGTGCTTCTCCCGTCAAGAACATCTTGAATCCATCTTGCTCACAACATGACCCGTTATCTTCAGCATTAGAAATACCTGTAAATGGTACTAAAAAAAGCAAAACGAGCACAGTTATGGTCTCCGCATGCTTCGTCCCCATGACCACGCCCCTGCGGGATACTGCTTGAATGCGCCGCTCAAAATCTTTCAGACGACGCTATCTATGTAGCCAATGAAGAACTCGACTGTCGTCAGACCATTCCATTACCTTTGCAAAGCCACTCCTTTCCATTTGAATGACCTCTCCAACGATTAATTCCGCATTTTCGACGAGGCAGCTTTTCCGACTCAGATCAGGACCATCTGGTATTACAAGAGTGCAATCTCTGACTGACTCAGCACTAATCCAATTGATTATCTTCCTATCATCGCTTTTTTTCGTTGAAACTATGTGGTAATTATCATCGATATTTTCAATATCGGCAAAATCCTTCAATCTGATTTTGTCCTCCTGATCCAACCTTTCAATTATGAATCGTCCCATTTTAGTTGAATGAACCCTATTTCCAAGAGATGCGTCGTCAGGGTGAGATGGAAGTACGGCCTTTTTCGGAACATCGCCAGTAATCTCTATTTCAACGGGGTCCAAAATAACTGAAATACGACGTGACGTTGGGTCTATCTTCGCAGAATTTACCGCATTGAGGGATTCTAATGATATTGCCACGTCTTTTTGTGTTATCCCCATTTCTGTCCAGAACGACGTTATGGCTTCCGGGTCATACCCCCTCTTCCTCATTGACATCAACGTTGGAAGCCTAGGGTCATCCCAACCATTGTAAACACCCGAGTCAATGTCTTCTCTCATCGTACTTGTTGAGAATGAACCCTGATCATGAACACTGACTCGCCCCCAATACAAAGTCTCGGGATAAGTCCATCCAAAGTGGTTGTACAACAGGATTTGCTTTCTGGTCGAGTCCATCAGGTCCTTTCCCCGAATGATATGGGTCACACCTTGCTCATGATCTTCAATTGCGCTCTGAAAGTCGAGTAGTGGCCATACGTTGTACAAACCCCCAACTAGAGGATGAATGTTCTTCTGTATTCTCCATGCAGGCCAATCTCTAAGTGCTGGATTTGGAAGGGTCATGTCTGTCTTGACCCTAATTATCGCATCACCAGGCTTCATGCCCCCTTTTTGCATAATGTTCCAAAGCTCCATATTTTCTTGAGTTGGCCTATTTCTGTGTGGGCAGGGGGCCATCGAAATCCTGTGTTTCTTGAAGTCATCACTACTACATTCGCATACATATCCATAACCCTCCGAGAGAAGTTTGTCCGCGTACTCCAGATAGATTGGCATCCTTTCACTAGCCTTGATTGTGATGTCCGGTTTAGAGCCGGTCAGCCATTCAAAATCCTCAATTATCCATTCATAAGCCTCTATGAGCGGAGGCTTCACTACAGTGTCAGTATCGTCGAATCTGAGTACTATTTTCCCCTTGTATCTTACAGCGTAGTGATTGTTGATGACTATGCCTCTGGAATGGCCCAAAGATAGAGGCCCGTTTGGATTAGGTGCAAACCTGAGTACCACTCCATCCTCAGTATTCTCCAGAGGTTTAAGCCCGGCGTTTTTCTCTTGGCGAACTCTATTTACCGCGCGCGGGTCAATGTTTTCTATTTCTCTTCGAACATAATCTGCCCCGTTTTCAATCATAGAATTGTTTGCATCCTCAACCTCTTTAGAAACCAAGGACATCAAATCTTTGGCCTTTGGTCGGAGGTCCTGTCGTTCCGATAACAGCCGCCCCAATGTGGACCCAACTTGCCCCTTTCCATCATATTCTAGGGCGTTTTGAAGAGCATACTTCCTCACTAGGGGAATTACATCATCATCCACAAGATCACCCATGACTCAATTCAACCGGTCCCTCAGGTATGTTGGATTCAATCCTTGCTGTAAAACAATACCGTTTATTGTTCTAGCTGGTATAGGAACAGTATGGTTTTTCTTCCAGGCGTTTATTGTGGTCGCCCATGTCCAACGAAGTGAGACATGCGGGATATCCCCCTTAGTTAGCGCCTTCAATGCCTCTATCGTTTTAGGGTCAGATGGATAACCAGAGCCAATATTGAACCCTAAATCATTGCTTAAATTAGATATTGCCCTATCTCTGAATTCCTTAGCCATGATTGAGGCTGCTCCTGTGACAGCACAATCGTCATCCATTCCTTTTCTACTTTCGAAATGCAAGTTAGGTCTTTCGAAGTGCAATTTTCTGTACATCCTCTCAGCAAATAATTTGGGGTTATTACCGATTGGATCCAAATTGACTTTCGCATTTGTGTGTGTCAAAGTAACTCTTTTTATTGCCTCGATAAATAACTCTTCCTCGATTTCATTCAACGACTTGAGAGACCTAGAAATGTCGATAGATTCTGGGCTGATCGGGAGCACGCAATACTTCCAATCACTTTCCTCCGAAATTTCTAGAATTCCCTCCTCAATCTTTTTTCTCATGGCTTGGGATATCCTCTTTGAATCTCTCACGCCTAATTTAATTAATCTTTCAACATCTTCCACGGGTACAGCAAGCGAAGCAACTACCAAAGGCCCGATAGCCGGCCCTCTTCCGACCTCATCCACACCAATCACATATGATTTCAATCAATCAAATCCTTCAAAATTTCATCAAGCTCTTCCTCTGACCTTTTGATATTGGCTTTGTTATCATGGTGATGTGAATTTGGCAATTGCTCAATATCCTGAATCACGCTGTCAAGCATTCCAGCGTCAAGCGCTCTATTCGAACGGGCGATTTCTTCGCTGTCATGGTATATTTTGATTTCCCTTTTCGACCTCTTGAATCCCTTTGCGAACAGTTCTGCAGATATCGTGTCAGGCTGCCTCATGTGGGAGTTGGAAACCTTCCTTCTTCTCAGAAAAGAATTGAACAACAAAAGACCACTAGCACAAATGCCCAGACTCATTATGAGTAGAATACCCTGAAACAACCCGAGGAATCCATTGCTGCCCTCATTACCAGCCGATTTTATCACTTGATTGAACGTACACTCACTTTCGATAGTGTTTCCTGGGTTACTTACTGGTGTTGCTGTTATTGAGAGCCTTGTACTGTCCTGACTGGGACTAGACCACGCTTGAATTTCTAGGGCTTCTTGATATCCTATCGGATCAAATCTGAGAAATCGGTCATGTGTGTATGTCCCATTGATCAGAAAGCCATGATCAATGTCCTTGTTGATGTCCACAACCGCCTCAATAGAATCTTCCCTTCTACCATTGTTTACCACAAATATCGACATTGTGATTCTATTGTCTGACGATACGTCACATTCTGTGTTCCTCTTTGTTTCCAACATTGCCTTTGATGAAATAGTGAAACTAATTTCCTCAATGTCGATTACTAAACCTTGGGTCCTCATACGAATTTCAATATCAGGTGTGACACCAAGTTGCGCTTCACTATCCACGGCTAGATACAACGGAATTTTCGTGAATTCTCCGCTATCCAGCTCTATTTCACTTGGCAGTTCAATTTCAATCCATTCAGGAACTCCATGATGTTCGATACTGTAGACAGTCGAGCCCATACCATCATTGGAAACAACCAGATCCAAAACACAGCCTTCACCTGGTTCGACGTCCTCACAATCCCCACTGTCCACAGAAATGGTTCCGGATATTCTTGTTGAAATGACGACACTAATGAATGAAAAATCCTGATGGGGCAGTCCCACTGGACCTGCCCTTATTCCAAAATCGAGTGCACCTGTCGAGTCACTAGGTGTGGAAATCTGCATTCGTATTCGACCTGTGCTCCATGGATCAACACCCACGGCCAAAGAATCATCGAGGAGAATTACACCCCAACCGTCCATCGAAATAAGGCTTCCAATTTGCTCAACACCGTCGTGGCTTGAAAATAGCTCAGCGCGGATGTCATCTACACTGTTCCCCATGTTTTTTACCTCGACATCCAACACTGCAATCGAATTCGGAATCATCGATACCGAACCCCCACCAGAGGTTATTTCTATCAATCTTTGACGACCTGTTTCCAATCTGAAATTCCAATTATCCCTGATTCCAAATTGATCCATCACCGAAGCCTCAAAATGATGTGTTGAGCCTGCATTTGGCCCTCCTAGATATGATAACGGGGCATGGATCAGGAATTTTAGGGCAACTTCATGATCACTACCTAAGGAGACCAATCTCGCGCCAAGGGCCAGAGGATCATCTTCCCATGACCAATTCCACCCTGACGAGCCAGTGAGATTCACGATAGCAATCCGATCTTCTTCTGCAAAGTTTCTGACAAACAACGTGACACCAATCGAAGACCCGGGTTGGATTGCATATGTCCCACCTGCCAGATTTCTAAACCTCACCTGGGCCCTGTCGTCTTCATGTGGTGTCATCAGGCTGTCTGGCAAATCATTAATCGCCCTCCGGGCTACTTCGATAAGGTAAATCGAGGTATCCACATCCATGGAGCTAGGTCTTAGGTTGGAGGAACAGTCATGATTGAACAGGGATATTAGAACGGTGCATGCAATCAGGTAAGCTCCAATCTCAGAAGCCTCCACTTCATTGGAGTAAAGGCTTGAGAAGTTTGAGCCCTGTTCAAGTGGATTAACCCCTAAAGCCATGTCATCCATGTACACGATGTTGAATGCTGCTCCAGCCGGAATCACATGTAGCGGGCCAGATGAAACATCATTGAGAAGGGAAATTGTGGCGTTCATTATAATCGAATCCATGGTTGAAAAGTCTCCCATGGTAATTGGCCGATTGGAATCCCCATTCTTGTGCGCCCATGGCATGAACAGAACAGGATCAGCAGGCATATCATCAGCAATATCAGCAAGTTTTTCCAACGTCGCGAGAATGGACTCTGTGCCGCCAGATTCGCCTTGAACGGCAATATCAGTAGATTTTGGTTGTAGGATTAAGAAATCTGATTGATCTTCAAACGCAATTGCCCAAGGGGTTAGACCATCTTCGTAAAATCTCAGGTGATCATCAAGACCAAGATTATCTCCGGATATGGTCTGCGTAGTTGAATTTGGATACGATTCACTTATCCCGATCTCCACCTTACTACCTACGCTCTCAATCATCCTGTCGCCAACCAGGATTACATCCATGCTCGCACCGTCGCTAGTACCTGACAAGGGTTGTGCTTCGTATGGAGGTACCATCGAAAAAAGCAAAACAGCCATGATCAACTGGGGCCTCATTGAATCAGCCACAACGAAGGATAATTATGAGTATCACCCGTGTTCTTTTATGTAAGTTATCGGAAAAGTGGATCTGGTAATGAGTCGACAATTCTGTTCACGTAAAATTCTCCTGCATGGATTGGTACTCTGAGTCCAAATTTGAAGGACACATTGGGATCTACCTCTCCGAAGGTTCCAATATGAGCATCTCCGATCATCACTATCGCTACTCGTCCCGCTAGCCATGGCCCCTCTTTTGGAGGCCCCTCAACCAATTTCACATTGTTTTCATCGGCCCCCAAGTCCCTCAAAAGGGACATGCAGAACCCTTTGGCAGTACTGAATCCAGCATTGGCATCCGCACAAGCCCATGCAACTGAAGTTGAATTTGAGTGGTCGATCACCGTGGCACCCAATTCGAAAATCCGATGTGGCAATTCATGATGCCTATTGGCTGCGAGTAGTTCTATTAGTGACGGTAGTATATTTTGCCTGAGAATCCCATGCTCCTTTGTGATTGGGTTTCGAATTCGTGTTACGGCTCCTCGGGGTTGGATCCTGACATCTTGGAACTCCCTGATATCATTGGTTAGGGTGAGAGTCTGCACCTCATGAGCCCCCAAGGCCCTGATAGATTGTCTGATCCGCCTCTCCGTGTAGGAGTCGATTAAAGGCGATCCTGGCAAGTTGACCTCTGATTTTTTCTCTGGGAGTGAATTGAGTCCCATTCCTATAATCAAATCCTCAACAATGTCGACTGGATGGAGCAAATCACTTCTCCATGCTGGCATATGAATAAGATATGCCAGATCATCCACTGCGGTTCCATCCCATCTAGAACCAATGGCTTCCTCATCAACCCTTACTTTACCAACGATCTTGCCGCCCATCCTCGATATTGATTTCTCCATTGTGTTAGAATCAACCTCAATTCCGAGTATCATATTGATCAGAGATTCAGGTACTTTGTGTTCGACCGGATCAAAGTCAAGTCTCCAATGCGAACCGTCCCATTGACTCACGTCGACCGATTCTACAGTCCCTCCTCGTTCATGCAGTGATAGGGCTACAAGCCTTATGGCTGCGAGGCATGCTCTTCTGTCCCATCCAGTAACATCGATGAGGAAGTCTGAGCTCTCAGTTGTGACCTTTGTGTCTACACCGTTAATTATCGGAGGAAATGAAAGTACCTTACCCTTGCAGTCGCGGATTAATGGATAACCTAATTCTGGGTTGACAAGATGAGCGTATTCAACACCTTTGGGATGAAATTCCAGGATTTCAGTGAGCGCCATCTCCCTTTCTTCGCCCAAGGGGGTGAATACTGAATCACCCTTGTCAGCAGAAACAGAGAATGGACCCTGGATCCCTCCCAAGTCATGTACTCCGATTGAAACAGATTTTCTTTTCCTACCAAGTGTTGTATGGAGTTTTTCCTGATGGTCCATCAATGACTGCACGAATAGATCCTTAGCCGAATCACTTTTGCCTGTGTACACTTCTCTCACTATGACGGCGAAAACATGAGGCCTGACATATTTCATAGAAGGGTCTACCACCATCCTTTCCTGTCCATGATTGACATCAATCCCACAAGGAGCTTCGACATCCTCCAGAAATGATCTCGCTGCCCTTGCTAGGTTCTCATGTGATAGCAGGTCAGGCCTGTCCGGGAAGACCTCAATCTCAATCTCAGAATCAGTCGAATTTTCAACAACTACGCCTATCTGGGATAGATCAGATACCCATCTCGAGGCATCGTATATGTGACCATTGAATTTTTGAATATCGCCCAATTGACTATGCTGGAGTTTAATCGTGGGCATTTCAATCCCCCCTGGTCCATGTTGGTAGCGGCCGTTCCAAGCCAACCAACCTTAACCCAGTCTGCATGGCTACATTGTGATCGAGAGCCCTGATGTTAGATCTGTTTGTCGAACTTAGGGAGCTAAGCCCCATTTCGCGTAGCATACCCCGCAAACGGGAATCAAAATCTAACTCAGAGCTGTCCAGTTCTGGGGAAACCACTGCATCGATACCTGCTGATTTAGCAATAATTATGCTCTTAGGATTAGTTTTCCCATCAAGTCTAATCAGGACAAACCCTCCATTTTCAGAAATTCCATGCCTTTTGTTTGCCATGCCGATCCTTGGAAGCGCTACTGTTGGGCCGGCAGAATCTAGTGATGCGGTGTCTACTAAAACCCCGTCTAACTCCAATTCCTTACATCTTCTAGCCAACTCATCCACCCTGTCAACTCTGTCTGAGAGTATCACTAACGATCCTGGGGCCATTCTACTCCTTACTGAAACAATCAGGGCCTCAATTTCAGCATCGTTTAATGTTGGGAGGCTGTCAGTGTCAAGAATAAACCCTGAGCATTTTATGTTGTCCCTTCCTAAACTGCCGATGTTATGGCCACCAACAATCAATAGGTCCTCTGGCTCCGGACTTGCAAGGACTATCGCTGACCCGTTTTTTGCACTTTTTTCTCGTATTTCGATCCAAGGTCTTGGGAGTGTAATTTCTTCACCTTCTTCATGCTTGCTTTTGATCACCGTGGATATGTAGGGGGAAACATGGGAATCATTCCTACCCGTGCCCGATGCAATGATTCCGATCCCTGAAAAATTGCGCCCTCTTTCTAGGATTGGCAAATTGTCCTTGGGAGGGTCCACTGCACTCACGAGAACGGTTGCGCCCGTCGGTATCTCAATGCCGAGGGATGATGCAAGATCCAAGGCCTCTTGAGGTATGTCAGAAAGTTGTCCGTACTTCATTTCTGAGTCGGCCATATGATGGTATTTACTACACACAACAATAACCCCTCCAGTCATATTTGAACCAAGTCCAGGATCAGCTGATCCCATCAGGATGATCGTCCCACCAACCATTGATGCGCCTAGATTCGATCCAGCGTCACCTCTTATCAGTAGAGTCCCTCCGGCCATATTTGAGCCACCAAAATTTCCGACCGAGCCATGAACAACTATTGAACCGCCGCTCATGTAAAAGCCAGTACGGCTTCCAGCGTCTTTCTCGATTACCAACCTTCCCGAGGACATCCATCCTCCTGCAATCGACGAAACAGTTCCTTGAACCGTTGCAGTCCCACCACGATTCAATAATCCAGCACCCTCTCCCAGGTCCCCCAAAAGCAATGATCTAGAATCCACAGGGAGCATGCTAAGGGCGCCAATTTCACCATTCTTGGGCTTTTCATCACCCTCTCTCCCCCAGCCGATTCGAATGAGTAGGTCCCTTTCTATCGCCTGAGTCAGCATCTTGTCCAGATCGCGATTTAACTTGACGCTCTTGGCCGACACTTGGCTACCTCGACCCACCGTCGAAGTGTAAACTATTGAGCATGACGGGATACAATGCCAACTTGACCCTGTATTTGCCAATCTTGATATCCTTCCGAAGTTAGGTCGCCTCATGTCTGATGTGAGGGTGGCAATAAATGGATTCGGCACAATTGGAAAACGTGTTGCTAGAGCTGTTCAGGCTCAGCCGGACATGATAGTCTCAGGTGTCACAAAAACAGGCCCCAGCCATGGCTGTGCTTTAGCAGACAGGTTTGGTATTCCTTTGTTTAGTACGGACGATAATCTAGAGAGAATAAGGTCATTTGAAGGGAGCGGATACTCTGTATCGGGCGGTTTGAGTGACTTGTTGTCTGTGTCAGACATCGTCATAGATTGTGCACCTGGAAAAATGGGTCAAGAGAACCATCATAGGTACCTCGAAGCAGGCATAAAACATATTTTCCAAGGGGGGGAAAAGCACGAACTAACGGGGATGAGCTACACATCCTGTTCCAATCACTCGCAGAATCTTGGCGTAATGGGAACGAGAGTCGTTTCATGCAACACCACCGGTCTCGCCAGAACATTGGTCCCATTGAGAGAGGTAGTGGGGGATATGAGGGTCGAATGTACAATGATCAGGAGGGCCGCTGACCCTGGTGACTCTAACAAAGGACCTGTCAACGCCATTAAGCCAGTTCTGAAGGTGCCAAGTCATCATGGACCGGATTTAATGACCGTCGCCCACAAAATAGACATCACTAGCCTAGCCGTTGCTGTGCCCACCACCATTATGCACGTCCATGCTATAGTTGCAAAGCTCCCAAGCGGTCATGGTTTGACCACAGAAGACGTGATATCTATTTGGGAGAACACTCCTAGGGTTATCTTGATGTCTGGATCAACAGATGGGATCCCTTCCACCGCAGAAGTAATGGAAATGGCCAGGGACATTGGAAGACCTTGGGGCGATCTTCACGAGATATTTGTTTGGTCAGATGGAGTCAGCCTTGATGGTGACGTCTTGAGATATTTCCAAGCGATCCACCAGGAAAGTGACGTTGTCCCTGAAAATGTCGACGCTGTAAGGGCCCTGATGGACATAGAGCAGGATTGGAAAGTATCTGTAAGCATCACAGACCGATCCATCAAAGAATCACATTCCTGAGATCGCGTGCCCATTGGTGGTGAAGGGTCAAAAGTCATATCGACAGCGGCTTGGTCCATGACCGGACACGGGGGGCGCAAGGCGATTTGCCTTATCCTCCTTATTTTGCTCCAAACTAGCATGTCCGCCGCATCTGAAAACATCGCGACCGATTATTATGATCCAGAGCCCATCAGGTCCAACCAAGCGATCTTAAGCGGCCCAGGAATATTTTTGGAGACAAACATCGACTCTACGAGTGGTCTGATAAGAGGCCCGTTTGGATCCTTCGACCCACTGGAACACCAAACCTGGAATGAGCATGATTTTTCTGATTGGTATGGGTACGGAGGGTTGGTCATTGCCCAATCCGAAACATCTGATTTACGGAATATGATAGAATCCGTGGAATCACTGGGTGCCATCTTTCAGGAGTTCTACCCCGACAACGCGGCAATATTCAGTGTAGATGCTGATCAATGGCTTGGGTTCAGTTCGATTTTTGGGGAATCAAATGATGAAAACATACGCTGGATATCACCCCTACCTGCTTCTTTTAGGATAGAACCTGAGTTGGTCACCCAATCCTTTGATTCAATAAGTGTAGAACTGCATATGATTAGAGGACTGAATAGCGTCGATATTGACCAGCTCGAATTTATTATCAAGGATTTTTCTGGAGATACGAGGTCCAGTGTCTGGTGTGAGGATAGACTCTGCAGAGTCGAGGGAATAAGTCCTGTGACGTTGACTCGACTACTCGCAGACAACAGAATTCTGTACATTTCAGAGGCAGCTGTTCTAGAGACCTTTGACTCGACATCCAGATCAATAATCGGTCTTTCTCCGAGTGAAATAACTCCTCCGCTAGACTATGACGGCAATGGAGAGATTATCTCTATCACAGACACTGGATTAGATGAGGATCACCAATCCCTGAGTGACAATATCCGGGCCGTTTACAATCAATTCGGCCCTGATAATTCAGCAGCAGACTCAAACTCTGGCCACGGAACGCACATTACCGGAATAATAGTTGGTGATGGCACACAGGACAACCAAACACTGGGCATAGCTCCAGCCGCAGAGGTCAACTTCTATCAAATCGAATACGACACATCTGGATTGCTTGCAAGATGGGGAACCCTCTACAGTATGTTTTCACATTCGCTGCAAAACCAGGCTAGGACCCATACCAACGCTTGGGGGAGTGTCAACCAACTAGGACAATACACCGCAGACTCTCATTCAGCAGACTCTTTCATTGTCGATCAGCCAGCGTACCTTGCTATATTCTCTGGTGGTGATATTGGACAAAATCAGGGCGCAACCACAACCCCTCCTGGAACCGCAAAGAATGTGTTGACTGTAGGCGCATCGACTACTGGGTTAGGGGGGACTGATCCGCAAGGCTCCGGATGGTCAAATAACTCCGGAGGAACCCTGGATGGTAGGATTAAGCCAGACATGGTCGCACCAGGGGTAGAGATTTGTTCAGCCCGTGCAAATGAAGCCACATCGGTGGCAGGTGCAGAATGTTCAACAGCAGTTGATCAAGACGCCACACCACTGTACGTGACCGGCACGGGCTCGAGTATGGCAACCGCAGTGGCCAGCGGAGGATCTTTGATAGTCAGGGAGTACCTTGGACGGGAATTAGGCCTCTCTGAACCTGATGCCTCTCTGGTCAAAGCGATGTTGATCAATGGGGCAACTGACCTGGGGCAGCCCGATATACCAAATCCGACAGAAGGCTGGGGAGAGTTAAATGTCAAACAGTCAATAGATCCATATGACGGATCCAAGAAATTGGATCTACTAATAGACAACGGACGTGGCTTGGGACCGGGGGACGCCCTTGTTCAACAAGTAGATGTCCGAAGCTCTAAACTTGACATTACTCTAGTTTGGACTGATCAGGAAGGTTCAGTTTCTGCCTCAGATTTAGCACCCAAACTAGTCAATAACCTCGACTTGCTCGTAACAAGCCCATCTGGCTCGGTATATGCTGGCAACTCCTTTTTCCAAGGGTACAGTACAATATCCACTTCTCCTGACACCCTCAACAATGTTGAAAGGGTTCGCATCGAGGTGCCAGAAGTGGGCGTCTGGAAGGTTGAGGTAAGAAGCGCCGCAGGGGTATTCCAAGACGGTTATTCACTGGTAATCAGTGGGGATGCAAGTTGGGTAGATCACAGTGATCTGACAACTTCACCAGAATCATTGAGGATAACCAACGACGTAATTTTCGAGGGGGAACAACTACTGATCCAAATGAAATGGAGGAACGAGGGAAACATCGCCACGGGCAACTATGACGTTGAGATTTACGATGTGACCGAACAACAGTCAATATCAACAACTACGATGCCATCACTTGGATCTGGACAGACGGAGACTTGGTCCGTTCAACATGCATTTTCATCAGTCGGTAACCACGTGCTGGAGCTGAGGCTCGACAGTCTTTCGAATGTTATAGAATCTAATGATGAACTAGTGGGTACCGACAATAACATTGCCCAACTAGAGGTCATGATCAGTAAACAGGGATTGGTCATTATCCCGCTTGATGCTGATGGAAATGAGGTACCCCCAGAAGAACATGGCGAGGCCTCTTCAAGGGTGTTAGAGGTTTTGAATACAACTACAACTACTTTTGATTTTAAAGTGAAAAACATTGGCACTTCCGAGGCAACAATTTCAGTTATTTCAACTCCGGTCAAACAACTAAATGAAAATGGGGCCCTCATGAACCCATTAGATGAGTGGACAAGGGTTCTCTCGAACTCTGGGCCAATAACCCTAGCAGCGAATGGTCAAATGAATGACAATGTCTCAATCTCCATTTCTATGATCGATGAAACCGCAGACCCTACATCTGATGAGGCCCCTGTGTATGCAGTACCCGGAACTTTTGTTTCACGAGTGATTGTCAAAGACCTCCAAAACCCTACGATTATGAATTCTAGAATTTTCAATGTTTTGGTACCCATAGTCGAAGGAGTCCAAATTCTAGCAAGTGGACTAGACGATTTCAGTGCATTACCGGGCGAATTTGCATCATTCGACATGTCAGTACTTAATACGGGAAATGGACCTACTGAATATGTAGTTAATTGCCAATCTCAAAGTGGATGGGCGACAAGGATCGACTCCATACTCTCAGAGTCGGTCTCCCTTCCAGAATTGGCTAGGTTGGAGTATGTGACCATCCCCATACAAGTGCTGGTTCCCCAGGCGTCCGAAGGTTTACCTGTTGCGGGCCATATAGAGCCCGTTGATTGCGTCATTTCATCCCCAAATGAGGGTGGACCGACCGAATCTTTGTCCGCGGTATTAGTCGTTAAGGAAAGTAGACGCTTCGAAACCATGCTAATGGATAGCGCCCAATCACAACTGCCGCCACTGGCTGCGGCTTTAGACAGGCAGATATTGAACATGGTAGCCATAGACACTTTGTTGCAAATTGAGAATATTGGGAATACCCACCAAACCATTTCTATGATCGTCAGTCTGTCGGATTCAACATGGGGTATGGAGGTCATTATCTCACCTTATTCAACGAATCCTACCGTAGTAGAACCCTTCGATGGATCTTCATCTTTCGAATTCGTTTTGCAAGGTGGATCATCCAAAATTATCCAGGTTTCTGTGACAGCGCCACCGTCTGCTACAATGGGTGAAAGAGCCCTTTTATCATTCCGTACAACCGAAGGGGATCAACTATCTGTTGTCGACAGTACCAGATTTGTGCTCGAGGCAACTCCAGATTTGAGTATCTCATCTCTCGACAGCGTAGAGTCGCTTTCGGGGGAACTAACAGAAATTCCTTTGTCAATAATCAATTCAGGAAACGTTGCCCTAGACCTGACTTGGAGTTTTTCCAATGAAGTGGACTCTTGGTCTACCGCTCTTCAGTCTATTACCCCGACATCAATCCAACCAAATCAGGAACTAGATGTCATTCTTGGGATAAGCATCCCCGACAATTGGCCTGTAGACTCGGATGGAAAAATCGTCGCGGTCCACATTGAGGCCAAGAACCCAGAAATCGCTGCTTCCCCCATCCTCGCAACGAAAGAAATAATTGTGAATGTCATAGAAACATGTAGTTTTGAGGTAAGCACTGCATCCAGAATCTCAGTTGATTCGGGAGATTCTATCCAAGCATCAATCCGTGCAACTAATACAGGGAATTCGGCTTCCAGGTTCTCAATTGAATTCTCGCAGGAATCAAACTCGTTTAGTATTCAAACTACGTACGATCATGATGCTGCACTACCACCTGGTGAGTCCGCAGCGATTCCAATACTTATTTCAGCCTCTGAAATATCATCAGCGGGGAGGGAAATCATTGTTGCGAAAATACATCCTGCCAGTGAAGCCTGTTATGCCGTTGAGTCTGAGTGGGATATCTACGTAGACATACTACCAGCATCTGATGACCGAATATCTAACTCATTACCCCCATTTGTTCTGCCATTGGCATTCATCATCTCAATTCTCATCTTGTCCCTAGTAGTCGTGACTCTGAGGAGAACATCGCCCAAGCTCGAAGACCGTGGTGAGGAACTAATACCACAGGGCTCGGCACTCATGCAAGGAGAGGCTTCGAAAAGAAGAATGAACGCTTTGTCGACTGATGCAGCTGAAGAAACCTTGAGCACATCTGTTAGCCAATCTGATCTCGACTCAGTATTGAGGGATTCCCTCCCAAAATTGGATTTGCCCCCTCTACCTAGGATAAACCCCGATGAGGAGAATTCTGATTAACTCATTTCGACTGGAAACACACCGTGAACTCCATGATCAACGGTAAATCAATCATTATCTTCGGCCCCCCTGGTGCCGGGAAAGGAACACAATCTGGCTTGATATCAACCATGACCGGAAAACCACAAGTTTCCACGGGAGATATGCTTCGCGATGCGGTGGCCGATGACAGCGATGTCGGGAGGGAGGCTAAGTCCTACATGGACAAAGGACTATTGGTTCCCGACGAAATAATCCTGCAGCTCATAAAGATCAGGCTGAGCAGGGATGATGCCAAAAGCGGTTTACTGTTCGACGGTTTTCCACGTACGATTCCACAAGCTATAGCTCTCGAAACGTTAACCGATGTCTCCATGGTTATCTCCTTAGTCGTCGAAGATGATGAGATTGTTTCTAGGATCACCGGTAGGAGAACCGATCCCGAAACTGGTGAAATATATCATTTAGAATACAAACCAGCACCACAGCATATCAGAGATAGGCTTCTACAGAGGGACGACGACACTGAGGACACGGTCAGAAATAGATTGTCAACCTTCCACAAGCAAACGGCACCACTATCAGATTTTTACCGAGACAAGGGGATTCTTTTCGAGGTAAACGGTTCGGGTGAAATTAAACAGGTCTCTTCATCCATAGAGGCTATCATCGAAGCAAAAACTGGGGATTGATTTTCCATGAGGAAAAACCACCTTAGAAACAATATCCGACGGAGACATGCCCTAGCGGGCATTGAGTCCATGACCAGATTATGGTCAAATCCCGAATCTGAGGAAGTCGCTCATAATGCTGGCACAACGCTCATTGCCATAGCGAGAAGGAACAGAGTAAGGATCCCTAGGAGAATAAGAATGAGGATTTGCAGGACATGCAAAAAAGCACTCAATTCAACAAACAGCAAAACCAGAATAAAAATGAAGTGTGTCGTGGTTTCCTGCTTAGATTGTGGAAGAGTACACAGGTATTATGGCGGTGTTTGATCAATGTCAAGAAATGTTCCCAAAAGAGTCATTGATTCTGCGAAATCTAACGATCTAAGTGTCACACTAAGGGTCGGAAAAGATGGCCTCACTCAAGCAGTTGTCATGGAATTGAAAGACCAACTAAAATCGAGAGAGCTAGTGAAGTTGAAAATCAACAAGGGTGTTATTTCAGATAGGAGGGGACGAGAATCGATCATATCAGAACTTGAAGCCTCTACCGGGTCTGTCTCTGTTTTCGCCAGGGGAAACATTGCAGTATTCTGGCGAGTGTGACCCTCATTACAGGTAGGCTTCATATGGCCCGTTGGGAGCCAATCGGCCATGCTCCACGTTAGTTGGACTCCTAGAATGATGAAATTGTCGTTCATACTCGCCTTTTTCATTGGGGTTATCCCTATCGTATCTGCGGGAAGCCTCCCAACAGGCGGATCTTGGGCTCCCCCTGAACAAATGCCCAGTTGGGTGACTCCAGTTGCTTTCGTCATCCTTATTGCTGTCTACGCTTTGATCGTCTTTGAATTAGTTCACCGTGCTCTGGCGGCAGCCCTAGGTGGGATTGCCGTAGTCGTGGCGCTACACGTTGTCGGAGATGGACCCGATCTTGGAACGGTAGTGACTTGGATCGATGAAGAGACCCTCGGCCTACTAATAGGAATGATGGTCATTGTCGATGTACTTGCAAAAACCGGTCTATTCGAGTGGGCTGCTGTCCAAGCTTATGCGTTTAGCGGGGGCTCAATTTGGAGGCTTTCTTTTATCCTTTGCACTATAACCGCCGTCTTCTCTGCTTTCCTGGACAATGTGACTACGATTCTACTTATAGTTCCCGTGACAATTCAAATTTCAAAAGTCCTAGATCTAGAACCCGTACCGTTGATAATCGCCGAAGTCATGTTCTCAAACATCGGTGGGGCCGCCACCCAAATTGGCGACCCACCAAACATAATCATAGGCGCCCAACTTTCAGAACAAGCCCTAGCGGGAAATACGATGCTACTGGGCCAGGGAATATCATTCGTAGACTTCATCGTCCATGTAGGGCCCGCCGTAGTAATTGCTTTTGCACCATCATTTTGGCTACTTTCGAAATTAGAGGCCAAAGGCTTGTCTGGAGCCAGACATAGGAATGTGGATCTCCTACGGCTAAGGTATGGCATTAAGGACATTAAATTGCTAAAAAGGTCAGGAATTATATTATCTGGGGTTATTGCTGCCTTCTTTGCTCACTCAGCATTTCATCATCCATTGTTCACCGTTGCGACGATCGCCCTAGGCGGAGCAGTCCTGATGCTCCTAGTGACCTCCCCCCATCACGTAGAGGAGCAACTAGAGGCCGTCGAGTGGACAACGATAATCTTCTTCGCTGGCCTCTTCATAATGATAGGAGGATTGCAGTATATGGGTCTGATAGACACTATAGCGGACGGTATCTCAAACACTATCTCGCGGGCTTCTCCTGAGAACAGGCTCATGGTCGCAGTACTCTTGTTATTGTGGGTTTCTGGGATAGCCTCGGCATTCATAGACAATATTCCATACACTGCTACTATGGTACCTGTGGTGATCGAACTGGCAAGTGATCCAAACCTTGGCCTATCACTTGGCCCGTTGGCTTGGGCATTAGCGCTCGGTGCTTGCCTAGGGGGTAATGGAACTATAATCGGGGCGTCAGCTAACGTGGTTGCGGCGGGTCTGGCTGAGGAATCGGGCAACGATATATCATTCAACAGGTTCTTCAGGACTGGTTTCCCAATTATGATCCTCACCCTCCTGACTTCTACCGTTTATGTTGTAGTTAGGTACGCCATAAACTGGGAAAATTCCCTTAATCCACTGGGCAACTTAGCACCAGTTATCATCATAGGAACAATGATGATAGCATCACTTTCTCTTACTCCCCACGTCTATGGGAAATTCTCAGGCTCTGTTGACGATACCGAGACAGAGTGATTGAGCCTTAGCAAAGCGTTATTGTCAGACCAAATGGAGTTTGTTCATCCATCTACTTGATATACCCAAGGCAAGTCGCAGGGCTGCTTTTAGTGCACCCCTGCAGTGATGCTGGAGGGGGAAGTGGATGAGGCCTCGCTGCCCTGCGGGGAGACAGTGTGGCCAAGGAATCCAACGACGAATCGAGAAGCCTGGACACCAGAGGACTCACC
>CEWG01044924.1_pt1 | contig 41494 bp, 25 predicted proteins | sample 361411 | NCBI WGS metagenome assembly CEWG01 (sample SAMEA2622173, study PRJEB7988) | marine metagenome | biome: marine biome (ENVO:00000447); feature: surface water layer (ENVO:00002042); material: "saline water (ENVO:00002010), including plankton (ENVO:xxxxxxxx)" | depth 5 m | reverse complement strand
CCTAACAACGCAGGTGAGGAAATCTATGAAATCTGGACCAATGGTAATGATCTTGTTGTCGGCGGTGGCGATGGATCAAGTTGGCAAGGATTCCAGGGTGGTGCTATCTCTCACTGGGATGGAAGCTCTTGGAATGTCTTTGGTTCTCAAGGCCAAGGAGGCATACAACGTGGATACCCGATTACCATGGCCGAATGTGGCGGAGTACTCAATGTTGGAATATACGATTCCGATGGCGGAATAGAACAATTGGACTTAGCATCATCAACTATTACTGGTACCTTTACTCGAGCCACACTAGGCGAGGGCAGAGTTTCTGGCGTTGCTTGTGACACCACGACCGACACGCTATACGTCGCATTCTATTCCGATGAGGAACCAATCAAAAAATACAGTTTCACTTCTGGACAATGGCTTCCTGATATTACCACACAAACCCACAACCTACCAAGCGACAGGATTTGGTGGGATGCAATTGGCTATGATTCTGGTAAATTACTTGTCGGGCACGGTTTAGGCCAACAAGGTTCGAACGTAATCGGTGGAGGGTATTCAGTAATCACCACTTCAGGTGCTAGTACCAGTCAAGTAAATTTCAACGGCCAAGGTTCATCTGTCACATCATTCCAGTGGTTAGGAAATAAATGGCTTATTGGTCAAGCCGGAGGTTCCTCCGGTTACAGTCACGTTGACACACTGGGCGCTAATGGACAGACTATGATGTATAATCTTCCAGGTCTTGTCAGTGGTCAAGTAACTACTATGACAGGAAACAATACCCATGTTTGGGTTACCACAATCGGTGAGAATGTCGGATTTGGACAATCTACCGGTGCAGGTGTTCTCCAAGGTGAAAAGACATCAAACGGAGAGATTGAATGGCAGTATGGTTGGACATTGCCGGCGAATTCAAGAGCTGCCGATACTCAACTAGTTGGCACTGATCTATATATTTCGACTTATCCTAGTGGCTTGATGAAACTTGATACTCTAACTGGAGACTTACTACCAATCCAAGGGGCATTGCACAATAATATGGATGGACTAAAGTTAGTTGGAACTGATTTAATTATTGGCTTACAGGGCAATTTCGGTTCATCAGCAGGAGTGCAAATTTTTGATACTACCACCGATACATTCGGTAATGGTAGACTCCTTGCCGGGTTACCATCTAATATCGTTAATGGAATAGAGGTTTCAACCGATGTTGTTTACATTGCAACCAACGGTGGAATTGGAAGATGGTCATTACAAACCAATGACTGGTTGAACCCACTTACAACAACCGACGGCTTACCTTCAAATCTGGTTGAAGATATGCTATTTGAGGACCCTTACTTGTGGGTAGCGACACCATCAGGCTTAGCACGGATGGATACTGTCAATGGTTCAGCAAATATTCTAACCAGTGCTAACGGTATGCTGGGAACTTCCTCTTGGGGCCTGATAAAAACTACCGACAATCTCGGAAATGTGCAAATTCACGTTAGCCACGACGGAGCGGGAAGTGAGAGACCGGGAGTGACCAGTGTTGATGGTTCAACTGGACTAGTTAGCCAAACCCACCGATTTGACCAAATACCATCTAATACAGTTACAGCAGTTACTAGTGATTGGTGGGGCTTACACATTGCTACAGATGTCGGACCGTTAACTCACTGGAATGGTTTAAACTCTCAATTTGAAGACGGGCGAGCTTCTTGGCAAATACCGAGCTGGCCTGTTGAAAGAATGGTCAGCAATGGTGATGAAGTAATGGCAATTGGAAATAATATTGTAACCATTATTGAAGCTAGGACTCCCTCCCACTCTTCGATTAAGACATTCATTCTACCAAATGATAAGATAAGTGGTGGTACAATTACTGCTGAAAATATCTGGGTCACGACCGAAACCTCCGGGCTATTCGGTTGGGCAAATAATCCACAATGGACTGAAGTTGAACGATTTGAACTGCGTCGAGCTGACCCGATTAATTTGGGATTCAACTTAGTAACTAAAGACATTACAGATATGGCTCATCCTGGAATGGCTATTGAACTAGCAAACCTGAGTAGTACAATTCTTCTTGATGGTGATATTGGCACATCTGGAATTCACGGATTACTATTCCAAGGAATACCATTAGCGTTCACTTCGCCGGTTAGCGGTGCTGCGACTTGGGCAAAATCAAACAGTCTGAAATATAATGTTACTCTCAACTTATCTGATGACCAAAGTATTCAACAGAATTTACAGTCTGCCATAAATAATGCAGTTCAAATAAACGGAACTAAATATGTACAACTAAACCTTCGTTCGATTAATAATGGCTCATTACAAGTCAGATTAACATACGACTACATCAAGTTAGAAACCCCAGTAAACATGGTTGAATTGATTGATAGACCTGATGATGGCGGTGAAACCTTGACCGCTTCTTGGACTTTAGTACATGATGATGATTTCTCTAGATATTTGGTTTATGTCAATGAGGGGCCATTCAACAATGGTGGTTCAATTACCGAAGCAGATTTGGCAGGAAGGCAAATTGACAAGGCAATCTCGCTCCACAGCAGATTACAAAGCGAGGTAACCACTGCTAATGGTCAAACCCTCGAAAATGGAGTAGAATACTACGCACTAATAGTTGTTGAATACAACGATGGACGCCTAGGCATACCATCTCAACCAATCGGTCCTGCAGCACCGAGTGACGAGATACCAAATCCACCTGAATGGGCTCAAGCAGGTCCACATGAAGGCGGTGATGATGGCGACTTAGATTTGGAATGGAAGAGATGTACTGCTCTTGATTTAGCCTACACAAATATTTACACTTCAACTGTTGAGATAAACGATGTTCTAGGACTTACTTATGAGGAATCATTACCACCTAGCGAAGGAAATTCTACCATCTTGAACCTTAACCCTGGCCGCCCTTATTGGATTGGTCTAACTTGTGTTGACCAAGCAGGTCAAGAAGACTTGCTCAATGCCACAATTATTGGCCCGGTAGTTCCTACTGGAGGATTAAACGATCTCACTCCGCCGCCGAAATTAGAAAATGTCGATGCAATCGACACTCCAAACGATGATGGTGGCCGTGTTACAATCTCTTGGGATGTAAGTACCGCTGATGATTGTACCTTCTACGCGGTGTGGATTAGAGAGAATACTCCGAGTATTACTGTTACCGGGATACCCTTAGACGATGCTGGATTCTCTCAGGCGGAAATCATCGATGACTGCTCAATAAGCTCGACAATTGTCGACGGATATGACGACATTCCTTTACAAGATGGTCAATCATATCTTGTGGCAGTTGTTGCATATGATGATTGGTTAAATGTCGACCTAGTCGATGTCGAGATTGTAGAAGTTACTCCATTTAGAAACACTGTAGGTCTTGGAAGTATTCCAGATAGAATTGGAACTATCAATGCTTTTGACCACCCCGATGATGACGGAACTGCGATCGACGTAATTTGGACCATTTCTGATGCAGATGATTTCGCTTACTACATTGTTTGGGTTGCCGACCAACCGGTCGAAGACTTATCAGAGGCTTGGTTAGAATTTGGCGATGATGAAGCAAAATGTGGTTGCCTTAAGATTGACAAGCAATGGATTGACGAAGATAAGAACCCAATTGAACTGACAATTTCTACTGCTCTATACGGAAGTCAAGGTGGTATGATGGATATTACTCAAACCACACCACAATTAATCAAGCCCGATATTGAATTATTCACTACCGTTACAGTTCACGACATCAAAGGCAATGTCCACCTTACTGACTTGATTCAAGCCTCGACCACACCAATCAATAACATTCAGGATACCACCGCTCCTGAAAGAATGGATAATATTAGACTGACTGATAGGCCTATGGATGATGGAACTGCACTACTGCTTGACTTTGACTTAAGTGAGGTTAGTGATGTTGCAACATATGAGATATACGCTGCTACATGGTCCTTCCAAGGAATAACCGCAGGAAGCGACGGACCTACTACCCCTATTGCTGAGCTTTCAAGAAACCCTGAATTACCATTGGTAATCGATTTGGTCGCTGGAGACCAGCCGGTGGTCACGGGACAAGAAATTTGGGTTGCCGTCGTTGTTAGAGATTCCTCTGGTAACGCATTTGAACAAAATTTGAATGTAGTTTCTAACCAATCCGTAGACGATGGTTTCGATAGCAGTGGCGACTATTTAGATCCTGTCGATGATATTTCATTAGATTGGATTGACGAAAACAAAATACTTGCTTCATGGGAACATTCGAACGACGGTAATGTTAGGGGATATCAAATTTACATCTCCACTGAAGATTTCTCTTCGACTGAAGATGCTACATTTATTGACGAAGTACAAGCCTCGAATACCTTTTTGATCACGGTTGATAATTTTGAAGACCTAACTAACGATACTAGCTGGTACGTAGCAGTTTCGCCTTTCGATGAAGTCACAAATCGGAAGATGGTTGAGGCAGTAGTGATTGAACCAGTAGAAGTTACTAGCGGAGAGAAAAACCAACCTACAGACGAATCAAACGAATTTGCTTCACTCCTTACTCCACCCAATTTAATTGCCGCTGGATTGGTTCTTCTCGCACTATTCCTGGTAATTGCTATAGTGAGAACAAGAGGAAATCAACGGTCCAAGAACAAGTCTTGGGAATTACAAGAGGCAACCTGGGGAATTCAAGATGACTTTGGTTCTTGGGATGATATTGACCCAATGATGTCTACCGCACCGCAAGCACCACCGCCAAGCATATCGCAAACCCAAACCAATGACATTTACAGTGCAGCCCAGCGTATTGATTCAAATCCATATGGACGTGAAGCATATCAGCCCCAACAACCAGTCTTACAGCCTCAGAATCAGAATATCATGAACGACTTGACTGGTGGCGATTCTAATGCGCCCGTCAAACCAAAGATTGATACTTCATTTTTGGATGACCTACTTTGATGGTCGGTCCTAAGAGTGCTGTTTTCACGACCGTGAGAGCAAGAAAGGGTGAACTATTCCACCTAAATCTACATCTTGACAGACTAGCTAAACACGCACAAATACTCGGGATTAAAATTCCAGAATTTACCGTTCCAGATGGCCTTGAAGGATTGGTGCGTATCGAAGTAAATTCACAACGAGCCACATTTAATGTTAAACCATTTTACCAAGAAATCCACATGGAAGCGGAAGGCATTACAGTACCTGCACCACGCTGGACTCGTAAAGTGACTGGCACTAAACATGGCGATTGGGAGCCATACCGGAAAATTACCGAAGAAGTATTTTCTAAGGGCGCTGATGTTGGATTACTGGTTCATGATTTTTGCATAATAGATGGCGACCGAGTCATGCCGCTAGTACTAGATGAGGGCGGGGTTGTTTGGATAAGCGATGGTAAACTTGGCGGGGTTTCCTCTGTAACATTTGATGCCTGTAAACAGGCGATTACAGATGCTGGATTTGTAATAAGTTCGGGTAGATTAAACGAACGAATGGTTGCTAGGGCTAAAGAGATAGTCTTGCTAGGTTCTGGCATGGGAGCTGCGAGATTAACAGTGCTAGATGATGTTGACATCGGTGATGGGAGTGACAATCTTCAGCAAGTCTGCATTTCAGCCCTTGGTGAAAATTGGTATTGATACTCTCAACATTATTGAAAGCCCAGCCCGTGGGTTGTCTTGAGCGAGTATCATGGTCGAGAAGATTGTTTCTCTACGACAGTCTTTGTTGAACAAAGAATTGATTGGAAATTCTGCGTTTAAGTTTGGTTCCCCCGATGAAATTTTATTCATCTCTGGGGGGCCGAATACTCACTTGTCAAACTCATCAATAATTTGTGGACCAAGCAGCATACGAATTTTAATTCATCAACCGCCAAGAACGAAAGTTCAGTCCACTAAAAAGTACAGCCCGATTAAAGGAGAGTTGGAATTAGACTACAGAAAATTACCATTTACTGCAAAGGTGGAAGAGTGGAAACATGGGTGCTGGTATCACTCTAACTCTATTACAGCCATCGATCTTGCTGATTTATTTGAACAGTTAAAAAATCTAACTCCGAATCAAGAATTTAGAAGTAGCCCTAATGAATTTAATCCAAATAAGCCATTTTGGGCAGGAGGTTTTGCTTATGACATGGTACAATGGACTCAACCTATCGCACTTCAAAGTCCACCAGAGGAAGGTGAATTATTAGCGATATTGTGGTTAATAGACAAATATATTTCACACTCAAAAAATACTGACGAATTTCAGGTTTTCTCCAATAGCCACGAATGGGAACAATCAGTCAATTTAGCAATAGAAAAAAATATAGAAAAAATCGAGATACCTAGAAAACCTACCAATGAATTCAACGAAACCAGTTCTCTAACCGATAAACAGCATGAAGAAGTGATTCAAAAAATAAAAACAGGGATTTCTGAAGGCCAAGTTTACCAAGTTAATTTTGGAAGGTTTTGGTCCGGACGGCTTGTTGAAACACCGCAAATAATTTTCAATAGATTACTTGAATCGAATCCCGCACCGTTTTCAACATTGATATATGCAGAAGACTTGGGTTTCTCACTGATATCTTCTTCTCCCGAAAGCCTTCTAAAATGTCATAATGGTGAAATATTCACTTCACCGATAAAAGGCACCTATAAGAGTTCGAATGACCCAATTGAAGCAGAAAGACTACGAGAGATGATGTCAAAAGATGTCAAAGAAAGATCTGAACATAGGATGCTTGTTGACTTAATGCGTAACGACTTATCCAGAGTTTGCGAAGTAGGGAGCGTCAATATCGAGAGATTTGATATTGAGACCTTTTCGAATGTTCAACACTTAGTTTCACATCTCAAAGGGCGGCTACTGGAATCAGAAAATGGTATGACTGCATTCAATTCCATTTTCCCAGGAGGCAGTATTACTGGCTGCCCGCGAACTATGGTTTGTGCAGTAATAGATGAAATTGAAAATCATCCCCGCTCTTTTTGGACCGGTTCAGCAGGATGGTTTGATGTCCATTCTGGAGAAGGTTCGTGGAACATTTTGATTCGGACAATACAAGCTGAAAGAAAACATGACAAATGGTTCGGGAAAATTGGTTCTGGAGGTGGCATTACTATCAAATCAGAACCCAAATTAGAAGTTATGGAGACTTATTGGAAAGCCGAAGCGCTAAGATACGCATGTGGATGGATTGGGAATAGCCAGCAAAAAGTTGAAAATAATCAATTATCTATTCATCCACTAGAAATCGAATATACTGATTCCATCGGAAAAAATGGCTTGGTACAAACCATCCAACAATGGCAGAATAGTGGTGATGTGAATTCATGCGGCGTTTTACTTATCGATAATCTTGATTCATTCACGCTAAATATCGCTCATGCTATTGCAAGCCTAGGCCACAAAGTTACCATACTCAGCGGCAGAGGGAAATTTGCTGATGAATTATCCAACCCTAGTGCTTTATTCAGCCTGTTTGAAAAATTAGATCCTACTCACATAATTATCGGTCCTGGCCCTGGAAGTCCCGCTGATTCACCACTCTCAAAAGCCGTATCATTACATAGCCTAGCCGGTCAAATTAACAGCCCGATTTTAGGGATTTGCTTAGGACACCAAGCATTAGCCTCAGTTGAACACGGTGCTGTAAAGAAATCGCCTAATGGTGCAGTACACGGCACTCCAGTAATATGCCACCATAATGAACAAGGATTGTTTGCAGGTTTAGAAAATCCACAACGATTCACTCGATATAATTCTTTAACTGTTGAAATTAACTCGCCTGAGTCAAAATTGCTGATTACAGCAGAAGACGATAATGGTGAAATAATGGCTTTAAATCACAAGGATTTGCCTATAATGTCAGTACAATTTCATCCAGAATCAATCGGTTCACCGAGCGGAATGAAATTATTAGAAAATTTCCTATCCAATAATCGGATGCTTGAATAAATAAGACCAATTGCATTGGTATGAGGGAAGCAAATGCCGACATGTAGGTTTTGTTCTGGGACATACACTAGAGAAAACTTCATTCACGGAAATGGCCCAAGAGCTCAAGTTTGCGCAAGGTGCGGTGTTGAGAAGAAACTAATCTCAAAGGAAGAAGCAGCAAATTTGTATGATGACAAACTACGCAATGCCCGGCTTTCCATTGTCGCAAGACGATACAGCATGTTCCTTTACATCCCCGTACTCTGGACTTTGTGGATTATGTACCTTAGTTCAGTAAAACCTTGGGGAATTTATTTTCTGTTAATCTTAATTGCATTGACGTTATTTGCGCCGGTTTGGTTCTTCATTAGAACTACTCAATTCGCCGGTGATATGGCTAGACTCACACCAGGATATGATCGGCCGAAAGGTCACTAAGTCTTAGCGTGTATTTTCAATACATCACCGTCGTTCAATTCGTGGTCCGCCCCTACAGTTCTTCGACTTCTACCGTCTGTACCTCTAATGAATCCATCACCTAAATCGGAATGTACCTTGTAAGCCAAATTCTTGGCCTGTATTTTATCTGGTACTACAAATGCATCTGGTAAAATTTGGCCCTCGCCATCAATCCACTGGTTTTCATCTTGAACTGGATATACAACTATGTGGTTCAGTTGTTCGAATAACACAACATCTAACATTTTTGCTACACCCGTATCGCTATTGGCACTCAATCTTTCTTGCATATGTTCTAATGCTCCGTTTTGTGCGTCTGAAAGTTGGTCTGGATTGGAAATTTGGAATGTTTGCTCGCCTGAGATATAACTGATTAATCCAGATGATTCTGCCCTTCTGAGGGCTAGTTCCATATCTGCCATGCAGGGAACCACAACACCATTGACATCAAAATTGAAGTCTAAATCACTAGGAGCAATATCTGCTTTATTGGCTGCGATATGTATCGGGAAGAGAGACTTTCTAATCTCGATTGATAGTCGATGTAGCGTTTCAATCGACCAATCCCACGGAGGCGATGAATCTTGATTGACTAATTTGAACTGTTCAAATGCTTGATTTATCATTTGCAGAGAGGAACCAAGGCCCGTGAACCTTTCATGCAAAAATGAAGTCAATCCCTTCTCACCTTCGGCTTGAACCCTCCTTACACCTCTTGACCAACCATCATTCAAAATTCCATAAATCCAAGCATCTAGTTCATCACTAAGGAAGGATATTTCTTGTTCCATACTAGACCTAGCAACATCTGAAGTCTTTGCAGACTCTCTTGGATTACCCTCGATATCCGTGGAAGCAGATGAATCGACAACTTGAATCAACGCATCGCAATTGGCTAAATCTGCTAGAAAGGCATTGCCTCGTCCCCTACCTTCACTCGCCCCGGGAACTAGCCCTGCTACATCAACTAAAAAGCAAGGAACTAACCTCCGATGACCTACACATGAACCTGTCCTAGGTTGGCATAAACTACCTTTCCTTTCATCATCAACAGATACTGGATTTAACCTGCCTTCAGACTCTAACTTAGCCCTAAGATCTTTGCATGGGCATGGGTTTCTTGCCGCGATAAATGCAACGCCTACATTAGGCTCAATCGTGCAGAACGGATAGTTCGCAATATCGACTTTTGCTAAAGTTGCAGCACTAAAGAAAGTAGATTTACCCACGTTTGGTTTTCCAACCAGTCCGATGCGCATAGACAGAATCTCCTCAAGCGGATAGAATCGCTTCAATCAAGTCTTTCTTGGTTCCTGATGTTGAAACTCCAAGAGATTTTGCGACCTCGATAAGTTCATTTTTCTTCATTTTATTTAGTTCAGTTTTAGAAGGCACCGGTGATGATTCTGTAGATTCTGATGATTCCTCTTCGCTCTCAACCGCTTCACTTTCTGCGATGGCTTCTTCCACCTCAGGCGCTTCACTATCATCGACAACATCTTCCAAATCAGAAGGATAAATTTGTGCAGCGATTCTAGCAAGTGAAATATCTAGTTCAGGAAGGTTGATTCTTCCGTCACCGTCAATATCAATTGCCGTAACAAGTCCATCGATTTCCCATGGAGGGAAATCACCAACATTGCTATTCTTTAGGGCTTGTTGGAATTCAAAACTATCAATTTCTCCTGAAGAATCAAGGTCTATTGAACGGAAGAAATCAAACACTGTTTTATCGGTTGATTTCAGGTAATCAAGAAGCATAACTAATTCTTTGGCAGGGCCTTTATCCTCTTCAGACTCTTCTTCTACTACAGTTTCTTCTTCTGGGAATTCAGTAATTTCGTCGTTATGTAATTGGGCGTTGACGCCAATAATAGTTGAACCCCCATCAGTTTCCACTGATTCTCCCACTATGATTTGAGTTGTTACTCCAACACCACGGCCGAGTAATTGCTGAATTGTTGTTGTTCCTTCGCCTAATACATAGACGTCAATATCGGTAATCTCTTGACCTATTTCTTCTAACTTATTCGACGAGTTGCCGGTTCTAATCAATACGAGTATCGACATAATCGAAGCAATCGGCACCAGATAGAATAATGCCGATGCGGTAAGATAGAAGCCCGCCGATGATGCGACAGCATCCTCGACTCCAGATTCACCAACCGCAATTTCGGTAAATATACCTATTAGCATAGTGATAATTGACGCTAATCCCCCCAATAGGATGAACCAAACCGCGAGATTTGCCTTTGACGAATCTTCTAATTGATTTCCTGAGGCAAGTGGATAAGATGCAAAAATAGTTGAAACCATCATCAACCCGCCAACAGTAAACATGAAACTAATATCAACCTCAATTGCTAAATTCGCCAACTTATCGGTTCCGGTGAATGTATCCATACTTGTGAAATATCCTCCGACTGCGAATAATGGTAGAGCAAACATAGCAATGGTAGCAGCCAATGCCCCTGGATTTCTTAATATCGCAGAAGAATTGGATGATGCAGTCGCCAATAAATTAAAACTATTGGCCATGATTGGAATTAGAGAAAATGTGAGTAGTAAAGCGCCAATATTCTGTAAAAATTCACCTGCGTCAACATCCCCAATAAAGAATGGTGGAACTGTCACGAATAGCAAGACCATTCCAGCATTCAGCAATGAATGAGACCAAATTGGTTTCTGGGTTGTGTACGGTATGAGATGGTATGCTACCGAAAACATCAGTGCTAAAGGAACCCAACCATTGAGCATCTGTTCAGACATCCATACAGTTTGTGTAGAACCGGTAAATTCCCCGAATAGGTAAAATGTCGATGCTACTAGTTTGGTTACCAAAGCCATTATCAGGAACCACGCAGAAACTGATGAGGTTCCATCCTTACGCATGGAATAAGTTGACAACACATTGATTAGAACTGCAGTAAATAACATTGAACCAATACCATAATTGATCAAATTAGAAACAAGTGTTAATTTTCCAGCCTCATCTGAAACTGTGATGAACGAGAAAATTATGGGCAACAAAATCAAACTTAGAATCGTCAGTGCTGTATAGACGACTGCGACCATAGATGCATTCGCTTCACTGGCCATTCGGTTATTTGCCGAACGTGAAACCGCAACCATTCCGCCACCTACCATAAGATAGAGGAAGGCTATTTTGAGGGTAGCAATAGTGAAGTCTTGTAGAGCGGAACCATCATCGTAGGACCACCCTATACTAGCCAAAGAGTCTAGTGCAGTTGGGTCATACTTATGCCAAATACCTAGAAACCCAGAGATTGTGGCTAAAAGAAACCAGCCAGAACCAAATTTCATCCAAGTTCGGCTACCACTTCCAGGCTTGTCTTTAAATAAATCAACCAAACCTACAGGTGCTTTATTCATTAAGAACAAAGAAAACTGTCTAAGTGGTTCTCCCATTGTCCCCAGTCCATTTGTTATGAAATAGGAGGTGGCAATTAGTGAGCCTAATACGAGTGCTGCTGAAATGAATACTGCTTCCATACATCACACCTCCTATTCGACAATTACCTCGCCAATGAAAGCAGCAACAATTGTCCCAATTCCGATTAAAAATCCAATCAAGTAATACCAAATCCCACTTCCACCGAGATTACCAACTAAAGGTACAATGTCTCCGATAATAGGCATCGAGTCCCACCCGAATACATTAGCAAACAATGCAAATAACCCAATGATTCCCACGAACATCAAAGTTAGGATTACTCTTCCAAATGTTGGCTGGCCGGTTCCGACTGTGGTATCTGGTAGAATTGAGTTATTCGACATGTGTTCACCCGTTGACCCCGTAGGGGTCAATCTGTCCACTTGGAGAGTAGTGATAAAGATTGACTAGTTTTTAAGTCTAAAAAGAACGTAATCTGTTAATCAAATTTCCTCTTCTAGGCTTTGAAACACCTAGCGGTACAGGAAGGTCTGACTCCAAAGATAATTCCTCCTCCCAAATAGTTATACAATTGCATTCTAAACCATCAAATTCTGCTAAATTACCCGAAACGGCATAATTTTCAATCGCCGAAACTACCAAACTATCGCAAGAACCACAGTTGTGTGCACCTCTAATTTTACCACCTGCCGTAGGGTGAATAATCAATCTAGAAATTTGATCATCATCTCCATTTGAACCTCCGTTGGGGTGGATTATAGGATGTGCACGACGAATCATTTCAACCAAAGACCACAACCATGGAGGTCTGTACTCGTTGTTTCGATGTAATCTATCGATAATTGTGCCTCGTTGAATATTCATTGGATTAACTGAAATTTCATCGCTTTTTTCCGCTACCGCAGAAATCCATTTCACTCCATGCTCAAGTGCATCGTTTTCACTCATGAAAGGAGGTTTAAACATCAGATATGTCTTTATTCTAAGATTGAATTTTTGCAAATTAGCAACTGCTCTATCCCATGATTTAGTGGTAAAACCTTTGTTCACATGAAAACGAAGCACTTCATCGTCATAAGCTTCTAATCCAATTGCCACAGAAAAATTAGGATTTATCGAGGTTGCCCATTTTAATTTCTTCTCAGTCATCTGTTCACAACGACTTTCAACAATCAGTTCTTTACCCATTTCGTGACAATCACGAAGAACGGTTTCTTGGAAATCAACTGGGATTTCTCTGTCTTCCAACAATGAACCAGAGGTATACACTTTTACCATCTTATGTTGCTTAAAATTATCAAAATCAAGTTTTGCTTTATTCCACTGAGCGTGTAGATTTTCACTGGTAACATCATCCCTAGTATCGTTAAAATAACCACAAAATGTACATCCACTTGACCACCACCAATGACAGCCCTTGGTGCGTAGAATGACAGTTATTGCTGTGCATTGTGTACCGTCTGCCAAGGTTTCTGGAGTATAATATACAGTTGCCGGTTCATTGCCGTCCCAAGACTGCTGCTTGGCTTTAGCCCATGGAGTGTTAGCAGGCGCTTTAATCAAATCATGGATTCTAGCGCTCTTACCACCGTCTCCAACTAAAGTCAGTGATTTTGGGGCGGTCATAAAACTCCTCCTAAGGTCTCCGATACTGTATTATGTTTCAAACCACCGATTCTATTCATTGCTGATACTTTTGAAAAGAATTGTCGCCCCTGCCTGAACAAATTGACCTTTAGGAAATTGTGAATCACCTGCCTCAGCAGAAATCACGACTGGTTTGAACAGTTTTGCAGGAGCCCTGATATCAACTCTAGAACCCAGCCTAATCATTCCATACCTTTGGCCTCGACGAACCTTGGCATCAATAGAAAGCCATGGCACGATAGTTCGTGCTAAAGCACCTGAGATTTGACATACTTCGATTCTAATTCCTTGTTCGGAAAGGAATACCGTTCTAACTCTTTCATTATTTTCGCTCTCTTTCTTCATAGCGGGAGCAAACGGACCTCTGCGGCGACCTTTACCCACCCTATGTTCCATCCTTTCAATAGTCGCTTCGCAAGGAGAACGGTTGACATGGACATCGAGTGGAGACATAAAGACAGCAATCCGCCATACATCATTATCGGATTCTTCGCCAGTCTTTACCGCTTCAAAACGTTGTTCGGTGGAAAAATCTAATGGTTCATCTAATGGTGAAGGAAACCACGTACCTGTGATTGAATCTTCCTCTATCTTACCATCTTCCAATTCCTTTGACGATGGTCGTCTGCCTGTCGCTTTCTCTCTTCTAACAAACATCACATGACCGTCTGCAGGAGAGACCAAAATACCTTCATCCTTTGGTATGATTCGGTCTGGGTCCCTCCAAAAATTAACAAAAAAGGCTGACAGCATCCAACATAAAATGCCAAATAAATGCACGATGCCGTTCAATGAATCAATCATTATTCCAATGATTATTGCGCTGGTCCCCATCATGAAAGTAATCAAAACTGGAGCATGTCCCCCGCGGGCCAATCCTCCCATTAGATCACCTAATTATCGGCCCAAGGATCTTCGTCATCTCCCCAAGTAGGAGTTGGGGCAGGTTCAACTTCTTTCTCTGGGGTTTCTTCTTCTGGAGCTGCTTCGGTTGTTTCGGCTTCTGACTCTACCGCTTCTTCTGCAGCAGCCTCTATTGCTTGATCGACTTCCTCTTCATTGTAGTCTTTTTCGTCATCAGCCTTTACTACCTCTTTGGTATTGGCTGCTGCCTCTGCTTCTTCAATAGTCATCTCTGCAGCTCGTGCGCTGACCATTTCTTCCATTCGCTCATCAAATGCGCGAGCCATATGTTGTGATTTTCTTTCAGCTTCCACGGCTCTTTCAATCATTTCATATCTTTCCTTAATGGCTTTATTTAGATCTTCGAACAGTGACATATGCGCCACATACCAATCATCTCTAGCCTTCATTTCCGATACTGCTAATTTGAGGTCATCATCTAATTCAGTTGCAATATTGAATATCTTACCTAGACGGTCCTTTTCGCGAGAATACTTCTCTTCCATCTTTTCCAGTTCCGGCTCTAAGTGTTCAACCTTCTTCGAAGCCTTGACTGCTCGTAACTCAAGTTCTCGGATTCTAACTTCCTTTTCAGATAGTAGAGCTTCCTGAGTTTCTTTCTCTATCTCTCTTTCGATGATTTCTTTTTCTAGGACTTCAATTTCAGCACGCGCATCCATCAAATCCTTTTCTTGACCTTCATATGCAGCGAATAATTTCTGAACACGCTCGGTTTCAGTTGCCAATGCTTCTTCTAGTGCTTGAATTTTAACTTCAGGAGTAATTGTCCCTTCTTCGGCCATTTTCTCACCCGGAGGCTTGCCTCCAATAAGAGTCCACTAGCCTTGAGCATATCAAGCCGACGCTTCAATAGGTCAAGAAATTAACAAACTACGAGGGTTATACATTATCTGTAAAGTCAACCAACTGACGGGCAATTCCTACCTCACCCATCGAGTGTCCTGAGTCAGCTATTATCTTCAAAATGCTATCAGGCATTGCTTTATGCAAATCCCATGCACTCCTAGTGGGACATACAACATCATATCTTCCTTGTACAATGAAAGTAGGGATGTTCTGTATTTTCTCAACATTGTTGAGGATGTATGCTTCTTCAACGAATATGCCATTGATGAAATAGTGGCACTCGATTCTTGCAAAGGCAACTGCAAAATCTAGATCTTCGGCCTTTTCTAAATATTCCGCATCCGGAATTAATCTACTTGTAGCCATTTCCCACCTTGTCCATTCCTTCGCAGCAGCCCTTCTAATTTCTACATCGGGGCTGGTCAATCGTTTGTAATATGCCTTGATTAAATTATCACGCTCACCAACCGGAATATGATTGAGATAGGAGTCGAATGCATCTGGGAAAATGTGGCTAGCCCCTTCTTGGTAAAACCAATGTAATTCGCTTTTTCGACACATGAAAATGCCCCTCAAGATTAAACTTTTAACTCGTTGTGGATGGTTTTGCGAATAGATTAACGATAACGTTGAGCCCCATGAGCCACCAAAAACATGCCAGGATTCAAACCCAAAGTGTTTCCTCAATGCCTCGATGTCACTGACTGATGAATGGGTATTATTTTCTGTCAACTCTGCATAAGGTATCGATTTTCCACAGCCCCTCTGGTCGAATTGAATGATGTCAAATTTTTGTGGGTCAAAATATTGGCGATATGAGGGTTGACTTCCTCCACCGGGACCTCCATGAATTACTATAACTGGTTCTCCATCGACATTACCAGTTCTTTCCCAAAATATCGTATGTAAATCTGACACTGATAAATTACCGGTAGTGTGCGGTTCAATTGACGGATACAACACATCGGTTAGAGAAGAAGATTGATTGGGCATATTTCTCTGACATAAAGCAATTCTTTTTTCTTTTCGATGGATAATAATCACACGCTTTATTGAATGGTGACTATTCCATTGAAGTATGGAGATGAGGAAAGCCACGGACGTATTCCATGATTGGGCTCTTGCAGGTAAAGATTCGGGAATGGAATCAGGACATTCTTTTGCAGTGAGTGAGATGTTAAAATTTATTTTCAAAGATGCTGAGGAAGCAGCAAAAAAGTTTTCTGCAATCGATGTCGGTTGTGGTAATGGCTGGGTAGTTCGATTACTAGACAACCATGAATTGTGCGAATTTGCTGAAGGTATTGATGGAGCAGAGGCAATGATTGATAAAGCAAAAAAAATTGATCCAAATGGGAATTACTCCATTTCTAATCTACCTGAATTTAAGCCCATCAGAAAGTATGATTATTTACATTCAATGGAATTCCTATACTATTTGGATGACCCACGTGAAATGCTAAGATTGTTTTGCGACGAATGGATAAATCATGGTGGGTGGGCAGTGATTGGTATCGATCATTATCTAGAGCACGAAGAAAGCCTTGGATGGCCAGAACATGTAGGTGTAAAAATGACTACATTAAGTACCGAGCAATGGATTGAAGCGTGGAAAGACGCTGGATTTTCTAATATCACTCACTGGCAAGCCGGTAAAAAGTCACCTGGAACCCTTGTCATTGCTGGCAAGAAAACGTGATAATTACTCAGTCCCAAAAATTTCATCAATAGCCGTGCACTTAACACACACTTTACCATTGATTTCTAGACAACTCTTAGGTTCGTCAACTAATCTTGGTTCCGAACAAAGTGTTGCTACCCATTGGAGGTGAGAATATAGTTCAACCTTTAATCTCTCGAACTCTTCTTGTGTTAATTCAACGCATCTTCCTGATGCACCGATAAGAATTGCTGGGGGTAAGATTTCCCTTCTCTCATACTCTTTTTTGTCAGATTCTATTGCTTCTAATGCTAGTGAATAAAGGACCAGTTGAAGTTTATGTTTGTCAAGTATTTGCCTCTCTGCATCTGTTTGTGGGTATTTATCAAAGAGTTCCCCATTGAAAACTTGAAGGCTAGATCCTTTAGATGGGTTGTCAGGATTGAAATCGCCTCGACAACCAGTAGTTTTTAGATCGACCACCTGTAAATATCCTTGCTCCTCAGTGTCTCTAAAAGCCAGGACTAAGTCAGCCCGACCATCAAAACTAACCTCCACATTTACAACTTTGGCTAATTTCTTGGCCCCGTTGACCGAAAATCCAAACCTATGTGTTTCACTCATCGGGATTGTTAGATTATAGAAAAATGGCAATTCGGTACGCAAGCCTTCGGGGGTTCTACCGTGATGCGTCTCACCTAATGAAAATCGACCAATCAGGCCATTAAATACTAGTTTTGAAAGATGCTGTAATCGATTATTCATAGCGATCGCTCGCTCCTTTTCATGCCCCGCACTCAGGCTAGAGATTCCTTCTTCCAACAATATTTCTTCTACTAATTTGGGATTAAACAAGTCATTGCTGTTTTCATTGCGCCAACTACTAGGGAGTGGAAGGATCGGTGGCTGATTTTTCTGATACGGATTTTCTAACCCTAATTCCAATAATCTATGCATCAAAAGTCCAAACAATTTCGGTTCACAAAATAGGTCTTTATTTTTTGAATTAGTTAATTGTAAACTACGCAAATTTAGCATATCTGGAAGCCAGCCTTTGACCTCTGAAAGCCAAAAACTACGTGGACATTCGAAACTTGAATCTAACTCGTTAGGACTCATCTTTATCTTATGCCGGACCTGAAATGCCGGTTCACTATCATCGATGGAGTGATGGTTATTTTCAAGTGCTTTTAACGCTTGATTTTCGATGTTACGCCATTTTTCCAATGGGGTTATTTCGCTGCTTTGTTCGAAACATCCAGGGGCGTGATAAATCCTCAAGGAATTAATTTTATTCTGACCCAGCATGGGGTTTTGATATAATGAAAATGGATCTAATGTCATAATATTTTCTTCGTATGGTTTTAATGACTTTTCAAATGAATCGCCTTGCAGTAGCCATGGAGAATCTGTAACCTTGTTGTGATGGGATACGCCCCTTAGACCATCTAAAAGCATCGAACCCATCGTATTTTTAGATGGCTTGGATTTGAAAGATAATTTAGGATTTGATTGATCGATAGTGCCATTATTACTTGGCGAACCCACCAATATTAAATGGTCTTCAACTCGAGTTAATGCAACATAAAATTCTCTTCTTCTCTCCGCTTGACGTTGGGCAGAATCAATATTTTTAGCGAATTCCCACAGCCCGTCATACGGTCGATCTCTAGAGGACCAAGGATTGATTCTGCCGGCTACTACTTCGGGTGTTACCAAAACATTATTTCGAGAAGCCAGTGAAGAATCGGATTTACCTGCGTGAAATAATCCTGAGACTACTACTACTTTTGATTGTAAGCCCTTAGCACCGTGAATTGTCATAATTTTTACTGCGCCCCCTGAAGGGACAGTAATAGACTGCGGTCCCTTGTTTTCTAGTTTTTTCAGCGCTTGTAAATGAGAGTAAATCTCAGTGGCATCATGACCGTATTCACATCCAATATTGTAAGCCAATGAACACCACAACTCAGCGTTTTGTCGGGATGTGTCGTCAGGATAAGCCATCAATAAGTCTGAATGGTCTAATACAGTATCAAACACTTCATGTATGGCGCCTTTAGACGCCAATGTACTCAAATGATTGACAAGTAATTTTCCTCTCCCAGATGTTATTCCTTGTTCTATAATCGGCCACCAGTTATTCGATTCATTTCTCGACGAAAATATTTGGTGAATTTGGTCGTCAGTTAAACCTGAAATCGGCGACCTAGCAAAAGAAACTGCAGCAAATTTAGAATTAGGATGTGCAACTAAATTTAACACCGACATTAGAGCATTTACAACAGGGCGGGTTAGTAATTCGCCCTGACGGTCTGAAATAACTGGAATTCCACGAGACTCTAACCTTTGCAATAAATCAGAAATATGCTTTCTAGAATGGACTAAAATTGTAATGTCTTTCGGTAAATAATTAGATACTGATTCATTAATTTCAGTAAATTTACCGTTTTCTCCATCCCAGAGTTTGGTCGCCTTACCAGTCAACAAGTTATGGAGACGTAAAGCGATTAATTCATGTTCAAGATGGATACTTTTTGCATTGGGGTCTGAAAAAACATTATTTGGTTTTGCTAAGTCCAACAACGGTGAATCTTTTGCGGTTTGTAAAGGCAGTAACCACTCCAGAATTCCGTCAGAATTATCATCTCTGGACGGTCGTAAGTCTTGGGCTTTAGCGTGCCAATCGCCTGGCAGAATATGATGTCTAGAGTCAAATACGTCTTTGAAAATACCATTCATTGTCTCCATCAAATTGTGTAAGGTTCGATGATTTGAGGTTAAATCAATATGACCTAAATTTCTATTTTCAAGGCGTTGTTTTGAGACTTGGGTGTAATTTTTGCTACCTTTTGGGGAATCTTCGAACTCAGCCGAAATGTGTTGCCACGGCTTAGACTCTCGAACAAATGAATCAGTTGAGTGTTCGTTAGAGAATGAACCTATTTCTCCTCCAGCACCGACCGGTCTAGGATCTCTACCATGATTTGCCTTTCTAAGATGCGCTAACCGTGGTTCTGAAAGTTCTATTCGATTGACAAGTTTGATGTTTTCAACGGTTCTTTGCATAACAGTGACTTCTGCTTGTCTAAATCGATAAATACTCTGCTTCATATCGCCCACAATGCAAATTGTTGGGTCCCACGGACCAAGTGGAGGTTCTGGGTCGTCAACCTCTTGCTTTCTTCGACCCCAAAGTCTCGATAACAACCTAAAATGTGCTGGATTGGTATCTTGATATTCGTCGATAATAAAAGCTCCAAACCTTCTCCTTAGTGTTTGAAGTATGGTAAATCTATGTTGTAAATCCTCATAGCATTTCGGATGCTTTTGAGCCAACCTAAGTGCAGAAGAAATGTGTAAATCTAGCCATGGTTCGTCATCCAAGCCATCTAATGCCTCTACCACTTCGAGTGGATACTCATACCTGACCGAATCGGGGCACCTCGCTAGTAATAGATCGGCTGCTAATCTTTGAATATCATCAAAATCATGAACGCCCTCATTTATCTTTTTCAATTTCATAATGTCTTGACAACCTGAGTGAACTATCAGTAAGTCGGACAGCACATCAACCTGTAATTCCTCTGAAATTGATAACTTACCGGAAGGAGCAATATCATCCAGTTCACTATTGATTGGAGTGGTTCTTAAAACACAGTCGGAATCCATCAAAGGTATTTTAGAAATCGGGCTCAAGAGAAATGAACTTCTACCTAAAATCCGTATCAACCTTCCCTCTTTACTGGAGAGTCCTTCATGCATAGTTTTACCGAATTTTTGCATGTTTTCTATAATCGATTTTTTAGTAGAACCAGGTATTCCGCGCACATTCGTCTTAGAAAATAAGCCAGGCATCCACCCATTACAGTGGTTTTTCTGGGGTAAAAACCCCTTTGGGAAAAACTTCATCTCATTCTTTAACAATGCAGAATATGTTGCCGAGGCTAAAGAAACCAGCCATACCCACTGTAACTTTCCCTTTGCGTCTTTAGGATAATTATGTCTTGCTAGATTCAATAAATGATTAAAGCGTGTATTGGTTGTTTCCTGCTCAACTTCACAATTCAAAACAAATGCACTGTGTTCAAGTAATATTTCATCAATCCAAGAATTCAGATCAGAATGAAGTTTATCGGCGAAGTTATCGATTATATCGGCGGCGGGTTCGAGGAACATATCCAGTAATACTTCTGAGTCCAATGCTTTGGATGGATTCCAACTAACTCCTTTTTCTTCTGAACGTTTTTTCATTGCGCGTTTAGACTCTTCAACAAATAGTGATTTTGTAAGCATTCCAGTTAATATCACCTCGGCACGCGACTGCCCACCAACTAAAATAGCCAACCGATTTCTAGATTCAATAAATCTGTTTATATCTCCGCGAACACCTGCTTCTATCGCATCATTTGTCGACCTTATTCTCCAAGCTGAATGGATTGTTTCTTGAATAAGTAAAGGTGACCTTACTTCCGAAATCTGTTCTTTAGTAGGATTTATCGAAACTAAGTCGATATTTGGGGAAACTAGTTGAGATAGGAAGGAATCTATGGTAGAAATCGGTGCTTCATCTAACGATGACAATAGCATTTCCAAATCGCCACTTCTACGGATACGTGGGTCGAATATTCCTTCGCCATCAACCACCGGCATTGAACGAGTTAGTGCTAAACGAGTTCTAATTCTAGACTTTAACTCAGCAGCAGCTTTCTTGGTAAAGGTGATTGCGACAACCTCACTAGGCAGCAAACCCTGCCAATCCTTTAATTCGGTTCTTTCTCTAGCAGGGGCTCTAAGAGAACCATGACCTTCTAGGGGCTTCCTTGGTCCATTGGGTAGTAGAATACGAGACCGTTGCTCAGGAGTAATGAGGTGTTGCACATACCTTTCTGCCATCACAGTTGTCTTACCTGTCCCAGCCCCAGCATCTAAAGCAATATGTTTGTCGAGGTCCAAACCTAAAATTTGGCTTTCATTAAATGGAATCATTACTGCCCACCTCCAAGTTCGGCTGATGGGCTCATTCCGCTAGATTTACAATAATAGCATTGTTTACAAGGCGTAGGGTGAAAATTTCCTTGTTGAGCAGAATGTATTGCTCGTGCAGAGGTTGTTATCCGTTCATCAATCCACGCTCTAAAACCAACATTGGGAATTGATTTAGTATCGCTGGAAGCACGGAAGTGATTCGATGTGTAATTTGTGACTATCCCCACTTTGATGTCTTCAAAATACTTTGAAACGGTTGTGTCGAGTTCGACATAGTGGCGAGTTACCTCTCCTACTTCACTAATCCCAACACCGACCACTCTGTCCATTGGATTGGCTAGTTCCCATGCTCTAGCGTATAGGGCTAGTTGTACTTCCTCAAATAATGCGGTCCTATGTCGGCCACCCTGCTTGTCTATTTTCGGGCCTTCAATATTCTTTAAATCTCTAATTATTACCCACCTTTGACCATCAGTAATAACTTCATCAACAAGGGCTTGCTCCTTGATATGAGGAGGAATTTCGACAACATCAACTCGATCTATCCTTCCGGATAATTTGAACGATATTTCTAACTTGTCGTCCAGTTTTGTCTGAATCGTACAACCGCCCTTTACCGAATTCAAATTCCATTCACAGGCGATTGGTGAGCTACTTTCAAGTAACAACTCCGCTTCAAGCATCCGCCCAATCCTTCCCTTGGGTTCCAGATCGATATCTGATTCCAAATATTGCTGCCAAATATAGGAATCAATACCTAACATGTCTCTACAACGATGATGGGATACAGCGTTTTTACGCGAAAGCCATGGCGCATGTTGTTCGATGAATTCTAATGATTTTTCCCAAAGTTTCTCTATTGTATTCAATTCTCCTTTAATCAAAGGAGTTGATGAAGTAATTGCCTGTCCACCAATATTCAAACCGTGTTCTTGTAAAATGAAAGCTTGTATATCGTGAATCAGTAATCCCCTCGTCCTACTGTCGATATCCTCACTGGATTCTTCAACCTGATTAGCCAGTAAGTGCTTTTCTAACCAGGCACCTCTGGGGCAACGTAACCATGACTGTATTCTACTTGCAGACCAATATTTCCGGTCAATGGTCTGCGAGGTTTTGCCGGTTACTGACTGGAAAATCTCACTACCCGATTGGAAAGGGGGAAGAGGGCGTGGGTCGATGGCAGGACTGTTCGACTTTCCACCCTTAACTCCGAGATGAGGCCAGGTTTTTACCCCTGTTGCATCGATTTCTGCTTGCGATTTCGATGGACGTAAGGTAAGATTGTCAACAGATACCATGAAATCTCTAGATTCCCAAACTAGAAGTTCTCCTCGCTCAAGATTCTTGTGACTTGGTTGACGTTTTAATCGGTCACTCAAGATACTATACTCATTAGATTTGGCTAGGTTGCCCACTGAAATTGGTGCCATATTAATCGCTTGGTTATTAGATAACCTAAGCCCGGCTCTTTGAATAAAATCTCGCCCTCTTTTACCAGAGCGATTACCTATCGCTCCCTGCTTGGTCATCACCATTGAAAAAGTCCGAGGAGAAAGCCATACATGCTTAGACACAGAATCTGGTTCGGATAAATCCCATGGCCTATCAGGATTCTGAATATCATAATTATCTGAGTGAATAAAGTACGGTATTTTACTCATCAAACCGAACTTACCGGTGTCCTTCTGCTGTTGCAGAAATTCGGCGAGAGGAGCGCATGGTCCAGCCGATTCGTCTTCAGAACTGTCAAGGATTACGACAGTGTTTGAAGCATTCAGTAGATGCTTTAGCTGATGTCTGCCTTTGCGTACCTCGATGTCTTGATTTAATATGCCCAATTTTAATCTAGATTCAGTATCCAACCAAGGCACTTTTGGTGCTTTCATTGACCATGAATCAGCGTCAAGGCCGGCTAAAATTACTAAATCAGCTTCCAATCCAAACGCTTCATCTGGAGTTAGTACAAGCAAATTTTTTGACTCTGACCTCCGACTGGGTAGCTTCGTTTTATCTATTACTCGCGCAATGTGTTTAATGAAATCACCACCGTTAAGTGGTAGCTCGAGTTGTAAATTGCTAAGTTCCTCTAACACCCTATGATGCTCTTCGTAAAGAATCTGTATTGAAGGAATCGATCTAGAATAATTAGCCTCATGATGAGATAATCTTTTCAAATCGACAGAGCGCAACACCATATTTAGCCAAGCTGTTCCATCGTCATTAGATTTTATCAACGGCAATTCTTTGCCCGTAGAACAGCCTACACAATCATGTTTTGATAGTTCATGAGCTTCTAGGCATAGTGGGGCCCAGATTCTTAGAATGTTAGCAAGCCACCACTGAGTTTCTTCTAGCCTCTGTTGCATAACTGGTAAATCACTACCAAGACTAGGTTTAGCAATTGATAATGTGTAAACCCACCTGTCTAAGGCTCCAGGACCGCCTAATACATGGAAATTTAGTGATATATTTTGTAGTACGTCCAAATGAGGCACAGGTTTCCAATCCGGCTGTGACGGATGAACAAGATTCGACAGGGATTCAAAGTTTAACGGGAAGGTGGTATTCTCAATCAATCTTCTAAATTTTTCAAATGACCATGATTCCAATCCTTCGCCCATGTTCAAAGCATTATTTAGTCCAGTGATGGATGACTGTTCACGCAGATTATTGGCCTGAAGATTACATAATATGCCCAAATCGTTCAGCCTTCTAGACCAAAATTGCCTGTTTTTATCGGCAGCAGCATCAACGACTATGATTTTACCGCCTTCAATAGTAAAAAAATCAGTTACCAATTCAATACATGATGAAATATTATGATCTTTTCTTTCCAAAGAGATTCGATGCCAATTTGTATTTCGAAAATCGCCTACTTCAGACTTCCATTCCGATTCTTCCGCTCTAGCCGATACCTCGTGCGGGGCTAACCATTCTGGTAATGTTTCCTTTGTGCACCAAGGAATATCCTCAATGTAGGCTCCATGAAAGCCCAAACGAAACGACCCTGGACTGCATAACTGGTGTATTGGCACTATTTTTGAAACCTGAACCAACAACTCACGGTCCATTTCACAGAATTCCGGACAGTGATCAAGCACAATGATTCCACTTAAATCTTGGAGTGTAAACGGAATCTGCTCAGTTGTTATTAATTTGTCAAATAAATGGGTTTTCATTAAGTGTGGGTGTGTTTTCTTGGTTAGTTTTTCTATTTCTAACAATAATTTTCGGAATTCTTTGACCCCTGGGTCATCGTCCCACTTCCAGGAAGGTTTCAAATCGCTCAACTCCTTATGAAGATGAAGCAACCTCTCCGTTTTGTACTCGCTCCACTTTCTTCCCTCGATGGCAGTGAACATAAACGGGAACCTGCCATCTGTTGCAGACTTCGCCATCTTTTGATGGATTAAACTAAACAATAAACTATCATCTTGCATGACATTGGGCAATCTTAAATCAAGGAATAATGAACTGAAAAGTCCTCTAATGGTCAGGTGTTTTGAGGTATCAATGGAGGATACATAGTCTGAAAGCATCTCTAAATTTGCCTTTCTCGCTTTCTCTGAAGGGTAAATGATCAATTTATCTAAGGCAGTTGCACTAATGATTTCATCTTTCAACCACGGAGGAATTAACTGTCCACTAGGAGTTGGCTCGATAGTTATCTCTGGCGTAATACCGCTAACTATACTCAACCTTATCCCTCCGTGATATATACATTAGACGACACTTATTGAAGGCTTTCCTAGTTCTGGATTAAGATTTTTTTCTGCTTCAATAGTTTAAGTACTGTCGAAAGCAATGTCACTCATGATTCCAAACATGAAGCGTTCATGTTGTGATATTTTATGGGATTTTTACCGAAACATTCATTTAGGTGGTCGGACACATATATGTTTCTGCGCAGTCGGTTACTACTTCTATGGGCTATTTTCACAAAATCATATCGCTACAGAATTTGGAATTGAGGGCTTATTGACGCATAACAAGAAGGAGGCATAAAAATATGGAAGATAACAAGAAAGAGACAAGAATAGCAGATGATAAATGTGAAGACTGTGGCAGTAGAGACGCCAAATATGACTCTAAACTCGGCGAAAAAACATGTGCCGAATGTGGCCTGGTAGATGTCAACTACGCACCAATCGATAACATTGCAGATAGTATCTCCCAAGGTTCTGACAGGCAAATGGAACGTGTCGGCAGAGGTAGTAGTCCAGGCACTAGTGGTTCAAGATTGATGCCTGGCGACCTAAGGGGCGTAAAAAACAAGTCTTTCTGGAAGTTTAGCAAGAAAAAATATGACTCTTTTAGACAGAAACATCCATTCTGCAAAAAGGTTCACGACCTCATTGAGTCACGATATGGCAAGAATGTTAGAGATGTTGTTTACGAAATCACAGAGATGGCATGCACTCCTCTCACCCCTGAACAGGAAAAGAAGCGTGCAGAACTAAAAGACAAATCACTGTCAAAGTCATTGTCGATGCCTAAGCAAAGCATCTGTCGACAAAAGAAGGGCTTAAAAGGCGAGTCTGAACACCAAAATGCGGTTATCATCGCTGATGCTATTGTTGAGTTAGCTGGAGAATTGGGGATTTTGCCTAAATTTGACAGAAGGCGTTCCTTGAGTAATGACGGAGTTACTTCTAAACAGATTGTCAAGGCCAGAATCATAATTCTAAATCATTGGAAGGCCAGGTCAAGAATGGGTTGGAGCAAACAGATTCCGAGAAAGGCCCCTGGTGAAAAGAGGTATGATGACATAACCCAAGCAATGTTGCACACTGACCAAATGCTACTAGACTTCCTACCTGAGCAGATGGTGGACAAGATACTAGAAGATGTCAGTGCCAGAATACAAGCTTTAGGAGAAGGACAGGAGAATGCCATAACAATCAATACTGAGGCTAGGATGATTGTTGCTACCCTAACATATGCTAGTTTGACAATGATGGGCCTAGAGAAAGGCCTACTAGCAAAAATCGCTGAATGCTTGTACAGAACTGGTAGTGGAGTCAGTGCTAGTTTGGAGCGATTCCAGCAGAAAGTGAAGGAAGGAGCACTCGTTGACAACGGAGCATTTGACACAGACCAAGACTGGTACGAAGACGAGTGAAGATAATCGATTCATTAAAAATGTGCCATCTGTAGCAACAGTCATGCGCAGAGCGTTGATCATTTGTTGCCTACTTGTTCTAATTGGATTTACTGGAACTGGTAATGTTTCAGCAAGGCAAGCCGAAGATAGTGGCTCCGGGCCGTTGTTTGGAGGCCAGTGGTCATGGGCCAATAATTCGAGTTCGCAAACATCTGAGTTAAGTTCACTACCAGCGATAGCAGAAGATTACACAGCAACATGGTGTACAAATTGTGTCAAGGTTGAAGATGTGTTACAGGATTTAGACGATGAAGGAACAATAAAGAAGTATCATTTCCACAGAAATAATGACCATGAAGATCCATTTGGCTCGAATAATACAGAGGAGCATTACAAACAAAGATACGGAACTGGAGCGCCGCCGATAGTAGTGTTTAATGGGACTGTTAAACAGATTGGTAGTTCTCCCAATAGTGATTCTTTAGAGACAGATTATCGTACAATAGTCAGTCAATCATTAGCCTTAACAGGTAATACGACTTTCACATGGACAGAGCAAGGAAGTAATTCTGGCACCGTTTCGTGGGCTATTGATATTGACCTTACGCAATATGATGATTATGAGATGAGCGTGAATGCCTGGATTGTTGAGGATTCTGCTGAATTCAAGGAAGGAAGCAATGGCAAAGAGATTTACCCTAATATTGTTAAGAAAATAATCAATCTTGGTTCCGAAAAAATCGGAACTAGTAGCATTGATATCCCCGAAGCTTTTGATGGTGATGACCTGCAAATCCATCTAATGTACCACTTTACACCATTGGATAATTTTGAAGGAGATAACACAGTAGATAATTCTGAAGATGATGACAAAGATGATTCTTTGCCGAGTATTTCCGCCATTACAAGCATAATGATTGTTATTTCAGCCGCAATAATTAGGAAATCGTGATTTTATCGGTTAATCAGCACCTGTTCTGATAATTGAGTCATCTGTTATCTGTTAAGTCTTCTTGCAATTGCCAACGAAACTCGGGTATTTCTTGGGGCGGTGGTGTTACATCAGCGTAGTGCCACCACCAAGGCGGAGCCCCTCTTGCCCCCATTCGAGACTGAAATCTTGTTAATACATTGGTGAGTATTCGGCGATTTCTAGGACGTGGGTGGTCTCTTCGGTAGTATAGCTGAAGTCGCTCTTGCTGGTCACCTTCATCTTCGTGATACCCTAGCATATTCAACAATCGTTTGATTAGATTTCGTTCTGCTTGATTTCTAATCGTCACTCTTAATTGGCAGTACTGGAAAGATATCACACCATCGTTAACTGTAGAAAGCGTTACTTGTGCACCGACAGGTTGTAGCATTAATGCTTCCCAAACTCTAGGAATCACTTCACAATACCGTCTTTCTCCATCCCTAATATCACCGATCGGATGCTCGTTTTCAGGTCGGCCGTTATTGCGTAGATATATCCAGTCTCGACGCCCGTTAAATTGATTCCAAAAGCGGTCAAAGACGATTGGGTTACCAGAGTCCATCGCTGGTTTGAATTCCTTTCTCCAAATCTTAACAAGTTTTGAAATTGAAGTATTGGATTTGTTTTTTTCCAAATCATCAATAACCACCTTTGTCGCTTCATCCTCTTTTTCCGATTTCCCTTCTCTGAGTTCGATATAATACCGATTCCTACGCATTATGTAATTGAATTGCTGCCTCATCCTTTCTGCAGGACCAAATCCTTCCTCTTCGATAATATCCCATTCTAACTGTTCTCTAGACAACCACCTAGGTGTTTGTTCTCTGAGAGTTTTAGTGAATTCTTTCAATGCATCACTATCTAATAATTGCACGTGCTGCTTAGATAGAAGCGATGGGAATCCAACCGGTTGTTTATTCGTTAACTCCTGTCTCAAACTTTCCACGCGCTGTGAAATCGAAACATCATCCAAAAGCGACAAAACAACCGATGCAATAGTGTCTCCCAAAGGTAGATTTGAATGGAATCTTCCACTGTGAATGCATATTGGTTGGGCTTTTCTTGGTTTCAAGGATGATATGTGTCTGATGATGTACGGCGCACCATGAGCCCCTTCACCTACTTTAACCTCGTAGAAATGACCCAGCCTACCAACCACTAGAATAGTATCTTGCTCGACGAAGACTTCAGAAGGATTGCCATTAATTACCTCATTCAACAATTGAATTGACCGTTTTAGCGGCGGGGGAACATTGAGCAGTACTTCTTGTTGGTGTGTCCAGTTATACTGTATTGAGTAAAGTAAGTGGCCTTTAATTGACGATGCTGGAGAGAATGCCAGAGTAATTAACGCCGCCCAAATGCATGGTTTGTTTGGTACACTGGCGAGACGAGTTTTATCTTGTTTATTCCTGACCTTAAATTTGAGATTCATTGAAAAAATGCTCACAGGCCATGAACCAGGAGTATTGTGAATCGTAGGTGCATGATAGTTTTTCCATTCACTAACCCATGGAAAACGAGTTATTTGTTCCATTCCCCCGGGATGATTGTGGAATGCGATGTTAACGGTTTCATGAAAACTCCTGCCACTCCGCTCGGCTAATTGTAATCTCAAATCTCTTGCCCAAACCGATAATGGATGAATACGATAGTTCTCGGGAGGGGTAATATTTTCTTCGGCCATCCATTCAATCCAAGACAAGGTTGCCAGTACAGAGTCTCGGTCGACATGTCTTCTGCGTTGCCTCACTCGGAACTGATATCGTTCATTTATGTTACCGCCAGTAGGGATTTTTATTGAGCCTAAAGCAATGATTAATTGGGAAAGATCCCACCCAATCCTCGCTTTTCGATCATAGATCATTCTCACGATTGATGCAACTGGGACATCATTTGGCAATTCCCTGCCATTGACTACTGCTTTAGACGCTAAGAAGGAGATATGAATATCATCAATCATCTGAAAGCCACGATGTAGGATTGATCGGTCTTCTGCGTCTAGCCTTGCTCCGCCCTCAAGTTCAGAACATATTTCCAATCCTTTTTCTAAACTGCAGGGAAACTCTAACACAGGATCTACGTCATTCTCTAATTTAGCCCAGTCGGTGAATTCGGTTCCATTGACAGAATTTTCGAAAAATTTCCAGCGTTTAGATGAGTTATGTTCGCCGCCGCCTATCATTTCGATGGCTTTAGCATTGATGTCCTCGGGAATTTCCTTATTCCATGATTTTTTTCTAACATTCTTGACCATCGAATTACAAAGATGGCATAACCCTTTTCTAGACGCTTTAGACCCACAAACATGGCATTCCAGGCTGTTATCAGACATAGTCTCCCAATCGTAATATATCGAGGGTATTTCAATAAAGGGCTTTACGATATTGCCTGAAATCCTTTAATTGTCCTTTCAATGTCTTCATCTGTTATATGCAAATGGACAACTGCTCTAATTGCAGTAGGACCTACTTCCAAAACATCAATTCCCTGATTAGCCAATTTTTCAAGAATCTGTTTTGCACCGATATTACCTTCAATGTATACCATATTGGTTTCCACACTGTCTAGGTTTACGCTGAACCCATCTAATGAATTAACTGATTCTGCTAAATATTTCGCTCTTCGATGATCCTCTAGCAGTCTCTCCACATGATTTTCCAGAGCATATATCCCACACGCTGCAAGCACCCCCGCTTGCCTCATTCCACCGCCAAACATTTTTCTCCAACGGTGCGCTTTCGCAATAAATTCACTAGAGCCGACCAACACGCTTCCAACAGGAGTGCCGAGGCCTTTTGAAAGGCAAATCGAGATTGAATCATATTCTCTAACCATTCTAGAAGGCGACACCCCGGTTGCAACAGAGGCATTAAACAACCTAGCACCATCAATGTGTGCAGCACATCCATTCTTGTGGGCGACTCTCGCAATTTCATCAAGTGTCTCTTGAGGATAACAGGTGCCGCCACCGCGATTTGCCGTGTTTTCAACACATACTAAGGTCCCATTTGGATAATGCCCGAGGCTACCCTCTTGCTTACGGATTGCCTTTTCGACATCTTTAGGCTCCATTATTCCGGACTTCCCAGGAACAAGGGCTACTGAGCATCCTGAAAGAGCAGCATATCCACCACCCTCATAGACATAAATATGGCTAGCATTTTCAGTAATAATTTCGTCACCAGGGACAGTGTGAGCCCTGATTGCAATAGCATTACACATTGTTCCGCTAGGGACAAAAAGCGCGGCCTCCTTACCCAACATTTCAGCAAGCATGTCTTGTAACTGAATAACGGTTTGATCATCTCCAAGTACATCATCACCAACCGGAGCACTCATCATTACTTCCCTCATTGCTGCGGTAGGTTGTGTGACAGTATCACTCCGCAAGTCGACTCGGTCACTGGGATATTCGCGCATGAACAGTCGAATTACCCATCACTCATCAATGCGGCGATTGGTTACAGAAGTTTCAGTTCCCCAGTAATCCTGTTTAGATTTGATTCCGTGTCCGGACCTAAAGATAGCACAGTTAGTGAGCCCTTCGGAATCTGGGTATGTCCTGCATCGTGTATTTTCACCGTAGTAATGCCGATTTCTTTACAGTAATTTTCTAACTGTAGTAAATGCTCAGCATCACTTCCTTTGACACATATTTTCTTTTGACCAGTGGCTAGCCAGAACTCGAGTAAATCTGGAGTCTTTTCTCCGGATTTCAAGGTAGATGATACTGCTGCATGGCCTACCTGTGCGGCAATCTTGCCTTTGCCCATTTTTAATGCTGAATTTATAACAAATACCATTTTAACTTCTTCATTAATCGAGAGTCTCCGATTAGGACGCGGCGCAGTTAACTTATGGATGAAAGAACGAAATCCCATTGCGCTCGGCTCAAGCACTAGTTCCTACTCAATAAGGCTTCAAGTCTTGAACTATGACGTCGATACTTCTTCTTGGGCCCGGGCCAATTCCAACTACAGTTATTGTTCCAGGTGGCACCTCAGTGTGACCAGAATCTTTGACGATGTGGGTTATTAAATTGGAAGCTTGGGCTTGTCCTGCAATCATTTGCAAAGATTGGAGGTCATCAACTTGGAGACATATTTTCCTAGCACCATTATTTTTCCAGCGTTCGAATAAACGCTTCTCGGTTTTAACCGCAATAAGTGTACAACTTGTAGCAGCATGAGCACATTGAACTGCCAATTTGCCGCTTGAAAGATTCAAATCTTTTCGGGCGACTAACACCATGGTAGGTTCATTATGAATCGATGACATGTCCTTCAACTACTGATAATTCGATTTCTTCAAGCGTAGGCTGATGTTGCAGCAGTTTTACAAACCAAGTTGAAAGCCATGCAGCGAAAATCAAATTTCCTAACGCATGCATTAGGTCGTAGGGAATTCCATTTGCTAAATAAATCATGAATTGACTGAGTGAAGTTGAACCATCAATAACGGATAAGGACACTATGAAATCAAACATAAAAGCGGTAAAAACTGACGTGTAGAATACTCTTTTGTAATTTATTTTCCCGTTTAGTACCAGGTTGTAATTTGCGCCAATCACCGCGACTAATGACCAACCTAAAGCTTGATACAGTGTCCAGATTCCATTACCAATGATGAAATTAGTGATCATTGTAACCAAAATTGCGAAAGCGATTCCCCTTTTTGCTCCAAGTTGAGCGCCGACTAATAATGCAGCCACGGTTACTGGCTGAACATTAGGCAAAGGAACCATCAGAATTCTCAACAGCGAAACACCAGAAACTATGGAAGCAAACAGAATCACATCTGGAATTGTTTTTTTGGTTGTGCTTAACAACATCCAAAACGCAATTCCAAGTAAAACAACGTCCAAAATCAAACTACCAACAGGCCCTAGCACTGGGCCATGTATACCAGTGGCTTGGAACATGAACTACCCAACAAGTGAAGTGTCTTGAGCATTACCATCTAAACCATCTTCCAATGTATGATACTATCAGACGAGATTTCAGCAAATTCTGCCGAAATAACAGCTTCGTAGCCGTCTACGAAATATATCCATCCGTCGCCTTGCTGTTGATTGAAACTTTCAATATATTTACCCATAGGCGTATCCGAGATTTCGACTGACATTTGATTTTCCTCGACCGCTTTTACGGTCAAAGACAGTGCAGTGCTTTCGCCGGTTATTCCGCCATATGCCATAGTTTGATTTTCAAATTCGAACACAATTATTTGCGTTCCAAGCCATTCACTGGGCCAGTCATCCTGCCAAAGCGATTCTTGATTATCTGACTGATTATGTGAATTATCGACATATTGAGACCATGATGTAACTATGTCATTAAAAGAAGCTAAGAATATCAAAAATGTTGTCAATGTTAAAAATCTAAATGCTGAAGAATACTTCTCACGAAGATACTGAACTCCAACTATGGCGGTGAAAATCATTAAAATTAATGTTAATATTTGGGAATAATAATTGCTACTTGGTTTATCATCAAGTTCTATCACTGCTAGACTATGTTTTGAAAAAAATTCTAAAATTCCATTGTCGTTCGCCAACACTAGTATCTCTGCCCCACTATCAACAGAAAATCCTGGGGCGGAGGTTCCGTACCAATCATTAGGGGTAGAAAATAATCCTTGATACTCTAAAGTAGAGTTATTTTTGATTGAGAAAACACCCCACCCACCATCTGCAGTATTCCTTGGCAACATTACTTTACCATCTTGAACAGTTGCTAACTCCCCATTGGAAGTAAATGGATGTTGGTCTAAAATTGTACATTGTAACGTACATCGCAACAAACCTATATTTTCGAGATCACTTAGAACCACGGTTTGTCCAATTAGTAACGGAATTCCAGGAGAAGGCCCTGAAGAAGAAATCAGTTCAACCGAAAAATCACTAGTGTTGACAAGAACAATATTACTGCTTGAAACGTCTTGCCCATGAAGCAATAATTTATCTCCAAGGATTAAGGGTGCGTGTCTTATTTTACCAATCTCAAGGTTAACAGACTGTACAAAACCAGAATTTGAGACACTCCAAAGATTACCATTTTCATCACCCAAATAATACATATCGCCTAATTTAGATACCCCATTTCTCCAACCTAGACCTGTTTCATAATCGAAAGTATTACTCCCGTCAGCGAGACAAAAGCCAGCTAATCCGTTCCTTGTGGGAACAATGAGATTATCTTCATCAATCAACATTGAACCTGTTATACCCCAAGCAATTTTCACGGTATTCTGTCGCCAATGCGATTGGCCTGTATTTGGATTTAAAGCCTCGACTGTGCCATCAGACCATCCAATAACTAACATATCACCCCATGAGCCACAGTCGCCTTGCCCTGATTGAACGAATAACAGGGGGGACATATCGTGAAAGGTAGAATTATTGTTTTCAATTTTCCAAACCGGTTCTCCGTCTAAGTTAAATGCAAAAACCCCGGCAGAATCCGAATTCGGATTGGAGGTTGAAGTTCTAACATAAACTGTCTCATTATAGATCAACGGCTTTGTTGACACAAATACATCACCTAGGTCATAACTCCACTGAAATTCCAAGTCTAATGGACCGCTTTCAGATTCCTGTGCAACGGAAGTAGGGACGGTGAGTATTATCATAACAATACAGAATATTGCAGCACTATGGCGCATAAAATCACTCCGTAATCTTTTGAATTGCGGCTCTAATAAGAGCGCTGACGGTTTTGCCATCAGCCGCTCCAGCCGCTTGCATAACTATGCCCATCAAGGGACCCATTGCTCCCATTCCACGCTCTTTGACAAAATCTATTCTCTGACTGACAATTTCATCAACAATTGATTCTAAATCCCCTAGTTCTGCTGGCTTGAGACCGTTTTCTAAAGCGTATTTTTCTATGATTTCTGGAGAAGGTAGAGGCTTTTGGGAGAATTTTTGAATTACTGAATTAACCGCTTCTCTAGTCAAATCGCCGTTTTCCTTAGCGGCCAGAACTACTTTACACAATTGAGGGTTTTCATTTTCATTTTCAAGTAACACCGCTGCCCATCCTTTGTGTGGCAGATCGTCGCATAAATCAACAAAAATGTCGTCTAACTCTCTTGCCAACAGTTGGTTTGACTGATCATCGGAAATATCATACTCAGCAATTCTAGCACGCCTTTCTATATCTGTCATCGGTAGATTCGAAATTATATTTGCCCACTTTTCATCAGTCAATGAGTTTGTAGGAATATCAGTTTCTGGATACATCCTTGCCCCGCCTGGCAACGGCCTCATCGGAGACGTTGTTCCATCTTCAGGTGCACCTTTTTTGATTACCACATTTCTAACCTCCTGTGGCACTCTATGCCAGGCCATCCTAGCTCTAAGAAGAACACTCTCTAGCGCTAGTTCGGCCTGCCAAAATGGCGCCAAGCACAGAACAAAAGCGTCTTTTGCTCCTAGATGCAGTTCTTTCTTCACCGAGGAGACATGGGTGTTTTCAATACCGTACGCCGGCAACTCATCGGAGTGGAACACCCCTTTTACACCAGCCAACTTTGCAGCCCCCGCAAGTTCACGCCCAAGCCTAGGCATCTGTGAACCTTCATTATCCAATTGTTTAGTACCAATTGAACCTTCTAGTCCTGCTAATGGCAATGCTAACATAACGTGATCGTTTTCGAAACCGGTTTTGACCATTTTTGAATCACAATCGTAGAAAATCTTCGATACATCAACCAATTTAAGGGGCAACTCTTGTTCGACTTTTTTAGCAACTTGAATCTCGATATCTGCATCAGTGGCCCGTCTATCTGGAGGAAGTAGTGGTAAATCCAAATCTGCCCTCAATTTGTTAGATAAACGATAAAAGTGGAGCTGTCGAGCCATTTCAAGTCTGATAATTCGTGGAATCCAAGATAAGTCTTGACAGCCTTTTATCTCGATTCTATCTCCACAAGCAATTGATACATTCAGATCTTGGCGAATACTGCCCAGCCCTCTTCGAACTCTTCTAGTCTGCCTTAAGGCACGTCCCAAAGCGATTGCAGTTTGTTTTGCATGTTCGGGTGATTTAACATCCGGCGCAGTTGCAATCTCAATTAGTGGTAAACCTAAACGATCTAAGTTATAGATGACCTGTTCCCCGTCTTTAGTAGAAATTGTGTCTAATTTTCTTGCACTATCTTCTTCTAAACACAAAACATCAATTCCAACTGAACCTCCTTCGGTAGATAATGTTCCATCTGTTGAAATCAATGTAGTTCGTTGAAAACCGCTGGTATTTGAACCGTCAACAACCGTTTTTCTCATTGTTTGGATGAGAGATACTGGCTTGGCCTCGACCAAAGCAGAAACCGTTAGTGCGATGTCAAGAGCATCCTCGTCATGTCCAAGTGGTGGCTGTTCATCAAGTTCGATTAGACCTGCATTAGGAGACTGAACATAAACAAAGGAGCGATTTCTACGAGATTCAAATCTAGCAGCGACATCTACTTTGCCGCCTTCTCCTCTTGATGCACGCAGCTTTCTCGAATACCGTGGCCAATGGTCTGGAACAGTATCAATACTTACATCATATAATTCCCCAGACTGCCTAGAATGTAATTTCCCCGTTGAAAGTTGTTGATGTACTTCAAGCCCGCACATGAAGCCTATTTTCTCAGGATTCAATGAGTTAGCATCACCCACCTCACCTTCTGGTTCAGCAACATGTGCATCGGCCATGACAATCCCAGTAGTTCATCCTTCAAGATAGCAGCGGATAATGTCAGACAATCTGAAGAGTTTCATAACCGGATGGCCGCATTATACTTCCCTGTGATACTAATTTCTCGATTATGTCTTCAGTCTTTGTTCTGGAAATCTTATACTTCTCTGCTTCATTGTACACATCGATAACATTGGCAACCTTTACCTTGTTTGTCGATTGGTTTTGGAGGGTTGAAATAATTTCTAAAATAGCCCTTTCTTGATTTCGTACCGATGTTTTCTTGCCGGTTTCAATGGTGGTCATATCGAAATTTTCACCCATCAATTCATTTCTCCAGGTCTTTGTAAGTCTAATTGCTCTCTCCACATCATCAACATTAGCAACGGAAGAGAGACGGATTCTTGCACTAGCTTCGGCCATCCGTGCAACCGCTTCTAAAGAACGTGCAGTAATGGAGACGCTGTCCGAAGATTCGCCGCCTTTCTTTCTAGTTTCAACATAGAATTCAACAATTTTATTTTGCGCTTCTTCCTCTAACTTCGGATGAATAGACCGCTTGGCATATGCGATATATTTTCTAATTAAATCTCGGGCCAAAATTTCGTCGCCTTCTTGGGATTTCTGCAATCCCGATATAGAACCCTTAGCAGGGTCTGGCGCACTACCCTCAGTGACCAATAATTCGCTAGTACCAATCAACCGATTTTTAATGATATGATGAGCGATTTTTGAATCCTTAGATTCATCTGCATCATCAGTAAGTAACCAAATAATATCAAATCGAGAAATCAATGGAGGTGCCAAATTTATTTGCCCGGTAAATGGAGTTTCAGAAACCGGTTCAAAGCGCCCATTCTTTGGGTTGGCTGCGGCTAGAACTGCGCATCTAGTCCTCAGACTGGCATTGATTCCGGCTTTAGAAATAGAGATTGTTTGTTGCTCCATGGCTTCATGCATACTAGATCTGTCTCCTTCATTCATCTTATCGAATTCGTCAATAGCAGCCAATCCTAAGTCAGCAAGAACCAATGCACCCGCTTCTAAAGTCCAGCGACCTTCAGCAGCAGAGTCTTGAACGGCTGCTGCAGTAAGACCTGCTGCAGATGCGGATTGCCCCGAAGTAAACCTCCCACGGGGAGAAATTCTTGACATATAATTGAGTAATTGTGATTTCGCAACACCAGGGTCTCCCATTAGAAGAATGTGTATGTCACCTCTATTTCTGGTTCCATCAGGATTTAACCGCGCCACACCGCCAAATAATTGCAACATCAAAGATTCTTTTACGCGGTCCATTCCAAAGATGGATGGTGCTATACTTTTGGTAAATAAGTCGTAAATATCATTTCTACTAGCTAATTCCTTAATTTCCAATTCCTCGTCTTCAGAAATTTTGATTTCTTCGAGCGGAACATTTTGACGCTCGAGCGAGTGAATTCTTAGGAATATGTCGAACACCGGAGTATCTTTGCCACCTTTCCTTTGAGAACGAATGAATAGCACGCCGTTCGCCTTAACTCGGTCGCCTGGATTTAATTTACCTGCTAAATCATGTTCACCAATACAAATTATCCTTTCCGGCTGAATACCACCTTTCATTTGTTCAGGAAGTTCTTGAAGTTCAATAAATTGAGAGTTGATTAGTATCGATTCATCTTGTTGTAAAACAAATCTTGTCTGCCGCTTAGGCTTTCCACATCCACCATCGATTTGGGAGCATTCTATCGGTTCGACTAATTCTTGTTCATTTGGTTGGTTTACAATCATTACATGGCCGCAAGAAGCACACTCAAAAGAGGCTGAATAGATTCTCGGCCTTACCCCAGATATTTTTGTTGTTACTGCATCGATTGCCAGCATTTGGCCAATATCATCTGAGCGTAGTTGGGACACTATTCTAACTTGGTCGCTTGGAAGGTGGACAATGCGTACAAATGGAAACATACTCGGATGTCCAGCATCGCGTAAAAATTGCCTGAGAGCATGATTTGCTGCGTGGAAGTGTAATTCAGGATGCTCAATAATGTCGTGGGCAAACTCATCATCAAAGCCCTCAATAATTCGATATGACACTTCTAGCGATTGTTCGTCAGGCCAATTCTGAGCGAGATTGTGAACTGCTTCAGCATATAGGTCTTGAATCATCGAAGTCCATCGTGCTGGTAAATCAAACTCTTGTAACAACTCATCACCTCCTGCGTAATTCAATCTCGCGACTATGAGACATAATTGGCAACACTATATGAAATCATTTCCTAGCCTTCCCCCACCCCTATATTTCCACTGGAAAAACGGTGGCTCTGTATCCTTTTTTTGTCAATGTCCCTCGTGTCCATTGCCCATTTGCCATGACCGCAGAACCAATGAATAATGAACTTCTAGAGTGTTTATGCCCAAGCATTCTTTCGCGCCAATTCTTGGCCGTATTGATAGATTCGTTGTGGACTCAGCCCTCTTGGAAAACCGCCTCGGAGACCCTACTTCTCGGGAAGTTATAGTTCACATAGCACCAAAAGGACTCGGCCTACTGGAAGAGGGTGGGAAATTACCAGTAATTATTTATTTAGCGCCATTTACCTCTTCAGGACCTGCAAGAGCAGGGTGGAAGGCTTTCTCTGAAAGCATATTACAAAGACACGAGAGGTTGGTTGGAAATGGTGAAATGCCTCCTTGTTTGCTAGTTTTACCAGATACTTTTACTTCTTTAGGTGGTAATCAATTTGTTGATTCCACTGTAATGGGAAATTGGAGTACATGGTTATCTAGCGAACTTAAAGATTCAATTATGCAACGCTATTCATGTAATGGAAAGTTCGGCTTAATTGGAAAATCTTCTGGAGGTTATGGTGCGATGTATAATGCTTTAACCAAGCCAGGCCAATGGGATGGTATTGTAAGTCATTCCGGGGATGTCGGGTTCGAAACCATGTTCATGCCGACATTTGCTGAAACGATTACTCATATCTCCCGTCATGGCACCCCTGCTAAGTATGTTGATGCAGTCCAAAAAGCTAACAAAATGAGTTCTGATGATTTTCACACATTGATGATTTGCGCCATGGCTGCATCATATGATCCTGGTGAATGCACTGAAGACAACCCGTTTGGTATTCAACTTCCTGTTGACATGAAATATTGTGAACTTGATGAACATCGATGGTCTAAATGGCTTGAATTCGATACTCTAAAATTGATTGAATTTAATTCAAATAATCTTAATTCATTAAAATTATTATTTTTTGATTGTGGAAATCAAGATCAGTATGGCATTCAATATGGAAGTCGTAAGTTGGCAATTAGGCTATCTGAGTTGGGAATTAATCACATTTGGGAAGAGTTTGATGGCACCCACTCTGGCATCGATTATCGACTGGATATCAGCCTACCATTGCTGTCAAAATCTCTAACGATCTGAGCCGGTTAATTCATCAGTCCCCTGTGGATGGATTATCATGGACGAACCAATGGACTATGCTAGCGCGGGCGTAGATATTGATTTGGAAGGTTCAGCAGTTGCTTCGTTAATTTCTTCTCTAGGAAAGTCTGTCCGTCCCGCTGGAACTCGCGGCGCTCCTGTCGACTTACCTGGTGGATTTGGTGGACTAATTGAATTCGGAGACAATCTTCTGGCACTGGCTACGGATGGTGTGGGAAGTAAGTTACAGATTGCCTCGCTCCTCAACCAGTGGGGCGGAGTTGGTATAGATTGTATGGCAATGAATGTCAATGATTTACTATGTGTTGGAGCGGAACCAATTGCATTTGTCGATTATGTTGCTGTACCCAAACCGGACCCTGAAACCCATGCTGCGCTTGGAGCCTCTCTAGCAGAGGCTTGCCGTTTAGCGAGAGTGACATTGGCTGGGGGAGAGACCGCATCATTACCCGGTATAGTAACCGAACTAGACCTATCTGGAACTGCTCTAGGCTATGTCAAGAAAGGTGAGGCAATTACAGGGGAGAATCTACAACAAGGAGATCTTCTAATTGGATTGCCTTCATCTGGAATTCATTCCAATGGTTATTCATTAGTTCGTCGAATTATCGAGCATTCCAACTACGATTATACTAGTGAGGCTCCTTTTGATGCAGAAAGTATTGGTAGAGATGTTTTGAGATTTGTCGGTAATGAGAATAATAAAATAACGTTAGGAGAAATTTTCCTAAATCCAACAAGAATCTATTGCGATCCAGTGGTTGATTTGATTCATCATGCACAGAAAAATATTGATTTCTCAATAAGTGACCTGCGTGCAATTTGTCATGTAACTGGAGGCGGTTTATCCAATCTATTACGTCTTCATGATAAACTAGGCTGGCACATTAGTAACCCTCTCCCAGTTCATCCAGAGTTTTCATGGCTGCAAGAAATTGGAGGAGTTGAAACACGCGAAATGTACCGTACTTTCAATATGGGAATTGGAATAATTATAGCAGTCAGTGCCGATAAAGCAGAGACTATTTGTAATTGGTTACAGGAAAAAATGGTTGGTGTTGAAATTATTGGAACCGTTATGGAAAATGGTCATAAAGTGACTCATGCCATTGAAGGCGTGGAATTCACTCATTACTGAAGTATCCATGAATATCTTTTATACCAAGTTCAATCTCGCAAATTTATGAACAAGTTTCTGACGTTTTTATTTTGTTTAATTTTACTTTTAGCCCCTATTACAGGTTGTCTTGAGGAAACTACTCCTGAAGAGGAAACTACTCCTGAGGACGAGAATAATGAGGATACAACACCTGATGAGGGCGGGGTTGACGATAACTCGAATGTAAATGAAACCGAAGATAATACTGGCGGTGGCGGAGAAGTAACCGAACCTGAAGATAATACTGATAA